>Ga0207873_1000201_pt1 | contig 64865 bp, 67 predicted proteins | sample BGWIniCompost_FD_187373 | JGI IMG/M metagenome (GOLD analysis project Ga0207873, IMG submission 187373) | Cellulose adapted compost microbial communities from Newby Island Compost Facility, Milpitas, CA, USA - BGW Initial Compost (SPAdes)... ...
TCCGGCCCCCGGAGCCGTACAAGGGCAAGGGCGTGCGCTACTCGGGCGAGCGCGTGGTGTTGAAGGAAGCTAAGAAGAAGTAGGCGGCCATGGCAGGGTTGGACAAGAAGACTCGGCGGCAGAGGCGTGCCGCGCGCGGCCGCGCGAGGATCGCGCTGTCGGGCAAGAACCGGCTGTGCGTCCACCGCACGCCGCGGCATATCTATGCGCAGATCGTCGAGCCTGCGGGCGGCAAGGTGCTCGTCAGCGCGTCGACGCTCGTGAAGGAGCTCAAGACGACGCTCGCGAAGACCGGCAACAAGGACGCGGCCGCGGCCGTCGGCCGGCTGCTCGCGGAGCGGGCGAAAGAGAAGGGCATCACCGAGGTCGCGTTCGATCGGTCGGGCTTCAAGTATCACGGACGCGTCAAGGCGCTCGCGGACGCCGCGCGCGAGGCAGGTTTGCAGTTTTGAGGCTCGGGCGGCCTCCGGACGGGATCGATGGCAAACGTTGAGGAATTCCAAGAGAAGCTCGTCGCGGTGAACCGCGTCGCGAAGGTCGTCAAGGGCGGCCGGCAGTTCGGCTTCACGGCGCTCACCGTCGTCGGCGACGGCAACGGCCGCGTCGGCTACGGCTACGGCAAGGCGCGCGAGCTGCCGCTCGCGATCCAGAAGGCGATGCAGGCCGCGCGCAAGAACCTGAAGACCGTGCATCTGAAGAAGGACACGCTGCACTACGAGCTGCGCGGCCAGCACGGCGCGACGCGCGTGTTCATGCAGCCTGCGCGCGACGGCACCGGCATCATCGCCGGCGGCGCGATGCGTGCGGTGTTCGAGTGCGCCGGCATCCGGAACGTCCTCGCGAAGAGCTACGGCTCCCGGAACCCGATCAACGTCGTCCGGGCCACGATGAACGCGTTGACGTCGATGCAGTCGCCGCAGGCGATCGCGGCCAAGCGCGGGAAGACGCTCGAAGAGATTCTCGGTTGAGGTGCGCCGTGGCGGAACGAAAGAACCTCAAGGTGACGCTCGTGAAGAGCCGGTACGGCCGGAGGCCCGGGCACGCGGAGTGCCTCGCGGGCCTCGGCTTGAGGCGCCGTCATCAGAGCGTCGTCGTCGCGGATACCCCGGAGAACCGCGGCATGATGGACAAGGTCGCGTATCTCGTGCGGGTAGAGGAGGTTTGACGTGCGGTTGAACGATTTGAAGCCGGCTCCCGGCAGCAAGAAGCCGCGGACCCGCGTCGGCCGCGGCGCGAGCGCCGGTCAGGGCAAGACGGCCGGGCGCGGCACGAAGGGTCAGCACGCGCGCGCCGGTGGCTACCACAAGGTCGGGTTCGAAGGCGGCCAGATGCCGCTGCAGCGTCGCCTGCCGAAGATCGGGTTCAAGTCGCGCACGGCGGCGACCCGGGACGAGGTCCGCGTGCACGAGCTCGCGCGCGTCGACGGCGACGTCACGCTCGAGTCGCTGAAGGCCGCCGGGATCGTGCCGAAGCGCGTCGAGCGCGTGAAGATCATCGCGTCCGGCAAGCTGGAACGGCCGGTCAAGGTCGTCGGCGTCCCCGTGACGCCCGGCGCGAGGGCAATCATCGAGGCGGCGGGAGGCAGCGTCGAGTAGCGCTTCCCACGCCCTAACGACGGAACGAACGAGATGGCCAGACCAGGCGCAGCAGTTTCTGCAAGCCTTTTGGGCGACGCGACCCGCTTTGCGGATCTGCGTGCCCGTCTGCTGTTCCTGATCGGCGCGCTCGTCGTCTACCGCATCGGCACGTTCATCCCGGTGCCGGGGGTCGATCCGGTCGCGATGCAGCAGCTCTTCCAGGAGCAGTCCGGCACGATCCTGCAGATGTTCAACATGTTCTCGGGCGGCGCGCTCGAGAGACTGTCGATCTTCGCGCTCGGGATCATGCCGTACATTTCGGCGTCGATCATCCTGCAGATGGCGACGCACGTCGTGCCGGCGCTGCAGCAGCTCCGCAAGGAGGGCGAATCGGGTCGGCGCAAGATCACGCAGTACACGCGCTACGGGACCGTGCTGCTCTCGACGTTCCAGTCGATCGCCGCGGCGACGGCGCTGCAGAACCAGCAGGTCGTGCTGAATCCGGGCCCCGGGTTCGTGATGACCGCAGCGATCACGCTCGTGACCGGCACGATGTTCCTGATGTGGCTCGGCGAGCAAATCACCGAGCGCGGCGTCGGCAACGGCATCTCGATGCTGATTCTCGCGAGCATCGTCTCGGGGCTGCCGTCCGCGATCACGAGCACGCTCGAGCTCGTGAGCACGGGCGCGATGAATCAGGCGCTGCCGTTCGTTCTCGCGATCGTGATGCTCGGCGTGACCGCGTTCGTCGTGTTCATGGAGCGGGCGCAGCGGCGCATCACGGTGAACTACGCGAAGCGTCAGCAGGGGCGGCGGCTGTACGCGAGCCAGTCGAGCCATCTGCCGTTCAAGATCAACATGTCGGGCGTGATCCCGCCGATCTTCGCGTCGAGCCTGATCCTGTTCCCGGCGACGATCGCGACGTGGTTCGGGACGAGCCAGCCGTGGCTGCAGAGGATCGCTGCGAGCCTATCGCCGGGGCAGCCGGTCTACATCCTGCTGTACGGCTCGATGATCGTGTTCTTCTGCTTCTTCTACACGGCATTGGTGTTCAACGCCCGGGAGACGGCGGACAACTTGAAGCGCTCGGGCGCGTTCATCCCGGGCATCCGGCCGGGCCAGCAGACGGCGGAGTATATCGACAAGGTGTTGACCCGGCTGACCCTGTGGGGCGCGCTGTACATCACCGGGGTCTGCCTGTTGCCCGAGTTCATGATTCTCGAGTTCAACGTGCCGTTCTATTTCGGCGGGACGTCGCTGCTCATCATCGTGGTCGTCACGATGGACTTCATGGCGCAGCTGCAGGCGCACGCGATGACCCATCAGTACGAGGGGCTTTTGAAGAAGGCGAACTTGAGAGGATACGGATCGAGGGCGAGCTGAGCTGCCGCGACGAGCGGCTCGCCGGGAGTTGACGAGATGAAAGTGAGAGCTTCGGTACGCCGGATCTGCAGGAACTGCAAGATCATTCGCCGCAAGGGCGTCGTTCGGGTGATCTGCTCGGATCCGCGCCACAAGCAGCGACAGGGTTGAGGGGCGCACGATGGCACGTATCGCGGGAATCAATATCCCGATCAACAAGCACATTTCGATCGCGCTGACGCACATTCACGGGATCGGTCGCAGCCGCGCCCTCCAGTGCTGCCAGGCCGCGGGGATCGATCCGGCGACCAAGGTCAAGGATCTGACCGAGGCCGAGATCGGCAAGCTCCGCGATCTGATCGCGAAGTTCCCGGTCGAAGGTGATCTGCGCCGCGAGACGGCGATGAATATCAAGCGGCTGATGGATCTCGGCTGCTATCGCGGCATTCGCCACCGCCGTGGGCTGCCCGTTCGCGGTCAGCGCACGCGGACGAATGCGCGAACCCGCAAGGGACCGCGTCGGCCGATCAAGAAGTAATCAGGAGCAAGCATGGCGAAACAGCCGACCACGCGCGTCAGAAAGAAGGTCAAGCGTCAGATCCTCGACGCCGTCGCGCACATCCACGCGTCGTTCAACAACACGATCGTGACGATCACCGATCGTCAGGGCAACGCGATCACTTGGGCGACGGCGGGCGGTTGCGGCTTCAAGGGCTCCCGCAAGAGCACGCCGTTCGCGGCCCAGGTCGCGGCGGAGCGTGCCGGCACGGCCGCGAAGGAATACGGCGTGAAGAACCTGGAGGTTCGGGTCAAGGGCCCGGGGCCGGGACGCGAGTCGGCCGTGCGCGCGTTGAACGCCGTCGGTTTCAGAATCACTCAGATCGAGGACGTGACGCCGATTCCGCACAACGGCTGCCGGCCTCCCAAGCGACGTCGAGTGTAGCGTTATGGCGAGATACAGAGGACCTACCTGCAAGCTGGCCCGCCGCGAGGGCACGGATCTGTTCTTGAAGAGCGGCGTCAAACCGCTCGAGAGCAAGTGCAAGCTCGAGGTGCCGCCGGGAGGGGCAGGTCAGCGTCGCGGGCGACTTTCGGACTATGGCGTGCAGCTGCGCGAGAAGCAGAAGCTTCGGCGCATGTACGGCGTGCTCGAGCGGCAGTTCCGCAACTATTACAAGAAGGCCTCGAAGATCAAGGGCTCGACCGGCGAGAACCTGCTGCGGATGCTCGAGGCGCGGCTCGACAACGTCGTCTATCGGATGGGCTTCGCGTCGACGCGCGCCGAAGCGCGGCAGCTGGTCGCGCACCGCGCCATCGCGGTCAATGACAAGGTCGTCAACATTCCGTCGTACCAGGTCAAAGCCGGCGATAAGATCTCCGTCCGAGATCGCGCCAAGCAGCAGACCCGTGTGAAGGCCGCGCTCGAGATCGCGGGCCAGGTCGGGTTCCCCGAGTGGGTCGAGGTCGACGGGGAGAAGATGCAGGGAGTACTGAAGGCATTGCCGGCGCGAGACGAGATTCTTCCGGATATCAACGAGAACCTCGTCGTCGAGCTGTACTCCAAGTAAGCGAGGACAATCGAATGCAGGAATCAGCCACGGAGTTCTTGAAGCCGCGGTCGGTGAAGGTGCAGCCGCTCGGGCCGAATCGGGCCCGGGTGACGATCGAGCCCTTCGAGCGCGGTTTCGGTCATACGCTCGGCAACGCGCTGCGGCGCGTGTTGCTGTCGTCGATGCCGGGCTGTGCAATCGTCGAGGCCGAGATCGAGGGCGTGCTGCACGAATACACCAGCATCGAGGGCGTGCAGGAAGACGTCGTCGACATTCTGCTGAACCTGAAGCAGGTCGCGATCAAGATGCACGCGCGTGACGAGGCCGAGCTCACGCTGACGAAGAAGGGCCCGGGACCGGTCACGGCCGGCGACATCCAGACGGAGCACGACATCGAGATCGTGAATCCGGATCTCGTGATCGCGAACTTGACGCAGTCCGGCGAGCTGCGCGCGTTCCTCAAGGTCAAGCGCGGCCGGGGCTACAGGCCCGCGACGCAGAACGCGACGTTCGAGGAGCAGACGCGGCCGATCGGCCGGCTGCAGCTCGACGCGTCGTTCAGCCCGATTCGCCGCGTCACGTACACGGTCGAGAGCGCGCGCGTCGAGCAGCGGACGGACCTCGACAAGCTGATCATCGATATCGAGACGAACGGCACGATCGACGCCGAGGAAGCGATTCGCCGCGCCGGGATGATCCTGAAGAATCAGCTCGACGTGTTCGTCGATCTTCAGGGCGAGGAAGAGGCGGGTTACGGCCGTGCCGAGGCGCAGATCGATCCGATCCTGCTGCGTCCGGTCGACGAGCTCGAGCTCACCGTGCGCTCGGCGAACTGCCTGAAGGCCGAGAACATCAACTACATCGGCGATCTCGTGCAGCGCACGGAGGTGGAGCTGCTGCGCACGCCGAATCTCGGCAAGAAGTCGCTGACCGAAATCAAGGAAGTGCTCGAGGCGCACGGCCTCGCGCTCGGCATGCGGATCGAGAACTGGCCGCCGCCCGGGCTTCGCAACGACGAGCAAAACTCGTCGATGATCTATTGAGGGATCAGTCATGCGTCATCGGAAATCGGGCCGTAAGCTCGGCCGAAACTCGGCGCACCGCAAGGCGTTGTACCGCAACCTCGCGGCATCGCTGCTGACGCACGAGACGATCAAGACCACGTTGCCCAAGGCGAAGGAGCTGCGGCGCGTCGTCGAGCCGTTGATCACGCTCGCGAAGGAAGACGGCGTGAGCCGCAGACGTCTCGCGTTCGCGCGGCTTCGCGACGAGGCGGCGGTCGGCAAGCTCTTCACCGAGCTCGGGCCGCGCTTCAAGAACCGTCCGGGCGGCTATCTCCGGATTCTGAAGATGGGGTACCGACCGGGCGACTCGGCGCCGATGGCGCTCGTGCAGCTGCTCGATCAGCCTAGCCAGGAGGCGAGGGCGGAGTAACTCGGTCCCGTTCTCCTCGGCTATCGTTCTTTGGCCAAAGCGCCTGCGTTCTTCGGGACGCGGGCGCTTTTCGTTATGGAACGAGCGTCCTGGGGTCGGCCTTTCGCCCTGATCGGGATCCAGATCTCCTCTCTGGCGTTCCGGTCCGAGGGGTCGTAGCTCCGCGGCAATACCTCGCGACCGTGGTACCGCAGGCCAGGGGACCGGGTTTCTCGCCGACGTCTAGTCTCGGTCAAGGGTTGATCGGTCGAAAGAAAAGGGGCCGGTCGGTGACCGGCCCCCGAGCGCCGTTGGTCGATCAGAAATCGACCGTGAAGCCTACCGTGTAGCGACGGCCGCGCAGGTCGCCGGTGACGCCGAGGCCCGGACCCGTGTTGAAACCGCTATTGAACACGGCATTGAGGAACTCCTGAGGGCCCGTGTCGAAGAGATTGTTGATCGTGGCGAACAAGCTGACGTTGCCGCTGCCCCTCGTATCGAAGCGATAGCTGACGCGCGCATCGACGAGCGTTTCGGCCCCGACGGTGTTGTCCGCGACGTCCCATCGGGTGCTCAATCCGTTGAAGTTCCAGTTCGGATTGATCAGCTGCTCGCCCGTGTACCGCGCCGTGAGATTCACGGAAAGCGGCCCCCTGACCAGGCCGGTCGAGAGGACGGCCGTCCACTCCGGGAAACCGAATCGCCCCTGGACCTCGGTCTTCACGCCCTGGCTGTTCGTGTTCGAGCGCTCCTCGAGATAGCTGCCGAGGAGGCGGACGAAGATCTGGCTGCCGTTGAACCAGTTGACGTTTCGGTTGTAAACGATCTCGAAGTCGACGCCGTCCGCCCTGACGGACGCTTGATTGTAGTAAGGCACGCCGACGAGCGAGATAAGCCTGATGCTCGGATCCTGCTCGCTCGGGTTTCCGGTTCGGGTGATGAACTTGCAGAGGTCGGCGTCGTTGTCGACATAGCAGCCTCTGACGACATCTTCTGCGGTGACTTGGTTGATGTTGTTGGTGACCTCGACGCTGTACCAGTCGACGGACGCGCTCAGGCCCTGCGCCCAGTTGGGCTGATAGACGATGCCGAAGACCTTCGTCTTCGCGCTCTCGGGCTCGATGTCCGGCGTTCCGTTCGAGAACGTCGTGATGCCGTACGAGAAGCCGCCGCCGGGGTCGATCAGATAGTCGGTGATGTTGGCGACGCCGCCGGTGCGGTCGAACTTCTCGCCCATCGTCGCCGCGCGCACGTCCTGCGATATCGTCGCGCGGAGCCTCAGCTGGTCGTTGATCCTCCAGTCGAGCCCGCTTTTCCACGAGTCGACCGAGCCCGATCCCGAGTAATCGGCGTAACGGTACGCGGCCGACAAGTTCAGCTGTTGCACGGCCCTGACGTCGGAAACGAGCGGAACCAGGAACTCCGTGAACGCTTCTTTCACGTCCTGCGCGCCGCGCGCGAACGGCACGTTCGAGAACTGAATCTCGACGTGATTTCCGGAGGCGGCGTTACCGCCCGGGACGCCGCGGATGCCGAGCGCGTCGTTGTTCGCCATGACGGGCCGATATGTCGGATCGGCGTTGATGTTGCCGCCCGGGCCGACTTCGACGACTTGCACGAACGATTCTTTCCGGGCGCCGATACCTAACGCCATGGTGATCGGGCCGGCCCAGCCGTCGGCGATCTTGCCGTCGGCCGAGATCTCCCAGACGTCCTGCTCGATATCGATGACCCTTTGCTTGTTCTCGCCGCTGATATAGGTGTGAGGAATCGAGCTGTCCGGCGGGAGGAAGCCGTTGGCGTGCATCACGTGGCCCGGCTCGAACCCGGTGACCCAATCCACGGCCTCCGGTGAAGCGCGGCCGCGGCCGAACAGGTTCAACGGCTTGCAGTCCGGATAGAGCCCGGAGACGACGGTCACGTTGCACGCGGGCAGGCCGGTCTTCGGATCGATCACGACGTCGACCGCAAGGTAGATTCGGTCGAGCCGAATACCGCCGTGCTGGATCGCCTTGACGTCGGTCTGGCCCCTCTGGAAGTAGCCCTCGACGAGCCAGTCCTGGAAGAACCCTTTGCCGATCGTATATTCGAACCCGACCGTGTACGACTCCGTCTCGGTGACTTGCTCGGTCGCGGCGGAGTGGGCGATGTCCTCGGGCGCGCCGATCCGGCTGAACGGCACGGAATCGATGTCGTTCTCCTCCATGATCTGCCGAATCTCCTCCGGCAGGAACGGGTTCTCCCTGTAGATCGTGAAGTGTCTGTCCTGGAAGACACCGGGCGGGTTCGGGAACAGCCCGCCGAAGTTCAGCTGCTTGAAGTTCGCTTTCCCGCGAATCACCTGACCGAATACCGTGAGCCGATCGTTGACGTCGTGCTCGATATATCCGAACACGTTCTCGCGGCCCGATGCCGGCGTGATATTCGTCGACCACAACTGGCTCTCGTTGCCGGAGCCGCCGTTCGTCGTCGAGCACCCGTGCGCGTTGCACACGTCGCCGAGGATGAACGGCGAAGGGTTGCCGTTCTCGTCTAGGATGTACGAGCCCAGGCCATAGTCGTCCAGGTGAAAGATGCCGTTGATGTCGTAACTTCGGCTGCGGACGTCGTCCACCGCGATATAGAACGGGTTGTCCGGAGAGCTGCCGGCGTTCGGGGCCGGGTTCTCGATCAGCGCGCGGGAGCGGTACCACTCGTACTCGAGGATGTCTTCGCCCCAGATCGGGTCCTGGCGCTCGCGTTCCGCGTTGAGCAGGAAATGCGTTCTCTCGCCGATCTTGAATCCGGCGCCGAAGGACGCCTTGATCGTCTCGTTGTGGCCCTTCTCGTTCTGGCCCGTCTGCAGATCGGCCCGCACGCCCTCGAAATCGGTATCGAGGATGAAGTTCACGACGCCGGCCACGGCGTCGGTGCCGTACGCGGCCGACGCGCCGCCGGTGACGGTCTCGACGGACCGTATGACGTTCTCGGGAAAGAGATTGATATCCGGGCCGCCGAAGATCGTCGACGGGACGACGCGGCGGCCATTGAGAAGCTGCAGCGTGCGGTTGCTTTGCAAGCCGCGCAGGTTGAGCGAGCCTGCGCCAACGCTCGTGAAGAACGGCGATGGCGTCTGCGTCGTCGCCGAACCGAAGAATTGCGGCAGCTCCGCGAGGCCTTCGATCAGATTCGTCGGTGAGAGAACCGCAAGCTCCTGACGCGTGACGACCGTGACCGGGGTCGGCGTCTCCATGCCGCTCGTCTGCCGAATGCGCGATCCGGTGACGAGGATCTCCTCGATAGGCTCTTGTGCAAGCGCGGTCTGGCCGATGCCGATCGCGGCCATGCACGCGAGGCTGAGTCGACGAATGGATGGAAGGCGTCGGTCCGCTCCAAGCGGACCATAGTAGCGATGCTTGCGCATTTGGATTTCCCCCCGGGTGTTGGGTCTTGGCGTTAGTGACGATTCGTCGGTGTGCCGCCTGACCGCCTTCCCCTAGGACTGGTCAGTGCCGCATGACGCCACCGAAACAGAATGACGATTCTGTATTACTAGAATACAGAAAAAAGAAGGGGGCGCAAGACATGTTGCTCGGCGACAACATCCGGACGCGCTGGATAGGCACGGATGCGAGGCGTTGTCACGTGCAGGATGGTCGACAGTCGTGATGGATCGGCCGAAAGGGTCGGGCGCAGTCGAGCCTGCGACGCATGCCGCGAACGCCGGCTGCATGCGTCGGAGGGCGCCGAAATCCGCGCTTCGGCGTGTGGAGCGCGGGCTGCTACGTCAGAACGCTTCTCGAGTAATGCAGGGCCAAGAGCGAGAACAGGAAGGCAATGACGTCCAGCGGCTCTCTGAACCATGACCAGAAAGTCCATCTCGACACCCTGGCCAGGAGCTCGGCGGACGGAGGGGACTCGATCGGCACCTTCTGGAACGAAAGCATCTCGGGAATGAAGAAGAGTCCGCTCCAGACGCGCATGACGATGTACGAAGCCAGCGCGATCAGGAGGAAGCGGCGCACGGTCGCGTGACCCCATGTCAGGACCAACGACAGAATGATGAATACCGTGATCGCGATGTGCACGGGAATCCAGAACCGCTGAAGGGGAACTCCGCTACCCGGTTGTATGATCGAGAAAGACGAAGGTGGAGATTTGCTCCATATCGGCATCAGCACCGAGTGCTCGAAGATGCCGCCCCCGAGGGCGACGGCGAAGGAGAAGCAGAGCAGGATCAACGACCATTGGGACGCCAGGGCCTTCATGAGCCTATCACCTCCTTTGCAAGAGCTCGCGGCAGGAGCCACCCTCCTCGGGCTCCGAGCGCCGTGAGAGGGCGAGCCTGCCGCGCTCCTCTTTTCGCAAGGAAAGGGGCGCTTTGCTACTCGGCCCCGCCCGGATTGCTCCGCGAATCAACGCGCCACGAAAGGAACGCCCAGGAGCGCCTGCACGAACGTGAACGCGATGAGCCCGGTGTAGGCGAACGCGCCGAGAAGTACCGTTCCGCGTGCGTTCGGGCGGCCGAGCGCCACGGCCGAGAGCCCAAGCGCCGGTAAGGCCTGCTGCGCGTGCAGGGCGAAAAAGTGCGCCACCCGCAAGTCTCCGCCGGTTCGCGACCAGCCGAAAAGCGGCAGACCGTAAGCGTCGCTCGGAACGCCGCCGACCCAATGTCCGCCGTTCATCGACATATAGCCCGCCGTGATCAGCGTCGCGACGAAAGCGATCACCGCCCCGGCGACGATCCCCCAGCGTAACGCGGGCGCGATCGGCATCGTGCGATCGCGCGCGATCATCATGCCCTGCACGAGGATCGTCAGCATCAGCACGATCGAACCGATTCCGGCGAGCCCATACGCGATGCGCCCGACGGTCGAAACGTTGAAGTGCGATGGCACGCCGTTCGCGGCGGAGAGCACGATCCAGCCCATTTCGTAGAGACCGACGGCGAGCGCGCCGCGGACGACGAACCGGCCGGCGACGCTGCCCCGTGCGCTCCGCGGCAAATAGCCGAATACCCACGCGAGCGTCGCGTAGTAGGCGGCGAAAGACGCGAAGAACTTCGTCGGCTTGATCCACACGTTGATGTCGTTGACCGTGCGCGGGTCGACGAGCATCGCGAACAGGCACGGCACCATCGCGAGAAGCGAGAGCCACGCCGCGGTTGCGAGCTCGGGCTGACGCGCGTGTAACACCCGAAGCGGATCGAGCCGCGACGCGTTCCCGAGCGGGGTGCTTGCGCTGGGCCGGGCGGTCGGATCGAGCAGAGCTGTCGTCGTGTTCATGCTTTCACTCCGTCGACGAGAGGAACGTCGTCACACCGAGCGGACGCCCGGTCATGCCGTTGCGGGGGCGCGATACGAGGGCGGCCGAGCCGCGAACGCGCGGACGCCGAGAAACACGAGCCAGCCGAGCGGTGCGAGCAAGAAGGTCAACGCAAGGCAAGGCACGAGCGCCCAGCGCGGCAGGCCGAGCCGTACCGCTTCCTCACGCTCCCAGCAGCCGACCAGCAGGTCGAACGCGAGGTAGTGCACCCAGCCGGCCAGCAAGATCCCGGGATGCCGGAACAGCGTCGCGACGTCGGCCAGGCTCCCGAAGCCGCCTTCGGCGGACGACCAGAATGCCCCGATGAGTCCTGCATAAAGCATCGCGATCACGATCGCGATCGCCACCGCCGTGCCGCGCGCCGCGCGCTGCCAGCGATACGGCGCGAACGCGAGGACGAGCCAGCCTGCGGCCGCCGCGGTTCCGGCGGCGGAAAACAGCGTCTCGAGCGACATTGCGAGCCTCCATGTAGACAGTGTCTAGTTTATGACGTGCGACGATACGCGCTAAACTTGACAGTGTCAACATCGGAGTTTGCCGAAACGACGGGCAAGAGGACAAACATGCCGGAAGGCAACAAACGGACGCGCTCGCGGAGCGCCGGGCGAAAGGCGGTCCGCCCCCGTGCGGCAGCCCCTTACCATCATGGGGACCTGCAGCGTGCGCTGCTCGAAGCGACGGAAAAGCTGCTCGAATCGAAGGGGGTCGGAGGGTTCACGCTCAGGGAGGTCGCTCGGCGAGCGGGCGTCTCGCACGGTGCGCCGGCGCATCATTTCGGCGATGTGCGCGGCCTCCTTTCCGAGTTCACCGCGGAGTCGTTCAAGCAGCTTTCGGCGTCGATGCGGGAATGGCAATCGCGCGCGCCGGACACGGCCTTCGACCAGCTCGTCGCGCTAGGCGTCGGGTATGTCGACTACGCCTTGCGTCATCGTGCACGTTTTCAACTGATGTTCCGCAGCGAGCGGCTCGACTGGAATCGGCCGTCGCTGGCCGCGGCGGGCGCCGAAGCATATCGACAGCTCATCGACTGCGTCGAGCGCAACAGCCGCGAGGCCGGTGCGCCTGCCGAGCTCGATGCGGAAAAGGTCGCGCTCGCGTGGTCGATCGTGCATGGGTTCGCGACGCTCATGATCGACAATCGGCGTTTCGCGAAAGATTGCTCCGGCGATTCGCCCACGCGCGCGCTCGATCTCGTGCGGCGTCTGATCGAGTCCGCGCGGGAGGCTTTCGAGCGTTCCGGCTGAGATTCGATCGTCGACCGGCTCCGGCGGCCCTCTCACGCGCCGCCGGATAACGCGGCGGCAAAGGCGGCCTCGAGCGATACGCGCCGACCGCGCAACTGTACGAGCCACGGTGCAGTCGCGTCCGCGGCTCGCAAGGTAGGCAGGGCGCGCCGCCGGCGAACGCGAAGAGGCTCGCTTTTCAGCCGGACCGCGACAGCCGATTCCGGCGCCGTTTCCGCCAGCGTCGGAACGTCAGTTTCTGCCACATGATGCGAACGGCTCGGGCGGCACGCTCGAGAGGCAAGGGTCGGTAGCGGGCGGCGTCTTCCGGGGCGAGCGCGTCGAATTTGCGCCGGTACTTCAGCTTGATCCACGCGTTCAGGTCCATCTGGCGCACGGTCTCGAACACGGCCCGGCGCCACCTCGGGGAATCGGGGTCCGCACGCCACGCGATGCCGAAGTCGATCACGTACGGACGCTCGCCCGGCCCGACGAGGATATTGTCCTTCCGCTTGAGATCACCGTGCGCGACGCCGGACGCGTGCATCGCTTCGAGCGTCTCGAGCAGCAGCGCGAAGAAACGGTCGCGGTCTGCGAGCGACGCTTCCGCGCTTCGAAACGATGGGCCGTCGATGTGCTCGATCAAGAGGCAGCCTTCGATCAGCCCGAGGCAGCGAGGAATGCCGGGAATTCCGGCGAGGCGACGGTACGTCTCGGCCTCGGAACGCAGGGTCATGCGTCCCAGTCGTCCGAGGAGCGGCGAGTCGAGCGGCTGCTTGATCACGACGGGGCCGACGGGGGAATGCGCGAGCCACGCGCGAGCCTGATAACCGCGGCCGAGAAGCTCGCTGTCGGCGGGAGTCCACTCGTGCCGGAGCCAATGCGCGAGCGGTGCCGAAGGCTCCTCGAGATCGGGCTGTCCCGTTCGTGCCGCCGTCACAGCACCTGCCGCACGACCAGATAGAGGCAGAACAGAACGTAGATCGCGATGATCGCTTCGCCGTTCTTGCGGAAGCTTTTCGCGATGGACCAGCTGCCCTCCGTGAGTCCCCGGAGATTTCGCAAAGTCGGCACCAGCGCGGGCGTCGACGCGGCCCACGATTCCCATTCCGCGCCGAAAATGCGCCGCAGCTTCCGGTCCTCGTACTCGATCGCCGGCGGGTAGTAGAACCAGAAGAACAGCGCGGCGAGCGGCAGCGACCACCAGTTGCCGTTCGCGAACGCGAACCCGACGAGCACGAGAACGTTGCCCGTGTAGAGCGGATGCCGAACGAGGGCGTACGGTCCGTGCTTCGCGAGCTCCTCGTTCTTCAGAATGAATCCGCTCGCGTAGAGCCGGACGATCGTGCCGAGCACGACCAGCGGGGCGCCGATCGCGACGAGCAAGGGTATCGATCTCGCGGTCAGGGCATAGACGAGGATCAGCACGATGCCGAGCCCTTGCCGCGCGATCTCCTGATAGCGCAGCTCGCGAATCGTGTGCCGGAACCCCGTGAGCGGGGGCAAGTCCTTCGTGCGATGCGACATAACTGCAGTCGTTCCTCTCTTGCCGGCGTATGCCGGCCCATGCGTGCTTCGCTTGGACGAGCTAGGGCCGCCCGGACGGACACGAGTGCCGCGCGCGCGGGTGCGAAGCGCGTCAAGTTGCCGTCGCCGCGAAGGCCTCGCGGGTCAGGTTGCGGCTGCCGGCGTCCTGGACCAGCAGGTCGTCCTCGATGCGAATGCCGCCGAACGGCAGCAGGCGCTCCACCGTGTCCCAATTCACGCGACGCCGGCTCGGGGCCGCCATTGTGCGCAAAAGCGCCGGAATAAAGTAGACACCCGGCTCGATCGTCAGCACGAACCCGGGCTCGACGGTGCGCGTCAGACGCAAGAACGGGTCGGACTCGGGCGGCGGGCGAATCTCGCCGTCGGGCGACGCGAGGCGTCCGCCGGCATCGTGGACCTGCAGCCCGAGCAGGTGACCGAGGCCGTGCGGCAAGAAGATGCGCGTGAGGCCGATCTCGAGCGCCTCCTCGGCGCTGCACAGCACGATCCTGTGCTCGCGCAGCACGCCGGCGAGCAGCTCGTGCGCGCGCCGGTGGAGCGCGACGAAATCGACGCCCGCGCGGAGCTCCGCGCACAGCGTCTGCTGCAGCGTGTCGATGGAGTCCCGGAGCGCTTCGATCTCGGGCGCGTCACGGACGATCGTGCGCGTGATATCGGAGCCGTAGCCGAGAAACGCGGCGCCGGCGTCGATCAGCAGCAGGTTCGCGCGCCCGGGAGCCGTGCGGTCGCGATTCTGGTAGTGCAAGATCGCCGCATGACGGTCGATCGCGATGATCGCGGGATACGGCAGCTCCGCTTCGCGGTGCTCCGTGGCCTCGAGAAAGCGCCGCTCGAGCTCGAGCTCGGACGTGCCCGCCGAGAACGCCGCCGCGACGGCGCGGTGGCCCCGCACCGCGCGCACCGATGCGCGCTCTAAGCACGCGATCTCGTAGTCCGTCTTCACGGCCCGAGCGTAGTCGAGGCGCGCGAGCAGCGCGGGATCGTCGACGGCCGCGAAGCGTCCGTCGTCGCTCCGCGCGCGGATCGCCGCGGTGCGCGGCGGCAGCGGGCCGAGCGCGTCGACGGTCTTGCCGGCGTCCCGCACGATCGTGACGTCGATTCGATCGGTCCAGAAGCCGCTCGGATCCTCGGGCGGCGCGTGCCAGAAATCCTCCGGCTGCACGAGCGCGAGGCGCGGCTTACGGCCCGGGACGAGCAGCAGCGCCGAGCCCGGCGCATAGTCGATCGGCACCCACAGCTTGAAGTACGGCTCGATGCGGTACGGATACTCGACGTCGTCGCGCGGAGGCGTGATCTCGTCGCCGGCGAAGACGCAGAGCGCATCGTATCCGCAAGCCGTGAGCGCGGCCTCGACGCGCCGCATCCACGTGTCGACGTGCGCGGCATAGGGCGCGGCGAGCTCGTCGTGGGCTTGGACGTTCTGGATCATCAGAATGGCCGGGCGGTATTCGGATCCATTCTAACAGCGGCTTTTCGGACGGGCCGCGGCTTGCCTTCGGCGGCTTCGCTCGTCACTATGCCGTCCCGTTTCCGCCGCGCGGCTCCGCGGGCTCACGCGGCGACTCTATCGAGCTGAGGATTTCGAGCCATGGAAACCGTACTGACGGGCATCACGACGACCGGTACGCCGCATATCGGCAACTACGTCGGCGCGATCCGGCCGGCGATCGCCGCGAGCAAGCGTCCCGGCACCCGCTCGTTCCTGTTTCTCGCGGACTATCACTCGCTCGTGAAGGGCCGCGATCCCGAGAGGCTGCGTCGATCGACCCTCGAGATCGCCGCGGCGTGGCTCGCTTGCGGGCTCGATCCCGAGCACGTCGTCTTCTACCGGCAGTCGGACGTGCCGGAGATCATGGAGCTCAACTGGATCCTCACGTGCATGACCGCGAAGGGGCTGATGAATCGCGCCCACGCGTACAAGGCCGCGGTGGCGGAGAACGAGGCGGCCGGCGACCGCGATCCGGACAAGGGCGTGACGATGGGGCTCTTCTGCTACCCGATTTTGATGGCGGCAGACATTCTCATGTTCAAGACGAACAAGGTGCCGGTCGGCAGCGATCAGATCCAGCACGTCGAGATGGCGCGCGACATCGCGCAGCGGTTCAATCACCATTACGGCGAGCTCTTCGTGCTGCCGGAGGCGGTCGTCGAGGAGCATACGGCGATCCTGCCGGGCCTCGACGGACGCAAGATGTCGAAGAGCTACAACAATACGATCCCGCTCTTCGCGCCGCGCGACGAGCTCCGCAAGCTGATCATGAAGATCAAGACGAACTCGCAGCCGCCCGGCGAGCCCAAGAATCCGGACGAGAGCGCGCTCTTCGCGATCTATCGCGCGTTCGCGACGCCGGAGGAAACGGCGGCGATTCGCGCGAGATACGCCGAAGGCATCGGCTGGGGCGAGATGAAGCAGATCCTGTTCGAGTACATCGATGCCCATCTCGCCGACGCGCGCGCCGAGTACGAGCGGCTCATCGCGTCGCCCGAGGAGGTCGAGCGCGTCCTGCGCAAGGGCGCGGAGAAGGCCCGCGCCGTGAGCCGTCCGTTCCTCGACGAGATCCGCTACGCGGTCGGCGTGAGGCCGCTGGGATAGCGCTCAGCGCGGCGCGCGAGCGTCGACCTCGCGCACGATCAAGACTTCGGCGAGCTCGCCGTTCTCGCGTCGGATCCACGTCGTCGGGAATTCGATCCCGCCGCGCGCTTCCCAGTGAAGGAAGCTCGTCTCGACCGTGATCGGACCGCCGGCCTCGATCGTCGTCTGCAGCCTGACCAGGCGATCGGAATCGTCGACGAAGCCGCGGATCTCGGCCCCGTCGTCCGGCGTGAAGCTCACGACGCGGTGGGGCTTGCCGTCGATCTCTCCCGCCGAAACCTCGGCGGGTCCCGCGAGCGCGCCGCGCACGAACGCGTGCGGCGTCAGCCAGTAGCGGTGCCGCTCGCTCCACGGCGCATCGCGACCGACCGTTCGCCGCTCGATCGCCTCGCCGCGCTCTCGCTCGATCGTGAGCGTCCGGCTCGTCAGATCGAGCGCGCGCGTCTCGCGCGGAACGCGGTAATGGCGGCGGGTCGGGGGCGGAGGCGGCGGGACGTATAGCGGATCGTTCGCTCTCGCCGGATCCGGCGCCGCCGCGGCCGCGAGCTTCGCGTATTCGTCCGCCGGTATCGGCTCGTAGCCCGAGCCGGACCCGACGACGATAAGCGTGGCGACGCGCTCGAGCGCGAGCGCGGCCGCGATCGGCTCTAGCAGCTCTGCGGCGTCCTGCGCACGAGCGGTGCCGGCCGCGGCGAGCGCGGCCGCGGCGCACGCCGCCGCGAGCGATGAACGAAGCGCGGCGATCCTCGGCATGACCCTCCCCCCACGTTCGGCCCTCAGGCCTTCGCCTGCGCGCGCCTTCCGCTCGCCGGCGCGGCCGCCGCGGCCGAGGATTCGGTCAGCACCGTTCGCAGCCAGCGGCCGGTATGCGAACGCTCGCACGCGGCGATCTCCTCCGGCGCGCCGCAGGCGACGATCTCGCCGCCTCCGGAGCCGCCTTCGGGTCCGAGATCGATGATCCAATCCGCCGTCTTGATGACGTCGAGATTGTGCTCGATGACGACGATCGTATTACCCTGGTCGCGCAGCTGGTAGAGCACCTCGAGCAGCTGCGCGACGTCCTGGAAGTGCAGCCCGGTCGTCGGCTCGTCGAGCACGTACAGGGTCGAGCCGGTGCTGCGCTTCGACAGCTCCTTCGCGAGCTTCACGCGCTGCGCTTCGCCGCCGGACAGCGTCGTGGCGTTCTGCCCGAGCTTGATGTACGAAAGTCCGACCGCCACCAACGTCTCGAGCTTCGACGCGATTGCGGGCACGTTGCGGAAGAACGCGAGCGCGTCCTCGACCGTCATCTCGAGGACCTCGTGAATGTTCTTGCCCTTGTAGCGGATGTCGAGCGTCTCGCGGTTGTAGCGGCGGCCGCCGCACGCGTCGCACGGCACGTAGACGTCCGGCAGGAAGTGCATCTCGACCTTGATCACGCCGTCGCCCTGGCACGCCTCGCAGCGTCCGCCGCGGACGTTGAAGCTGAATCGGCCGGGCGAATAGCCGCGCGACCGCGCTTCCTGCGTCGCCGCGAAGAGCTCGCGGATCGGCGTGAAGACGCCGGTATACGTCGCGGGATTCGAGCGCGGCGTGCGGCCGATCGGCGCCTGGCTGATATCGATCACGCGATCGATGTGCTCGAGCCCGAGGATCTCTTCGTACGGTGCCGCGTCGTAGCTCGTCTTGTTGATCCTCTCCGCGACCGCCTTGTAGAGCGTGTCGTTCACGAGCGTGCTCTTGCCGGAGCCCGAGACGCCGGTGACGCACGTCAGGAGGCCGATCGGAAACTCGACGTCGATGCCTTTCAAGTTGTTGCCCGAGGCGCCGCGGATGCGGATCGTGATGCTCGGGTCGAACGGCTTTCGCTCGGCGGGCACGGGAATGCTGCGTATGCCGGACAGATACTGCCCGGTCAACGACGCCGGATTCGCGCAGATCTCCTCCGGCGTGCCCTGCGCGACGATCCGGCCGCCGTGCACGCCGGCGCCCGGGCCGAGATCGACGACGTAGTCGGCCGCGAGGATCGATTCGCGGTCGTGCTCGACGACGATCACGGTATTGCCGAGATCGCGCAGATGGAACAGCGTCTCGAGCAGGCGCTCGTGGTCGCGCTGATGCAAGCCGATCGACGGCTCGTCGAGGATGTACATCACGCCGACGAGCCCGGAGCCGATCTGGCTCGCGAGGCGGATGCGCTGCGCCTCGCCGCCGGAGAGCGTGTCGGCGCTGCGGTCGAGCGTGAGATAGCCGAGCCCTACGTCGACGAGGAAGCGGAGACGGCTTCGGATCTCCGTGACGATCTTCTCGGCGACCTCGCCGCGCCAGCCCGCGATCTTGAGGCTCGAGAAGAACTCGAGCGCATCGGCGACGCCGAGCGAGTTGATCTCGGGCAACGTGCGGTTCTCGACGAACACGTTGCGCGCCGCGGCGTTCAAGCGCGTTCCGCCGCAGCTCGGGCAAGGCTGCACGCTCTGATATTTCGCGAGCTCCTCCCGCACCGCCGGCGACTCGGTTTCCTTGTAGCGCCGCTCCATGTTCGGGATCACGCCCTCGAAGCGCTGCCGCCACCGGTGCTCCCTGCCGCGCTCGTTCTTCAAGCGGAACAGGATCTCGTCGTCGCCGCTTCCGTAGAGCAGCACCTTGCGCACGGCTTCCGGCAACGCGTCGAACGGCTGCTCGACGTCGAATCTGTAATGCTCGGCGAGCGACGTGATCAGCTGGAAGTAATACGGGTTGCGTCGGTCCCAGCCGCGGATCGCGCCGCCCGCGAGCGACAGATGCGGATGTCGCACGATGCGCTCGACGTCGAAGAAACGGCGCGCGCCGAGCCCGTCGCAGTCCGGGCACGCGCCGATCGGATTGTTGAACGAGAAGAGCCGCGGCTCGAGCTCCGGGATCGAGTAACCGCAGATCGCGCACGCGAAGCGATTCGAGAACAGCAACGGCTCGCGCGGCTCGTCCATGAACGCGACCTCGGCGACGCCTTCGCCGAGCGCGAGCGCGGTCTCGAACGATTCGGCGAGCCGGAGGCCGATGTCGGGACGCACTCGAATGCGGTCGACGACGACCTCGATGTCGTGCTTTTGCCTCGGATTGAGCTTCGGCAGGCCGTCGAGCTCGACGAGCGCGCCGTCGATGCGCACGCGGACGAAGCCCTGAGCGCGCAGCGATTCGATCGCTTCCGCGTGCTCGCCCTTTCTGCCCTTCACGACCGGCGCGAGCAGCATGACGCGCGTGCCTTCCGGCAGCGCGAGCACCTGATCGACCATCTGCGAGACGCTTTGCGCCTCGAGGACCGTGCCGTGCTCGGGACACCGCGGAACGCCCGCGCGGGCGAACAGCAGCCTGAGATAGTCGTGAATCTCCGTGACCGTGCCGACGGTCGATCGCGGGTTGTGCGACGTCGATTTCTGCTCGATCGAGATCGCCGGCGAAAGCCCCTCGATGTGGTCGACGTCGGGCTTCTCCATCATCGACAGGAACTGCCGCGCATATGCCGACAGCGATTCGACGTAGCGCCGCTGGCCCTCGGCGTAGAGCGTGTCGAACGCGAGGGAAGACTTGCCCGAGCCGGAAAGGCCGGTGAACACGATCAGCTTGTCGCGCGGCAGATCGAGATCGACGTTCTTGAGATTGTGCGTGCGCGCGCCGCGGATTCGTATCTCGTGCATGGGGATGGGCCCGGGGCCGGCAGGATTCGGAGTAACCGGAAACTATACGACGCGCGTCCTCCGCGGCGCAAAACGACCGGCCGAGGCGACTCGGATATCGGCCGTTTTCGACGAAGCGTGCGTTTCTGCCCGGAAACGGGCTCGTGAGTTCCGAGCGGCGGCATGTACAATGCCGCCAACCGGGGGTGCTTCCCGGGCTATGACCGACTCACGCGAAGCGCGAGCTTCGTCCGGCCGTTCCGTTTTAGAGCTAGCATTCAAAGCCCACGCAGGAGCTCCGATGGCGAGAGGCATCAACAAGGTCATTCTGATCGGCCATCTCGGTGCCGATCCCGAGACGCGCTATATGCCGAGCGGCAGCGCGGTCACGAACCTGCGCCTCGCGACCAGCGAGTCCTGGAGAGACAAGGAGACGGGCGAGCAGCAGGAGCGGACGGAGTGGCACAACGTCGCTTTGTTCGGCCGGCTCGCGGAAATCGCGGCGGAATACCTGCGCAAGGGCTCTCAGGTCTACATCGAAGGCCGTCTGCGTACGCGAAAATGGCAGGATCGTGACGGTAACGATCGGTATACCACCGAGATCATCGCGAACGACATGCAGATGCTCGGCGGCCGCCCCGGCGCCGGCGCGCCGGCCCGAGCGCAGGCCGCGCCGTCCAACGAGCCGCCTCCGGTCGAGGATTTCGACGACGATATACCATTCTGATCCGAATGCCCGGACGTGCTTTCCGCGGCGCGTCCGGTAGCGGAGACCGGGGCGGCGCGTTAGGCTCTAACGGCTCGCTGACCGGCTTCGATCTCGGAGGACGACCCTAGCGTGGCGCGGCGCTTCTACATCCAGACGTTCGGCTGCCAAATGAACGAGTACGACTCGGCGAAGATGGCCGACGTGCTCGCGGAATCGTTCGGCGCGACGCCGGCGGAGCGGCCGGACGATGCGGATATTCTGCTGCTCAACACGTGCTCGGTCCGCGAGAAGGCCCAGGAGAAGGTCTTCTCGCTGCTCGGGTTGTGGCGGCAGCACAAGGCGGCGAATCCGCACACGATCATCGGCGTCGGCGGCTGCGTCGCGAGCCAGGAGGGCGAGGCGATCCTGAAGCGCGCGCCGTTCGTGGACATCGTCTTCGGCCCGCAGACGTTGCACCGCCTGCCCGAGATGATCGCGCAGGTCCGCGCGGGCCGCCGCGGCGTCGTCGACGTCAGCTTCCCCGAGATCGAGAAATTCGACCGGCTCCCGGAGCCGAAAAGCTCGCCGGCCACGGCGTTCCTGTCGGTCATGGAAGGCTGCAGCAAGTACTGCACCTTCTGCGTCGTGCCGTACACGCGCGGCGAGGAGATCAGCCGCCCGCTCGACGACGTGGTCGCCGAGGCCTACCGGCTCGCCGAGCTCGGCGTGAAAGAAATCAATCTGCTCGGCCAGAACGTGAACGCCTACCGCGGCCCGACGCACGACGGCGGCACCGCGGATCTCGCGACGCTGATCCACTACATCGCGGCGATCGACGGCATCGAGCGGATCCGCTTCACGACGTCCCATCCGGTCGAGTTCACGGACGCGCTGATCGACGTGTACGGCGAGGTGCCGAAGCTGGCAAGCTATCTGCATCTCCCCGTGCAGAGCGGCTCGGATCGGATCCTCGCCGCGATGAAGCGCGGTCACACGGCGGCGGAGTATTTGCGCAAGATCGAACGGCTGAAGCAGGTGCGGCCCGGGATCTCGATCTCGTCGGACTTCATCGTTGGCTTCCCCGGCGAGACCGACGCGGACTTCGAGGCGACGCTGGACTTGATCCAGGCCGTCGGCTTCGATCAATCGTTCAGCTTCATCTATAGCCCCCGGCCCGGCACGCCGGCCGCGGCGATGGGCAACATGGTGCCTCGTGACGTCGCGCAGGCGCGGCTCGAGCGGCTTCAAGCGCTGATCTCGACGCAGGCGGCCGCGATCAGCCGGAGCATGGTCGGGACCGTGCAGCGCGTGCTCGTCGAGCGAACGTCCAAGAAGTCGCCGCGGGAAATCGCCGGCCGCACCGAGAACAACCGTTGGGTCAACTTCGCGGGCGATCCCGCCCTCGTCGGCGAGTTCGTCGACGTGCGCATCACCGAGGCCTTGCCGAACTCCCTGAGAGGACGACTCGAGCAGGGAGAGCTGCTGAAGTCCATTGCCTGAGACGCAGACAACCGAATACCGCGCGGAGTTGCTGCTGGTTCCGGACGACCACCGGCGCCTCGCGAACCTGACCGGCCAGCTCGACGAGCATCTGCGGCTCATCGAGCAGCGGCTCGACGTGCGGATCAAGAACCGCGGCAACCGCTTCGAGCTCGTGGGTTCGCAGGAAGGCGTCGACAGGGCGCGCGCCGTGCTCGAGGATCTATTCGCCGCGACCGAGCGGGACCAGCTCGACCCCGAGCGTGTGCACCTGTCGCTCGTCGAGCATGCGCGCCCGGGCGCGCGGCGCGACGACGATTCCGTGATCCACACGCGGCGGCGCGAGGTGCGCGCGCGCGGTGCGCACCAGGCCGAGTACGCGCGCGCGATGCGCCAATACGACCTGACGTTCGGCATCGGGCCCGCCGGGACCGGCAAGACGTATATGGCCGTGGCCGCCGGAGTCGAGGCGCTGATGTCGGACTCGGTGCGGCGCATGGTGCTCGTCCGTCCGGCCGTGGAGGCCGGCGAGCGCCTGGGCTTCCTGCCGGGCGACATGTCGCAGAAGGTCGATCCTTATCTGCGGCCGATGTACGACGCGCTCTACGAGATGCTCGGGTTCGATCGCGTCGCGCGCCTCGTGGAACGGCAGGTCATCGAGATCGCGCCGCTCGCGTTCATGCGCGGCAGGACGTTGAACGAGGCGTTCGTGATCCTCGACGAGGCGCAGAACACGACGCCGGAGCAGATGAAGATGTTCCTGACTCGGATCGGTTTCGGCTCGCGCGCGGTCGTCACCGGCGACATCACGCAGACCGACCTGCCGCCCGGACGCGAATCGGGCCTGAAGCAGGCGTCGCGCGTGCTGCGCGGCGTCCCGGGGATCGCGTTCGTCGACTTCGACTCGAGCGACGTCGTCCGCCACCCGCTCGTGCAGGCGATCGTCGCGGCCTATGCGAAGGAGGAGGAGCGCGCGCGGCGCCGCCGCGAACGGACTCCATGAGCAGCGCCCCCCTTCGTGTGCTCGTGCAGCGCGCGGTGAAACCGGCGTGGCTTCCAGGGACCGCGGCGATCCGGCGTTGGGCGGCGGCCGCCGCGGGCGCCGGTCGCGGCGGGGAGATCACGGTGCGGATCGTCGACGAGGCCGAGTCGGCGGCGCTGAACCAGCGCTACCGCGGCAAGACCGGCCCGACGAACGTCCTATCGTTCCCCGCGGAGCTCGACGTGCCCCTGCCCGGCGACGAGCCGCCGCCGCTCGGCGATATCGTCGTCTGCGCGCCGGTCGTCGAGCGCGAGGCGGCGGAGCAGGGCAAGACGCTCGAGGCGCATTTCGCGCACCTCGTCGTGCACGGCGCGCTGCACCTCGTCGGCTACGACCACGAGGAGGACGCGGACGCCGAGATCATGGAAGCCCGCGAGCGGGAGATCCTCGCCGAGTTCGGCTTCGGCGACCCGTACGAGGCCGAGCGGGCCGTGCGGGCGCTTGAATGAGCCCGTTCGAGCCCCCAATATACGGTTCATTCGATGTCCGACGATTTGCCCTCCACTAGCGACGGCCCAGGCCTGACCGGTTGGTGGGCGCGCCTGTTCCACGGCCGCGCCGACGAGCTCAAAGGCCGCGAAGAGATCGCCGCGTTCCTTGCCGAGAGCCGCCATCGCGGTCTGCTCGCCGCGGACGAGTACGCGATGCTCCAGGGCGTGCTCGAGGTCTCGCAGACCCAGGTGCGCGACATCATGGTGCCGCGCTCGCAGATGGTCGTCCTCGAGAAGGACGAGCCGCTCGAGAGCCTGATCAAGACCATCGTCGAGTCCGGCCATTCGCGCTTCCCCGTGATCGGCGAGGATCGCGACGAGGTCGTCGGCATCCTGCTCGCGAAGGATCTCTTGAAGTATTTCGGCAAGCAGATCGACTCGATCGACCTCGAGCCGCTGCTCCGGCCCGCCGTCTTCATCCCGGAAAGCAAGCGGCTGAACACGCTGCTCGCGGAGTTCCGGCAAAGTCACAATCACATGGCGATCGTCGTCGACGAGTACGGCGGCGTGTCCGGGCTCGCGACGATCGAGGACGTGCTCGAGCAGATCGTCGGCGAGATCGACGACGAGCACGACCACGAGGAAGCCGCGTATATCCAGGACCAGGGCGACGGCCGCTACCACGTGCTCGGGCTGACGCGGATCGAAGACTTCAACGAGTACTTCGAGTCCGACCTGAGCGACGAGGAATACGACACCGTCGGCGGGCTGATCATGCACGAGCTCGGCCGGTTGCCGCGCCGCGGCGAGCAGCTCGACTTCGGCGGCTTTCGCTTCAAGGTCGTTCGCGGCGACCGGCGCCGAATCCAGATCGTCGAGGTCACGCGTCTGCCGCGCGGCGGGAACGGCGACTGACCGACGCGCGCCGCCGTTCGCTGCGCGGTGACGGTCTTCGCGCAAAAAGGCGCCGAGATCCGCGGGCGCGTCGCATCATGGTCTGAACGGGCGGCTTCGAGCGCATGAACGTTCACGTACGTGAGATCGGAGCGGAGCGAGCCCAGACGCGGGCCGCGAAGCTCGGCATCGCAGCGGCGTCGGGCGCCGTGCTGCCGTTCGCGTTCGCGCCGTTCGGCGTGTTTCCGCTCGCGCCGCTGTCGTACGCGCTGCTGTTCGCGCTGTGGCGCGGCGAGCGGCCGTCGCGCGCGTTCCGGCTCGGGCTCGTCTACGGGCTCGCGAGCTTCCTCGGCGGCGTTCACTGGGTCTACGTCAGCCTCAACACGTACGGCTTGCTGCATCCGCTGATCGCTGGATCGATGACGCTCCTCTTCGTCACGGTCCTCGCGCTGTTTCCCGCGGTCACGGGCGCGCTCGCGGCCCGGCTCCAGATCACGTCCGGCGCCGTTTCGTGGCTCGTTGCGCTGCCCGCGCTATGGGTGCTGATCGAGTGGCTGCGCGGTTGGATCTTTACCGGGTTCGGCTGGCTCTCGGCGGGTTATAGCCAAACCGACTCGTGGCTCATGGCCCTCGCTCCCGTCGGCGGCCTGCACGCGATGAGCTGGGCCGTCGTCGTCACGGCGGGCGCGCTCGTGACGCTCGCGCTCGGCGATCGGCGCGCCCGCGTCATCGCCGGCGCAGTGGCCGCGCTCGTGTGGCTCGGCGCTTTCGCGATCCGCGGCGTCGATTTCACCCAGCCGAAGGACGAGCCCGTCAGCGTCGCGCTCGTGCAAGGCGCGATCCCGCAAGACCTCAAATGGCAGCCGTCGCAGCTCGCGCCGACGCTCAACCTGTATCGCAGCCTGACGCGGCAGGCGGCGGGCAGCCGGCTGATCGTCTGGCCCGAGGCCGCGATGCCGGTGCTGTACGACGACATCTCGGGGTGGCTCGGCGACGTCGCCGAGGAGACGGCTGCGCGCGGCAGCACGCTCGTGCTCGGCATCCTCGTGGGCACGCCGGAAGACTTCGAGAACTCGGTCGTCGCGATGACGGACACGCCGCAGTTCTACACGAAGCGGCATCTCGTGCCGTTCGGCGAGTATTTCCCCGTGCCCGGCTTCGTTCGGGAGCATTTGCGGCTGATGAACCTGCCGCACATCGACGCGGAGCCCGGACCGAGCAACCAGCCGCCGCTCGACGTCGCGGGAGAGCGGCTCGCGGTGACGATCTGCTACGAGGCGCTGTTCGGCGCCGAGCAGCTGCACTACCTTCCGGAAGCGACGCTGCTCGTGAACGTGAGCAACGACGCGTGGTTCGGCGATTCCATCATGCCGCACCAGCATCTGCAGATCGCCCGTCTGCGCGCGGCGGAGGCCGGCCGCTATCTGCTGCGCTCGACGAACACGGGCATCACCGCCGTCATCGATCCGCGCGGACGTGTCGCGTCCACGATTCCGCAATTCGAGCCCGGGGTGCTCAAGGCGGTCGTGCAAGGCTTCACGGGCGCGACGCCGTATGCGGTCGTCGGGAACTGGCCCGTGATCACGGGGGCGTTGCTCGCGGTCGGGATCGTCGTGCTGCGGCGGCGACGCGGCCCGTCGGCCGAGACGCCGCCGCCCGCCGCGTCGCGGGCTAGCCCCCGACGACGAAGTTGAGGATTCGGCCGGGCACGTAGATCGCGCGCCGGACGTTCTGGCCTTCGAGGTGACGTTTCACGTTGTCGTCCTCGCGCGCGATCGCGATGACCGTGTCCTGGTCCGCGTCCGCGGGCACGTTGATGCGGCCGCGCATCTTGCCGTTGACCTGCACCGGGATCTCGAGCGTATCGCTCTTCAAGAGCGCCGGATCCGCCTCGGGCCACGGCGCATAGGCGAGCGATTCCGCGTGGCCGAGGAGGCTCCAGAGCTCCTCGGAGATGTGCGGCGCGAACGGCGAGAGGAGCAGCGCGAGCTTCTCCGCGGCCTCGTGCGGCACGCGATCCCATTTGTACATCGCGTTCGTGAGCTCCATCAGCGCCGCGATCGCGGTGTTCATTCGTAGGGCTTCGATGTCCTCGGTGACCTTCGCGATGGTGCGATGGAGCACGCGTAGCTGATCGCGGGTCGGCTCTTCGCGCGCGACCTTCGACGAGAGCGAGCCGCGCTCGTCGACGAGCAAACGCCACACGCGGTCGAGGAAACGATGCGTGCCCTCGACGCCGGTCGTGCTCCACGGTTTCACCTGCTCGAGAGGCCCCATGAACATTTCGTAGAGCCTGAACGCATCCGCGCCGTGCTTCGCGACGATCTCGTCGGGATTGACGACGTTGCCTCGGCTCTTCGACATCTTGTGCGCGCGCGCGTCGACGACGATCTTCGGATCCGCGCGCAGCACGAATCGATCGCCTTGCTTCTCGACTTCCGCCTCGGCGATGCGCTTCGGCGTCACGGGACGGCCGGTCGCGGTGTCGCGGCCGCCGTCGACGCTCGCAGCGGAGACGAACGCGCCGTCGTCGCGCACGTAGGTCGTGTACTCGAGCTCGCCGAGGATCATGCCCTGGTGCACGAGCTTCTTGAACGGCTCGGGCGTGGAGACGACGCCCGCGTCGTAAAGGACCTTGTGCCAGAAGCGCGCGTAGAGCAGATGCAGCACCGCGTGCTCGGAGCCGCCGACGTAGAGGTCGACGGGCATCCAATAGCGCTCCTTCTCGGGATCGACGAGGCGCTCGTCGTTCTGCGGATCGATGTAACGCAGGTAGTACCAGCACGATCCTGCCCACTGCGGCATCGTGTTCGTCTCGCGCCGCGCGGGCTTTCCCGTCTCGGGATCCACCGTCTCGATCCAGTCGCGCGCCGTCGCGAGCGGGCCTTCCGGCGTGCCGCTCGGCTTGAACTCCTCGAGGTCCGGGAGCGTGACCGGCAGATGATCGTCCGGCACGGTCTTCGGCTCACCGTCGACGAACAGGATCGGGAACGGCTCGCCCCAGTAGCGTTGCCGCGAGAAGAGCCAGTCCCGGAGCTTGTAGTTGACCTTGCGGCGGCCTTTGCCCTCGGCCTCGAGCCATTCGATCATCTTCGCCTTCGCCTCGGCGACGGTGAGGCCGTCGAGGAAGCCGCTGTTGATGATCCGCCCGTCGCCCGTGTACGCGCCGCCTTCGAATCCTTCTGGCGGCTCGACCGTGCGCACGATCGGCAGCCCGTGCGCGATCGCGAAGTCGTAGTCGCGCTCGTCCTGGGCCGGCACGGCCATGATCGCGCCGGTGCCGTAGCTCGCGAGCACGTAGTCCGCGATATAGATCGGGATGCGCTTGCCGTTCGCGGGGTTGATCGCGTACGCGCCGACGAAGACGCCGGTCTTCTCCTTCTGCAGCTCCGCGCGCTCGAGCTCGCTCTTGCGGGCGGCCTGGTCGCGATACGCGTCGACCTCGGCTTTGCGCTCGGGCGACGTGAGCTGGTCGACGAGACCGTGCTCGGGAGCGAGCACCATGTACGTCGCGCCGAACAGCGTATCGGGGCGCGTCGTGAACACGCGCAGCTTCTCGGCGTGCCCTTCGATGTCGAACTCGATCTCGGCGCCCTCGCTCCGGCCGATCCAGTTGCGCTGCATCTCCTTCGTGCTTTCCGGCCAGTCGAGATCGTCCAGGCCTTCCAGCAGCGCGTCGGCGTACGCCGTGATCTTCAGCACCCACTGACGGAGCGGCCGGCGCACGCAAGGGAATCCGCCCACCTCCGACTTGCCGTCGATCACCTCCTCGTTCGCGAGCGTCGTGCCGAGCTCCGGGCACCACCACACCGGGAGCTCCTCCTGATACGCGAGGCCGCGCTCGAAGAGCAGCTTGAAGATCCATTGAGTCCAGCGGTAGTAACGCGGATCGGTGGTGTTGACCTCCCGCTCCCAGTCGTACGAGAAGCCGAGCGACTTGAGCTGCGTCCGGAAGCGCGCGACGTTACGCTCCGTCGTGATCTTCGGATGCGTGCCGGTGCGCACTGCGTACTGCTCGGCCGGCAGGCCGAACGCGTCCCAACCGATCGGATGCAGCACGTTGTAGCCGCGCATGCGCTTGTAGCGCGCGACGATATCCGACGCCGTATAGCCTTCCGGATGGCCGACGTGCAGCCCTTCACCGCTCGGGTAAGGGAACATGTCGAGCACGTAGTACTTCGGTTTCGACGTGTCGATATCGTCGGGAGTGCGGAACGTCCGGTTCTCCTCCCAATAGCGCTGCCACTTGGCTTCGATTTCCTTGAATGGGTAGCCTGCCATGTCGTCTCTTGAGAGCCTGCACCCGCGGTAGGCCGGGTCGGCGGTTGTCAAAGGCGGTGCGGATGCCCGATGCTAGCGGGATTACCTGCCGAAGCAAACTGGAGCCCGCTTTGCCGTTCTCTACCGCTCGGCGCCGGGTGCACGTCGCGGTGTGCCGGCTTGCGTTGGGTTGGGGTTTCGCGCTGCTCGCAGCGTGCGGTTTTCACTTCCAGGGCGCCGCGCGCCTGCCGGACGCGCTCGCCCGCACGTACCTCGTGACCGACGAGCCGGGCTCGGCGTTCACGGCGAGCCTTCGCGACGAGCTCAGGCGCCGCGGCGCGCAAATCGTCGACCGGCGCGAGGACGCGACGTCCGTGCTCCGGATCCTCGAGGACGTCACGGACCGTCGGGTCATGTCGGTCACTGCCCGTAACGTTCCGCGCGAGTACGAGATCTACTACTCGGTCACGTTCACGCTCGAGGCCGGCGGCGAGCAGCTGCTCGAGCCGCAGTCGCTGGTCGCGACGCGTGTCTATGCGTGGAGCGAGGAAGAGGTGCTCGGCAAGGTCGCCGAGGAACGGGTGCTGCGCGAAGCCCTCGCCGAGGACCTCGCGAGGCGCGTGATCCGACGTATCGAAGCGTCCCGCGCCGGCGCGCGGCCGTCCACGTCCTGAGCGCGAATGTCGCACGCCGCATCGGTCACCGAGCTCGGTGCGCTCGACGTCGGCGCCGTTCGCGCGCTCCTCGCCCGCTACGGCGTCGCGCTCGTCCAAGTGCCGCCGGGCCGCCCGATACCGTTCTCGTATTGGGGCGCGCCCGAGGCCGGTCTCGAGCGCGGACGCCTGTACGCGCGAGCCGATACGCCGGCGCATTCGTTGCTGCACGAGCTCGGACACTATGTTTGCATGGACGGCGCGCGGCGCGAGTCGCTCGCGACGGATGCCGGCGGCGATCCGGACGAGGAATGCGCCGTCTGCTATCTGCAGGTCGTGCTCGCGGACGAGCTGCCGCGCTTCGGCCGAGAAAAGGCCTTCGACGACATGGACGCCTGGGGCTACAGCTTCCGCGAGGGCTCGGTCCGCGACTGGTGGCGCGGCGATGCGCGCTTCGCGCGCGAATGGCTGCTTACGCATGCGCTGATCGACGAGCACGACCGCCCGACGTGGCGTCTGCGCGATTGATGCCGGCGGCGCCGGGTCCCTGCGCTCGTCAGAGCTGGGTCGGATTCGGCGCGTCGCCGTAGACCTCCTTCGGATCGAAGACTTTCTCGCGCTCGGTGAACTCGAGCCGCGGCGCGTCGTGGCCCGTCCCGAGCGGGATGCGCCGGTAGAAGCACGAGCGGTAGCCGACGTGACAGCTCGCGCCGCCCGCGACCTCGACGCGCAGCCAGACGCAATCCTGATCGTCGTCGATCAGGAGCTCGCGGACCTTCTGCACGAGCCCGCTCGTCGCGCCCTTGTGCCACAGCGTCTGGCGGCTGCGGCTCCAGTAGTGCGCCTCGCCGGTCTCGATCGTGAGACGCAGCGCCTCGGCGTTCATGTAGCCGTGCATCAACAGCTCGCCCGTCCGATAGTCCGTCGTCACGGCCGGGATCAGGCCGCGCTCATCGAATTTCGGCGCGAGCTCGGTGCCTTCCTCGACCTGCTCGACGCTGACGCGGGGGGCAAACTTGATCGACATTTCCGAAAGTCCGAAATCGCGGGGGGAGAGCGATTATAGCCCGTGACGACGCGGCGGGCCGTCGGCCTTCGGGCCTTGGTATCATACGCGGCTTCCCGAGGGCCGTTGCGGCGGACGGCTCCGGTGAGTCAATTCGGGGGCGCTCGCCCTCGACGAGGACGACGATCGACGATGGCCCTCAAGCTCCACAACACCGCGACCCGCACGAAGGAACCGTTCGAGCCTGGCAATCCGCCGCGGGTGACGATGTACGTCTGCGGCCCGACCGTCTACAACTACGTGCACATCGGCAACGGGCGTCCGTACGTCGTATTCGACGTGCTCGCGCGGCTCTTGCGGCAGCGTTACGAGCTCGTCTACGCGCGGAACCTCACCGACGTCGACGACAAGATCAACGCCGCGGCGAAGGAGGAGGGGGTCGAGATCGGCGTGCTCACGGCGCGCTATATCGCCGCGTTCCACGAGGACATGGCCGCGCTCGGCGTGCGCCCGCCGGACGTCGAGCCGCGCGTCACCGAGCACATCCCACAGATCGTCGACTTCATCGAGCGGCTGATCGCGCGGGGGCACGCGTACGAGGCCGAGGGCCACGTGCTGTTCGCCGTCGACAGCTTCCCGGAGTACGGCAAGCTCTCCGGCCGCTCGCTCGACGAGATGATCGCCGGCGCGCGCGTCGAGGTCGCGCCGTACAAGCGCGACCCGGCCGATTTCGTGCTGTGGAAGCCGTCCGAGCCCTCGATCGTCGGCTGGGACAGCCCGTGGGGACGCGGCCGTCCCGGCTGGCACATCGAGTGCTCCACGATGGCCGAGACGCATCTCGGCGAGACGATCGACATTCACGGCGGCGGCCAGGATCTCGTCTTCCCGCATCACGAGAACGAGCGGGCGCAGAGCACGTGCGCGCACGGCGGCGCGCGCTTCGTGCGCTATTGGGTGCACAACGGTCTCGTGAACATGGGCACCGAGAAGATGTCGAAATCGCTCGGGAACGTGCTCAGGATCCGAGACCTGCTCGCCCGGCACGACGGCGAGGCGCTCCGCCTCGCGCTGTTGACCGCGCACTATCGGCAGCCGCTCGATTGGACGGCGCAGCTCGTCGAAGAGTCGCGGCAGAAGCTCGACCGCCTCTACGGCGTGCTGCGCGATGCCGGCATCGACGGCCCCGCCGGCGACGGCGAGGCCGATCCTCCTTCGGCGGTGGTGAAAGCGCTCGAGGACGATCTCAACACGCCGCTCGCGATCGCGGAGCTGATGGCGCTCGCGCGCACCGCGAACCGGGCCGGGACCGTGGGCGAGAAGGCCGAGATCGCGCGGCAGCTGCGCGCCGGCGCGGGGCTGCTCGGCCTGCTCGAGCGCTCGCCGAGCGAGTGGTTCGCGGGGCGCACGGCCGGCGAGGGGCCGGACGATGCCGAGATCGACGCGCTCGTCGCGCGGCGCAATCAGCTTCGAAAAGAGCGCAAGTTCGCCGAGGCCGACGCGATTCGCGACGAGCTCGCGCGCGCCGGTATCGTCATCGAGGACGTCGCGGGGGGCTCGCGTTGGAGGCGCACGCGATGATGAGCTTGGCTGCGGCCGCCGGAGGGGCGATCCGCCGCACCGCCGAGCGGACGATGATCGCGGCCGTTCGCGCGTATCAGCTCACGCTATCGCCGTGGCTCGGCCGCGAATGCCGTTACTGGCCGACGTGCAGCCATTACGCGATCGACGCGATCGAGCGGTTTGGACCGCTTCGCGGCGCCGTGCTCGCCGCGCGTCGGCTCGGCCGCTGCCATCCGTGGGGCGGATCGGGTTACGATCCGGTACCCGAGCGTTCGGACGCATCGGGATCGCCTCCGAGGACTCCGGCATGAGCTTCGATACGGCTTTGCTCGACATCATCTGCTGTCCGGTCACGCGGCTCCCTCTGCAGGTCATGCCTTCGGCGCGCGCCGCGCGCGCGAACGAGCTGATCGGCGCCGGTCGGCTGAAGAGCCGCAACGGCAAGACCGTCTCCGCGCCGGCCGAGCAATGGCTGATGACGCGCGACGGCAAGGTCGCCTATCCCGTGCGCGACGGTATTCCGGTCCTGCTCGAGGACGAGGGCGTCGAGCTCTCGCAGCTCGACGATTGAGCCTGCGCGGAGTTGCCCGCATGCCGACGACGAGGCCGCGTCTCCGTTGAAGATCCAGCCGTCAGGGCTGAAGCGCCATCTTGCGAGCGGGCTAGCGCCCGTCTATCTCGTCGCGGGCGACGAGCCGCTGCTCGTGGCCGACGCCTTGGATGAGATTCGCGCGGCTGCGGCGCGCGCGGGCTTCGATGCTCGGGAGCTCCACGTGGTCGAGCGCGGTTTCGACTGGAACGCGCTGCTCGCGGGCGCGGACAACCTCTCGCTGTTCGCGGCGCGGCGCATCATCGAGCTTCGCCTCGCGTCGCCTCGCCCGGGCGAGGACGGCGCGAAGGCGCTGCGCGAGCTCGCCGCGAGCCGCGATCCCGACCGGCTGCTGATCGTCGCGATCGACGATCGCCTCGACGCATCGGCGGCCGGCTCGCAGTGGGTCAAGGCGCTCGAGGCCGCGGGCGTGCTCGTCGACGCACGGCAGATCGAGCGCGCCGAGCTGCCGCGCTGGATTCGCGATCGTGCGGCGCGTTACGGCATCGCGTTGACCGCGTCGGCGGCGGAGGTCCTGGCCGATCGCGTCGAAGGGCATCTCCTCGCGGCGGACCAGGAATTGATGAAGCTCGCGCTCGTCGATCGCGACGGTCCGCTCGACGAGGCGGATATCCTCGAAGCCGTTGCGGACAGCGCCCGATTCGACGTGTTTCGACTGACGGATGCCGTGCTCGAAGGCGACGCGGCGCGCGCGGTGCGCGTGCTCTACGGTCTTCGAGCGGAAGGCGTCCAGCCCGTTCTGGTATGCTGGGCGCTCGCCCGCGAGCTTTCCGTGCTGACGACGCTCAAGCTCGCGGAGCTGCGCAGGGAACGGCTCGACGGCGTGTACGCGCGGTTGAAGATCTGGCCGAAGCGCCGCGAGCCGCTCGAACGGGCGCTGAAGCGTTATGACTGGAAGCAACTGACGGCCTTGCTGGCACGAGCGGTCGAGGTGGACGCGATCGTCAAGGGTGCGCCCGGCGCGCCGCCTTGGGACGCGATCACGGAATGGGTGCTCGCGATGCTCGCTCCCGCCAAGGCTCGGAGCTCGCGGGCCGCGTGACGTCCGCGCGCACCATTCCGGGCAGCGTTCGGCCGATCGGTGTGCTCGGCGGCACGTTCGACCCCGTCCACATCGGTCACTTGCGGATCGCTCTCGAGCTGCTCGAGAGCGCGTCGCTCGCCGAGGTGCGGTTCGTGCTCGCGGCGCGGCCGCCGCATCGTCCGGCGCCCAAGGCGTCCGCGGAGCTCAGGCTCCGGATGCTCGAGGCGGCGGTCGCGGACGAGCCGCGTTTCGTCGTCGACCGAAGAGAGCTCGATCGTCCCGGCCCGTCGTATACGGTCGATACGCTCGCGAGCCTCGCCGAGGAATTTCCCGACGCGAGCCTGTGTCTGCTGCTCGGCATGGATGCATTTCTCGGCTTGCCGAGCTGGCATCGTTGGCCGATGCATCTAGAGCTCGCGCATCTCGTCGTCGCGCACCGGCCCGGCTCGCGCCCGCCCGATGACGGCCCGCTCGGCGACCTACTGCGCGAGCGGCTCGCGCGGTCACCCGCCGAGCTCTCGGCGTCGAAGGCGGGGCGAATCCACATGCAGGCCGTCACGCCGCTCGACGTTTCGTCGACGGCGATTCGCACGGCGGTGAAGGCCGGTAAGGATCCGCGCTATCTGGTGCCCGATGCGGTCAGACGCATCATTCTCGAAACGGAGTGCTATGCCGAAAAGGAAACGGAAAAAGCCGAAGGATGACGAGCTCGTCAAGCTCGTCGTCGACGCGCTGGACGATATGAAGGCCGAGAAGATCGTCAGTCTCGACGTCCGGCATTTGACGTCCGTGACCGATCACATGATCATCGCGAGCGGTCGGTCGGACCGTCACGTGCGTGCCATCGCCGACAGGCTCATCGAGCGCTGCGAGGAAGCGGGGATCGATCCGCTCGGCATCGAGGGGCAGGAAGCCGGCGAGTGGGTGCTCGTCGATCTCGCCGACGCGATCGTTCACGTGATGCTGCCCAAGGTCCGCGAGTTCTACAACATCGAAAGCCTGTGGGACCTCCCCGCGCGCGACGAGAGCGCGGGGATCGCTTGACGCCGACGCGCCGGGCCGGTCAGCACGGCGTCGCCCGAACCGGCTCGCGCCGCGCCGGCCGAGGAGCGCATCGTGCGTTTCGTGCTGTTGACCGTCTCCGCGCGCCAGCCGCGCTGGGTCGAGGAAGGGTATGTGGAGTACGCCCGGCGCCTGCGACCTCCGGTCTCCCTCGAGCTCAAGGAGATCCCGCTCGCGCCGCGTACCCGAGGTGTGTCGGTCGCGCGGGCCGTCGAGCAGGAGGGTGAGCGGATGCTTGCCGCGCTGCCGCGGGGCGCGCACATCGTCGCCCTCGACGAGCGCGGCGACCCGTGGCGAACCGCGGATCTCGCGGCCCGGCTCGAGCGGTGGCGCACGGAGGGCAAGCCCGTGGCTTTGCTCGTCGGCGGCCCCGACGGGCTCGCGCCTTCATGCCGGGAGCGCGCCGACGAGACCTGGTCGCTGTCGCCGCTGACGCTGCCGCACGGCCTCGTCCGGATCGTCGTCGCCGAGGCGCTCTACCGAGCCGTGAGCTGGCTCGAAGGTCATCCGTATCACCGGGCCTGAAGCCGCGGCGGGCGGGGCCGCCGCGTCGTCGAGCGCGCTTCGCGATTCTTGCGAGCCCCGGACTATGCCGCGAATCGGCCGATTTCGTATAGTGGCTTGAATGTCCGACGATTTCGTGTACTTGGCATCGGCGTCTCCACGCCGCAGCGCACTGCTCGCGCAGATCGGCGTGCGGCACGTCGTCCGCGTCGCCGAGATCGACGAAACCGTCCTCGACGGCGAGCCGCCGGAGCGTTATGTCGCGCGTCTCGCGGAAGCGAAGGCCGAAGCCGTATGGGCCGAGGTCGCTCCCGTGCCGGTCATCGCCGCCGACACCGCGGTCGTGCTCGACGGCCGAATTCTCGGTAAGCCCGCATCCGAGGCCGACGCGCTCGAGATGCTCGAAGCGCTCTCTGGGCGCGTTCATCGAGTGTTCACGAGCGTGGCCGTACGTTCGCGAGACGGCATCGACGCGGCGCTCAACGTCAGCGAAGTGAGATTCCGCGCGACGACGGACGAGGAACGACGCGCTTATTGTGCGACCGGCGAGCCTTTCGACAAGGCCGGCGGATACGGCATCCAAGGGATCGGCGCGATCTTCGTCGAGCACTTGTCGGGAAGCTACTCGGGCGTGATGGGCTTGCCCCTGTGCGAGACGGCGCTGCTCCTCGAGCGCGTCGGCGTACGGGGCGGCTGGTCGAAAGGCCGAACGTGAAAGAGGAAATCCTGATCAATGTCACGCCGCGCGAGGTGCGCGCGGCGCTCGTCGAGAACGGCATGCTGCAGGAGATCGTGATCGAGCGTGCGAATCGGCGAGGCTTGATCAGCAACATCTACAAGGGACGCGTGTCGCGCGTGCTGCCCGGCATGCAGGCCGCGTTCGTCGACGTCGGCCTCGAGCGCACGGCGTTCCTGCACGTCTCGGATATCGTCGGCAGCAACGCGGTATCGGGCGGTCGCAACGGCGAGCCGAATATCCGCGACCTCGTCGCCGAGGGCGGCGAGGTGCTCGTGCAGGTGCTGAAGGATCCGCTCGGCACGAAGGGCGCGCGGCTCACGACGCATATCACGATCCCGTCGCGCTATCTCGTGATGCTGCCGAAAGGCAGCGGCATCGGCATCTCGGCGAGGATCGAGGACGAGGCCGAGCGCGAGCGCTTGCGCTCGCTGATGGATTCGATCATCACGACGCCGACGAAAGCGGGATACATCGTCCGAACCGCCGCCGAGGGCGCGTCGCTCGAGGCCCTGCGCGCGGACATGCTGTTCCTTCAGAAGCTGTGGGAGGCGATCGAGGAGGCCGCGGCGAAGGCCCGACCCGCGCAGCTCGTCTACGAGGATCTCGCGCTGCCGCTCCGCGTGCTTCGGGACATGCTCGGTCCCGACGTCGAGCGCGTGCGCGTCGACTCCGCCGAGGAGTACCAGCGCATGAAGGAGTTCGCCGAGCGCTTCATGCCGCACATGGCGCCGAAGATCGAGCTCTACTCCGAGAGTCGTCCGCTCTTCGACCTCTACAACATCGAGGACGAGATCGATCGCGCGTTGAATCGCAAGGTTGCGCTGAAGTCCGGCGGTCACGTGGTCTTCGATCAGACCGAGGCGATGACGACGATCGACGTCAACACCGGAGCGTACGTCGGTCATCGCAACCTCGAGGAGACGATCTTCAGAACCAATCTCGAGGCCGCGGTCGTGATCGCGCGACAGCTCAGGCTGCGCAACCTCGGCGGCATCATCATCATCGACTTCATCGACATGGCCGAGGAGGAGCATCGTCGCCAAGTGCTGCAGACGCTCCAGGCGCGGCTCGCGAACGATCACGCGAAGACGCAGATCATGAGCGTCTCTCCGCTCGGTCTCGTCGAGATGACGCGCAAGCGCAACCGCGAGAGCCTCGAGCACGTGCTGTGTCAGCCGTGTCCGAGCTGCGGAGGGCGCGGGTTCGTGAAGTCGCCCGAGACGGTCTGCTACGAGATCTTTCGCGAGATCGTCCGCCAGCATCGCCAGTTCGATTTTCAGGAGCTCCTGGTCCTCGCACGTCCCGACGTCATCGAGCGGCTGCTCGACGAGGAATCCGGCACCGTCGCGGAGCTCGAGGAGTTGACCGGCAAGCCGATCAGGTTGCAGGCGGAGACGATGTATGCGCCGGATCAATACGACGTCGTGCTGATGTGAGCGCGAGGAAGAGCATCGTCGGCCGCCTCGTGCGCGGGTTGCTGACCGCGGCCGGCATCGTCGTCATTCTGCTCGCGATCGCGATCGGCGTGCTGCGCATCGCGGCGACCCAGCTGCCGAGCTATCAGGCGCAGATCGAGCATGCGCTCGGCGAGGCGCTCGGCCTCGAGCTCGGGTTCGAGAGGATGGACGTCCGCTTCGGCCTTCGCGGTCCGGAGTTGACGTTCCACTCCGCGACCGTGGCCGCGCCGAGCGAGGGCGAGCCGTTCCTGTCCGCGTCGCGCGCCGCCGTCGTGCTCGACGCATGGGCGCTCGTGCGGCGCGAGATCCGCGTGAAACGCCTGACGCTCGACGGGACGACGCTGACGTTGCTGCGCCTCGCCGACGGTCGGCTCGCTCTCGAGCGCGCGCCCGACGGCGACGGCGCGTCGAATCTCGACGCGTGGCTGCCGGTCGAGGTCGAGATCGCGGTGCGCGACAGCACCGTGCGCTATCTCGATGCCGCTCACGGCGTCGATTGGACGTTCACGGACCTCGCGTTGGATCTCGGCCGAAGCAAGGGGATGCTCGAGCTCGACGCGCGGGCGCGGCCGCCCGCCGAGATCGCTTCGGGGATCGAGGTGGGTGCGCAGGCCGATCTTCGCCGCGGCGACGCTTGGCGGGTGTTCGGGCGCGCCGAGCGCGCCGATCTGGCCGAGATCGGCGCGGCGCTTCCGGATATACGCGGATGGCCGGTCGAAGGCCGCGGCGACGTGTCGATATGGCTGGAGTGGCAAGGCGGCACGCTCGTGCGCGGCCTGCTCGACGCCGCGCTCGCCGATCTCGAATGGGCCGAAGCGCGCGGCGCGCGTTACGACCGCGCAGCGTTCGCCGCGGAGTGGACGCGAACGGACACGGGATTTCGGCTCGCGTTGAACGACGTCGAGATCGTGCGCGACGGGCGCGACTGGCCGGACGATGCGGATCTGCTGCTCGACGTGGCGACCGACGACAGCGGCTGGTCCGAGGTCTCGCTGGAGAGCTCGTTCCTCCGCATCGAGGATCTCGCGCCGATCGTCGTGGCGTTCGATGCCGAGAAACGGGCGTCGGTATGGCTCGACCTCGAGCCGCGCGGCGACCTCATCGCTCTCGACGCGACGTGGCGCCGCGGCGCGGACGTGCCGAGCTACGACGTTTCGGCGCGTTTCGATCGGCTCGGGCTCGAGCCGTCCGGCAACCGGCCGGGCTTCGACGGTTTGTCCGGCGAGGTCAGGGCGGACACGGCGAGCGGCCGCCTCGAGCTCACGACGCGATCGGCGCAGCTCGACTGGCCGGCCCTGTTCCGCTCCGCTCTGGACGTCGAAGAGCTCAGCGGCCTCGTCGTCTGGCGCGAAGGCGCCGACGCGATTCGTGTCGTGGGCGACGAGCTCGTGCTCGCGACACCGGACGTGCGCACTCGCTCGAGTTTCGAGATCACGTTTCCGGTCGACGGCGGCTCGCCGACGCTCGATCTTGCCGCGCGCGCCGACGGTTTTCCGGCCGTCGCCGCGAGCCGCTACCTGCCCGCGAGCAAGATGCCTCGTCGCGCCGTCGAGTGGCTCGACAGCGCGATTCGCGGCGGGCGGGTCGTCGGGGCCGATCTCGAGTTCGTAGGTCCGCTCGCCGCCTTCCCGTTCGACGCTGGAGAGGGCCTGTTCCGGGTCACCGCGACGATCGAGAACGGCATTCTTCGCTATGTGAGCGACTGGCCCGTCGCGCAGGATCTCGACGGCACGATCGAGTTTCGCAATGCCTCGTTCAGCGCGCGCGGCAACGGACGAGTGCTCGGCAATGTCGCCGAGGAGGTGCGCGTCGAGATTCCGGACTTGCGTCGACCGGTGCTCGAGCTCGCGGCCGAGACCCATGGCCCGCTCGACGAGGTCCTGACGTTCTTGCGGAGCTCTCCGCCGATCGCGGCGAAGCTCGGGCCGGGCTACGAACGCCTGAGCGCGCCCGAGGGCACCGGCGACGTCGCGTTCGAGCTCGCTCTGCCGCTGCTCGACATGACGGCATACCGCCTCGACGCGGCGCTCACGATCGATTCGGGGGCGCTCTCGATCGACGGCTTCGCGCCGCGTGCGAGCGATATCCGCGGCACTCTGCGCTTCGCCGACGGCAGCGTCGCCGCGCAGGGCATCGAGGCGATCTTTCTCGACGGCCCCGTAACCGCGAGCGTGTCGCCGGCCGGTGTCGACGGCTATCGCACGCGTGTCGACGTCGACGGCGAGGTGACGGCCGCCGCGGTGATCGACGCGTTCGATTTGCCTCTCAAAGGGCTCGCGGCGGGGCAAACGCGCTGGTCCGGCTCTCTGCTGCTGCCGTCCGTCGGCCTCGGCGAAGCGGAGTCCGCTCCGCTGCGCGTCGAGGTGCGATCGAATCTGTCCGGGCTCGCGCTGAATCTCCCGGAGCCGTTCGCGAAGCAGGCCTCGGAGCCGACGAGCTTGCAGCTCGATTTCGCCGTCGCGCCGCGGCGGCTCGATATCGAAGGGAATTACGGCGCGACGCGGCGCTTCGCGATCTCGCTCGAGAAACGCGACGATCGGCTCGAGCTCGCGCGCGGCGCGCTCGCCTTCGGCGGCAGTCTTCCGGAACCGCCCGCCGCCGGGCTCGGCATCTACGGCAACGTGCGCCGGCTCGACGTCGACGAATGGGCCGCGCTGCTCAAAGCCCGGTCGGCCGCACGTGCGGGCGGCGGCCGCCGCGCGCGCGGAATCGACGAGCTGCTCGCCGAGGTGCGCCTCGACATCGGGGATCTCGCGGCGTTCGGCCAGGAGGTCGGCGCGGCGCAGCTCGACGTCCGACGCGGCGATACCGCATGGCTGATCGATATCGACAGCGCGCAGGTCGCGGGATCCGTGCGCGTGCCGCGGGATCTGCGTGGACGGCCGGCGATCGTCGCCGACATGGAGCGGCTCTATCTCACTGCCGCTCGACAAGGCACGCCTCGCGGCGGCGACCGGCGGCTGGATCCGCGGGCCTGGCTCGGGCTCGATCTGACTGCTGCGGATTTTCGCGTCGGAGCCCGCAAGCTCGGCGCGCTCAGCGCCGACGTGCGCGCCACGCCGCTCGGACTCGAGCTCGTGTCGTTCGAGAGTCGAGGCCCTTCGTTCTCGATGTCCGGCAACGGCGGCTGGTTCGAAGGGCCGTCGGGGCCGACGACCGAGCTCGAGTTCACGCTGCTCGCAACGGACGTGAAGAGCGCGCTCGAAGCGTTGTCGCTCGAGCCGATCGCGTCCGGCGAGATGGCGGAGATCAACGCGAGCGTTCGTTGGCCCGGGGCGCCGAACGATCGTTGGATGGATCACTTGGACGGCGAGGTCAAGCTCAGGCTCGAGGACGGCAGCCTGCTCGATATCGATCCCGGCGCCGGGCGGGTCGTCGGGCTGATGAGCATCACGTTGCTGCCCCGGCGTCTCGCGCTCGACTTCCGCGACGTGTTCAATAAGGGGCTCGTGTTCGACGAGCTCGGCGGCGGATTCACGATCATCGACGGCAACGCGTACACGAACGATTTCAAGGTCAGCGGTCCGGTCGCCGAGATCGGCATGGCGGGCCGCATCGGCTTGCGCGATCGAGACTACAGTCAGCATGCCGTCGTGACCGCCGAGCCGGGGAACATGCTGCCGACGGTCGGCGGCTTGATCGGCGGTCCCGGCGTCGGCGCGGCGCTTCTGATCTTCACGCGGATCTTCAAGGAGCCGCTGAAGGGCATCGGGCGCGCGTCCTACTGCATCACGGGCAGCTGGGACGAGCCGATCGTCGAGCGGCTGTCGGCGGAAGAAATCGAGCAAGGGCGGCTCTGCGCCGAGCTGCCGCACGAAGAAGCGGTGCGTGTCGGAGAAAGACGATGAAAGCAGCGGCGGTACAGATGACCAGCGGGCGCGACGTCGAGCGTAATCTGGCGGAGGCGGGACGGTGGATCGCCGAAGCGGCGTCGCAAGGAGCCGAGCTGATCGTGCTGCCGGAGAATTTCTCGTTTCTCGGCGCGCAAGACGCCGAGCGGATCGCGGCCGCGGAGGCTCCGGGCGACGGCCCAGCGCAAGCTTTCTTGGCCGACGCGGCGCGCAACCACGGCGTCTGGATCGTCGGCGGCACGATTCCGATCCGCGACAGGAACGATCGCCCGTCGTCGCGGTCGTATCTTGTGTCGCCCGACGGTACGGTCGCCGCGTTCTACGACAAGATCCATCTGTTCGACGTCGAGATTCCGGGCCAGACGGGCGAGAGCTACCGGGAATCCGCGACGACCCTCGCCGGCGAGCGCGTCGTGGCGGCGGAGACGCCGCTAGGCCGCATCGGCATGACGATCTGTTATGACGTGCGTTTCCCGGCGCTGTTCCACCGGCTCGGCGTGCTCGGCGTCGACGTGATCGTCGTGCCCGCGGCGTTCACGGTGCCGACCGGGCGAGTGCACTGGCGTCCGCTGCTGCAAGCGCGTGCGATCGAATCGCTCGCCTATGTCGTTGCCGCGGGTCAATGGGGCGAGCATGCCGGCGGACGCAAGACGTATGGACATTCGATGGTCATCGGTCCGTGGGGAGACGTCCTCGCGGAGCGCCCGGAGGGCCCTGGTATCGTCGCGGCCGAACTCGATATGATCGGACTCGAACGCCTCCGCCAACAGTTCCCGGTGCTCGCGCATCGGCGAGAGCTCTAGCCATGATTCAGCCACAGTCTGTGATTGCGCCCACGCTCGCGCGCGTCGATCTGTCCACGGATCCTCTTTCCGTCGTCGAGCGAGATCTGCTCGAGCCCGCCGGGCTCGACCTCGCCGCCGTCGATCGCGCGCTCGGCGAGCTGATGGCGCATCGGCTCGATTACGGAGACCTGTACTTTCAATCGACGCGTTACGAGAGCTGGTCCGTCGAGGACGGCATCGTCAAGGACGGCGTTTTCAGCGTCGATCAAGGCGTCGGCGTGCGCGCGATCGTCGGCGAGAAGACGGGCTTCGCCTATGCCGACGAGCTCGACATCGCATCGCTGCTCGACGCGGCGCATGCCGCGCGCGGCATCGCGCGAAGCGGCGGCGAAGGCCGCGTGAAAGTCGCGAGCCGCGTGCGCGGACACACGCTCTATCCCGCGGTCGATCCCTTGCCGACGCTCGACGACGTGAAGAAGGTCGAGCTGCTCGCGGAGCTCGATCGCTACTGCCGCAAGCTCGATCCGCGCGTCATCCAGGTCGTCGGCAGCATCGCAGGCGTCTACGAGCTCGTGCTGATCCGCACGTCCGACGGTGTCCTCGCCGCCGACGTGCGTCCGCTCGTGCGGCTCAACGTCTCGGTGATCGTCGAGCACAGAGGCCGCCGCGAGCAAGGTTATGCCGGCGGCGGCGGGCGAGGGGATTTCGGCGTGATCGTCGGGACCGGGCTGCCCGAGCGGCTCGCGCGCGAAGCCGTGCGGCAGGCCAACGTGAATCTCGAAGCCGTCCAGGCCCCGGCCGGCAACATGCCCGTCGTGCTCGGTCCCGGCTGGCCCGGCGTGCTGCTGCACGAGGCGATCGGCCACGGCCTCGAAGGCGATTTCAATCGCAAGCGCACGTCCGCGTTCACCGATCGCATCGGACAGCGCGTCGCGACCGAAGCGTGCACCGTCGTCGACGACGGCACGCTGCCGGGCCGCCGCGGCTCGCTGAGCGTCGACGACGAGGGCACGCCCACGTCGTGCACGACGCTGATCGAGAACGGCATCCTCGTGGGCTACATGCAGGACAAGCTGAACGCGCGGCTGATGAAGCGTGCGCCGACGGGCAACGGTCGCCGCGAGTCGTACGCGTACGCGCCGATGCCGCGCATGACGAATACCTACATGCTGCCCGGCGATCGAGATCCGGAGGAGATCATCGCGTCGGTCGATCGCGGTCTCTACGCGCCGAACTTCGGCGGCGGGCAGGTCGATATCACGTCCGGCAAGTTCGTGTTCGCGGCGAGCGAGGCGTATCTGATCGAGAAGGGGAAGAAGACGCGGCCGGTGAAGGGCGCGATGCTGATCGGCAGCGGTCCGGAAGTGCTGACGCGCGTATCGATGGTCGGGAACGACCTCGAGCTCGATCCGGGCATCGGCGTCTGCGGTAAGGACGGGCAGTCCGTTCCGGTCGGCGTCGGTCAGCCGACGCTGAAGATCGATTCGCTGACGGTCGGCGGCACGGACGCGTAGCCGCCCGCGCGCGACGTTATGTCGAGCGTTTGCGGCCGCTCCTGTGAAGGGAATCACTGCGGCCGAGCCCGGCGGCGAGTATCGTCATCGTCCGGAGAACATGCTCGACGGGAACGTCATGTCGTTCGACGACACGATGACCGAGGCGGACTTCTTACGTCCTCTCCTCGATCCGAGCGAAGAGCGTATGCTCGCCGCGCTACAGCCCGAGCCCGACCTCGACGTGCACGGACTGCGCGCGTCGCTGCTGACGAGGCTGGTTCTGCTGTTCGACCGGCAGGAGGCATAGCCGGGGTCGACGATGACGCGCAAGCGGACGTCACATCGCGGCGGCGCGCGCTCGGCCTCGCAGCGGCGTGCCGGCACGAACGATTCGGTTCTTCGCGCTCTCTCGAAGGAAGAGATTCGTCGCCTCGCGATCGACGCGTGGGAGCCTTCGCTCCTGCGTAATATGCTAGAAGCCGAGTGCAAGCTTCCTCGGCGCTGATCCCATGTGGTTGAGTAAGCCGCTCTACGAGGCGTTGCCTTTCGTGTACATGGCCGCCGGGCTCGCCGCCGTGATCGTGGGCTTCGTGCTCGAGCTCGAGGCGTGGTCGTCCATGCTCGTCGTCGTCGGATTGTGCGCGCTGACCGGCGGCCTCGTGCTGTGCCTGAAGCGTCGCGACTATCGCTCTAGCCGCAGCCGTGCGGCGTTCGACGAAAGCCTCTGAGCGAGCGTCACCCGGTCTCGGCCTTGCTCTTGCCGTCGGCCGCGGTTTCGCCGAACCGAACGGGCTCGTCCTCGAGCGAGTCCATATCGTCCGGCTCGCCGATGCGCAATCCCTCCGGGATGTGGACCGTCTTCGCGAACTGCTCCTGCCGGTCCTCGCCGGCCGGACGCGCGTCGTGATAGATCAGCTTGTGCTCGCCGATGTGGATCACGTCGCCGTCGCGAAGCACGTGCTGCTTGACGCGGCGCGAATCGATGAATATCCCGTTCGTGCTGTTCAGATCCTCGATGATGCAGCGAAAGCGATCGGTCGTGATCTGCGCGTGATGCCGCGAGATGAACTTGCTCTTGATCTGCAAGTCGTTGTCGGACGTTCGGCCGATCAGCGTCCTTCCCGGCGAAAGCGTGACGTGCGTGATGAGCTTGTCGCCGTACAGCAGGTCCAGGGACGCGAGCGATGCCGCCGCGGGGCCGAGATACTTGCCGGTCGCGCCGGTGTTCACGTCGCGGGGGCGTAACGCGTACTCGACCCACTGAAGCTCTTCGGCCGCTGCCCTGACGAGATTCGCGTCGACCGTATCTCGCTCCTCGGCGAACGCGCAAAGCATCGCGGTGTCGCAGATGATGTTCGTCAGGCGCGGCACGCCGCCGGAATAACGGTAAACGAGATCGAGCGCGTCCTCCGTGAAGATGCGCCGACCTTCGGCGCCCGCGACGTTCAACCGATGCTGGACGTACTCGTGCGTCTCACGGCGCGATAACGCCCCCAAGTGGAATCGCAGCCGGACGCGCTGCGCGAGCTGCTCGAGACGAGGAGAGTCGAGCTTTTCCGAGAGCTCCGGCTGCCCGGCGAGGATGATGCGCAAGAGCTTTTCCTTCTGAGCCTCGATGCCGGAAAGCATGCGCACTTCCTCGAGGACGGGACGACTCAGGTTCTGCGCCTCGTCGATGACGAGCAGAACCTTCTTTCCCGCCGCGTACTGCTCGATCATGAACTCGCGCAGCACCTTCAGCAGCTCGATCTTCTTCATTCGGAACGGCTCGAAACCGAACTCGACGAGGATCGCCTGCAGGAGCTCGACCGGAGAGAGCTGCGTTTGATTGATGTGAGCGAGCACGACGTCTTCCGGAAGCTCGCTCAGGAAGCTCTCGATCAACGTCGTCTTTCCGGAGCCGATGTCGCCGGTGATCACGACGAAGCCGTCCGCGAGCCAGATCGTGGATTCCATGTACGCCTTCGCGCGGGCGTGCTGCTTGCTCGCGAACAGGAACTGCGGATCCGGGGTCAGGCGGAACGGCGGCTCTTTGAGTCGAAAAAGCTCGCGATACATCCTTGAATTCCGGCGGTGCTCGACCAGCGCCGCCGAATGCACAGTGTTCTTTTCGGCTCGCTGTTCCCGAAGCCTAATACAAACCCTTAGGGGTTTCGAGGCGTAGGATTCGGTAGGGAGACTTCGATCACGTTCGTCAGCGCCGCCAGCCGCTCGAGGAGACGCCGGCGGTCCGGGTCGACGATCGTGCAGTGGCCGATCTTGCGTCCCGGGCGGGGGGATTTGCCGTATAGATGGACGTGCACGCCGGGTAAGGAGAGCAGCGCGTCGAGCGGCGGCGGGTTCCCGAGGAGGTTGACCATTGCCGCATGGCCTCGGGGCGAAGCGTCGCCGAGCGGCCAGCCGAGCACGGCACGAAGGTGATTCTCGAATTGGCTCGTGACCGCGCCCTCGATCGTCCAGTGTCCGGTGTTGTGCACGCGCGGCGCCATCTCGTTCGCGAGCAGCTCACCGTTCGCGTGGAAGAACTCGAGCGCGAGCACGCCGCGATAGTCTAGACGCTGCATGAGCGCGTCGACGCGCTCCTCGGCGTTCCGCTGCAGGCGCTCGTCCTCGAACGGCGCGACCGAAATTCGGAGGATCCCGTCGCGATGGACGTTTTCGGACAGCGGATAGAAAGCTCGCTGTCCGTTCGCGCCGCGCACCGCGACGAGCGATAGCTCGCGATCGAAGTCGACCCAGGCTTCGGCGATCGCCGGCACCTCGCCGAGCGCGGACCACGCCCCGTGAAGCTCTTCCGCGTTTCGAACGATTCGTTGACCGCGGCCGTCATACCCCATCCGCCGGGCCTTCAGCACGAGCGGAAGGCCGAGCTCCCGATGAGCCCGATCGAGATCGTGCGACGTATCGACGCGGACGAACGGCGTGGTGGGAATGCCGAGCGAGCGGAAAAGCTCTTTTTCCGCGAGCCTGTCTTGCGCCGCGGCCACGGCGTCGGGCGGCGGATGCACCGGCGCATGGCGCGCGGCCGCGCGCAGCACGTCGGCCGGCACGTTCTCGATCTCGACGGTGACGACGTCGACTTCTGCCGCGAGCGCGGCGGCGGCCTCCGCATCGTCGAGCGGCGCGGACTTGAACGGCGCGACCTGGGCGCCGGGAGAACGCTCGTCTCGGTCGAGCAGCACGCACTCGATGCCGAGCGGGTAGCCCGCGAGCGCGAGCATGCGGCCGAGCTGGCCGGCTCCGAGGATGCCTACTCTCGCCTGCACTAGAGCGCCTCGGCTCGGTTCATTCGGTGTCGCGAGGATCGGGCCGCTCGAGGACGGCCGCGGTCTGCGCTGCACGATAGCTCTCGAGCGCCGCGGCGGCCGCCGGATGCTTGTTCGCGAGAATCGCCGCGGCGAGCAAGGCCGCGTTGATCGCGCCCGCCTTGCCGATCGACAGCGTGCCGACGGGCACGCCGGCCGGCATCTGCGCGATCGAGAGCAACGAGTCGATGCCGCTCAGCGCCTCGGAGCGAATCGGGACGCCGAGCACCGGCAATCGCGTCTTCGCCGCGGTCATGCCGGGGAGATGCGCGGCGCCGCCCGCGCCGGCAATGATCACCTCGAGCCCGCGAGCCGCGGCCGTCGACGCGTACTCGAAGAGCAAGTCCGGAGTGCGGTGCGCGGAGACGACGCGCACCTCGTACGGGACGCCGAGCGCATCGAGCGTCTCGGCGGCATGCTGCATCGTCGGCCAATCGGAGGCCGACCCCATGATGATTCCGACCAGCGGTTTCATCGCGGCATTGTACAGCAGGTAGAATGCCCGAATGGACCCGAAAGAGGTAAAGGACGCGCTCGAGCGGGCGGCAACGGAAGCCGTGGAGCTCGCTCGACGGCTCGGGGCCGATCAAGCCGAGGCGGCGGTGAGCCATGACGAAGGGCTGTCCGTGACGGTCCGGATGGGCGAGCTCGAGTCGGTCGAGCGTCAGCGTGACCGGGGGCTCGCCGTCACCGTCTATAAGGATCGGCGCAAGGGAACCGCGAGCTCGAACGATTTCTCGCGTCGCGGGATCGAGGACGTCGTCACGAAGGCGCTCAGCATCGCGCGTTTCACCGCCCCGGACGAGTACGCGGGCCTTGCCGATGCGGAGCTGATGGCCCGCGAGATACCGGATCTCGACCTTTACTTTCCCAGCGGACTTGCCGTCGACGCCGCGACCGAGATCGCGCTGCGCGCCGAGACCGCGGCCCGCGAGTTCGATACGCGCATCGAGAATTCCGAAGGCGCGACCGTGAACACGGGCGAGGGCGTTCGGGTCTACGCGAACAGCCACGGCTTCGTCGGCGGCTATCCGTCGAGCAGCCATTCGATCAGCTGCAGCGTGATCGCGAAGAGCGGCGAATCGCTCGAGCGGGATTACTGGTATACGACCGCGCGTGCGTTCACCGATCTCGATTCGCCGGAGGACGTCGGCCGCGAGTGCGCGAAACGCACGGTGCGCCGGCTCGGCGCGCGGCAGCCGAAGACGAAGGTCGTGCCGGTGATCTATCCGCCCGAGCTCGCGCGCGGGCTTTTCGGGCACTTTCTCGGCGCGATACGCGGCACGAGTCAATATCGGAAATCGACGTTCCTGCTGAACGCGCTCGGCGAGCGGATCTTCCCCGACTTCGTCGACATGGAGGAGGATCCGTTCATCCCCCGCGGTCTCGGCAGCGCGCCGTTCGACGCCGAGGGGGTCGCGACGCGCCGGCGGATGCTCGTCGAGCGCGGCGTGCTGCGCGGCTATCTGCTGTCGAGCTATTCGGCGCGGCGTCTCGGCATGCAGACGACCGGTAACGCGGGCGGCGTGCACAATCTGATCGTCAAGCCGAATGCGGGTCCGCTGGAGGAGCTGATCGCGTCGTGCGACGAGGCGTTCGTCGTCGGCGAGCTCCTCGGGCAGGGCGTGAATCCCGTCACGGGCGATTACTCGCGCGGCGCGGCCGGCTTCTGGGTCGAGCGCGGCAAGATCGCGTACCCGGTGAACGAGGTGACGGTCGCGGGCAACCTGAGGGACATGTTCCGCTCGATCCTCGCGATCGGCTCCGACGTCGACACGCGCGGCTCGATCCGCACGGGCTCGGTGCTCGTCGACAAGCTCACCGTCGCCGGCAAGTAACGCTCGGCGCCGCCCTCTCCCGGTCGCGACGGAAGTCGCATCGCCGCTGATCCAAGCGACGTTCGCGTAACGGCTTCGTCAACTAGGAAAGTCTCGCGAAGCGCTTTCAGGCCGTTCGTCATGAGCGCCGCGGCGTATCGAGCGGGCGCGGTGCATCGCCCTTCGCGGGAGCGTCCGCGGCAGGGATGCCGCGGACGCAGCCTCCAGGGACGGATTCACGGCGGTCCCGCGAAGGGCGATGCAGCGCGCCCGCTTCACCACCGCATGCCGACCGTTCATGACGAACGGCCCCGCGACACTCTTCACGAACAGGCCTACGCGACGCTCGGCGCGCGATGCTCACGCCGCACACCGTGCGTCGATGCGCGGCGCGGCGTTACGCGTCGAGGCTCTTGCCGGTGAGCCGCTGCAGCGCCTCGTGATACTTCTGCCGCGTGCGCTCGATCACGACCGCGGGCAGATGCGGGCCAGGCGGCTTCTTGTCCCAGTCGAGCGTCTCGAGATAGTCGCGCACGTACTGCTTGTCGAAGCTTTGCGGCGACGAGCCCGGGCGGTAGGTTGCGGCATCCCAGAAGCGCGACGAGTCGGGCGTCAGGAGCTCGTCGATCAGACGCAGCTCGCCGTCGTCGGTCAAGCCGAACTCGAACTTCGTGTCCGCGATGATGATCCCGCGCTCGCGAGCATACGCGGACGCCTCCGAATAGAGCCGCAACGACGCCTCCTCGACGCGCGCCGTGAGCTCGGCGCCGATGAGATCGCGCACCTCGGCGATCGTGATGTTCTCGTCGTGCGTGCCCGGCGCCGCCTTCGTGCTCGGCGTGAAGATCGGCTCGCGCAGCTGCTCGGCGAGCTCGAGTCCGGGCGGGAGCCTGACGCCCGATACGCGGCCCGTCTGACAATAATCCTTCCAGCCGGACCCGATCAGATAGCCGCGCACGACGGCTTCGATCGGCAACGGCTTCAGCCGCTCGACGACGACCGATCGTCCCGCGACGATGGCATGATCACGCGGATCGCCGAGCACGGAAGCCGGATCGATCCCGGTCAGATGATTCGGAATCACGTGCTCGAGGCGCTCGAACCAGAAATTCGATATCGCGGTCAGCAACACGCCCTTGCCGGGGATCGGATCCGGCAGCACGACGTCGAACGCGGAGATGCGGTCCGTCGCGACGATCAGCAGGTGCCGATCGTCGATCTGATAGATGTCCCGAACCTTGCCGCGCCTCGGCGGAGGCAGACTATGGAGCCGCGATTCGAAAAGGGGCGTACGTGGTGCGTTCATGACTTTCGCGGACGGACTTTCGGAAGGTGAGAGCCGCGGAATTGCGTTGCAACGAAAACGCCAGATAATGGCCGTCGAGCAGCAACGAGGCAACCGTTCGCGAAGGATCGGTCGAACGACGTGAGCAAGCGCATGACGGCCGCAAGCGCCGGCATTCAATGGCTAGGGAAGGCGTTCGGGGGCCTGATCGGCGCCGCCGCCGCGGGACCCATCGGCCTTCTGCTCGGCGTGGTGCTCGGTCACCGGCTCGACCAAGGGCTCACGTTCGGCCGCCAAGGGGCGATTCGGCCCGTGCCGCCGGACGTCGCGGACCATTTCCTGCGGACGACTTTCGAGCTGATGGGCCGCGTCGCGAAGGCGGACGGCCGAGTCTCCGAGGAGGAGATCCGCGTAGCACGCGGCATCATGCATACGCTCGAGCTCAATCCCGAGCAGGTCAAAGCGGCGATCGCGTGCTTCACCGCCGGCAAGCAGCCGGACTATCCCATCGCGGAAAGGCTCGCCGAGCTCGCGCGCAAGCTCGAGGCGCGAAGGGATCTCGCGCGCGCGTTCGTCGAGATCCAGATGCAGGCGGCGATCGCGTCGGGTCCCGTCGATCTCGCGAAGCGCCGGTTGCTCTGGCGGATCGCGAGCGCGCTCGGGATCGGCCGCGTACAGCTCGCGCAGATCGAAGCGCTCGTTCGCGCGGAAGAGCTCCGCCGCGGGTCTGCGAGGACCGAAACGATCGGTGCGGCGCCGGAGCTCGAGTCGGCCTACCGCGTTCTCGGCGTCGGGGCCGGCGCGTCGGACGCGGAGGTGAAACGGGCGTACCGCCGCCTAATGAACCGGTATCACCCGGACAAGCTCGCGGCTCGCGGATTGTCCGAAGCGGAGAGGGCGAGAGCGGAGCAGAAAACGCACGAGATCCGTGCGGCGTACGACCGGATCAAGACGCACCGGTCGATGAAATGATGCGTCGCCACGCCGGCGGCCCGGTCCGCCGGCGTGAGATCAGACGCGCTGCGGCTGCGGACGACGCGCTTTGGGAGGATCGCGACGCGCGTTGAAGACGACGATCGTCTTGCCGTTCGCGCGAACGAGACCCTGATCCTCGAGCACTTTCAGAACGCGGCCCGCCATCTCCCGCGAGCAGCCGACGAGGCGCGAAAGCTCCTGACGCGAGACCTTGATCTGCATGCCCTCGGGATGCGTCATCGCATCCGGCTCGCGGCACAGGTCCATGATCGCGTGGGCGACGCGGCCCGTGACGTCGACGAAGGCCAGGTCGCCGAGCTTGCGGTTCGTGCGGTCGAGGCGGGTCGCGAGCTGCGTCGCGAGCTCGAAGAGCAGGCCCGGGCTCTCCGACGCGAGCTGGCGGAACCTCGCGTAAGTCATCTCCGCGATTTCGCTTTCGGTGCGCGTCCGCACCCAGGCGCTGCGCTGCGGCTGCTCGTGGAACAGGCCCATCTCGCCGAAGAACTGGCCCTTGTTGAGGTAGGCGAGGACCATCTCGTTGCCGTCCTCGTCCTCGATCATCACCTCGACCGAGCCGTCGACAATGTAATAGAGGACATCCGGCAGATCGCCTGCGTGAATCATGACCGTCTTGGCCGGCACGGTCCTGACTCGGCAATAGCTCAAGAACCGGTTGATTGCGGGAACGTCGCTCAACGGCCGAAGTGCTTCTTCCATCTTGAGGGCTCCGGGTTTGACTTAATCCCGTATTTAATCAAATTCCCGTAAGTTCGCAACTTTGGAGCGAGTTCTTGTGACCGGGATCAGTCGGTAAAGGAAATCAAACGTAATACGCCGTCCGCCGCAGGATTTCTCCGCCCAAGGTCATCAGCATCCGGACCGGTCCGGGCAGCGGTCTGCCGCCGGCGAGCCGGGCGGTCGTGCCGTGATGCGCTTCGTCGGCGGCCATCTCGCGCAGGATCGCGCGGCTTTTCTCGTCGGCCGCGGGCAGCCGGCCCATGTGGTCGTCGAGATGCGCCTCGACCTGACGCTCCGTCTCGGCGACGAAACCGAGGCTCAGCTCGTCGCCGAAGCATCCCGCGACGAGGCCGATGCAGAAGCTGCCGGCGTACCAGAACGGGCCGAGCGCGCTCGGCCGGTCGCCGAGCTCGTCGAGACGCGCCTTGCACCAAACGAGGTGGTCGCGTTCCTCGCGTGCGGCATTCAGCAATTGCTCGCGAGTCGCGGTGCTGCGCGCGCCGATCGATTGTCCCGCATAAAGCGCTTGCGCGGCGATCTCGCCGGCGTGATTGACGCGCATCAACGCGGCGCTCAAGCGCTTCTCGTCGCTCGTGAGCGGCGCGTCTTCCACGGTTCGCGCCGGATTCGGGCGCGACGACGGCGCGGTCGCCGTCAACGTGCGCAACCCTTCGTCGACGGCGGCGATCAAGAGATCCTGCACCGTGAGCTTCGTCGTCATGCGCGAGATTATAAGGACCGTAGGGACGCGATGCGGCGACGAACGAAAGGCTCTCGGCTGGCGTCGCCGCGATCGATGTGTATCATGCCGCGGTCGCCCAGGCTCCGGGAAAGCAGATGTCGATCATGCGTCGAGCGGCGCTCGCTCTATGCGTGTGCCTCCCACATGCAGCGGCCGCGCAAGGCGGCGGGCCCGCAACCGATTCGGTCTCAGGCAAAGCGGCGCTCGGATATCTCGCGACGAGCGGCAACACCGAGAGCGAGAGCACGAACGCGTCCTTCTCGGTCGTCTATACGCTTCCGGATTGGAGACACTCGTTCAATCTCTCGGCCGTCGGCGCCTCGACGAACGACGAGACGACCGCCGAAGCGTACCTTTTCGGTTACGAGGCGCGACGGTCGTTCGGCGAGCACAACTTCCTCTTCACGGCGCTCGACTGGAAGCGGGACCGCTTCTCGGGTTATGCGGAGCAGGTCTCCCAGACGATCGGTTACGGACGGCGCTTTCTCGACGGCGAACGCCACCTCCTCGACGCCGGGCTCGGTGCGGGTGCTCGCCAATCCGAGCTGCGCGACGGCACGGAGGAGGATGACCGGATCCTGCGCGGCTCCGTCAACTATCGCTGGGTCATGACCGAGACGACCGATTTCGAGCAGTCGATCGTCGTCGAGAGCGGCTCGACGAACACGATGACGGAATCCCGTTCCGCGCTGCGGGCGCGGATCATCGGCAATATCGCGCTGGTCCTGAGCTACCGCGTCAAGCACAACAGCGCGGTACCGGCCGGTTCTGCGAAGACCGACCGCTTCTCGTCCGTGGCGCTCGAGTACGCGTTCTAGCGCCGGGCCGGGGGGGCGGGGCCGGCGGCGCCGGGAGGTGCGGTCGCGTCCCGGGCGGCGGTCGCTTGCACGTCCGAGGGACTGCCTGTACGATTCTGCGTCTTTCGTCGGGGCCCCGGCGCCACTCTCACAATCGATTGCGAAGATGAAGACATATTCCGCCAAGCCGGAGACCGTCCGCCGCGACTGGTACGTCGTCGACGCCGACGGCAAGACGCTCGGTCGGCTCGCGAGCGAGATCGCGCGGCGTCTCCGGGGCAAGCACAAGCCCGTCTATACCCCGCACGTCGATACCGGCGACTACGTGGTCGTCATCAACGCGGAGAAGATCCGCGTGACCGGCCGCAAGATGAAGGACAAGATCTACTATCGCCATACCGGCTATGTGGGTAATCTGAAGTCGGAGTCGCTCGAGAAGCTGCTGCAACGGGCTCCGGAGCGGGCGCTCGAGCTCGCCGTGAAGGGCATGTTGCCGAAGAATCCCCTCGGGCGCCGCATGCTGCGCAAGCTGAAGGTCGTCCGCGGCGCCGAGCATCCGCACCAGGCGCAGCAGCCCATACCGTTGGAGCTCTAGGATCCCGATGGCTACCGAGAACTATTACGGCACCGGCCGACGCAAGACTGCCACGGCACGGGTTTTCCTTCGGCCGGGCAGCGGCCAGATCACGATCAACGGCCGCCCGCTCGAGCAATTCTTCGGCCGCGAGACCGCGCGCATGATCGTCCGCCAGCCGCTCGTCACGAGCGCTCTCGAAGGCAAGTTCGACGTGCGCGCGACGGTCTCCGGCGGCGGCACCACCGGCCAGGCCGGCGCGATCCGGCACGGCATCACGCGCGCGCTGATCGCCTATGACGAGACGCTGCGCCAACCGCTGCGTCGTGCCGGATTCGTGACGCGCGACGCCCGCGAGGTCGAGCGCAAGAAGGTCGGCCTGCGCAAGGCTCGCCGCGCGACGCAGTTCTCGAAGCGCTAATACCCGACGAAGACGTCGGCCGGCGCGCGGGCCCGATTCGCACCGGGCTTCATGCCGGCTTGGCCCATCCAATCCGTCTCGCCGGTGGGACGGTGGCGATATCCGTCCGGGGCGGTTAAGCTGAACACCGCTTGGGGGATCGTCTAGCGGTAGGACATCGGACTCTGACTCCGAGAACCCAGGTTCGAATCCTGGTCCCCCAGCCAACTCTCCGAGCGGCGGGCATCGAGCCCGCCGCTTCTTTATTTATATGTCCCGTCTGCCTTCGCTCGCCGGCGCTCGACTAACGCCCGAGCGTGCGGACGCCGTCCTTCTCGCCGATCACGAGCACGTCGGCGCCCCGGTGGGCAAAGATCCCGACCGTGACGATGCCGGGTATCTGGTTGAAGCGCGTTTCCAGCTCGAGGGGATTCGCGATCTTCAAGTTGTGGACGTCCAGGATGATATTGCCGTTGTCGGTGACGAAGTCCTTGCGCCAGACCGGTTCTCCCCCTGCCTTGATCATCTGACGCGCGACGAACGACCGGGCCATCGGCACGACCTCGATCGGTAACGGGAAGCGGCCGAGCGTTCCGACGACCTTGGACGCGTCGACGATGCAGACGAAACGCCGCGCCGCGCCGGCGAGCACCTTCTCGCGGGTCAATGCGCCGCCTCCTCCTTTCAGCAGGTGCAGGTGCTTCGTCGCCTCGTCGGCGCCGTCGACGTAAAGATCGATCCGGTCGATCTCGGCGAACGATTTGACCTCGATACCGAGGCTCTCGAGCTTCGCCGTGGAGCGTTCCGAGCTCGACACGACCGCCGCCAGCCTGTGGGCGAGCCGGGGCAACGCGTCGATGAAGAAGTCGACCGTGCTGCCGGTGCCGACGCCGAGTGTGATGCCATCCTCGATGTAGTCGAGCGCCGCGATCGCCGCGCGTCGTTTTTGCTCGTCTTGCGTCATCGTGCGTGCCCCCTACAAAAAAAGTGCCCGCTTTCGCGGGCACTTCTTTTGACGTGAGCGAAGCTCTCCGTCCAAGTGTGGTAGGGACGTCTTCAGGCGCCCACCACCGGCGTTGCCGCCGGAGTCTTCTTTCTGGTCGCCTTCTTCCTCGTCGCCTTCTTCTTGGAAGCCTTCTTCTTGGCCTTCTTCTTGCCGGCCTTCTTCTTGGCGGTCTTCTTCTTCGCCGCCTTCTTCTTGGCCTTCTTCTTCGTGGCCTTCTTCTTCGTCGCGCGCTTCTTCGTTACGCGCTTCTTCGTGGCAGGCTTCTTCGCGACCTTGCGACGAGCCTTACGTTTGCTCGACGTCTTCTTCGCAGATGTCTTCTTTGTAGATGCCATGGGTAGTCTCCGTGTCGGGATAAACGGCGTTGAGTATATATAAAAGCATCCAAATTTCCAGACTGTTATACGTTTTTGCGCATCCTGCCGCCCGCATCGAGCGCGGGGAATGTGAATCGACGCACATTCTCGTCGCGTTTCGACGGCGAAGACGCGTGGCGAAACACGTCGTCGGTCACTCCAAACCCAGTATGAAGTCCCAATGCTCGTCGCTCACGGGCAACACGGAAAGGCGGTTGCCGCGCGCGAGCAGCTTGAAGCCGGCGAGCTCGCCATCGGCGTGCGCCTTGAGCTCCGCTAGCGTGATCGGTCGACGGAGCTTGCGCTCGAGCTTGACGTCGACCATGAACCAGCGCGGCGCATCCGGCGTGCTCGCCGGATCGTAGTGCGGATCCCGCGGATCGAAAGCGGTGTGATCGGGATAGCCTTCCTTGACGACCTTCATGATGCCGACGATCGCCGGCTCTTCGCAGTTCGAGTGATAGAAGAACGCGAGGTCGCCCCGCTTCATCTCGTCCCGCATGTAATTGCGGGCCTGATAGTTGCGCACTCCGTCCCAGTAGGTCCGCCGTCCCGGAGATGCCGCCAAGTCGTCGACGCTGAACACGTCCGGCTCGGATTTCATGAGCCAATGTTTCATCGGCCTCCTCCCGTCGCGTCGCCTGCGCGAGCGAATCGGAAGAACGCGTTCTCGGTGACCGCGCCCCACAACGGAATATCCCACGGCTGCGCTTCGAGGGCCTCGGCTTGCTGGAAGGACCACGCGACGCCGAGCAGCTTCGGCCTTGTCCACGACTTGCGATGGCGCAGAAAGCCGAAGGCGCGATCGAAGTAGCCTCGGCCGACGCCGAGGCGGACGCCGCGCGCATCGAAGGCGACGAGGGGCGTCAGCACGAGATCGAGCCGGCGAGGATCGACCTGCCCCGCGAGCGCCGGCTCTTCGATGCCGAAGACGTTGCGTCGGAGCAGCCCTTTCGGGGTGACGGGCGCGAAGCACATTCGCTCGCCGACGACGACCGGTGCGTAGACGAGCTTGCCCTGCCGCGCCGCGACGCGCGCGACTCGCGCGATCGAAGGCTCGCCGTCGAACGCGTAGTAGACGGCGAGGGTGCGTGCCCTGTGGTAGACGCCGAGACTCAAGATGCGTCGGCAGATCGCGCGCTCGCCGGCCGCGCGTCGCTCGGCATCGAGCGAGCGGCGAAGGCGACGCATCTCCTTACGGACGTTCGCGCGCTCTCGACGCGCGGCTTCACGGTCTCGAGCCGACTCGTCGGAGATGGAAGAGATGCTCCCCGCCTGTGCCGTCACGAACGGTTGCTCTCGAACCAGAGCAACAGGTGGGGTAAGCCGTGGTAGTTGCAGGCTTCCCGGCGTACCCGGGTCTGCTCAACACCACCGACAGAACACAACCCCAAGATCATGATTTAGGGTCGAAAGACGTTCCGGTTCGTGTCGAACACCGCAGGGAGCACCCTAACCGACACTATAGAGGCAGCTGCTTTGCAGGTCCAAGCGTTTCGTCGAGCCGCTCTCGCATCGCTCGAATGCGTGTTGCGACGATGTTCTGCAGCTCCCCGCCCTCGCTCTTCGTCTTCAGGTAGTCGTTCGCGAGGTTCAGCGCGGCCATCACGGCCACGCGATCGAGTCCGACGACCTTGCCGCTATCGCGGATCTCGCGCATCTTGCGATTCAGCAGCTCCGCGGAGGCGAGGAGATCCGGCTTCTCCTCCACCGGGCACGCGACGTGATATTCCTTCTCGAGGATTCGGATCGTCACCCGAGCGATCGAATCGCTCATCAGGCTTGCTCCATCGCTTTCAGCCGGCCGATCATCGCCTCGACGCGGCCGCGCACCTGCTCGTTCTTCTGCAGCAGCGCGGCACGCTCGGCGATCAGCGCCTCCTGCCTTTGCCGCAGCGACGCATTCTCCTCGCGAAGCTTCTCGCAGACCTCGATCAACTCTTCGAGACGCCGTTCGAGGCGCTTCAGCTCGAGCTCGATACGTTGGTTGGTCTGCTCCCGATTCATTCGGCGAATATAGAGCCCGCTGGGCTCGGGGGTCAATAACGCGGTCGACGGTGATAGCATGAAACGCCGAACGTTTCATACGCGTCGTGATGGAAGAGAAGCTCGCATACGAGACTCTGTCGGAGGCGCTCGCCGAGGCAGGCGTCGTGCCGACGCTCGCCGAGCTGCACGGCGGGCTCTGCGGAATCATGTGCGTCGGCGGAGTCGCGGCCGCGGATCGTTGGCTCGAGCAGCAACTGGAGGAGTGGCAACAGGACGGCGAGACGCCGATCGGTGAAGCGCTTCACGCCGTCGAGCACGAGACGTGGCGCATGCTGAACGACGGCGAGATGACTTTCGAGCCGCTGTTGCCCGGCGACGAGCAGCCTCTCGATGCGCAGGTCCGCGCGCTCGCGGCGTGGTGCCAAGGTTTTCTGTCCGGTCTCGGTCTCGGCGGCCTGAAGCTGGACTCCGGGCGTTCGGACGCGGAGGAGACCGTCAAGGAGATCGCGCGCGACTTCGCGGAGATCAGCCGTGCAACGCTCGGCCCCGACGACGAGAACGATCTCGCGCAGGCCGGATTCGCGCTCGCCGAGCTCAAGGAATACGTCCGGGTCAGCGTCCAGCTCGTGTTCGAGCATTTCGGCGAGCGCGCCGGCGACGCGTCCGGCACGGTGCATTGATCAGTTAGAAAAGGAAAGCGTCTTTGAATCCCCGCGAGTACGCGAAGCGGCGCCGGCATCTCATGGAGGCGATGGGCCCCGACGGCATCGCCATCCTGCCGGCGGCCCCGCAGCGCATCCGAAGCCGCGATACGTCGTTCGCCTATCGCCAGGACAGCGACTTCTACTACCTCACCGGTTTCCCCGAGCCGGAGGCGGTCGCCGTGCTGATTCCCGGCCGACCCGGCGGAGAGTATCTCTTGTTCTGTCGCGAGCGCGATCCGGTCAAGGAAATGTGGGAGGGCGTGCGCGCCGGTCCCGCCGGCGCGATCGAGCGCTATGGCGCCGACGACGCCTTTCCGATCGGCGATATCGACGAGATCCTGCCGGGGCTGATCGAGCAGCGCGAGCGCGTCTACTACTCGATCGGCGCCGGCGAGTTCGATCGCCGGCTGCTCGATTGGATCAGGACGCTGAACGCGAAGCGTCAAAGCGGCCGCGCGCCGAGCGAGCTCGTCGCGCTCGATCATCTCCTGCACGAAGCGCGTCTCTTCAAGAGCCGCGCGGAGATCGCCGTCATGCGCCGCGCGGCGCGCATCGCGATCGACGCGCATCGCCGCGCGATGAGCGTCTGCCGGCCCGGGATGCGGGAGTACGAGCTCGAGGCGGAGTACGTGCACGAGTTCCGGCGGCGCGGGGCCGTGTGCTCGTATCCGCCGATCGTCGCCGGCGGCGCGAACGCGTGTGTGCTCCATTACACGGCGAACGATGCCGTCCTCGCCGACGGCGACCTCGTCCTCGTCGACGCCGGCTGCGAATACGAGATGTACGCGTCGGACGTGACGCGCACGTTCCCGGTCAATGGCCGCTTCACGCCGCGTCAGCGCGAGCTCTACGACATCGTGCTCGCGGCGAACCGGGCGGCGATCGCCGCGGTGAAGCCGGGTAACCATTGGAACGATCCGCACGATGCGGCGGTCAGGGTGATCACCGCCGGCCTTCGTGAGATCGGGCTCCTGAACGGCCGGCTGTCGACGCTGATCAAGGAGCAGGCGTACCGGCGCTTCTTCATGCACAAGACCGGGCATTGGCTCGGCATGGACGTGCACGACGTCGGCGACTACAAGGTGGGCGACGCGTGGCGTCTGCTCGAGCCGGGCATGGTGCTGACGATCGAGCCGGGCATCTACGTCGCGGCCGACGCGACCGGCAAGGCGAAAGCCTGGCGGGGCATCGGCATTCGCATCGAGGACGACGTCGTCGTCACGCGCGACGGCTGCGAAGTGCTCACCGCGGAGCTTCCGGTCGACGCCGACGAGATCGAGCGGCTCGTCGGCACGGCGGTCGACCAGGCGGCATGAGGCTCGGCGTGGAGCGGCGGCTCGACTGCGACGTTCTGATCGTCGGCGGCGGGCTCGTCGGCTCGACGCTCGCGGTCGCGCTCGATACGGTCGGCTGCCGCGCCGCGCTCGTCGAGTCGCGCGACCCTTCGCGGCTCGAGCAGCCGAGCTTCGATGCGCGGGTCACGGCGCTCGCGAACGGCTCGCAGCGCATCCTCGCTTCGCTCGGGTTGTGGCGCACGCTCGTGCGCGACGCGGAGCCGATCCGCTCGATACACGTCTCCGAGCGGGGCCGTTTCGGGGTCGTGCGCATCGACGCGCGGGAGGAAGGCGTCGCCGCGCTGGGATATACGGTCGAGAACAGACGCCTCGGCGAGGCGTTGTGGGCGCGGCTTTCGACGGCGAAGGATTTCGCGCTGCTCGGCCGAGCGTCGCTCCGCTCGTTCGAGCGCGACGGCGAAGGCGTTCGCGCGCGGATCGACGACGCGAACGGCGGCGTCGAGGTCCGCGCACGCTTGATGGTCGCGGCCGACGGCGCGGAGTCCCCGGTGCGCGCCGCGCTCGGCATCGGTGCGCGCGAGGACCGTTACGCGCAGCAGGCGCTGATCGTGAACGTCACGACCGACAAGCCGCACGACGGCGTCGCGTACGAGCGGTTCTTGCCAAGCGGTCCGCTCGCGATGCTGCCGCTTCCCGGGGGGCGCGTCGGCGTCGTGTGGACGTTGCCGTCGCGCGAAGCGGAGCGCGTCGCGGCATTGCCGGACGATGCGTTCCGCGACGCGTTGCAGGAAGCGTTCGGGTATCGCCTCGGACGTATTCTCAAGATCGGGAAGCGAGCGCTGCATCCGCTGCGGCGAGTGCGAAGCGATGCGCTCGGTAGCGGGCCGGTCGTGCTCGTCGGTAACGCCGCGGTCACGTTGCATCCGGTCGCGGGCCAAGGATTCAATCTCGCGTTGCGCGACGTCGCTGCGCTCGCCGAGCTGATCGCGGAGGCGCGGCGAAGCGGCGATGCCTTCGCGAGCATCGCCGCGCGTTATCGCGCATGGCGCGCGGGCGACCAGCGTAAGGTCGCGTGGTTCACGCACGGGCTCGTCGGCTTGTTCGGATGGTCGATACCCGGGGTCGGCGCGATCCGCGGGCTCGGGCTCGCGGCATTCGACGTGCTGCCGGGCGCGAAACGATCGCTCGCCCACCATACGATGGGCATCGCCGGAAGGCTGCCGCGCCTTGCGCGCGGCTTGCCGCTCGAGGGCGCTGGCTCGTGAGCGTTCCGACCATTCTGATCAGCGGCGGCGGTCCGGTCGGGTTGACGCTCGCGGGGCTGCTCGACGTCGGCCGCGGGGACTGCCGCGTCGTCGTCGTCGAGCCGCACGAGCCGCCGCGGTGGAATCCCGCCGAGACGGGCCTTCGCGTCTACGCGCTATCGCGTTCGAGCCAACACGCGCTCGACCGCGCGGGCGCATGGCCGCCGATCGCCGCACGCCGGGCGAGCCCTTACGAGCGCATGCGCGTGTGGGAGGGTGACGCGCCGGGCGGGCTCGGCTCGATCGAGTTCGATTGCGCCGAGATCGGCGAGCCGAATCTCGGCCATATCGTCGAGGACGTGCTGATCCGCGACGCCCTCCTCGAGCGGCTCGCGGGCTCGGCGCGGGTCCGCGTCGTGACCGGCACGGCGATCGATGCGATCGACGTGCGGCGCGACGCCGTCGTCGCCGCGTTGAGCAACGGCGAGACCGTGCGCGCGCAGCTCGTCGTCGCCGCCGACGGTGCGCGTTCGCCGGTGCGCACGATGCTCGGGTTGCCGACCGTCGCGCGCGGCTACGGGCAGCATGCGATCGTCACGCACGTCGTCACGGAGCGGCCGCACGAGCGCACCGCTTGGCAGCGTTTCGTTCCCGGCGGTCCGATCGCGCTGCTGCCGCTCGCGGACGGCCGCAGCTCCGTCGTCTGGTCGTTACCGACCGCGCGTGCCGAGGCGCTCGCCGCGGCATCCGACGAAGACTTCATCGCGGCGCTCGAGGACGCGACCGGCCGCGTGCTTGGCCGGCTCGGCCCGATCTCCCCGCGGGGCCGCTTCCCGCTCCAAGTCCTGCACGCGATGCGCTATTGTTGTCCGCGGGGAGTGCTCGTCGGCGACGCCGCGCATGTCGTTCATCCGCTCGCCGGGCAGGGCATGAATCTGGGGCTCGCCGACGCGGCGTGTCTGGCGGGGGAAATCGACAGAGCGCTCGTGAACGGTCTCGACGTCGGTGATCTCGCCGTGCTGCGGCGCTACGAGCGCCGCCGCAAGGCCGACAACGTCGACATGCTCGTCGCGCTCGATGCGCTGCATCATCTGTTCCGTTTGCCCGGTGCGGCCGCCGTGCTCCGTGCCGTCGGGCTCTCGGTGGTCGATACGGCGGGACCGGCGAAGCGGTGGTTCGCGCGGCGCGCGCTCGGCCTTCACCTGGATTGTGAGGGCTACCGCGGCACCGACGACCGAGCCGCGGCATGATCTCGGCGGTTTCCGGCCGCTTCGGAGCGAATCCGCGATTCGACGGTCTGACGGACGGCCGGTCCGCACTTCTACAGGGTCGTTGACGATATGACGCAACTCACGAGATCCGCGCCGTGGTGGGCGGTAATGATGCTGATCGCGGCGCCGCTCGCGGCTCAGGAAGCGGCGTGGAACCGAACCCTCGAACGCATCGCGAGCGGAGTCGTCGCGATACACGTCGACAGCACGCGGGCCTTCGACACCGAGCGAAACCAGTCGACGCAGGCGACCGGATTCGTCGTCGACGCGAAGCACGGGCTGATCCTCACGAACCGCCACGTCGTCACCCCCGGCCCGGTGAAGGCGCAGGCGATCTTCCTGAACCAGGAGGAAGTCGATCTCTATCCCGTCTACCGCGATCCGATCCACGATTTCGGCTTCTTCCGCTACGACCCGTCCGAGCTCAAGTACATCGAGCCGGCGGAGCTGCCGCTCGTGCCGGAAGCGGCGCAGATCGGTCGTGATATTCGCGTCATCGGTAACGACGCCGGCGAGCGGCTGTCGATCCTCGCGGGCACGATCGCGCGCCTCGACCGACAGGCGCCGAACTACGGCCGCGGCAACTACAACGACTTCAACACGTTCTATCTCCAGGCCGCGTCGGGAACGTCCGGAGGATCGTCGGGCTCGCCCGTCGTCGATATCGAAGGGCGCGTCGTCGCGCTGAACGCCGGCGCGAATACGCAGGCGTCATCGAGCTTCTTCCTGCCGCTCGATCGCGTGCAGGTCGCGCTCGAGCGGCTCCGCCGCGGGCTCGACGTGCCGCGCGGCACGCTGCTCACCGAATTCGTGCACACGCCGTACGCCGAGCTGCGTCGCCTGGGGCTCTCGGAGGAGACGGAGCGGATGATGCGCGAGGCGTTTCCGCGTCAGACCGGAATGCTCGTCGTCGAGCATGTGATTCCCGGCTCGCGCGCCTCGCGCGCGCTCGCGCCCGGCGACGTGCTGATCAGCATCGACGGCAAGCCGATGCCGGAATTCGTGCCGCTCGCCGCGGCGCTCGACTCGAAGGTCGGCGAGACCGTGACGGTCGTCGTCGAGCGGGGCGGCGAGCGGCTGACGCACGAGATCGTCGTCGACGATCTGCACGCGGTCACGCCGGACGAATACATCGAGTACGGCGACGGCATCCTGCACAACCTTTCATATCAGCAGGCGCGGCATTTCAACCGGCCGGTGACCGGCGTCTACGTCGCGAGCCCCGGCTACGTGTTCGGCTCGGCGGCGATCCCGCGCGCGAGCCTGATCACGGAGGTCGCGGGACGCCGCATCGAGAATCTCGACGATCTCGAGCAGGCGTTGACGAGCATCCCCGACCGCGCGCAGGTCAGCGTGCGATTTCTCACGTTCGACGATCCGCGCACCGAGCGGCAGCGGATCATCACGAATTACCGCAGCTGGTTTCCGGCGCAGCGCTGCCGTCGAGACGACGCGACGGGCCTCTGGCCGTGCCGCGATTTGCCGGAAGCGCCGGCCGCGACGCCGCTTCCCGTGCGGGAGACGACGTTCCCCGAGCAATCCGATCCGCGGCTGCAAAAGATCGTGCCGTCGCTCGTGCTCGTGAACTTCAGCATGCCGTATACCGTCTCCGGCGTGTCCGATCGCTACTACTACGGCACCGGGCTCGTCGTCGACGCCGAGCGAGGCTGGGTGCTCGTCGACCGGAACACCGTGCCGGTCGCGCTCGGCGACGTCCAGATCACGTTCGCGGGCTCCGTCGAGATTCCCGGCCGCGTCGAATACATCCATCCGCTGCACAATCTCGCGATCGTCTCGTACGACCCGAAGCTCATCGGGTCGACGCCCGTGCGCAGCGCGGAGATCGCGACCGAGCCGCTCGTTCCCGGGCGAGTCGTCACGGTGGTCGGGCTCGCGCCCGATCACAACGTGCTATCGCAGACGGCGCAGATCGCGTCGATCACCGAAGCGAACTTCCCGTTGTCGCGGACGTTACGTTTCCGCGATTCGAATCTCGAGGTCGTATCGCTCGTCAACGGCCCAGCCGACTTCGACGGCGTGATCATCGACGACGAAGGCCGCGTGCTCGCGCACTGGGCGAGCTTCGCGATCGACAGCGGGCGCGAGCTCGCGCAGGTCAACATGGGTATCCACGGCGAGCTGATCGCGGACATGCTGCGGCACATGAGAGGCGGCGAGCCGATCCGCTCGCTCGAGGTCGAGTGGCGGATGATGCCGCTCGCGACGGCGCGCAAGCTCGCGTTGCCGGACCATTGGGCCGAGCGGTACGAGGCGCACAACCCGACGCGGCGCGAGCTGCTCGCGGTCGCGAGCACGGTCGGCGGGTCGCCGGCCGCGGAGTTCCTGCGCGCGGGCGACATCCTGCTCAGCATCGACGGCAAGCTCGTGAACACGTTCCGCGAGGCCGAGAGGGCGTCGCAGCGGCCCGAGGTCACGGTCACCGTGTTCCGTGACGGCCGCGAGCTCACGCAAACGATCCGCACCGTCGCGCTCGACAGCGACGGCATCGACCGGGTCGTCTCGTGGGCGGGCGCGCTGCTCCAAGAGCCGCACCGCCCGCTCTCGGTGCAGCGCGGCATCGAGCCGAACGGCGTGTACGTCTCGTATTTCGGCTACGGCTCCCC
>Ga0207873_1000202_pt1 | contig 64440 bp, 64 predicted proteins | sample BGWIniCompost_FD_187373 | JGI IMG/M metagenome (GOLD analysis project Ga0207873, IMG submission 187373) | Cellulose adapted compost microbial communities from Newby Island Compost Facility, Milpitas, CA, USA - BGW Initial Compost (SPAdes)... ...
GGGGAGCCGCTCTCGAACGTCTACTCCCTCGTCGCGGGAGACACGCGCGGCGCCGAGGCGCTGGCCGCGTACGCCGCGCGCACGGGCCTGCGCAATGTCGCGCTGCTCTACCCGCGCACGCGGCCCTACCGGGAGCAGGCGCAGGCGTTCGCCGCGGCGCTCCAGCGGCAGGGCGGCCGCATCGTCGCGGACGTGCCCTACGACTCGGGCACGACGACGTTCGGCGCTCAGCTCCGGCAGATCGCGGCTGGGTCGCCGCAGGCGCTGTTCGTCCCGGCCCCGGAGCGTGACGTGCGGCAGATCGCGCCGCAGATCGCGTTCTACGGGCTGAAGGATGCCGGCGTCCAGGTGCTCGGCGGCGAGACCTGGGCGTCCGACGAGGTGCTGCGGCAGGTCGAGCGCCGCTACCTCGACGGCGTCATCGCCGCCACGCCGCTCCACAAGCTCAGCCCCGAGAGCGGCTGGCAAGCGTTCACGGAGCGCTACGAATCTACGTACCGCCGCTCGCTGACCAGCGATCTGCCCGCCCTCGGCTACGACGCCGTGCAGCTGCTGATCCAGGCGCTCGGCCGCGACCGTCCCGCGCCAGGCGACGTGGCCCAGCGCCTCTCCGCCACTACGGACCTGCGCGGCGCGACCGGCATCCTCTCCGTCCAGAACGGCGCGCTCGTCCGCCGCCCGTACCTCGTGCGCATCGAGGGTGGCGACCTGATCCCGCTCGGGAGCTCCGCCGCGCCGAACGGGCAGCCGGCCTTGCCCTCGCCCTTGCCCCGGCCCAATCACTGACATGACGCTGCGCGACAAGCTGAAGCAGCTCGAGGAGCTGCGGCGCCAGTCCGAGCTGGGTGGTGGGGAAGCGCGCATCGAGGCACAGCACGCGCGCGGCAAGCTCACCGCGCGCGAGCGGCTGGATCTCCTGCTGGACGAGGGAAGCTTCGTCGAGCTGGACCGCTTCGTCACGCACCGCACCGTCGGCTTCGGCCTCGAGAACCAGAAGATCCTCGGCGACGGCGTCGTCACCGGCTACGGGACGATCAAGGGCCGGCTCGTCTACGTCTTCAGCCAGGACTTCACCGTTTTCGGCGGGTCGCTCTCCGAGGCGCACGCCGAGAAGATCGTGAAGATCATGGACCTCGCGCTGAAGACGGGCGCGCCCGTGATCGGGCTCAACGACTCCGGCGGCGCGCGCATCCAGGAGGGCGTGGTCAGCCTGGGCGGCTACGCGGACATCTTCCTCCGCAACACGCTCGCATCCGGCGTGGTGCCGCAGATCAGCGCGATCCTCGGCCCGTGCGCCGGTGGGGCCGTCTACTCGCCCGCCATCACCGACTTCATCTTCATGGTTCGGGGCACGAGCTACATGTTCGTGACCGGCCCCAACGTGGTGAAGACGGTCACGCACGAGGACGTGGACATGGAGTCGTTGGGCGGCGCCGACGTGCACGCCTCGACCTCCGGCATCGCGCACTTTGCCTGCGACAGCGAGCCCGAGTGCCTGAACGGGATCCGCCGGCTGTTCGACTACATCCCGCAGAACAACCGCGAGGACCCGCCTCGCCGGGAGACCGACGACCCGTTCGACCGCGCGGACGAGGAGCTGCTGGACATCGTGCCGGACGAGCCCACCAAGCCGTACGACATGCACGAGGTCATCCGCCGCGTGGTGGACGACGGCGAGTTCTTCGAGGTCCACGCCAACTTCGCGCAGAACCTGATCGTCGGCTTCGCGCATCTGGGCGGGCATTCGGTGGGCATCGTGGCCAACCAGCCCGCCGTGCTGGCCGGCGTGCTGGACATCAACAGCTCGGTCAAGGGCGCACGCTTCGTGCGCTTCTGCGACGCATTCAACATCCCGCTGGTGGTGTTCGAGGACGTGCCCGGCTTCCTGCCCGGCGTCGCGCAGGAGCACGGCGGCATCATCCGCCACGGTGCCAAGCTGCTGTACGCGTTCTGCGAGGCGACCGTCCCGCGGATCACGGTGATCACGCGCAAGGCCTATGGCGGCGCGTACGACGTGATGAACTCGAAGCACATCCGCGGCGACATCTCGCTGGCGTGGCCGACGGCGGAGATCGCCGTCATGGGGCCGAAGGGCGCCGTCGAGATCCTGTTCCGGCGCCGCATCGCCGAAGCCGAGGACCCACAGGCGGAGACCGCGCGGCTCGAGGCCGAGTACCGCGAGCGCTTCGCGCACCCGTACGTCGCCGCCTCGCGCGGCTACATCGACGACGTGATCGACCCGCGCGAGACGCGCGCCCGGCTGATCAACGCGCTCGACATGCTGCGCGAGAAGCGGGATTCGAATCCGCCGAAGAAGCACGGGAACATACCGCTGTAGGCCGCGCGCGCTTCGCGCGCGCTGGGCGCCGGCGGCGCGAAGCGCCGCCTGGGCACGCGACGCCTGCGGCGTCGCTGGGCACCGGCCCTTCGGGCCTGGGCTCCGAGCCTTCGGCGCTGGGCTCCGGCGCTACGCGCCTGGAAGAACACCGGGCCGGCTCCTTGCCCACCTCCAGCGCCGGCGCAGCCGGCGCGGAGCCTAGTGAAGCGGAGCCTGGCCGCGGCGCAGCCGCGGCGGTGCCTAGCGTAGCGGTGCCCAGCGCGCGCGAGGCGCGCGCGGTGCCCGGCGTCAGCCACGAAACGCGAACAACGCCACGAACCAGAGTAAGCCAAGCACCCGGGCATGCCCTTCGTCGCCGACCTCCACGTCCACTCGAAGTACTCCCGCGCTACCAGCCGCGACCTCGACCTCGAGCACCTCGCTCGCTGGGCGCAGCTCAAGGGCATCACGGTGGTCGGCACCGGCGACTTCACGCACCCCGCGTGGTTCGCCGAGCTGAAGGAGAAGCTCGTGCGGGCGGAGGATGGGCTGTTCCGCTTGCGCGATGACCTGGCCGCCGCCGTCGAGCGGGAGGTCCCCGCCGCGTGCCGCCGGCCCGTGCGCTTCATGCTCCAGGTCGAGATCTCGAACATCTACAAGAAGGACGGGCGCGTCCGGAAGGTGCACAACCTCTGCTACGTGCCGGACTTCGACGCGGCAGAGCGGTTCCGCCAGGCGCTCGCGCGCATTGGCAACCTCGAGTCGGACGGCCGGCCGATCCTCGGTCTCGACTCGCGCGACCTGCTCGAGATCACGCTCGACTCCGACCCGCGCGCATTTCTCATCCCCGCGCACATCTGGACGCCGTGGTTCTCCGCGCTGGGCGCACAGTCCGGGTTCGACTCGATCGAGGAGTGCTTCGGCGACCTCGCCGATCACATCTTCGCGGTCGAGACTGGCCTCTCGTCCGACCCGCCGATGAACTGGCGCCTCTCCGCGCTGGACCGTTACGCGCTAGTCTCCAACTCGGACGCGCACTCGCCCGCGAAGCTCGGCCGCGAGGCCGTCGTGTTCGGTGGCGAGCTGTCTTACGACGGCATCGTCGAAGCGCTGCGCAGCCGCGACCCTGCGCGCTTTCTTGGCACGATCGAGTTCTTCCCGGAGGAGGGGAAGTACCACTACGACGGGCACCGCGCGTGCGGCGTGCGCCTCACCCCGCGCGAGGCGCGTGAGAGGGAAGGGCGCTGCCCTTCGTGCGGCAAGCCCGTCACGCGCGGTGTGCTCTCGCGCGTCGAGGAGCTGGCGGACCGGCCGGACGGCGCGCGGCCGCCCATGCCCGCGCCTTACCGCTCGCTCGTGCCGATGGACGAGGTGCTCGGCGCGGTGCTGGGCGTGGGCGTGAAGAGCCGCGCCGTCGAGCGCGAGTACACGCGCCTGCTCGGCCGACTCGGCCCCGAGCTGGAGCTGTTGCGCGACGCGCCGCTCGAAGACCTGGATCGCGCCGGCGGGCCGCTTCTCGCCGAAGCCGTCCGCCGCGTCCGCGCCGGCGAGCTGCACATCGCCGCCGGCTACGACGGCGAGTACGGCATCATCCGCGTGTTCGACGACGACGAGCGCCGTTCCCTGGCCGCCCAGACCCCTGCCCTCATCCCCCTGGCCTCTCCGCCGCCCCGGGCAGGGGCGAGGGCAAGGGCAGGGGAGGAGGCGCCCGGCATGGTCCGGGAGCGGGGACCCGTCGCCGTGCCGGCCGAACCGCCGGCTGAACAGCCAGGCACGGGCACGCGTAGGCGTAGGCGTACGCGTACGGATCATGACGCCGCCGCGAACGCCCCCGCCCGCATTTCCCCCGAAGTTCCCCCGCCCGGGCGGCGCGGGGAGGCGGGGCGGCCGCCCGGGCGGAAGGGAGGGGTGGAGGGGACGCCCCCGCCCTCGCCCGCATTTGACTTCTCCGGTCTTCCGCTCTTCGCCGGTCTCGCCTCCACGGCCAAAGACGGCCTGGACGAGGACCAACGCGCCGCCGTCGAGGCTGGCCCCGAGCCGCTGCTCATCCTCGCCGGCCCGGGCACCGGCAAGACGCGCGTGCTCACGCACCGCATCGCGCACCTGATCGAGCGGCGCGGCGTCCCGCCCGCCGAGATCCTCGCCGTGACCTTCACGCGCCGCGCCGCGGGCGAGCTGCGCGAGCGGCTCGAGCGCCTGGTCGGGCCTGAGCGCGCCGCAGCCGTCGCCGTCCGCACGTTCCACGCGTTCGGCCTGGATGTCCTGGCCGGCGCCCCCGATCTCATCGGTCGCGGCACCGAGTTGCGCGTCCTGGACGAAGACTCCGCGCTCGAGCTCCTCGCCGCCGCGACCGGCGCGCGCACCACGGAAGCGCGGCGGATCGCGGAAGCCATCGCGCGCGCCAAGGAGCGGCTCCTCGGCCCGGACGACGTGCCCGATGCGGAGCTCGCGGATGCCTTCCGCCGTTACGAGGCGGCGTTGGCGGAAGCCGGCGCAGTGGACTTCGACGACCTGATCCGCCTGGCGGTGCGGCTGCTGCGCGAGCGCCCGGATGTTCGCGAAGCGTGGCAGAGCCGCTGCCGCTGGATCCTCGTGGACGAGTTCCAGGACGCGAGCGGCGCGCAGTTCGAGCTGCTGCGTCTGCTCGCCCCCACGGGCGAGCGGGTCACCGCCGTCGGCGACCCGGACCAGGCCATCTACGGCTTCCGCGGCGCGGACTCCACGTGCATCCGCCGGTTCGCCGAGGAGTTCCCGGGCGGCCGCTCCGTCCGCTTGCGCCAGTGCTACCGCTGCACGGACGCGGTGCTGCGCGCCGCGCGGCGCGTCGTGGCGCCGGACGCGCCCGCGGACCTTCTGCGCGCCGTGAAGGCCGGCGGCGCGCCCGTCGTCCTCTACGAGACCGCGACGGAAGACGCGGAGGCCGAGACGGTCGCGCGCGAAGTCGAGCGCCTCGTCGGCGGCACCAGCCTGCTCGCCATGCAGGATGCCGCGATCGGATCCGGCGAAGCGGAGCCCGCCGACGTCGGCTTCGCGGACATCGCGGTGCTGTACCGCACGCACGCGCAAGCCGCGGCGCTCGAGGAGGCGCTCGGCCGCGCGGGCATCCCGGTCCAGCGCGTCAGCACGCCGCCGGACGAGAGCCACCCCTACGACGCGCGCGCCCAGCGCGTCGCGCTGATGTCGCTGCACGCCTCGAAGGGGCTCGAGTTCCCCGTCGTCTTCGTCACCGGCTGCGAAGAGGGACTCCTGCCGTACCGGCGGCCGGGCGCTGCGCCCGAGGACGTGGACATCGACGAGGAGCGGCGGTTGCTCTACGTGGGCATGACGCGCGCGTCGCGGCTGCTGTTCCTCACGCGCGCCCGCCGCCGCATGCTCTACGGCGAGACCCGCCGGCCCGCGGCCTCGCCGTTCCTGGACGGCGTTCCTCCGGAGCTCCTGCGCCGCGTCCGCGGCAGCGCCGAGCCGCAGCGTGACATCCAGCTCGCGCTCTTCCGGATCTGAGCGTTGTGCGCCGCCGTTTGCACGAAAGGCCCCCGCGGGGGTAGCATCTGGCCATGATCCGCAAGGTCCTGATCGCGAACCGGGGCGAGATCGCGCTGCGTGTCATCCGCGCCTGCCGCGAGCTGGGCATCCGCTCCGTGGCCGTCTACTCGGATGCCGACCGACTCTCGCCCCACGTGCTCGCAGCCGACGAAGCCTACCGCATCGGCCCGCCGCCCTCCGCGGAGAGCTATCTCCGCGCGGACGTGCTGGTCGAGACCGCGCTCCGCGCCGGCTGCGACGCCGTCCATCCGGGCTACGGCTTTCTCGCCGAGCGCGCGCACTTCGCCGCCGCCGTGGAACAGGCGGGCCTCGCCTTCATCGGACCGCCGGCCGAGGCAATCACGGCCATGGGCGACAAGACGGAAGCCCGCCGCCGCATGATCGCCGCCGGCGTGCCCGTCGTGCCCGGCACCGCGGAGCCGCTGCCGGATGCTGCGGCCGCGGCCGAGGCCGCCCGTGAGATCGGCTATCCCGTGCTGCTCAAGGCCGCGGCCGGCGGGGGCGGGAAGGGGATGCGGGTGGTCCGCACGCCTGATGAGCTGCCCCGTGCCTTTGAGGCGGCGGGCAACGAGGCGCGCTCCGCCTTCGGGGACGACTCGATCTACGTCGAGAAGTACCTCGAGGGGCCGCGCCACATCGAGGTTCAGATCCTCGCGGACGCGCACGGCAACGTGGTCCACCTCGGCGAGCGCGAGTGCTCGATCCAGCGTCGCCACCAGAAGCTCGTCGAGGAGGCGCCCTCGCCCGCGCTCACGCCCGAGCTGCGCGAGGCCATGGGCGCCGCCGCCGTCGCCGCCGCGGCGGCCGTCGGCTACCGCAACGCGGGCACCATCGAGTTCCTGTTCCAGGACGGTCAGTTCTACTTCCTGGAGATGAACACACGCATCCAGGTCGAGCACCCGGTCACGGAGTTGGTCACGGGCATCGATCTGGTGCAGCAGCAGATTCGCATCGCGGCAGGCGAGCCGCTCCCGTTCCGGCAGGAGGACATCCGGTTGGACGGCCACGCCATCGAGTGCCGCATCACGAGCGAGAACCCGTTCAACGGATTCCTGCCCTCGACCGGCAGGATCGAGCTGCTTCACCTTCCTGCGGGCCCCGGAATTCGGTGGGATGGGGGCATCGCCGAGGGATACGAGGTCTCGCTCTTCTACGATCCGCTGCTCGGCAAGCTGATCGCCCACGGGCCGGACCGTGCCGCGGCCATTGACCGCATGCGCCGCGCGCTCGACGAGTTCCGCATCGTCGGCGTGGACACCGCCGCGCCTTTCCACCGCCGCGTCATGGAGGAGCCGGACTTCCGCGACGGCCGGCTGAACATCCACTACCTCGAGACCCACCCCGACCTCCTCGCGGCCGCGCCGGCCGAGGAGGCGCTGCGCGCCGCGGCCATCGCCGCCGTGCTGCTCGAGGAGCGCGAGCGCAAGCGTCGCGCGGCAGCCAGGATCGGCGCCACCGCCACATCTCGCCCCAGCCGCTGGCGCGGCGGAGGCTGGCGAGGGTAGAATCCGCGCGCCATGCAGACGCTCCACGATCCGGCCGCGCCGACGCGCGGCAGACGCGGGACCACCATCGGGGCGCGCTTGCGCATCGCGCTCGCGGCCGCCCTCGCCGCGGCGGCCGCTGGCTGCCGCGGCGATGCGCCGTCCCCGGCGGAGGGAGCGGTCGCGGCCGCGAAGACGCCGGAGCCGCCCGCGCCAGAAACCACGTGGGTCCGCCTCGCTGCCCTGGGAAGCGACGCGCCAAGCGTCCGCCGCAAGACCTTCAGGAGCACCGGTCGCGGCTTTCGCGTCATCATCGAGCTGCGCGAGCCCACCCACAGGCTCGCAACGGGCCGCGTCATCACGAACATCCTGTCGCCCCGGACGACGCTCCCGATCCGCACGCTCGAGACCCGGCTCCCGGCGCAACTCGAGATGCGCGCGGACACGACCTTCGTGGAAGTCGAACCGGGAGAGTACACGCTCTTCGTCCTGCACGACTACGGCGTCCGCGCCTGGAGCGTGGTCGCGGAAGCGCCGCGCGTGCAGGAGGAGCCGCGCTGACCGCCGCCATGCACGAGCTCGCGGAAGCCGTCGTGGACATTGGTGGGATTGCCGCGGGCGGCGCCGGGGTCGGGCGGCTCCCTGACGGCCGCGCCGTGTTCGTCCACCGCACCGCGCCCGGCGACCGCGCCCGCGTCGCCGTGGTCGAGCACAAGCGCCGCTGGGCCCGCGCCGAGCTGCGCAAGCTACTCCGTCCCGGCCCGGACCGCCGGCCAGCGCCCTGCCCGCATTACGATCGGTGCGGCGGCTGCACCATCGAGCACATCACCTACACGGCCCAGCTCGGCATCAAGGCGACGATCGTCGCCGAGGCGCTCCGCCGCATCGGCGGGCTGGACGTCCCCGAGCCGGAGGTGGTGCCATCGCCCCACGAGTTCCGCTACCGGAACCGCGTCAGCTTCACGCTGCTCCGGCTCGGCGCCGGGCGCGTCGTCGCCGGCTTCCACGAGCTGAACCGGCCGGGTCGCATCGTGGACATCACCGACGCCTGCCTGCTGCCGGAGCCGGCGGTCGCTGACGCATGGGGCGCGCTGCGCCGCGCCTGGGGCCCTGATGCCTACCGCTTGCCCTCCGGCCGCCAGCTCCGCCTCACGCTCCGGGGCGCCGCGGCCGGAGAGGTGACGCTGCTGGTCGATGGCGGCTACGCGCCCGGCCGGCCCGACGAGCTCCTCTCGCGCGTCCCGGCCCTCGCCGCCATCTGGCACCGCGCCGCCGGCGCGGGCGACTGGACCCTTCTCGCCGGCTCCGCCGCCGTCGTGGAGCAGTGGGCCGACGAGGACGTGGCCCTGAGCGGCGTCGCCTTCCTCCAGGTCAACCGCGCGGCGGCCGCGGCCCTCGAGGAGCACGTCATGGCGCTCGCCCGCACCACGGCCGGCCCCGGCGTCCGCGTCATTGACGCGTACTGCGGCGTCGGCCTCCACGCCCGCCGGCTCGCCCGCGAGGGCGCCGCCGTGGTCGGCATCGAGCTCGACCCCGACGCCGTCCGCGAGGCCCGCCGCGCCGCGCCCCCGGGCACCGAGTTCCTCGAGGGCCGGGTCGAGGACCTGCTCCCGGCCGCGCTGCCGGCCGACCTGGTCATCCTCAACCCGCCGCGCCGCGGCCTCCACGCCGCGGTGCCCGAGGCCCTCGCCGCACGACCGCCCGCGCGGCTCATCTACGTGAGCTGCGACCCGGCGACCCTCGCGCGCGACCTGGCCCGGCTCCAGCCCACGTTCCGGCTGAGAGGCCTCCGCTGCTTCGACCTGTTCCCCCAGACCACCCACGTCGAGACCGTCGCGGAGCTCGAATGCGCTACGTCGTGACCCTCGCCGGCCGCAGCTTCGACGTCGTCGTCGACGGCGAATCGATCACCATCGACGGCTCGCCGGTGTCCGCCGAGCTCGCCGCCGCGCCCGGTTCGCCGCTCCGCCACCTGCTCGCGGAGGGCCGAGGCTACCTGCTGGCCGCCCGCCGCGAGGGCGCGGGCCGCTGGTCGCTCGAGCTCGATGGCTACACCTTCGAGGTCGAGGTCGCGGACGAGCGCACCCACGCCCTCCGTGCCGCCGCAGCCGCCGTGGCGCCGCCGGCCGGGCCCAAGCCCGTCCGCGCCCCCATGCCCGGCCTCATCGTTCGCGTCGAGGTCGAGCCCGGCCAGTCCATCCAGGCCGGCCAGGGCGTCGTCATCATGGAGGCGATGAAGATGGAGAACGAGCTGCGCGCCGACGCGCCGGGCATCGTCTCGCGGGTCCTCGTGCAGGCCGGGCAGGCGGTGGAGAAGGGGGCCGTGCTGGTCGAGTTCGAAGCCGGCTGATGCCTCGAGACAGGATGAGGTCAGGCCGGGCATGGCATTGAACGACAACGCTCAGGAGCGATACATGTCAGGCCGGATCACGGAACGCGCCGGCCACGGCGCCGGCCCCGACGCGGAGCGCCGCACGCCCGACGGCATCCCCATCCGCACGGTCTACTCCGCCGACGACCTGCCCCCTGATCTCGACGCCGCGCTCGGCGCGCCGGGCAGCTTCCCGTTCACCCGCGGCGTCTATCCGAACATGTACCGGGGCCGGCTCTGGACCATGCGCCAGTACGCCGGCTTCGGGACCGCCGAGGAGACCAACCGGCGCTACCGCTACCTGCTCGACCACGGCCAGACCGGCCTCAGCGTGGCATTCGACCTGCCCACGCAGATGGGCTACGACTCCGACCACCCCATCGCGCACGGCGAGGTCGGGCGGGTGGGCGTGGCGATCGACTCGCTCGAGGACATGCGGGTCCTGTTCGACGGCATCCCCCTCGACCGCGTCTCCGTCTCCATGACGATCAACGCCACTGCGGCGATCCTGCTCGCCCTCTACGTGGCGCTGGCGGACGAGCGGGGCATCCCGCGCGAACGCCTGGCCGGCACCGTCCAGAACGACATCCTCAAGGAGTACATCGCCCGGGGCACGTACATCTATCCTGTCGAGCCGAGCCTGCGCCTGGTGACGGACGTCTTTGCCTTCTGCGCGGCGGAGCTCCCGCGCTGGAACAGCATCTCGATCAGCGGCTACCACATCCGCGAGGCGGGCTCGACGGCAGCGCAGGAAATCGCGTTCACGTTTGCAGATGCACTCGAATACGTAAACCGCGCTCTGAACCGCGGCCTCGACCTCGAGACGTTCGCGCCCCGTCTCTCGTTCTTCTTCGCCGCGCACAGCGACCTCTTCGAGGAAGTGGCCAAGTTCCGCGCCGCCCGGCGGCTTTGGGCGCGGCTCATGCGCGAGCGCTACGGCGCGTCGGACGAGGCTTGCCGGCTCCGCTTCCACACGCAGACGGGCGGCGTCACCCTTACGGCGCAGCAGCCGCTGAACAACGTGGTGCGGGTGACGGTCCAGGCGCTCGCCGCCGTCCTTGGCGGCACGCAGTCGCTGCACACGAACGCGTTCGACGAGGCGCTCGCGCTGCCCACGGCGGAATCGGCCAAGCTCGCGCTACGGACGCAGCAGGTCATCGCCTACGAGTCCGGCGCGGCCGCGACCGTCGACCCGTTGGGCGGCAGCTACTACGTCGAGGCGCTGACGGACGCGCTCGAGGCGCGCGCCCGGGAGTACCTCGCCCGGGTTGAGGAGCTGGGTGGGGCGGCGAAGGCCATCCCGTTCTTCCAGGAGGAGATCCAGCGCGCGGCCTACGAGCACCAGCTCGCGGTCGAGCGGCAGGAGCGGATCATCGTGGGCGTCAACGCGTTCCGCGAGGCGGAGGGGCCGCCGCGCATCGACCAGCCAGACTACCCGCAGCTCGAGCGGGCTCAGATCGAGCGGCTGGCCGCGTTGCGCGAGCGTCGGGACGCGGAGCGGGTGAAGCGGGGGCTGGAGGCGGTACGCGCGGCGGCCCGCTCCGGGGAGAACCTGCTGCCGCCCATGATCGAAGCAGTCCGGGCGCTCGCCACGCTGGGGGAGATCAGCCAGGTCCTGCGCGAGGAGTGGGGAGTCTACGGGGCGGTGGCGGGGTAATCCTTTTTGGTTGTAAATTTATTGGTTGTCGCTTGGGAGGTGAATGGAGCGATGCCAACGTACGAGTACCGTTGCCCGGACGGGCACGAGTTCGAGTTGTTCCAGCGCATCAGCGAACCGCCGGTCGCGGCCTGCCCGCAGTGCGGGAAGCAGGCCGACCGCTTGCTTTCGCCGGGCGCCGGCCTGCTGTTCAAGGGGTCCGGCTTCTACATCACCGACTACCGCTCCGATAGCTACAAGAAGGCGGCGGAGGCGGACAAGGGGGGCGACGGGGCGAAGGCCTCGTCCAACGGGAAGTCGGCGACCTCGAAGGACAAGAGCGGGTCGGCCGCATCGGCAGCGGCGGACTAGATGGCCGGAGGGCTACGCAACCAGCTCGAGCGTGTCGCCGCGGACATGGGCTGGGCGGGCGAACCCGACTTTCAGCTCGAGCGTCCGCGCAATCCCGAGCACGGTGACCTTGCCACGAACCTGGCGCTGATCCTCGCCCGCCGCGTCGGCCGGCCGCCCCGCGAAGTGGCGGAGACCATCCTCGAGCGGCTTGACCTGCCCGCTGCGGGCGTCGCCGCCGCCGAGGTGGCGGGTCCGGGCTTCATCAACTTCCGGCTCCAGCACGCCGTTCTCCAGCAGCGACTGGCGGAGATCCTCGCGGCGGACCGCGCCTTCGGCCGGTCCACCCGCGGCGCCGGCACCCGCGTCCAGGTGGAGTTCGTCTCCGCCAACCCCACGGGGCCGCTGCACGTCGCGCACGGCCGCGGCGCCGCGCTCGGCGACGCCATCGCCAGCCTGCTGGAATGGACCGGCCACGACGTCACGCGCGAGTTCTACGTCAACGACGCCGGGGCCCAGGTCGACAGGCTGGGCGAGTCCATCGAGGCCCGGTGGCTCCAGCTCCAGGGCCAGGACGTCCCTTTCCCCGAGAGCGGCTACCATGGCGACTACGTCCGCGACCTCGCCCGGGAAGCCGACGCCGAAGCCGGCGAGCGGCTCCGGGCCATGGAGCCGGCCGAGCGCCGCGCCTGGCTCCGCGATTGGGCCGTCGCGCGCCTCCAGGCCGAGCAGGATCGGGACCTGCGCGAGTTCCGCGTCTACTTCGACACCTGGTTCCCGGAGTCTCGCCTCTACGCCGAGCGGAAGATCGACGACACGCTGCGCGACCTCCGCGAGCGCGGCCTGACCTACCAGCACGAGGGCGCCGAGTGGCTCCGAACCACGGCGTTCGGCGATGACAAGGACCGCGTCCTCGTGAAGAGCGACGGCTCGTACACCTATTTCCTCCCGGACATCGCCTATCACCGGGACAAGGCGCGCCGCGGCTTCGACCGCGTGATCGACGTGTGGGGCGCGGACCACCACGGCTACGTCCCGCGCATGCAGGCGGCCCTCGCCAGTCTCGGGCTCCCCGATCTGCTCGAGGTCCAGATCGTCCAGATCGTCCGCATCATGCGCGGCGGCCGGGAGGTCCGGCTCAGCAAGCGGGCCGGCGAGTTCGTCACGCTGCGCGAGCTCTTCGAGGAGACCGGCGTCGACGTCGCGCGCTACTTCTTCCTCATGCGCCGCGGCGACGCCCAGATGCTCTTCGACCTCGACCTGGCCCTCGACCAGTCCGAGAAGAACCCGGTCTACAAGGTCCAGTACGCGCACGCCCGCATGTGCAGCATCATGCGCAAGGCCGGGCTCGAGCCGGCAGCCATCTCCGCGGAGGGCGTGGACCTGGGCCTCCTCACCCAGCCCGCGGAGCAGGACATCATCAAGCAGCTCGGCCTCTTCCCGACGGTCGTCGAGCGCGCCGCGGATGCCCGCGCGCCCCACATGATCGCCGAGTACCTCGAGGCGACCGCGGGCATGGTCAACTCGTGGTACCACGCCGGCAACCCCAGTCGTAACCCGGAGCTCGCCGTCCTCGTCCCGGACGAGGGGCTCCGTTCCGCGCGGCTCGTCCTCACCCGAGCCGTCCAGATCGTCCTGCGCAACGGTCTCGAGCTCCTGGGACTGACTGCGCCCGAGCGCATGGAGAGGGAGGAAACCCCATGAGCCTGCTCGTGGTGGGCAGCGTTGCATTGGATAGCGTCGAAACACCCTTCGGCCGAGCGACCGAGGCGCTCGGCGGCTCAGCGGTCTACTTCAGCGCCGCGGCCTCCCTGTTCACGCCCGTGCAGCTCGTTGGCGTGGTCGGCCGCGACTACCCGGTCAACGCGCTCGACTTCCTGGTCCGGCGCGGCGTCGATCTCAGCGGCCTGATGCAGGCGGAGGGCGAGAGCTTCCGTTGGGCGGGCTCCTACAGCTACGACCTCAACACCGCGCACACCCTCGAGACGCGGCTCGGTGTGTTCGCTTCCTTCTCCCCGCGTCTTCCGGAGCGCTTCCGCGCCGCCGAGTGGGTTTTCCTCGCCAACATCGATCCCGAGCTCCAGATGGAGGTACTCGATCAGGTGGAAGCGCCCCGTCTGGTGGCGTGCGACACCATGAACTACTGGATCGAGGGCAAGCGGGACGCGTTGCTGGAGCTGCTGCGGCGGGTCGACGTGCTCCTGGTCAACGACGCGGAGATCAGGCAGCTCTCGGGGGACCCCAACCTGATCCGGGCCGCGCGCTGGGTCCAGCGGCAAGGGCCGCGGTACGTCGTGGTGAAGAAGGGGGAGCACGGGGCGTTCCTGCTGACGCCGGACATGATCTTCTTCGCGCCGGCGTACCCGCTCGAGGAGTTGTTCGACCCGACCGGCGCCGGGGACGCCTTTGCCGGCGGGTTCCTGGGCTACCTGGCGCAGGCGGGCGAGGTCACGTCGGACGAGCTCCGGCGGGCGATGGTGCACGGCTCGGTGATGGGCTCCTTCGCGGTGGAGCGCTTCAGCGTCGAGCGCTTCGTGGATCTCACCACGGCGGAGATCCACGAGCGGGTACGCGCGTTCCGCGAGATGACCGCATTCGAGCACCCGCTGCTGGAGTCGGCGCGTGTCTGAGGGGGCGGGCGGCATCGGCCCGGGGCTGACCTACCGGGACGCGGGCGTCGACCGGGACGTCGCCGCGCGTGCGAAGGCGGGGCTGGCCGCGCTGGTCCGGTCCACGGCCCGGCCGGAAGTCCTCTCGGCGCCCGGGGGCTTCGGCGGTCTGTTTCGCGTGCCGGCGGGCTACGAGAAGCCGGTCCTGGTGGCCAGCGCGGATGGCGTGGGCACCAAGCTCAAGGTGGCCATGCGCGCCCGCCGGCACGACACCGTCGGCCACGACCTGGTCAACCATTGCGTCAACGACATTCTCGTCGAGGGCGCGCGGCCGCTGTTTTTCCTGGACTACATCGGCATGGGCCGGCTCGAGGCGGGCACGGTCGAGCAGATCGTGGCGGGCGTGGCGGCGGGCTGCCGCGCCAATGGCTGCGCGCTGCTGGGCGGCGAGACCGCCGAGATGCCGGACTTCTACGCTCCGGGCGAGTACGACCTCGCCGGCTTCATCGTCGGTGTGGTCGAGGAGGACCGTCGCCCCGGCCAGCACCGCGTCCGGGCGGGGGACCGGCTCGTCGGCCTCGCGTCGAACGGCTTCCACACCAACGGCTACTCGCTCCTGCGCCGCCTCCTGTTCGACCGCCTGGGCCTCGGGCCGGACGACCCGTTCCCGGGGGGCGGCGGGAGCGTGGCGGACGTCCTGCTCCGCATCCACCGTAGCTACCTGGAGCCCGTCGGCCGCATGCTCGACGCAGAGCTGATCCACGCGCTTGCGCACATCACCGGCGGCGGCATCCCGGAGAATCTGGCCCGCATCCTGCCCCCGGGGCTCGAGGCGCACGTGGACACCGCCGCCTGGACGCCGCCGCCCGAGTTCCAGGCCATCGCGGAGCTCGGGCCGGTGCCACGGGATGAGATGTACCGCACCTTCAACATGGGCGTTGGCATGATTCTGGTCGTGCCCGCCCAGGCCGCGGACGAGGCGGCTGGCATCGCCCGCGAGGCCGGCGTCGATGCGTGGGCGCTCGGTGACGTGCGGGAGGGGAACGGAGGCGTCGTCCTCCACTGATCGCTGCATTCCGGGGGCGTGACATGGCAGGCAGTCAGTTGACCCGCCCCGGCCTCGTGCCGGCACTGCTGGCTCTCGCCTGGCTGCTCGCGCCGCCGGCCGCGGCGGCGCAGGAGGACGAGCTGGCGGTCCGGTGCGCGGTCGCGACCGCGAACTCGACCGAGGCGACCCTGCGCTTCTGCAACCTCGTCGCGCAGGGTGTCGAGGTCGTCCAGCCGCGCATCGGCCTCGCCGCCGCCGGCGGCAACCCGGTGGCGGGGTCGGCCAGCACGCTGGGCATGAGGCTGGGCAGCACTCCGCGCTTCAGCATCGGCGGGCGCCTCACCGCCGTCCGGGCCGACCTGCCCCCGATCCGCAGGATCGGCGATCTCGACGACATCGATTTCGCGGTCGGCGCCCTCGCCGTAGACGGCGCCGTCGGTCTCTTCCAGGGGTTTTCTCCGGCCATCACGGTCGGGGGCGTACTCTCCCTCGACCTGCTTGGCAGCGCCGGCTTCGTGTTCTTGCCGGACGACGAGGGGTTCGATGACCTGCCGTTCGCCTGGGGCGCCGGCCTGCGCCTCGGCATCCTGCGGGAGTCGTTCACCGTGCCCGGGATCTCCATCTCGGCCATGTACCGGCGGGTCGGGGACATCGAGTTCGGCGACCCGGCGCTCCAGGGCACGGATGCCTGGTTCTCGGCGGAAGGTTACAGCAACCTGAGCGTGCGGGGCGTGATCGGGAAGCGGCTGGCCGGCTTCGGCCTCACGGCGGGCGCCGGCTACGACCGCTACTCGACGGATGTCGCATGGGCCTTCGTGGACCCTGCCGACCCGGCTCGCGTGATCCAGGTGAGCATGGACGGCTTCTCGAACGACCGGTTCCTGCTCTTTGCCAACGGGTCGATCACCGTGCTGATCCTGACCGCCAGCCTCGAGGTTGGCTGGCAGCAGGGCGGGGACGTGGTGCCGGGCCCCTTGCCGCCCGCTGACTTCGACCCCGAGCAGGGCGCCCTCTTCGGAAGCTTCGCGATCCGCATTTCCCCCTGAACGCGGTATGCCACCGGCGCCGACGCCTGCGGACCGGGAATGGATGCGGCGCGCCATCGCGCTCGCGTGGCGCGGCTGGGGGCGCGTCCACCCGAACCCGCTCGTGGGCGCCCTGGTCGTGCGCGACGGCGAGCTGATCGCGGAGGGCTGGCACGCGCAGTTCGGCGAGCCGCACGCGGAGGCGGTGGCGCTCGCCGCCGCAGGCGAGCGAGCGCGCGGCGCCACGCTGTACAGCACGCTCGAGCCGTGCGCGCACCACGGCAAGACGCCGCCGTGCGCAGCGGCCATCGAAGCGGCGGGCATTGCCCGCGTGGTGTACGGCGCCAGGGACCCGCACCCTCAGGCTCGGGGCGGCGCCGATCGGCTCGCGCGCGCGGGCGTGGAGGTCATCGGCGGGGTCGAAGCCGACGCCGTGCGCTCACAGAACGCGGCGTTCTTCCACGTCATCGAGCGCGGCTCGGTGTACGTCGCGCTCAAGTACGCGCTCTCGCTGGACGCGCGGCTCGGTGCGGCGCCCGGGCGCGCCACGAAGGTGACGGGCGAGGCCGCGCGGGCCGAGGCGCACCGGCTGCGCGCCGGCTTCGACGCGATCATGGTGGGCAGCCGGACCGCCCTTGCCGACGACCCTTTGCTCACGGTGCGCGGCGAGATCACGCCGCGCGTGCCGCCGGTCCGCGTCGTCGTCGACACCGCGGCGCGGCTCCCCCTCAGCAGCCGTCTGGTCGAGACAGCCGGCGAGACACCGACGTGGGTGCTATGCGCGGAGGATGCGCCGCGAGACCGCCAGGCAGCGCTCGAGAGTGCGGGGGTCCGTGTCTTCACCGTTCCGCGCCGGCCCGACGGGCTCGCGCTGGACGTGGCGCTGGCAGCTCTCTGGGACGCGGGCATCCGCTCCGTGTTGTGCGAGGGCGGTGGCAGGCTTGGCTCCGCGTTGCTCGCCGAGGACCGCGTCGCCCGGCTCTACCTCTTCTTCGCGCCGAAGATCTACGGCCCGGACGGCCCACCCGCGTTCACCTCGGCCCTGCCGGCATCGGTTGCCGGCGGCTGGGTCCGGACCGACCTGCGCGAGCTGGGCCAGGACGTGCTGCTGGTGCTGGACCGCGCGTGGTGAGCCTTCACCGGCCTTCCCCCAGAGCCACGCCGGCGCTCTCACCAAGGGGGCTTCGTTCTCGACCGTTCACGTCATGACCGGGTTGCGGATGGCGGCGGGGCAAATGCCCCTGTCCGGCGTTCCGCCGTCGGCCTAGATTCCGGCCGGCGGTCGGAGGCGGAGCGTGCCACCCGGCCGCGGCCCTTTCGGCACGCGGCGGGGTAGGACGCAGTACGGGAAAAAAGCGGGCGAGGTCAGAGCATGTTCACCGGGATCGTCGAGGAAGTCGGACGCGTCCGTCGCGTGGCGCCGGTCCACGCCGGGCGTCGTCTCGAGATCGAGGCCGCGCGCGTGCTCGACGGTCTGCGCCACGGGGACTCGATCGCGGTCGACGGCGTCTGCCAGACCGTCGTTGACCTCGATGACACGGGCTTCGCCGTCGTCGCCGTCGCGCCCACGCTCGCCGTCACCACGCTCGGGTCGTTCGCGGCCGGCCGCCGCGTCAACCTCGAGCGGGCATTGGCGCTCGGCGACCGCCTCGGCGGCCACCTCGTCCAGGGCCACGTGGACGGGCTCGGCACCGTTCTCGCCCTCGACCCGAGGGGCGAGCACGTCATCCTCGACATCCGCATGCCGGCTGTCGTGGCGGAGGTCTCGGTGCTGCACGGCTCGATCTGCGTCAACGGCGTGAGCCTCACGATCCAGGAGCTGCCGGCCGCCGATGTGGCACGCATCGCCCTCGTCCCTTATACCTGGGACCACACGGCGCTCCGCGACCTTCGGCCGGGCGATGCCGTGAATCTCGAGGGCGACATGATCGGCAAGTTCGTCGTGCATCATCTCTCTCGTACCGCCCGGGCCGGCGCAGTGTAGCGAACCGCCGCCGGTCCGTCGGGGAGGAAGGCATGCCGTTCGATTCCGTCGAATCCGCGATCCAGGACATTCGCGAAGGCAAGATGGTCATCGTCGCCGACGACGAAGACCGCGAGAACGAGGGCGACCTCGTCTGCGCCGCCGCGAAGATCACGCCTGAGATCGTCAACTTCATGGCCACGTACGGGCGTGGCCTGATCTGCGTCGCACTCACGCCCGAGCGCGCCGATGCGCTCGAGCTGCCGCCCATGGTCGAGCACAACACCGACCCGCAGGGCACCGCGTTCACCGTCAGCGTCGACGGCCACACGCGCTTTGGCATCACCACCGGCATCAGCGCCTACGACCGCGCCCGCACGATCCAGCTGCTCGCGGACGAGAACACCCGGCCGTCGGACCTCCGGCGCCCCGGTCACGTGCACCCGCTGCGCGCGGTCCCGGGCGGCGTGCTGCGCCGCGTTGGCCAGACGGAGGCATCCGTGGACCTCGCGCGGCTGGCGGGCCTGCCGCCGGTGGGCGTCATCTGCGAGATCCTCAACCCGGACGGCACCATGGCGCGGCGGCCGCAGCTCGAGGAGTTCGCCCGCGTCCACGGGTTGAAGTTCATCACCGTCGCGCAGCTCGTCGCGTACCGGCTCCGCCACGAACGGCTCATCCGCCGCGTCGCCGAGGCCTCGCTGCCCACGCCCTTCGGTGAGTTCCGGCTGATCGCCTACGAGAGCCAGGTGGACAATCGTGAGCACGTCGCTCTCGTCAAGGGTGACATCGCCGGAAAGAAGAACGTGCTCGTCCGCATGCACTCCGAGTGCCTGACCGGCGATGTCTTCCACTCGCTCCGCTGCGACTGTGGCGAGCAGCTCCACGCGGCGATGCGCCGCATCGAAGAGGTCGGCGCAGGCGCCGTCGTCTACCTGCGGCAGGAGGGGCGGGGCATCGGGCTGGGCAACAAGATCCGCGCGTACGCGCTCCAGGATCAGGGGCAGGACACCGTCGAGGCCAACGAGTCGCTCGGCTTCAAGCCGGACCTCCGCGATTACGGCATCGGCGCGCAGATCCTGCTCGACCTGGGACTCTCCTCGATCCGGCTGCTGACGAACAACCCGCGCAAGATCGTGGGTCTCGAGGGCTACGGCCTGCGGATCGCGGGGCGCGAGCCCATCCAGGTGGCGCCGACGCCGTACAACCGCAGGTACCTCGAGGCGAAGCGCAGCAAGCTGGGCCACCTGCTCATGGAAACTCCGACCCCCGACGTCGCCCATGAGCCAGCGCGTTGAGTCCGGGCGTCCTGCCGAGCTGCGCGGCCGGCTCGATGCCGGGTCGGGGCGGTTCGCGATCGTCGCCAGCCGCTTCAACGACCTGGTCACGGAGCGCCTCATCGAAGGCGCACGCGCCGCGCTTCTCCAGCACGACGTCCCCGAGACCGCCATCGACACGATCTCGGTTCCGGGCGCCTGGGAGCTGCCTCAGGCGGCCGAGCGCGTCGCCCGGACGGGCCGCTACGCCGCCATCATCGCCATCGGCTGCGTGATCCGCGGCGAGACGCCGCACTTCGATTTCATCGCCGCCGAGGCGGCCCGCGGCCTGGGCGCGGCCGCCCGGGCGACCGGCGTGCCCATCACGTTTGGCGTGCTCACCACGGATACCGCCGAGCAGGCCCTCGCCCGCGCGGGTGGCGCCAAGGGCAACAAGGGTTGGGAGGCGGCGCTCGCCGCCCTCGAGATGGCGGACCTGTTCCGGCGGCTGGAGGGAGCCGGTGAGGGATCGTAGCCGTGCCCGCGCCTGGGCCGTGCAGGTGCTCTACGCGTGGGAGATGCGCGCCCCCGGCGCAACGCTGCTCGACGTTCTTGGCGATTTCGGCCGCGAGCGCAGGATCGCACCCGCCAGCCGCGGGTACCTCGAACGCATCGTGCGTCTCGTCGCCGAGAACAGAGAATCGATCGACGCCGCGCTCCAGGCCGCGCTGACCAACTGGCGGCTCGACCGCCTCGCCGCCATCGACCGCAACATTCTGCGGGTGGCGGCCGCGGAAATCATGTATGTTGACGAGGTGCCGTCTCCGGTTGCCATCCAGGAGGCCATCGTCCTCGCCGAGAAGTACGGAACGGCGGACAGTCCGCGCTTCGTGAACGGCGTGCTCGACGCGCTGATGCGGCAGCAGCGGCCACAACACGGGCGCCGGCCCCGCGATGGAGGGCGAGCCTGAAGGTACTCGTCATGAACTGGCAGGACCGGCTGAACCCGCGCGCGGGGGGCGCAGAGATCCACCTGCACGAGGTCTTCGGCCGGCTCGCCGCGCGGGGTCACGAGGTGACGCTGCTCGTCTCGGGCTGGCCCGGCGCGCCCCAGCGCGAGACCGTCGACGGAATGGACGTGCACCGCGCGGGTGGCCGCCATACATTCAGCCTGGCGGCACCGGCTTATTACCGCCGCCACCTCCGGGATCTCGAGTTCGACGTCATGGTCGAGGACCTCAACAAGGTCCCCCTGTTCACGCCCCTCTGGGGGCGCCATCCGCTCGTGCTGCTGGTGCACCACCTTTTCGGCGCCACGGCGTTCGCCGAGGCCTCCGTTCCGTTCGCCGCCGCCACCTGGCTGCTCGAGCGGCCGCTCGGCCTCCTCTACCGCCGCGTCCCGGTCGAAGCCGTGTCCCGCAGCACTGCGGACGACCTCGTCCGGCGTGGCCTCGATCCCGACCGGATCCGCGTCATCCCCAACGGCGTCGACCTCGACTTCTACGCGCCGGATCCCTCGGTCCTGCGCTTCGAGCGGCCGACGATCCTCTATCTCGGACGGCTCAAGAGGTACAAGCGCGTCGACCTCGTGCTGCGCGCGGCGGCGCGGCTGCGCGATGACGGCCTCGCGCCCCGCGTCATCATCGCCGGCCAGGGCGACTACGCGCCCGCGCTCGCGCGGCTGCGCGACCAGCTCGGCCTCACCGACCTCGTCGAGATGCCGGGATTCGTGTCCGAGGAGCAGAAGCGCGACCTCTTCCGCCGCGCCTGGGTCCATGTGCTCACCTCGCCCAAAGAGGGCTGGGGGATCACGAACCTCGAAGCGGCGGCTTGCGGCACGCCCACGGTCGCCAGCGATTCCCCTGGCCTTCGCGACTCGGTGGCGCACGGCGAATCCGGCTTCCTCGTGCCGCACGGAGACGTGGATGCCCTGGCCGCCACGCTGCGCCGGCTCCTCACGGATGCCGGCCTGCGGGACCGGCTCAGCAGGAGCGCCAGGACGTTCGCGGAGCGGTTCAGTTGGGATCGTGCTGCGAGCGACACAGAGGCACATCTGCTCGAAATCGCGGAACGGGCCGCATGACCCCGAGACCAGGCTCCACCCGACTACGACCACGCAAGCCAGGAGGGAGCATGCTCATCAACGTCTCCGCCCGTCATTGCAGGGTCGCCGACTCCGTCCGGCATCGCGCCGAGGACCGGCTCCGCAGGATGGTCCGCTTCGAGCCGCGCATCGACTCCGCAGACGTCGTCTTCGAGCACGACCACGGCCTCTACGCCGTGGAAGTGCGCGCCTTTGTCACTGGCCGCTCCACGGTCATCGCGCACGCAGCCGCCGCGGACGCGCGCTCCGCGCTGGATCAGGTCCTGTCCAGACTGGGCGCGCAACTCCGGCGTCAGCGCGATCGCAGCCGCGAGCACTCCGCCAGGATCCCGAAGCCCGTTGACTCGTTCCAGAAAGGCGTCTTGGCAAGGTGAAAGGGCTGTCTGTCCGCGAATTCATCCAGCAGCGTCAGGAGAGCCTCTCGCTCGAGGTGCTGACCGGCGACGCCGGGCTCGACCGCGTCATCGAGGAGCCCAACCTGTCCAGCCCCGGCCTCGTCCTCGCCGGCTACGCCGACCGGCTGCCGCACGGGAGGATCCAGGTGCTCGGCGAGACCGAGGTCACGTACATCTTGTCGTTGCCCCAGGATCGGCTCCAGAAGACGCTGGACGCCTTCTTCGGTCTCGACATCCCGGCCGTGATCGTGTCCAAGGGGCTCGAGGTCCCCATGGCAATGATCGAGACCGCGCGGGCGCGCGGCGTGCCGCTCCTCCGCTCGCCGCTCAAGACGGGCGAGCTGTACCGCCGGACCCAGTCTTACCTCGAGGAGCACTTCGCGCCGTCCACCACCGTGCACGGCTCGCTCGCGGACGTCTACGGCGTGGGCCTCCTGTTCGTCGGCCGGAGCGGCATCGGCAAGAGCGAGTGCGTGCTGGACCTGGTCGAGCGTGGCCACCGCCTCGTCGCCGACGACGTCGTCCACATCACGCGCCGCGGCAACGACATCCTCATCGGGCGCGGCCACGAGCTGCAGCGGCACCACATGGAGATCCGCGGGATCGGGATCATCGACATCCCGGCCCTGTTCGGCATCCGGGCGATCCGTCAGCAGAAGCGCATCGAGGTCGTGGTCCAGCTCGAGGAGTGGAACGACCGCACGTACTACGACCGCACCGGACTCGTCGCCGAGGAGGTCGACATCCTCGGGGTCAAGGTGCCCAAGGTCGTGATTCCACTCAACCCCGGGAAGAACATTACCGTGATCTCCGAGGTGGTCGCGATGAACCACCTCCTGAAGTACACCGGCGTGCATTCGGCCGCGTTGTTCAACCAGCGCCTGAAGGACGCGATGCGGCCGGTGCGTGAGTACCTGCGGGAAGACTATGAGTGAGCCGCAGCCGCTCATCGGCATCGTCATCGCGCACGGCACGCTCGCCGAGGGCCTCGTCGATGCCGTGCAACAGATCTCCGGCATTGGCCCGGGGGTATTGATTCCGTTGAGCAACAGGGGGCTTTCGCCCGACGCCATCGCCGACGCCGTCGAGCGCGCCGCGGCCGGCCGCCCCGCCGTCGTCTTCACGGACATGCTCGGCGGAAGCTGCACCTACGCGGCGCGCCGGTTCGCTCTCGCGCGGCCGGATGTCGCCATCGTCGGGGGTGTGAACCTCCCGATGCTCCTGGACTTCGTGTTGCATCGCGAGCTGCCGCCGGCGGAGCTGCTCGAACGTCTACTGACTCGCGGCCGTCCGTCCGTCTGTTACGCGCCCGGCGGCGTCGAACGCCGCGAGGCCACGGGCGGCCACAGCGCATGAGCGGCGCCGGCCCGTCGCGATCCGGAGGCGTGTAGGCATGCCGATCGTTCTGCTGCGCGTGGATGAGCGATTGATCCACGGACAGGTGACCGTCGGTTGGGGCACGTACCTGCATCCGGACCGGATCGTCGTCGTGGACGATGAGCTGGCCCACTCGACGTGGGAGCAGGAGCTGTACGGCCTGGGGCTGCCGGCGGGCATCGAAACCGCGTTCGAGGACGTCGCGACCGCGCGCGCCCACATCGCCGACTGGCGCGCCGCCCCCGCGCGCACCATCGTGCTCACGAGGGACATCGCGACCATGCGGCGCCTGGCGGAGGGCGGCGTCCTTCAGGGCGACGAGGTCAACATCGGCGGCATCCATTACGCCCCCGGCCGGGTCCCCGTTCTGCCCTACGTCTACCTCAGCGATGAGGAACGCCGGGAGCTCGGCCGCCTGGCGGACGAGGGAGTCGGCGTCACCGCTCGCGACCTGCCGAACTCCCGACGGGTCGAGCTGGACCAGCTCCTGGCAGAGAAGCCTCGGCGGGAATGAACCTGATTCCGGTTGCGCTGTGGGGCGGGGTGGTCGGGCTCGACGCCGCCTCGTTCCCCCAGGTCATGGTCTCGCGGCCACTCGTCGCCGCAACGGTCACCGGCCTCCTGGCCGGCCGGCCCGAGGACGGCCTCTTGCTGGGCGTCATCCTCGAGGCGTTCGCGCTCCTCGTCCTCCCGGTGGGCGCGGCGCGCTACCCGGAGGCCGGCACCGCCGCGGTCGCCGCCACTGGCGCTTACCTCGCCGCCGCGCCGACCGGGTTGGATGCCGCACTGCTGCTCGCCGCCACCGCGTTCGCCCTCGCCTGGGAGCGTGTGGGAGGCCTTTCCGTCCACGTGCAGCGTCGCCTCAACGAGCGGCTCGTCGTTGGCTGGAGCGAGAGCCGCCGCCGGCCCGACCGGGAGCTCGAGCGCCGGCACCTCTCCGCCATGACGCTGGACTACCTGCGCGGCGCGGTCGTCGCGGCCTCGGGCGCATGGCTCGGCGCGCTCGCGCTCCGCTGGCTCGCTCCCCGGTGGGATCTCGACGCCGTCTCGCCCGTCGGCGTCCTCGTCGTCGCCAGCGCCGCCGTTCTCGGCGCGGTGCTCCAGCTCTTCGGCGGCTGGGGCGAACGACGCCTTGCTTTCCTGCTCGGAATCCTATGCGGATTCACGCTCCTGCTGTTGCGCTGAGCAGCCGGCCCTCGCGCCTCGTCCGCGCGCAGGTCTTCCTGCGGTCGTTCGCGATCCAGGGATCGTGGAACTACCGTACGCTCATCGGCACCGGCTTCGCGTTCGCGCTCCTGCCGTTGCTCCGGGCGCGTTACCGCGGTGACCCGGCCATGCTCCGCGAGTCGGTCGAGCGCCACGCGGCGCTCTTCAACAGCCATCCGTACCTCGCGCCCGTCGCCCTCGGCGCGGTCGCGCAACTGGAGTCGGATGGCGCGGATCCGCTGCTGGTCGACCGCTTCAAGGCCGCCGTGCGCGGCTCGCTGGGCAGCCTTGGAGACCGCCTGGTGTGGGCGGGGCTACGGCCCGTCTGCGCGTTGTTCGCCCTCGCGGTCGCGTTCGCTGGCGCGCCGTGGTGGGTCCCGGTCGTGCTGTTCCTCGTCACGTACAACGCCGGCCACCTGTTCCTGCGCACGTGGAGTTACCGGCTCGGGCTGAAGGGAGGCAAGGAAGTCGGCGAGCGCCTGCGCCGCTCGTTCCTGGGCCCTGCCCAGCGCATCCTGACCATCTGCGGCGCGTTCCTGACGGGGCTGCTGCTGCCTCTCGCCGTTGCGGGCGGCGCGTTGCGCGGCCTGGGCCCGCTCGCGGAACGCGCGATGCCTTTCATCTGGATCGTCGCTGCGGCCGCGGCCGCCCTGCTCGGCGTCCGTTTCGGCAGCGCGGTCCGGTTGCCGGTCTTCCTCGCACTTGTCGCTTTCGCAATCCTCGGTACGCTTCTGAGGGTCTTCGCATGAGCTCATCCGCCGTCGATCACGAACGCACGGTTGCCATCCGGAACCAGTACGGCCTGCACGCCAGGCCCGCCGCGGAGTTCGTCAAGCTTGCGACGCGCTTCCGCTCCGACGTCTGGGTTCGCAAGGATGACCTCGAGGTCAACGGCAAGAGCATCATGGGTGTGATGATGCTGGCCGCCGAGCACGGCAGCCAGATCACCATCAGGGCCACCGGCGAGGATGCATTCGCCGCCGTCGAGCAACTCGCTCAGCTCGTGGAGAACGGATTCGGAGAGGAGTGAGGTCTTGAGGCACGTCCGCGACGGGATCCCCGCTTCGCCCGGCATTGTCATCGGGCCTGCTCACGTGCTGCACTGGGAGGTACCGCGTGTGGCGCGGGCGACGATCCCTGAGACGGACGTGGAGGCCGAGGTCCAGCGCTTCCATGCTGCACGCGAGTGGGCCAAGGCCCGCATCCGCGCCCTCCGGCAGGATGTGGCGGAGCGGCTGGGCCAGGTCGAGGCGCAGATCTTCGACCCGCAGATCGTCATGCTGGACGACGTGGACCTGGTCGAGCCCACGATCGCCTACATCAGGGAGAACCATTTTTCGGCCGCGCGCGCCTTCGAGCTCCGCATGCTCGAGTTCCAGTCGGCCTGGCGCCGCAGCGGCCATCCCATGGTGGTCGAGCGGCTGAACGACCTGCTGGACGTCCAGCTCTGGGTGATGAACCACCTGCTGGGCCTGCCCGAGCCGGACTTCTCGCTTGCCGACGTCGAGGAGCCCGTCGTGCTGGTCGCGCGCGACATCACGCCGACGTTCACCGTGCAGCTCGACCGGCGCAAGATTCTTGGCCTGGCGACCGACGCCGGCAGCCGGACCTCCCACTCGGCCATCCTCGCTCGCTCGATCGGCCTGCCCGCCGTCGTCAGCCTCGGCGACATCTCCAGCATCGTCGAGGACGGCCAGGAGATCGTGCTGGACGGCAGAGCCGGGCGGGTGATCGTCGAGCCCACCGAGTTCGAGAAGAGCGTCTACCGCGAGCGCGATGTCCGTGTGCGTGAGTGGGAGCAGGAGCTGGTCCTCCTCGCGCACCTCGAGGCGATCACGCCGGACCGCCAGCCCGTCCTGCTGCGCGCCAACATCGACCTCCCGGCCGAGGCGGACACCGCCCGCGCGCACGGCGCGATGGGGATCGGCCTCTTCCGCACGGAGTTCCTCGTCGTGGGCCGCAGCACAGAGCCCGAAGAGCAGGAGCAGTACGAGGCCTACCGCAAGATCGCGGAGGCCTTCCCGCACCAGGCCGTTTACATCCGCACGTTCGACCTGGGCGGGGACAAGTTCCCGCTCTTCCTCCAGATGCCATCCGAGGAGAATCCGTTCCTCGGTTGGCGCGCGATCCGGCTCTGCCTCGACCTGGAGGACTTCTTCCGCAAGCAGCTGCGCGCTCTCCTGCGCGCCACCGCGCATGGCGACGTCCGGATCATGCTGCCGCTCGTCAACGAGATCGAAGAGGTCGAGCGCACGCGCCGACTGCTCGAGGAGGAGGAGGACAACCTCCGCAAGGCCGGCATCCCGTTCAACCCGGGCTACAAGCTCGGGATCATGATCGAGACCCCGGCGGCGGCCCTGAGCGCGGCCGAGCTGGCGCGCTACGCGGATTTCTTCTCGATCGGCACGAACGACCTCGTCCAGTACACGCTCGCCGTCGACCGCGGCAACGCGCGCGTCGCGAGGCTGTACACGCCCTTCCACCCGGCCGTGCTCGAGTTGCTCCGCCGCACCGCCGAGGCGGGCCGTGCTGCCGGCATCGAGGTCAGCGTCTGCGGCGAGCTCGCCGCCAACCCGCTCGGCGTCTTCCTGCTGCTCGGCCTCGGCATCACGGCGCTGAGCGTCAGCCCCGCCTCGCTGCCCGAGGTCAAGAAGATCGTCCGTACGGTGCCCGCCGCGGCGGCCCGCGCCGCGGCGGCGGAGGCGCTGACGCGCGCCACCCCGGACGAGGTCGAAGAGGTGCTGTCCGCCGGGATTTCGCGCTGGCTGGACCTCTCCCTCTTCTCCGGGCGCTGGAACTTGTCGCCCCGCACATGACGCGCTACCTTTTCGCCGCGACCCTCGCGCCCACAGGAGCGCCGGTTGAGCCGCCATCTCTTCACTTCCGAGTCAGTCACGGAAGGTCACCCGGACAAGATCGCCGATCAGATCAGTGACGCGGTCTTGGACGCGGCCCTCGAGCGCGACCCCGCAGCACGCGTGGCGTGCGAGGTGCTCGTCACCACGGGCCTCGTCCTGGTCGCCGGGGAGATGACGACGTCCGCGTACGTCGACATCCCGGCGATCGCGCGCGGGGCCATCCGCTCCGCCGGCTACACGGACTCCAGCTACGGCATCGATGGAGAGAGCTGCGGTGTGCTGGTCGCCATCGGCCAGCAGTCGCCGGACATCGCGCTGGGGGTGGACACGGGCGGGGCAGGGGACCAGGGCATGATGTTCGGTTACGCGTCGGACGAGACGCCCGAGCTCATGCCCGCGCCCATCATGCTCGCCCACCGCATCACCCGCCGCCTCGCTGCGTTGCGCAAGGACGGGCGGCTGCCGTGGCTCAGGCCGGACGGCAAGGCGCAGGTCACGCTGGAGTACGAGAACGGGACGCCGGTCCGCGTGCACACCGTCGTCGTCAGCGCGCAGCACTCGCCGGACGTCTCGCTCGCCGAGCTCCGCGCCGAGATCATCGAGCGGGTCATCACGCCGGTCATGCCGGAGCAGTGGTTCGACCCGGGCAAGACCCGCATCCACGTCAATCCCACGGGCCGGTTCGTCATCGGCGGCCCCCACGGGGACGCCGGCCTGACCGGCCGCAAGATCATCGTGGACACGTACGGCGGCATGGCGCGGCACGGCGGGGGCGCCTTCAGCGGGAAGGACGCGTCGAAGGTGGACCGGTCGGGCGCATACGCGGCGCGCTGGGCCGCGAAGAACGTCGTCGCCGCGGGGCTGGCGCGCCGCTGCGAGATCCAGCTCGCCTACGCGATCGGCGTTCCGGAGCCGGTTTCCATCCACGTGGATACCTTCGGCACCGCGCGGGTACCAGCGGAGCGGATCGAGGCCGCCGTCCGGGAGGTATTCGACTTCCGGCCGGCCGCGATCATCCAGGCGCTCGGGCTGCGGAAACCCGTATTCCGGCCCACCGCCACCTACGGACACTTCGGTCGGGAGGCGTACACCGAGCCCTCCGCCGACGGAGAGCTCGTGTTCTTCGCCTGGGAGCGGACCGACCGCGTCGAGGACCTCAGGACGGCTGCACGCCTCTGATCACTACAGGAGAACGGATGACAACCGGTACCGACCTCCAGCACGACGTACGCGATCTCGCGCTCGCCGACAAGGGCCGCCTCCGCACCGAGTGGGCGGAGCGCCAGATGCCCGTGCTGCGCCAGATCCGCGAGCGCTTCAGCCGTGAGAAGCCGCTCGCCGGCCGACGGATCGCCGCCTGCCTCCACGTCACCACCGAGACGGCGAACCTCGTCATCACGCTGAAGGCCGGCGGCGCGGACGTCGCGCTGTGCGCGTCCAATCCGCTTTCCACCCAGGATGACGTGGCCGCACACCTCGTCCGTGACCATGGCATCGCCGTCTTCGCGATCCGGGGCGAGGACCACGACACGTACTACGACCACATCCGCGCAGCGCTCGCCCATCGCCCGTCCATCACCATGGATGACGGGGCGGACCTCGTCGGCTCGCTGCACATGATCGCGCTCGAGCGGTGGGACGAGCTGGCCGCGCCGATCCGCCGGTGGGCCCAGGAGCTCACCCCGGATGCGCGCCAGCAGCTCGTCAACGGGGTGCTCGGCTCGACGGAGGAAACCACCACGGGCGTCATCCGGCTCCGGGCCATGGCCAAGGACGGCGTCCTCCAGTTCCCGGTCATCGCCGTCAACGACTCGTACACCAAGCACCTCTTCGACAACCGCTACGGCACGGGGCAGAGCACGCTGGACGGCATCCTCCGCGCTACCAACGTCTTGCTGGCGGGATCCGTCGTCGTCGTGGCGGGGTACGGATGGTGCGGCCGGGGGTTCGCCACCCGGGCTCGGGGCGCAGGCGCCAACGTGATCGTGACCGAAGTCGACCCGATCCGCGCGCTCGAGGCCGCGATGGATGGCTTCCGGGTCCTTCCCATGGAGCGCGCCGCGGCCGAGGGTGACATCTTCGTCACGCTCACCGGCGACTACCACGTGATTCGTGAAGAGCACTACCGCGCCATGAAGGACGGCGCCATCGTCGCCAACTCGGGCCACTTCAACGTCGAGCTCGATCTGGATGCGCTCGGCCGCATGGCGGATGGGCCGCCTCGTCCGGTCCGCGAGTGCGTCGAGGAGTACCGCATCGGCGGCAAGCGCATCTACGTCCTGGGCGAGGGCCGGCTGATCAATCTGGCGGCGGCCGAAGGGCACCCGGCCTCGGTGATGGACATGAGCTTCGCGAACCAGTCCCTCGCGGCCGAGTACCTGGCGTCTCACGCCGGCGAGTTGACCCGCGACGTGCACCGCGTGCCGGAGGCCATCGACCGCGAGATCGCCCGACTCAAGCTCGCGGCCATGGGCATCGAGATCGATCGCTTGACCCCTGAGCAGGAGCGCTATCTGGCATCCTGGGAGATGGGGACGTAACGACCCCCTGAGTCGGCGCAGGGGCGGAGGCTCGTATGATCGAAGTCAAAGTTCAGAGCCTTGGGCTCGACCGCGCGACCAACACACCGGTCGTCATTCTTCAGGAGAAGGACGGCCAGCGCGTCCTGCCCATCTGGATCGGGCCGAGCGAGGCCAGCGCGATCGCGATGGAGCTGGCCGGGATGAAGTTCTCCCGGCCGCTCACCCACGACCTCCTGGTCTCCGTGGTCATCGGGCTGGGCGGCGCGCTCAAGCGGGTTCTCATCACGAAAGTGGTCGAGAACACCTACTACGCGGAGCTCATCATCCAGCGCGGTGGCGAGCTCATCAGCGTGGACGCCCGGCCGTCGGACTCGATCGCCATCGCCCTGCGCATGGAAGCGGCCATCTACACCAGCGACGAGCTGCTCGAGAACGCGTCCATCGAGGTCGCCGAGCCGCATGAGGACTTCACCGCCAGCGGTGAGGAGAGGGGCCCGACCGGGCTGCGCGCCGAGGAGCTCAAGGAGTACCTGCGTCGCTTGAATCCCGAGGACTTCGGCCGCTTCAGCCCGTGAATCTCCTGCGTGCATCGGTCGCGGCCGCATTGCTCGCCTGGTGTGCGGGCGGTGCGGCCGCGACCGTTCAGGATTCGGCCCTGCGGGGCCGCGTGCTCGGCGCGGACGGCCGGCCGCTCGCCGGCATCGAGGTCGCGCTGCATCGCGTCGTGGCGGGTAGCGGCGGCGCCACGGTGGCGAGGGACACGACGGATGCCGACGGCCTCTTCAGCCTCGCGCTGCCCGACGCCGGAGGAGACGCCATCCTGTTCGCCGCCACGCGCGTGAACGGCCGCCTGTACGTGGGGGAGTTCTTCCGCGAGACGGATGCGCCGCCACAGTACGACATCATCGCCGCCGGGCCGGGTGTGGAGCTGCCCGCCGCCGGTCCCGGAATGTCGCGGCCCGGAATGGCGCCGCCCCCGCCCCCGCGCTGGCCGCTGGCCACCGGCGTGGTGCTCCTGCTCGCAGGCGGACTGGCGTTCTTCGTGCGCTCGGCGCGCCGGCCAGTCCCCGCCGCGCGGCGCCGGCTGCTGCTCGAGATCGCCAGCCTCGACGAGGAGCACGCCGCGTACGCCGATGGCGGGAGCGCCGAGGAGCGCCAGCGCTACCTGCGCCGGCGCGCCGACCTGTACGACCGGCTGCGTTCGGTCGCGGACCGCGCGACGTGACTCGCTCGACCTGCACGGAGCTGCCGGTGCTCCCATGCCGCTGATTCGAGTCGAGGCGATCATCCTCCAGAGCTTCGCATACAGCGAGACCAGCAAGATCCTGCGCCTGGCCACGCGCACGCATGGCGTCCGCTCCGCCATCGCCCTCGGCGCCCTCCGCCCGCGCAGCCGCTTTGGAGGGGTCCTCGAGCCGTTCACCGAGGGCGTGGCGACGCTGTACGTGAAGGAGGGCCGCGAGCTCCACACGCTCTCGTCGTTCGACCTCACGCGCACGCGCCAGGAGCTCGGCGCCGACCTCCGCCGTTTCGGCGGAGCCTCGCTGCTCGCAGAGCTCGTCATCCGCGCTGGCAGCGAGGAAGCGGATGAGGCGCTCTTCGATCAGATCCGCGGCGCCTTCGCTCGCATCGCACAGGCGCCGGAGGAACAGCTCGACGGCGTGCTGCTGGCGGAGGCCTGGGCGCTCGTCGGCCGGCTCGGCTTCACCCCGTCCATCGACGGCTGCGCGGCGTGTGGGCGCCTGCTCGCCGAGGACGAGGATGCGTTCTTCGATTACGACGCTGGCGGCGTCCTCTGCTCTCACTGCGCGCAGCCTGGCCCCGTTCGCGGCTCGGGTCGCATCATCCCGGCCGCCGCGCGCCATGTGCTCGCCAGCCTCACGCAGGGCAGGGCCGTCACCGTCGAGCGGCCCGCCGCCCACTGGGCGTTGCTGCACCGGTTCATCGCACGCCACGTCGCCGAGGGCGCGACGCTTCGCTCGCTGCCCTTCCTGGTCGAGGCGCTGGAGGGGCGCTGATGCCGCACCTCGTCCTCGGCACGGCCGGCCACATCGACCACGGCAAGACCGCGCTCGTCAAGGCGCTCACCGGCATCGACACCGACCGCCTCGCCGAGGAGAAGCGCCGCGGCATCACCATCGATCTCGGCTTCGCCAACCTCCGCCTCCCGACCGGTGATGAGCTGGCCGTCGTGGACGTCCCCGGGCACGAGGCGTTCATCCGGAACATGCTCGCGGGTGCCACCGGCATCGACATCGTCCTCCTCGTCATCGCTGCCGACGAGGGCGTCATGCCGCAGACCCGCGAGCACCTCGCGATCGTCGACCTGCTCGGCGTCCGTCGCGGCGTCGTCGCCGTCACCAAGGTCGACCTCGTCGAGCCCGACTGGCTTGATCTCGTTCTCGAGGACGTCCGGGCCGCGCTCGCGGACACACCCTTTGCCGATGCGCCGCTCGTCCCCGTCTCCGCCCGCACGGGCGCGGGACTCGATGCGCTCATCGCGGCGCTCGCCGACGCCGCCCGGGCCACCACGCACCGCGACGATGACGATCTCTTCCGCCTTCCCATCGATCGCGTCTTCACCATCCGCGGCACCGGGACCGTCGTGACGGGAACCGTGTGGAGCGGCCGTCTACGCGCCGATGCCGCCGTCCGCGTGCTGCCCGCCGACCTCCAGGCCCGCGTTCGCGGCGCGCAGGTCCATGGCCGCGACGTCGACTCCGTCGCCGCCGGGCAGCGCGCCGCCCTCGCCCTCGCCGGCGTCGAACGGGACCAGCTTCGCCGCGGCGACGTGATCGTGGCCGACGACGCCTGGTCCACCACCACGCGCTTGACCGCGTTCGTCCGCGTGTTGCACGGCAGCCCGTGGCCGCTCCGCACCCGCCAGCGCATCCGCTTCCACCTCGGCACGGCGGAGGTCATGGGGCGCGTGGTCCCGCTCGACGCGCCCGAGATCCTCCCGGGCGAGGCCGCATGGGCGCAGCTCCGCCTCGAGGCCCCGGTCATCGCGCGCGCCGGAGACCGCTTCGTCCTGCGCTCCTATTCACCGGTCACCACCATCGCAGGCGGCACAGTCGCCGAGCCGGCTGCTCCGGCGCGCCGCCGCCGCACGCCCGACGAGCGCGCCGCGCTGGAAACCATCATCACCGCGGCACCCGAAGCCGCCATTGCCGCGCGCGCCCGCCTCGCCGGGTGGGCCGGCGTCTCCCCGGCCAGGCTCGCCATCGAGACTCCTGTCCCGTCGGCCCGCGTTGCGGCGCTGCTCCGCCATGGCGACCTGCCCGGCGTCGCCCTGGCCGCTGGCAGACTCTTCGCCGCTCCCATTGTCGCCGAAGCCCGCGAGATCATCCTGCGGGCCGTCGCCGAGCACCACGAACGCGAGCCGCTCCGCCCGGGCATCGACCGCGAGGAGCTCCGCCGCGCGCTCCCTGGCCACGCCGCGCCCGGGCTCGCCGACGACGTCGTCGCCGCCGCCCTCGCCGACGGCACCCTTCGCTCCGAGGACGGGCTCATCGCGCTGGCGACGTTCCGTTCCACCCTCACCCCGGACCAGGAGCGCGCCCGCGATGCCTTGCTGAACCTCCTCGCGGAGGCGGGCCTCACCCCGCCGCTCGTGAGCGAATGGCCCGCCGAGTTGCGGGCCCGCCCCGACTTTCGGGCCCTCCTCAAGGTGTTGGAGCGGGCGCGACAGATCGTTGCGGTGGGCCCGGAGCTTTACATCGTCCCGTCCGCCCTCGAGGCCGCTGCCGCGGCCGTCCGGCGTTCGCTCTCGGGCCGTGGGCCGCTGGGCCCGGCGGAGTTTCGAGAGTGTATTCCGGTTTCTCGGAAGTATCTAATCCCAATATTGGAGTACTTTGACCGCATAGGGGTCACGCAGCGGGTGGGGGACGGGCGATTGGTCCGGGACGGCTGAGCTCCGGTGCGCTTCTTGCCCCGCGACCCGTGGCATGATTACCCTTGACCGGCCCGAGACCGGACCGTATCATCGGGCATGCGCGCAGAGTGTCCGCGCGTTATCACGACCCTTTACCACCGGGGAGGGCAATCGCAAACTCAGCTACAGCACAGCAGCATCGTGCGGAGGTGACCCATGAGACGCGGAAGCCGCGTCGGCGTCATCCTCCTCCTCGCGCTCGGCGTGCTCGCCGTGCCGCTGAAGGCTCAGAGTTCAGGAGGAGAAGAGCCGCCGGGCCGGGAGCGCGGATTCCGATTGGGGCAGAATTACCCGAACCCGTTCAACCCGGAGACGTGGATCCCGTTCGAGCTTCCTCCGGAGTACTTTGAGAACGGGCAGAAACCGGTCGTCACGATCAAGATCTACAACATCCTCCAGCAGCTCGTCGCGATTCCGGTCGCGGTGAATCACCCGGAGGGGAATGGGGTCAAGGTCGATCGGCTGGTGTACCACACGCCGGGTCCCGCGAGGGCGTACTGGGACGGGCGAGACCGGAACGGCAACAAGGTCCCATCGGGCGTTTACATTGTCCAAATGGATGTGAACGGCGAAAAACGCACGAAACGAATGTACGTGGCGAAGTAGCCGTTCCGGGAACGGCCCCACGGAGCAAGACGAAACGAAGAGCGCCGGATTCCTCGAGGAGTCCGGCGCTCTTCGTTTCGTCCTACCCGCCCGCTCGGGACGCTCACCCCACGCCGTACAGAATGCGCCCGCAGTGGTCGCAAAGGCGGATGGCGTCGTTCCTCTGGATCTCGTGTACGACGGCGGTCGGAATGGACATGAAGCAGCCGTAGCAGGTGCCGTTGATCACCGGCACGACGGCGCGGCCACGGCCCTCGATCTGCTGGTACCGGCGCCGCAGGTTCTCCGGCAGCTCGGCCTCGATCTCCTGGATCTTGCTGTCGAGCTCGGCGATCGCGCGTTCCCGGTCGACGTGGAACTCCTGCTCTTCGACGCGCCCCTCGTCGCTCCCCTCCGCCAGCTCGCGGCGCTGCGACTTCAGGTCCTGCAACTGGAGCAGGATCTCGAGTTGTGGATGCATCCGGCCAACCTCCGCGGGAGCCCGCTACTTGGACTTCTCGGCAATGAGCTCCAGGAACTCGTCGGGCGTCTTGAGCTCCTGGAGCCGCTTGGGGACATCGGGCTCCTTGGCGAACTGCGCGATCTTGCCCAGCACAGGGAGGTACTGGTTGCTCACTTCCAGGGGCGGCGCCACGATGAGGAAGAAGTGGTAGACCGGCTGCCCGTCGATCGCCTTGAACTCGACGCCCTCCGGCTTGCGCCCGAACGCCACGCGCAGCCGGTTCACCACGAGAGAGCGGCAGTGCGGGATCGCGATCCCGCGGCCGATGCCGGTCGACCCGAGGTTCTCCCGGCGCTTGAGCATCTTGAACAGGATGCTCTCGCTCTTCTCGTCCAGCCCCAGGAGCTGGATCAGCTCCTTGAGAACGTCGTCCTTGGTCTCGCTCTGGAGATTGAGCTTGACCGCATCTCTATTGAAGAATTCCCTCAATTCCATTCTGGCCTCCGATGGCATCGCTGACGCGGCCGCGTCAGATGCAGGCAAACATAAGCGGTCTTGCCGCAGAATGTCAAAACGGCGGGGCGGATCGCATTGATCCGGGCCCCCGGAGGGTCTAGATTTCACTCTATGGAGCCGAATCGGGATCTCTGGACGCTGCTCGCCAGCGGCGCCGTGCCGCTGTACCTCGCGCCCCAGGCGGGGGTGAGCGAGTCGCCGTTCCGGCGGCTGTGCCGCCGGTTCGGCGCGGACGTCGTCGTCAGCGAGTTCGTGAGCGCGGAGGGCATCCGCCGGGGCAGCGCGCGCACGCACGAGTACCTGCGCTTCGATGAGGCGGAGCGGCCGATCGGCGTGCAGATCTTCGGGGCCGACCCGGCCGCGATGGCGGAGGCCGCGGCGCTGGTCGCCGATGTCTACTGCCCTGATTTCATCGACATCAACTTCGGCTGCCCGGTCAAGAAGGTCGTCTCCCGCAACGGCGGCTCCGGGTGCCTCAAGGACCTGGGCCTCGTCCAGGCGATCATCCGCGCGGTCGCCCGCGCCACGCCCCTCCCCACGACCGTGAAGATCCGGAGTGGTTGGAGCGAGGAGACGCGCAACCCTGTCGAGATCGCGCTGCGCTGTCAGGATGCCGGCGCCCGCGCCCTGACCCTGCACCCGCGCACCCGCACGCAGATGTATTCCGGCTCCGCCAACTGGGATGAGATCGCCGCGGTCGTGGATGCGCTGGACATCCCCGTGATCGGCAACGGCGATGTCCGGACCGGCGAGGACGCGCGGCGCATGCGCGAGCACACGGGCTGCGCGGGCATCATGATCGCGCGCGCCTCGCATGGCGCGCCGTGGATCTTCGCCCAGGCGCGCGCCGCCCTCGATGGCCGTCCCATCCCCCCGGATCCGGACGTCGTGGAGCGCTTCCGCATCGTGCTCGAGCACGCGCGCAATGCCATTGCGTTCGAGCGCGACGAGCAGCGCGCGATGATCGAGTTCCGCAAGCACCTCGGCTGGTACACCCGCGGCCTGCCCGACGGGCGTGCGCTGCGGCAGCAGCTCTTCGAGGTCCGCACGCTGGCCGAGGCGGAGCGCCTGCTCGAGCAGTACCTCGAAGCGGCTCAGATGGTCGCCGCATGAGGCGAGACCGGCTGCACCGCCTGCTCGAAGAGGTGGCTGCCGGCCGCCTCACGCCGGCCGGCGCGCTCGATCGGCTGGCCTGGCTGCCGGTCGAGGAAGTCGCCGAGGGGGCGCAGGGCGACGCCCACGCGTTCGCACGCCTCGACCATCACCGCGCCACTCGCCAGGGCCTGCCCGAGGTGGTGTTCTGCCAGGGCAAGACGCCCGCGCAGGTCGTGGAGATTTGCCGCCGCCTGGCCGCGCGAGGCGAGGGGTTTCTCGCCACGCGCGCGGACGAAGCCGTGCGTTCTGCGCTCGCCGACGCGTTCCCCGAGGCGCGCGTCTCCGAGCTTGCTCGCGTCGTGCACCTCGCCCCCGCGGAGCCGCCCGAGATCCGGACGCGCGGCCCCGTTCTGGTGGTGAGCGCGGGCACGAGCGACCTGCCGGTGGCGGAGGAAGCCGCCTGGACCGCCGAGGCGTTCGGCAACCCGGTCGAGCGACTCTACGACGTCGGCGTCGCCGGCATCCATCGCGTCCTGCGCGCGTCCGACGCCCTCGGCCGCGCCGCCGTCCTCATCGTCGTCGCCGGGATGGAGGGCGCGCTGCCGTCGGTGGTCGGCGGCCTCGTCGCCGCGCCGGTCATCGCCGTGCCCACCAGCGTCGGCTACGGCGCCTCGTTCGGCGGCCTCGCCGCGCTGCTCGCCATGCTCAACAGTTGTGCGGCCGGCGTCGTCGTCGTGAACATCGACAACGGCTTCGGCGCCGCCGTCGCGGCCACCCGCATCAACCGCCTGGACATCCCGGACGGTGCCGCGGGCCGTTGACCGCGGACCGCTTCTTGCCTAACTTTATCGTTACACGGGGCCGACCTGGATTCGACGTGTTTAGTGAAGTCGGCGCTGCGTGCCGAGGTCCCGCCACCTCGTAAAAAGCGGGAACACAAACAAGTGCCAACTCTCAGCTGGCGCTGGCTGCGTAACTGAGTTTACGCACCCGTCTCTGGTTTGACCGGGCCCGAGGTCGGGCCGGAGACGTCGACGAATCGGGCTGGCCTGCGGCCGGTGCCGCGCCGGCAGCAGGCGAGACCTGACGCGGCTGGTCCGTGAGGGGCGGTCCGCTGGCCGATGACCGGACGAGGAGAACAGAACAGCGGAATACGCACGTAGAGGCGCTGAGGGATCTATTCGCGGACGCGGGTTCGACTCCCGCCGGCTCCACTCAGAAGAACCTGCAGGTTGGCAGACAGCCGCCCGGCAAGAATTCTTGCCGGGCGGCGCTGCATCTCGGAGCGGCGTTCGACCGGCCGGCGGGGGCGCCCGCGCGCCCCCCGCCGGCTGCGTCGGCTACTTGCTGTGGATCTGGATGCTCCCACCGCCCAGGGCGGTCGAGGGCTCGGCATCGTCCGCCGCGCCCATCTGGTTGTCGTAGACGATCGCGCCGCTCGCCAGGTCCCAGATCTTCACGCGGAAACGGTCGACGCCCCTGCCACCCGGAAGCGCGCCGTCAATGGCGGTCAGCATGAAGCCGTACTGGCCCGAGCCGTTGATCGTGCCCACACCCTTGTACTGGGCCCGCGCGCCGGCGATCACCAGCCACTCGTAGGCCGTGCTCTTGAAGCTGAGGTTGCCGGCCTTGAAGTCGAACGAGGTGTTCCCCTCGGGCTTCTTGGCGCCCTTGTGGTAGCGGCTGACGAAGCCGAAGTGGGCCTTGCCCGTGGTCTCATCGGTGCACCCGCCGAAGCGGCAGGCGCCGGGCGGTGAATCGATCCACCCGCCGCCGGTGACGAATCCGGCGCTGGGATCGTAGACGACGATGTACTCCTCGTAGAAGCCTTCGTAGGTGCCGCCGTCGTCGTCGCTCAGCGTCAGCTTCACCGTGTACACGCCGGGCTGGGTGTACGTGTGCGTGCCCTGCGCCATGCCGTTGGCGGCAGTGCCGGCGCTCGGGAGCCCGCCCGCGTTCGCGGCCCAGTCGATCACGAGCGTGTGCGTGTCGTTCGTTCCAGGATCGGTATAGGTGGCGCTCACCGCGACCGGCGTGCCGACCGCGACCGGGGTGAGGGGCACGAGGCGCAACGCTCGAATCCGGCGTGGCGGCGTGGAGCTCAACACGTTGACCTCCCTGGCATGGGTCTTCCCGAGGCCGCCGGCGGAGCATCCGCCACGCGCCACGCCCCACTATCAGAATCCGGCCTCGAAAGGGATCACCGGCGTCCACCGGCTGGACGGGCAGGGGCGGCCGGCCGCTGACTCCCAGCGCGGCGCGGGCAGCGTCGAGCAGGACCGGGCCCGTCGCGCCGCCGTCCGGACATAAGAGCGCGAGCCGGCGCACGCACATGCCGCGTCACCACTGGCGAAAGCGCCGGCCAAAGGTCAATCGTAGCGACCTGGTTCGTCTGGATGTCGTGGATCAGGCGCAGGAGGGTGGTGTGACGCGAAGACACCGAGCTTCGCTGATACCGTCGCCCGGTTGGGGGGCGGGAGACAGAACCGTCGGCCTCAGCGCGCCAGCACGTTCTCGAGCGGCCGCCCAGAATTCTGTGGTAGGCTCTTCTCCAGGCGGGGCTCAGTTCTCCGGCGTTCCGCCGGCCGTTGTGGCATCACGCCTCAACCGGTGCCGCCGCACGTATTCCGCATCGAACTCATCGAGCCACACGCCGAGGACGTAATCCTCGCCGACGCCCACGAGGCGCAGCCCCGGGGGTGTGTGAACGATGCCCCGCGCTTCGCCGTTCGGGTCGAAGATCATCCACTCCTTCGGTTGGTCCGGGTCCCAACCGTACACCTCCGCCCACAGCCAGCCCTTCTCATCGACCAGAAGGGACCCGAATGCAGGCAGGTGCTCCGGAACCGGCAGCTCGTCGACCGACGCATTCCGAACATCGGCACGGGCGAGCATCTCCCGTGTCACCGGCCGGGGCGGCTCATCGATGCGCTAGATGCGCCGTAGTCGGCCGTCGCGACCATAGTCCCGGATCTCCGCCCTCGGGCCGAAGGAGAGCAGAACGCCGTCTCTCGAGACGGCCACGACAGGCCACCACGAGAAGGGGATGACCAACCCTGAACCAGGGGGGTTGTACAACCCGCTAATCGTGAACGAATCCAGGGCGATCGTTTCGGCGATCTCGGAATCGTACAGGACGTATCTCCGAATCATCTGCACGAGCCCAGGGCGTCGGAGCGCGTCCCATCCGCCGACGATCTCCCCTGGCTCGAGGACGAGCCGATGCGCGTCCAGCGCACCGATGGGCTGACGCCGGTGCGAGGGCAAGCGCTGCACGTAGCGGATGGTCCTGCCGAACTCGCCGTCCTGTGAGAACACCTGAGAGCGAAGCAGTCCTCTGTCGAAGATCAGCAGGGAATCCGACGCTGGCCACGGCACGAGCACCGGGTCACGGAACTCTCCGGGACCCGCGCCCGCGCGGCCTGCGCGCTTGACCAGCCGGCCGTGGGCATCGAAGAACCGAATCTCCTGGCTCCCACCATCCAGCAAGATCACGCTTCCGTCGGGCAGTCCCTTGATGCCCTGAAGCTGATGCAGGTATCCCGTCTCTTCGGTGCCGATCACGAGATCGGGAACGGAGTCGATCTCCCAGCCCAGCGGAGCGTGAGCCCGTTCGCCCCGAGTCGTCAGGATCACGATCCCCGCGCTGTCGGCTCGGGAGAACAGCGGCCGCTCGCTGCCATCCCCCGCCCCCCCCGCCCCGCATGCTGCAAGGCCGAGGAGGGCCGGAAGCACTCCGGCTGCCAGCGCGCCACGCAGCTCGCACATGCATCGTAGCAAGTCCACGCTGACGAATAATCGCGCACGCGCAGACGTCCTCGGTGTCGCAGGGCGCCCCATCACGCCAGGCAGGTCCGCTCGCATGGTCGGCTCCCCCTGGAGGCCCGTGGAGGATTACAGCGCCGTCCTCATTGATTGCGCCACTCCGGCGGGGTGCGCAAGGACAACGCTGGGAGGCTCCAGTACCGAGAGCGCCAACTCTTCGTCAGAGTCCCCGCATGCTCCAATCGGTTATGATCCTCGAGCGCATCTCACCGAGATGCGGTGGCTCAGAACACATCCACGTTCACCTCGGGCCGGTAGCGACGCGGGTTCGTTCGGATGTCGTTGATCAGGCGCTGGAGGTCGATCACGGCGCGCAGCATCTCGTCGTACAGCGCCGGGTCTGCGAGCAGCCGGCCCAGCGTGCCTTGCTGCCCGTCCATGCCGTTGAGCATCCCGGACAGTCCCATCAGGGCCGTGTCCGCGCGGCCCACCGCCGTCAGGAGTCCGCGGTACAGGGAGTCGCTTCTGAGGAGCTGACCGAACGTTCCCCTGCCGTGGAGGAGCAGCGCCCCGACGCTGTCCACCCGCGCGATCGCCCGGTCGAGCTGCTCGTAGAGCGCCGGGTCCCGGATCAGCCGGCCGAGCGTCCCTTCCATCCGGTTGATCTCGCGCATCGCCGTCTCGAGCTGCGCCGCCCCGGACTCGAGCTGCACATAGAGGTCATCATTCGTGATGAGCAGGCCGAGCGTCCCCTCGCCGCGCTCGAGCCTGGACGTGAGCGCGTACATGCTGCGCACGAGGAGGTGGGTCTGGCCGAGCACCTCGCTGGCCATGACGAGGACGTCCTCCAGCTCCGGCGGCGAGACGGACGGGAGCGTGTCGCCTGGCTGGAGCACGCGCGCTTCCGGTGTGCCGGGTGCGACATCCACGAAGCGATCGCCCAGCAGCCCCTGCGTGCGCAGCCGGGCCTGGGAGTCCTCGCGGATCTGGTCCTGCACGTCCTCTGCGATGGCGAGCGTTACCACGACGTGGTTGCCTCCGGCCTTCCGCTCCATCGGGATGAAGTCGATGCGCTTCACGTGTCCGACCCGCTGGCCTGCCAGCGTCACGGGCGAGCCTTCGCTGAGGCCCGCGGCGTTGGGGAACAGCGCGACCAGCTCATAGCGCCGTGCGAAGATCTCGAAGAGCTCACCCACCTGGAAAACGCCGTAGGCGAGGAGCGCGAGCGCGACGATCAGCAGCGCGCCGACGCGTACTTCCCGCCACGCGACCGTGCCTGCGCGGATGCGGCGTCGCGCCATGCTCAGGCCGCCTCGACGAAGGCGCGGATGTAGGGGTCGTCCGCCGCGACCAGCTCTTCCGGCGTGCCGTCGAACCGGATCCGGCCCTCGCACAGCAGGTTCACGCGCGACGCGATCTTGAACCCTGCTCGCAGGTCGTGCGTCACGACCACCGAAGTCACGCCCAGATCCACCTGGAGTCTGCGGATCAGATCGACGATCTTTTCGACGGCGAGCGGATCCAGGCCCGCGGTCGGCTCGTCGTAGAGGATGATCTCGGGGTCCGTTGCGATCGCGCGCGCAATGCCGACCCGCTTCCTCATCCCGCCGGAGAGCTCGCCCGGGAGCCGGGCGGCGACGCGGTCCGCGTCCAGATCGACGAGCTCCAGTCGCTCGCACACGATGCGTTCGATCTCGCGCTCGGAGAGCTTCGTGTTCTCGCGCAGTGGGTACGCCACGTTTTCGAACACGGTGAGCGAGTCGAACAGCGCCGCGTACTGGAAGACCATCCCGATCCGCCGCCGCATCCTCAAGACCTCTCTGAACGGGAGGCGTGTGATCTCGCGGCCGAACACGCGCACCGAGCCCCGGTCGGGCACGAGCAGCCGGAGGATCAACTTGAGGATCGTCGACTTGCCCATCCCCGACTCACCGAGCACGAGCAGCGTCTCCCCCTCGTACACGTGGAGGTTGACGCCGCGGAGCACGGGTTGGTCGAAGCAGAGCCACACATCCCGGAGCTCGATGACCTTCCGCGCTTCGGAGTGCCGCGCGTTGCGTCGCCGCGCGGCGGGGCCAGGCGAACGGTCCGGCCCACGTCGCGGCCTCAGCGCATCCCGCACGGCGTGGGCGACTCCGGGCGTGCGGCGTGGCGGGCCGTGCTCATGACGCGGGCGGGAGGACCACCAGCAGGAGCTGGGTCATGAAGTAGTCGGTCGCGAAGATCAGCATCGATGACACGACGACCGCTCGCGTCGTCGCTCGCCCGACGCCTTCCGTTCCACCCGCCGCATTCAGGCCGTAGTAGCTACCCGTCAGCGCGATCAGCGCTCCGAAGACCACGGGCTTCAACAAGCCGCTCACGAAGTCGCGCGGGAAGAAGCCGGCGACGAAACCCGACTGCGCCAGCGTCAACCCCACTCCGCGCAGGTAGGTGCTCGGTGGGATCTGGATACGGATGACAGCAATGATGAGGCCGCCCAGGATCCCGATGGCGTCCGCGATGATCGTGAGCAGCGGCATGGTGATCACCGCCGCCAGCAGGCGCGGCGTCACCAGCTTCCTGATCGGGTCGGTGCCCATGGTCTCGAGCGCATCGATCTGCTCCGTGACTCTCATCGACCCCAGCTCCGCCGCAATCCCGGAGCCCGCGCGCCCCGCGACGGCGAGAGACGAGAGCACGGGGCCGAGTTCGCGGACCATCGATGCCCCCACGAGGTGGCCGATGTAGATGGTCGCCCCGAACTTGCCCAGCTCCACCGAGCTCTGGAGGGCCAGCACCATGCCCGTGAACAGTCCCGTCAGCAGCACGATGGGCACGGATCCCACGCCGATCCGGTCCATCTGCGTCACCACGTCCCGCCAGTAGAACGGCCGGGCCACCGCGAAGCGCAGCGCCCGGCCTCCCAGCAGGAAGTAGTCCTGTACGCCCAGCGCCACGCCGCGCATCCACGTGTCCGCGGCGATCAGCACCCGCGCCATCGCCCCCCCGAATGCGACGGGCGCCCGCGCTTTACAACCGCGCCGCAGCGCCCTAGCTTCAGGCCTCGCACGGCCCCGGCCCCTGGTGACACAAGTTCCGTGCCCTCAGCATCTTCGCGAAGTGAACCGTCTCGAACCCGACCGGCTCGACGCTCTCCTCGAACGCGCACGCCAGATCCGCGTCCTTGTCGTCGGTGACCTCATGCTCGACGTCTACCTGCGCGGGTCGGCCTCGCGCATCTCGCCCGAGGCGCCTGTGCCTGTCGTGCGCGTGCGCGAGCGCTGGAGCGCGCTCGGCGGCGCGGCCAACGTGGCGCGCAACGTGGTCGAGCTCGGCGCCGCGTGCGAGCTGGTCGGCTGCGTGGGCGCGGACGACGCCGGCGACCAGCTCCTTGCTGAAGTGGAGCGGGCGGGCATCGGGGCGCGCGGCATCACCGTCGTCGCCGGTCGGCCGACCACGGTCAAGACCCGCCTGGTCGCGCGCAACCAGCAGATCGCGCGTTTCGACAGCGAGATGGAGGACGATCTGGACGGCGACTCCGCCGCCGCGCTCGTCGCCGCGATCGACGCGCTCGCGGCCGATGCCGACGCGATCGTCCTCGAGGACTACGACAAGGGCGTCCTGACGCGGGCGGTCAGCGCCGCTGCGCTCGAGGCCGCCCGCCGGCATGGCGTGCCGGTCGTCGTTGACCCCAAGGAGCGCCACTTCTTCGACTACGCCGGCGCGACCGTCTTCAAGCCCAACCTCGTGGAGCTTTCCGGCGCGCTCCGCGCGCCCGTGTGCGCCAACGACCCGCGCTGGATGGAGGAGACTCGCCGCCGCCTCGCCTGCCGCAACCTTCTGGTGACGCTGGGCGAGGACGGCCTGGCGCTCGCCACGGAGACGGGCGAGTACGTCCGCGTGCCCACCGTCGCCCGCTCGGTCTATGACGTCTCCGGCGCCGGCGACACGGTGACGGCCGTGGTCGCCGTCGCACTCGCCGCGGGCGCGTCGCTTCCCGAGGCCGCTGTGCTCGCCAATCACGCGGCCGGCATCCAGGTCGGGAAGGCGGGCGTCTCTGCCGTGTCCGCGGACGAGCTGCGCGCCACCGTCCGCGCATTCCAGAACGCGTGATGCGGAGCGGATCCGCTCCGCGCCAGTAACACGGAATCCCAGACGAAGGAGATCGCTGTGGCAGAACTCCGCAGCATCAGCACGGATCGGGCCCCTGCGGCCATCGGGCCCTACAGCCAGGCCATCGTGGCCGGCAATCTGGTGTTCACCGCTGGCCAGATTCCGCTCGACCCGGCGACGGGCCAGCTCGTCGAGGGTGACATTGCGGCGCAGACCGAGCGCGTGATGCAGAACATTCGCGCGATCCTCGAGGCCGCGGGCACTTCGCTGGCGAAGGTCGTCAAGACGACCGTCTTCCTTGCGGACATGAACGACTTCGCCGCCATGAACGAGGTGTACGCGCGGTATTTCGCCGACCACCGGCCGGCGCGGTCCACCGTCCAGGCCGGCCGCTTGCCGAGGGATGTGCGCGTCGAGATCGAAGCGGTCGCCGTGCTCGACTGAGAGACTGTCAAACGGCAACGGGGCACGGGCTTGACACGACCCGGGCCTTTCGCGCATCCGTTCGCCGACCTGCGCGGCCGCCGCCGCGCCGGGGGGCCGCAGGGTGGCTGGTGCCGCCTCTGATCTTCAAAATCAGCGAGGGCGGGGAAGACCTGCCCTGGTGGGTTCGATTCCCACGCGGTCCCGTTCCCGCGCCGCCGGCATCTCCGCCAGGTCCGGCGGTACGACCGGCACCTTCGCACTGTCCGGCTGTACTACCGGCCCGGGGCCCTGCGCGATCAGGGCCGGTCCTCGTACCAGGAGGCCCTCATCAGGATCACCGCCCTCACGCCGCAGCCCGGCCGGGCCGGACGCGTTGCCGTCCAGGTCGACGGCGTGGCCCGCCTCACCGCGGCCGTCGAGGTCGTGGCCGCCGCCGGCCTGCGCGTCGGCGATGACGTGGAGGAGTCTGCGCTCGCCGCACTCGAGCGCAGCGACCTCGCCTGGCGCACGCGCCAGGCCGCGCTGGAGCACCTCGCCTACCGCCCGCGTAGCGTCGACGAGCTGCGGCGCCGCCTGCTCCGCAAGGACCTCCCGGCCGACGTCGTCGACGCATGCCTGGCGGACCTCCAGGAGCGTGGCTGGCTCGACGACGACGCCTTCGCTGCGACCTTCGTCCGTGAGCGGATCCGGCGCAAGCCGCGCGGGCGGCGCGGCCTCGTCTCCGAGCTGCGCTCTCGCGGCGTCGGCGCGGAGCGCGCCGCTCGGGTGGTCGAGGAAACCCTCGAGGCGGAGGACGTCTCCGAGCTGGACCTCGCCCGAGCCGCCGCCCGGGCGTGGAGCCGTCGTTCTGGTGGCGCCGGCCACGCCTCGGGAGGGGCCGCCGCGGAGCGCGACGCACGGCTGCGGCAGCGGCGTCGCCTGTACGCCTACCTGACGCGTCGCGGCTTCAGCGCCGATGTCGTCGGCGTGGTCGTCGCCGAGGTGACGCGGCACCGTCACGACTGACCTCCATCGGGAGTCGAACTCTCTGAGCCACCGCCCATCTACTCCGGCCAGTGCGGAGCCGGACCGACGCGTTGCCGGCGGCGAGCACGCCGTCGTGATCCTGAACCCGGTCGCCGGCGGCGGCCGCGGGCGCCGCCTGCGGGCGCTGATCGCGCGCGAGCTCGCCGCCCGCCGCATTGACTTCACCATCGAGGAGACCGCCTGGCAGGGGCACGGCGCCGAGCTGGCCCGCGAGGCCGCGGCCCGTGGAGCGTCCGTGGTGCTCGCGGCCGGCGGCGACGGTACGATCCACGACGTCGTCAACGGCCTCATGGGCGTGGAGCCCGGGGAGCGGCCCGCGCTCGGCGTGCTCCCGATCGGCACGGGCAACGATTTCGTGAAGGCGGTGTATCCCGCGCGCGGCCTGGCTGCGGCCCTCCGCGCGCTGGACGCGGGGCAGGTCCGCCGGCTCGATGTCGGCCGCGCGGAGTGGGACGGCAACGTGGAGTACTTCGTCAACGGGTTCGGCACGGGCGTGGACATCGAGGTGGTTCGCCGCCTCAACCGCCTGCCCCATCTCCCCGGCCTGTTGCGGTACCTGGCGGCGGCGATCCCGGCGCTCGCGGGCTTCCGGCCGGTGCCGCTCCGCTTCTCGCTGGATGGCCGGACGGTCGAGCAGCGTGCGATGCTGTTCGCCGTTGGCAACGGGCCCTGCCAGGGCGGCGGCTTCTACCTCACGCCGCAGGCGGCGCCCGACGATCACCGGTTCGATGTGTGCATCGTGGATGAATTGAGCTATCTGGAGATCGCCGCCGTGTTGCCCCGCGTATTGCGCGGCACTCACGGCCGGTCCCCGAAGGTGACGATGGAACGGGCGCGCAGCATCACGCTCGAGGGTGCGAGCGAAGGCCCGATGTTTTTTCAGATGGATGGTGAGCTGCGCCAGACACACGGCTCGTCCGTGCAGGTCCAGGTCGCCCCGGCAGCGCTGCCGGTCCTGGCGCCGGCGGGAGGGGCGGGGAAGTGAGCGTTGTGGCACGTCTCGCGGCACCGCTGGTTCTGCTGTGTCTGCTGGCGCCGCCGCTGCTCGCGCAGGAGAAGGCAGCGGAGGACAGCGCGCGCGTCGCCGCAGCGGACTCGACCGCGCCGGACTCGGCTGCGTCCGACGCGCCCCGCGCCATCACGCCGCGCGGCGCCCTCATCCGGTCGATCCTCGTGCCCGGTTGGGGCCAGGCGTACACCGGCTCGTACCTGCGCGGCGGCGTTTACTTCGCGGCGCAGATGGGGAGCTGGTACATGCTGCTGAAGACGATGGCCCGGCTCGGCGAGGCTCGCTCGATCGAACGGCAGCGGGTGGCGAACGTGCGGCGTGAGCTGTTGATCCAGGCGCAGAGCGACACGGCGCTGCAACGGCGCTACGAGGACCCGGCTGAGCTCGAGGCGGACATCGCGGAGGACGAGCGCGTCCAGCACGTCCGCAAGCTCATCGACGCGCGAAAGGAGCAGCGCGAGGACTGGATCGCCCAGACCATCTTCTGGACCTTCGCCAGCGCCGTGGACGCGTTCGTGGGCGCACACCTGGCCGACTTCCCGGCCGGCATCGCGGCCGAGCCGCGCGAGGGCGGCGGCGTCGAGCTGCGGGTGTCCGTCCCTGCGGGAGGCAAGCCGTGAACGAGCGGGCGGCGCAGCCGATCGGCGTGTTCGACTCCGGCGTCGGCGGGCTCACCGTCGTGCGCGAGTTGAGGCAGCGCCTGCCCGCCGAGGCGATCCTCTACTTCGGCGACACGGCGCGCGTGCCCTACGGATCCAAGTCGCCCGAAACCGTCTGCCGCTACGCGTCGGAGGCCACCGCGTTCCTCCTCGCGCGCGGCGCCAAGATGATCATCGTCGCGTGCAACACGGCCACGGCCCACGCCGTCGACATGCTGCGGGAGCGGCTCAGCATCCCGGTGATCGGCGTGATCGAGCCGGGCGCCCGCGCCGCGGTGCGCGCCACCCGTGCCGGCCGGATCGGCGTGCTCGGCACCGCCGGCACGATCGCCTCGCGGGCGTACGAGCGCGAGCTGCGCCGGCTCATGCCCGCCGTCGAGGTCATGGGCCAGCCGTGCCCGCTGTTCGTCCCGCTCGTCGAGGAGGGCTGGATGGATCATCCGGCGACCCAGCTCGTCGCGCGGGAGTACCTCGAGCCCGTCCGCCGTTTCGGCGCCGATGTCGTGATCCTCGGGTGCACGCACTACCCGCTGCTGCGCCGCGTCATCGCCGAGCACCTCGGGGACCATGTCACGCTCGTGGACTCCGCAGCGGAGACCGTCACCGACGCGGAGCGCACGCTCGCCGCGGCCGGGCTGCTCCGGCAGTCCGACCAGCAGCCGGAGCACCACTTCTACGTCAGCGATTCCCCGGAGCGGTTTCTGGAGGTGGCGCGCACGTTCGTCGGGGACCTGGCGGGCAACGTCGAGCTCGTCGACGTGGACGGGCATCACCGCGCGGCCTGAACCGGCCAGCGGTTGAGCATCGGCGTCCCTTCCGGGTCGATCGTGATGTACGTCGCGTGGTGGATCCAGTCCCCGGCGTTCAGGTAGAAGCGCCCCGGCGCGACCTCCCGAACGGCCGGGATGTGTGCGTGCCCGCACACCACCCACGCAAGCGACGGGTCGGCGTCGAACTGCTCCACCGCCCACGCCTCGAGAAAGCGCGCTCGTCCCCGCGCCGCCTCTCCCTCCTCCCGGCCTTCCGTCCGAGAAACCGCCTTCGCCAGCCGCACGCCCAGCTCGGGGTGCAGCGCACGGAAGGCGAGGATCGCGGCGCGGCTGCGAAGGATCCGTTTCAGCACACGGTAGCCCAGGTCGCCACGCCCCAGCCCGTCCCCGTGCGCGATCAGCGCCGGCTTGCCGGCCAGCTCGGTGCGGAGCAGGCCATCGTGGAACACGATGCCCACCTCCTCCCGGAGGAAGCGGCCGCCCCACGCATCGTGGTTGCCTCCCACCATCGTGACCGGGATGCCGGCATCCACCAGGTCGGCCAGTGCTCCCAGCACACGGAAATGCCGGCCCGGGATGACCGTCCCGTACTCGAACCAGAAATCGAACAGGTCGCCGTTCAGGAGCAGCGCCGTCCCGTGCTCCCCCACGTGCCGCAGGAACGCCACGAACGCGCGCTCTGTCCTGTCCGGTACGGCGCCCAGGTGTACGTCGGAAGCGATGAAGTGCAATCCAGGCATGGGGCGGCAAGCTAGGGTGCCGTGCCACCGCCTCACAAGCCCGTTGACGCCCCGTGCTCCCGCGCCGTACAATGGGGCCGCTTGATGCCGGTCCGGACCCGTCGTGCCACGATGCGCACGCGGCGCCGGTGGCCGCCGTGCCACCGTCCGGACGGCCTCGCAGATCACACGTTCCCTGACTCCAGCCCAAACACGTTCCTCGCGGAGGAGCCATGCCCCTCGATGCCCTCGGGATGGTGGAGACCAAGGGCCTGGTCGGTGCCATCGAAGCCGCCGATGCCATGGTCAAGGCGGCCAATGTCCGGTTGATCGGCAAGGAGAAGATCGGCGGCGGTTACGTGACCGTCATGGTCCGCGGCGACGTCGGGGCCGTGAAGGCCGCCACGGACGCGGGCGCCGCCGCTGCCGAGCGCGTCGGCGAGCTGGTCTCCGTGCACGTCATCCCGCGCCCGCATGCGGACGTGGAGATGATCCTGCCGCAGCGTCCAGAGGAGTGATCTCCGGTGGCGGCTGGGGTGGGCGACCGGCCCGCCGCCGGCGCGGAACGCCGGGGCTCCGGCCCTCGGGAAGCCGACGTGGCCGGGCCCGCGCTCGGCATGGTCGAGACGCGCGGCCTCGTCGGCGCGATCGAGGCGGCTGACGCCGGGACCAAGGCCGCTGATGTCCGGCTCCTGGGCCGCGAGCTCGCGGATGCGGCGCTCGTGACGGTCTACTTCGCGGGCGATGTCGCGGCCGTCAAGGCCGCCGTCGACGCCGGCGCCGCCGCCGCCCGGCGGGTCGGCGAGCTGGTTTCCGTGCACGTGATCCCGAGACCGCATCCGGACACCGGGCTCGCGGTCCAGCCGGAAGGCGCGGCCAGCGGACCGCCGCGTCCCGGCGCCGCGTCACGTCCAGCGAGCCGACGCGGCGCGCGGCCGCGCTCGGCGCCGTCCGCGGCCGGCGCGGATCCCGCTACGCTCCCGCCGAGGGAGGAGCTGGCCTCCATGCGCGTCGTCGAGCTCCGGCGCCTCGCCCGCGCGCTCCCCGGCTTCCCACTCCAGGGCCGCGCCGTCTCCCGCGCGGGGCGCGACGAGTTGCTCCGCGCCTTCGACGCCTACCGCGCTCGCTGACGCGCCATCATGCCCGCCGACCGTCTGGACAGGGACCTCGCCTCGATCCAGGAGGCCCGGCGCCTCCTCGAGGCTGCGAGCCAGGCCCACGCTGCCTGGGCTCACGCCTCGCAGGAGGACGTGGACCGCGTCTGCGAAGCGATGGCACGCGCTGCCGCCGCGAATGCCGAGCACCTCGCGCGGCTCGCCCGCGACGAGACCGGCATGGGCCGCTACGAGGACAAAGTCCTCAAGAACCGCTTCGCGTCGGAGGACGTCTGGCGCGCGTATCGCTCGCTCCGCACCCGCGGCGTGCTGCGCGTCTATCCCGAGGCACGCGTCAAGGAGCTCGCGATCCCCATGGGGATCGTCGCCGCGCTGACGCCGTCCACCAACCCCACGTCCACCGCCATCTACAAGGCGATCATCGCGCTCAAGGCGGGCAACGCCATCGTCTTCTCGCCGCACCCGCGCGCCACCGAATGCGTGCTGGAGACCGTGCGCATCCTGTCCGAGGCCGCGCGCGGCGCGGGCGCGCCGGAAGGCCTGATCGGCTGCATGCGCACCGTCACGCTCGAGGGGACGAACGAGCTCATGCGCCACGCGCTGACGGACATCATCCTCGCCACCGGCGGCTCGGCGCTGGTGCGCGCCGCGTACAGCGCTGGCAAGCCGGCGTTCGGCGTCGGACCGGGTAACGTTCCCGCGATCATCGAGCGCACCGCGGACGTGGAGAAGGCCGTCGCGGACATCGTCACGGGCAAGTCGTTCGACAACGGTCTACTGTGCTCAGCGGAGAACTCGATCGTCTGTGACGCGCCGCTCGAGCGCGCCGTGCTCGACCTGCTCCCGCGCAACCGCGCGTACGTCTGCAACGACAGGGAGAAGGATCTGCTCGAGCGCACGCTCGCGCCGGGCGGCCACCTCGACACGACGCTCGCCGGGCAGGACGCGCCGGTGATCGCCCGCCGCGCTGGCTTCGATGTGCCGCCGGACACGCGCGTGCTCGTCGTGCGCCTCGAGCGTGTGGGCCGCGACGTCGAGCCCCTCAGCATCGAGAAGCTGAGCCCCGTGCTCGGGCTCTACGTCGAGGACGGGTGGCGCGCGTGCTGCGAGCGCGCGATCCAGATCCTCGAACTGGGCGGGCTCGGCCACACCCTCGTGATCCACTCGATGGACGAGGCCGTGATCGACGCGTTCTTCCGCGAGAAGCCCGCGTTCCGCATCCTCGTGAACACCGTCTCCGCGATGGGCGCGACCGGCTACACCACCGGGCTCGCCCCGGCGATGACGTTGGGGCCCGGCGCGCCGGGTGGGTCCATCACGTCCGACAACGTGAGTCCCCTGCATCTGATCAACATCAAGCGGCTGGCGTACGAGGTGCGCAGCATGACGCGGCCCGCGCCTTCGCCCGCGCCCGGGCTGCTCTCGGGAGCAGGCGCCGCGACGGCGCCGCTCGAAGCGGGCGCGCCGGCCATCGCCCTGCCCGTCGACCAGCCGGCCTCGTGCTGCGCGGCGCCGAACGCTCCGCCCCCGCCGGCCGCGCCAGAACAGCCGGCGCCCCCCGCGGCCCAGCGCCCCCTCACGGCCGCAGACGTCGAGCGCATCGTCGCGGAGTTCCTGCGCCAGCATCGCAGTCGCCGATGATGGACGATCGGGAGCTCGACCGTCTGGCGGACCTGATCGCCGCCGAGATCCTCCGCAGCCAGGATGCGGGGCCGATCCCTGCGCGGCCGTACGGCTACACGGACCGGGAGCCCGTGCCGCCGCCGGTCTGGAACCGCCCGGTCCAGGGCATCGCGCCGCCGCTGGATGCGGCGGTCGCCGCGCGCGAGGCCGCCGCCCGGCGCGGGCTCGGCGTGACGGCGCCGGCCGGTTCACGTCGGGTGCGGCCCGCGGCCCTGGACCCGCAGCTCCGGGAGGTTCCGGTTGGCGTCGCGCCCCGCTACGTGCACCTGACCGACGAGGACTGGCGCGCGCTCTTCGGCGCGGAGCCGCCGGCGGTGCTGCGCGCGCTGCGCCAGCCCGGTCAGGTCGCGTACAGGCAGACGGTCCGCCTGATCGGCCCACGCGGCGAGCTGGACCGGATCCGCGTGCTCGGGCCGTTCCGCCACCGGAGCAGGGTGGCCATCACGCTGACGGATGCCCGTCGCATCGGCCTCGACGCGCCCGTGCGGCTGCCCGGCGATTTCCGGGACGCCCCGACCGCCACGCTCGTGGGCCCCGCCGGCAGCCGCACCGTCCCGGTCGTGATCGCGGCCGCGCACGTGCACCTTTCGGCCGACCAGGCAGCCGCCCTCGGCCTTCGGGATGGCGATCGCGTCTCCGTGCGGTGCGGGCGCGCAGGCCGCGCGGTGACACTGCACGACCTGCACGTCTACGTGGGCGAGGCGCACGTTGCGGAGCTGCATGTGGACGCGGACGAGGCAAACGCTGCGGGCGTTCGAACCGGCGACGTCGCGCTGCTCGTGGACTTGCCCGGTGCTGCCGCGGCGCGTACGCCGGGCACACGCGGCCGCCGGCCCCTCGTCACGGAGCGCGACGTGGACGCGTTCGCCGCTCGCGGCGAGATTCTCACGCGCCACTCGCCGTACCTCATCACGCCCGCGGCCCGGGACCGGGCGCGCGCGCTCGGCATCTGGCGCGAACAGCCGTGAGCTCTCCGCGCCGCTCTGTTTCCACCCTGCGCGTACGGTACGCTGAAACCGACCAGATGGGTGTCGTGTACCATGCGCACTACCTCGTCTGGTGCGAGATCGGGCGCACAGACTTCCTGCGTGCGCTGGGCCGGACCTACGCGCAGCTCGAGCGCGACGGCGTGTTTCTCGCCGTCACCGACGCGCACATCCGCTATCTCGCGTCCGCTCGTTACGACGAGGAGATCCGCATCGAGACCTGGATCGAGCGGGTCCAGTCGCGGGCAGTGACCTTCGGCTACGAGATCAGCCGCATTGAGCCCGCCCCGGTGACCCGGCTCGCTGTCGCGACGACGACGCTCGTCGCTCTTGATTCGCGGGGCGCGCCCGTGCGGCTGCCCGCTGACGTGCTCCAGGCCTTGCGCGATGCCTCGATGCCTGCTTCCTAGCCGCTCCCTCGCCGTAGTGCTCCTCGTTGGCGCCTGGGCGGCGTGCGCCTCTGCGCCGGCGCCCCCGCCTCCGCCCCCGCCCCCGCCGGCTCCCGTGCCGCGCCTCGCGGACGCCGACATCGACGCCATTGCCGACCTGCTGCGCCTGGAGGACCGCCGGGAGTACGACGAGGCGGCCTTGCGTGCGGCGCTCGAGCACCCCAACCCGGAGGTCCGCCGTCGTGCGGCGCTGGCCATCGGCCGCATTGGCGGCCGGCGGAGCACGCCGCTCCTGCTGCAAGCCCTCGCGGACACCAGCGCGCTCGTCCGGGCCGGTGCCGCCTTCGCCCTTGGCGAATCGGGCGATTCATCGGCAGCAGTGGTGCGGGCGCTGGCCGCCCTGGCGCATCGCGCGGGCGCTCCGGCTCCGTTCGCTGTGCCACCGGGAGATGCGAGGCCTGCCGCGCCGCCGGCGAATGCGGAGCAGGGAAGGGCGGCCGCCAGCGCGCCGGCCGACCCGGAGCCGTCTGACTCCGCCACGGCCGTAGCCGTCGAGGCCGTGGCCGCGCTCGGCAAGCTGCGCTCCGTACAGGCACGCGACGAGGTCGAGGCGCTGCTTCGATCCGTGCTCGCGGCAGGCGGGCCGGGCGCCGGGCGGTTGCCGGATCCTGTGGTCGCGGAGGCATTGCTTGCGATCTGGCGGCTCCCGCGCTCGACCGGGTTCGCTTCGCTGATCGAGCCGTTCACGGCGTCCGGCGTCGGGCAAGAGCTGCGGTGGAGGGCTGTCTACGCTCTCATGCGCGCGGGAGACCCGCGCGGCGCCGACGCGCTGCTCGCCGCGCTCCGCGACCCGGATCCGCTCGTCCGCTCCCTCGCCGCGCGCGGCCTGCGCGCGCCGGTCGCCGACTCCGCCGGCCGGCGTGATGCGGCGCGCAGCGGTCTCCTCCGCGCGCTCGACGACGAGCACCCCCACGTCCGCATCAACGCGCTCCGCGCGCTCGCCACGTTCGGCGACCAGGCCCTCGCCCCTGCCGTCGCACGGCTGCTCGGCGACGCGGATCCGAACGTCGTTCTGGCTGCCGCGGAAGCGCTCGGCTCGCTCGGCGGCGCCTACGCAGCCGCTTTGCTGGAGCCCATCGCGCTCGATCCCGCCGCACGGCTGCCTCTGCGCGCCGCCGCGCTCACCGCGCTGGTCCGGAGCGACCCCGCTCGCGGCGCCGCAGCTGCCGAGACGCTCGCGGCATCGGATGACTGGCTGGTCCGCCTCTACGCAGCCCGCGCCCTCGGCGCGGGGCGGTGGGCGCACGCCGAGACGCTCCTCCGCCGCCTCGCCGCCGACCCGGATTCCCGCGTCCAGGCAGCCGCGCTGGGCAGCGTCGCCAGCCTCGCCGCGGACACAATCCCGGGTGTTCGGGCGTTGTACATCCAGGGGCTCGCGTCGCCCGACCCCGTGGCCCGCGCCGCCGCACTGCGCGGGCTGGCGCGACGCGCCGATCCCGGCGACCTGCCCCTGATCATGGAGGCCTACGCCGTCGCGCAGCGTGACTCGCTGAACGATGCCGCGCTCGCCGCCGTGGAGGCCCTCGGCGCGCTCGCCGCGCGCGGCGTCCCCGTGGCACGCAGCTTCTTCCTGCGCTTTTCGCGTCCGGAGGATCCATTGGTCCGTGCCGCCGTTGCTCAGCGACTCGACGATCGCCCGTGGGGCAGCGCCTGGCCTGCGGAGACCGGCCGGCCGCAGGATTTCTATCGCGCGGTCGTCCGCGACCTCGTCGCGCCCGACATCGAGGAAGGCGTGCGCCCGCGCGTGCGCGTGCACACGGCCGGCGGCTCCTTCACCATCGAGCTCTTTCCCGCCGCCGCACCTCTCACCGTGCACAACTTCCTCTCGCTCGCCAGGAGAGGATTCTTCGATGGCGGCCGCTGGCACCGCGTCGTCCCCAACTTCGTGCTCCAGGGCGGCGATCCGCGCGGCGACGGGGAAGGCGGCCCGGGCTTTGCAATCCGCGACGAGATCAACCGGACCCGGTATCTGCGGGGAACTCTCGGGATGGCGCTCTCGGGACCCGATACCGGCGGGAGCCAGTTCTTCATCACGCACTCCCCGCAGCCCCATCTCGATGGGGGACATACCGCCTTCGGTCGCGTTGTCGCCGGCCTCGAGATCGCCGACGCCATCGTGCAGGATGACCCGATCGTCTCGATCGAAGTGCTGCCATGAACCGATCGCTCTCCGCCGCGGCCCTGCTGGGCTTCCTCGCGCTCGCCACGCCGCTGGGCGCGCAGACCGTGCCCTTCGGCAAGAACAAGATCCAGTATCGGGACTTCAGCTGGCACGTCCTCTCGGGTGAGCACGTCGACGTGTACTACTATCCCGAAGAGGAGCAGCTCGCGCGCCTTACCCTCGCATACGCGGAGGAGAGCTACCGCTTCCTCGAGCGGAAATTCCAGCACCACCCGTTCCGCCGCATTCCGCTCATCGTCTACTCGTCCGACCAGCACTTCGAGCAGACCAACGTCTATCCCGGGTTCATTCCCGAGGGCGTGCTCGGTTTCACCGAGTACTTGAAGCGACGCGTGGCGCTGCCGTTCCGCGGCGATTACGCGCAGTTCCGGAACACGTTGCGCCACGAGCTGGTCCACGCGTTCCAGCTCTCCAAGCTCGCCGAGGTGCAACAGCTCCACCCCGGACAGCGCCGGATCTCGCCGCAGATGATCCACTGGTGGTCGGAGGGCCTGGCCGAGTTCTGGTCCAGCGATCAGACCACCGAGGACGACATGTACATCCGCGACATGGTCCTCACGGGACGTCTGCCCTCGATCCGCGAATTCAACAACATCTACAGCTACTACTCGTACCCGTTGGGCGCCGAGCTACACAAGTACCTCACCGAGAGGTTCGGGGACGAGTACATCGTCTACGTCTACGAGAACTACTGGAAGTACCCGACCTTCGACGCCGTGCTCGAGGCCGCCCTCGGCGTCGACCTGGACCAGCTCAGCCGCGAGTGGCGCTACGATCTCCAGCAGCGTTACTTCCCCGCCTACGCGGGCCGGCCGCCGCTCGATGTGGCCGCCAAGCCCGTGATCTTCCGGGGCGGTGCCAACTTCAAGCCGGTGCTCTATACGCCGCCCGGCGACAGCGTGCCCGACCTGCTCTTCCTGTCACCCAGGAACGGCTACACCAACATCTACCGGACCAAGCTCAACCAGGGGGAGCGCGGCCTGCGCACCGTCGTCGAGGGAGAACGCAGCGCCGAGTTCGAGTCGTTCCACGCCTTCGAGTCGCGCATCGACGTCAACGCGGCGGGCATTCTCGCGTTCGGATCCAAGTACCTCGAGCGCGACGCGCTCTTCCTCTGGGACCTCGAGCGCGGCGAGATCGTGGGGCGCTACCAGTGGCCTGACCTGGTCGGCATCAAGTCGCCGTCGTGGGATCCGACCGGCCAGCGCGTCGTCTTCGAGGGGCTCTCGTCCGCCGGGTTCTCCGACCTCTACGTCATCGATTTCGAAACCCAGGAGCTGCGCGCCCTCACCAACGACCACTACCGCGATCAGGACCCCGACTGGTCCCCTGATGGCCGCAGCATCGTGTTCGCCTCGGACCGGACCAGCTTCGGCCCGGACGGGTACACGAACCTCTTCCGCATCGACGTCGAGACCGGGCACGTGCGCTACGTCACGTATGGCGCCTGGAACGATCAGGACCCCCGCTGGTCCCCGGACGGCTCGCGCATCCTGTTCAGCTCCGATCGGGGCGGCGTCTTCGACCTCTATGCCGTCGACGCGGCCGGCAACGGCCGCCAGCTCACGGCCATGACGGGCGGCGCGTTCGACCCGGAGTGGCTGCCGGATGGCAGCGGCTTCGTCTTCGCTGGCTTCAGCGAGGGGATGTTCCGGATCTACCGGTACGACCTCTCGCCCGACACGACGGCGCTCCCGACGATTGCGCTCACGGATGCGGCCCCGCCCGGCCTCGTCGTCGGCGATGGTCCCGCCGACCCCGATGCGTTGCCCATGGGCTGGGCGTGGACCGATCTCGAGGCGCCCATCCTCGCGAGCGCGCGCCCCACGGCCTATAACCAGTGGCGGGAGTTCTCCGTCGACTTCGCGGGCGGTGACGCCATCATCGCGCCCGGCCTCGGCTCGGCGCAGGGCGCGCAACTGCTCGCCAGCGACATGCTCGGCAACCACATCTTCTTCCTCGGCGTGTCCGCCGCACAGGCACAGGACGTCGGCCAGATCATCGACAACTTCAGCGGCCATCTGCTGTACCTGAACCTCTCGCACCGGCTGAACTTCGGCGCCGGGGTCTTCCGCTTCAAAGGCCTGTTCCGCGACGTCGTCTTCAACATCTACGAGGAAGAGACCTACGGAGGCTACTTCCTCGCGAGCTACCCGTTCTCCAAGTTCCGTCGCCTCGAGCTGCGGCTCGGCCTCGAGCGCAGCGATCGCGTCGATGTCGAAGACGCGTTCGATGAGGGCATCATCGGACCCGACCCCAGGCCGGATCCGCGTGACCTCACGCGCGAGGGATTCCTGACGACCAACTATCTCTCGTACGTCAAGGACAACACACTCTGGTTGCCCACAGGACCCATCGACGGCGAACGCCTCAACCTCACGGCCGGCCTCGTCGCGTGCTTCGACTGCACGCTGCCCAGCGAGATCAGCGGCAGTGAGGTCACGCGCAGCGTCGCCGCGGAGAACTACGTCATCTTCGGCGACTACCGGCGCTACTTCCGCACCTCCTTGCTCAGCGCGTACGCGATCCGGTTGTTCGGCTTCTACAGCGACGGCGCCATCCCCGGCCGCGCCGTCCTCGGCGGCACGCACCAGCTCCGCGGCTACCCGCGCTACTCGATGGCGGGCTCCCGCGTCTGGCTGGTCAACCAGGAGTGGCGCTTCCCCATCCTCCACGGCCTCGCCTTCGCCTTCCCGTTCGGGCAGGTCCGGTTCCCGGGCATCCAGGGCGCGATCTTCGTCGATGCCGGCTCGAGCTGGCTCGAGAACCACAAGCCGGATGGCACCTGGGGCAGCTACGGCCTCGGGTTCCGCACCTCTCTCGGCCCGCCGCTCGTGTTGCGCCTGGACGTCGGCCGCCGCTTCAAGATCGGCGCGCTCCCGCCCGTCGTGTTCGACGACGACGAGGACTTCAACGACACTTTCGTCGACTTCTTCTTCGGCTTCAATTTCTGAGACCACCGGAACTGCCGACGGAGAGCCGCCGGCCGGGCGACGCGAGCCCGGCCGGCGGCGCTGCGGTCGGGCATGTCTCGGGCGGGAGTGGAGCCGTTTGCCCGCGTGAGCGAGCGGGTTCCAACCGCCGCCCGGAGGAACTCCGGTCCGCCTCGCGGCATAGGAGATGCCCATGGTTTCCCGTCTTCAGCGAATGATGCGGCGGAGGGTTGACCGCCGGGGGCAGCCGGGCTATCATCCCGCCCTTCGTATACCAAGGCGCATCCTGGCCACGCTGCCGCTCGTCGCGGCGTGCGCGGCCCGTTCCACCCCGCCCGCCGCACCTCCGGATCCGGAGCTCGCGCGGGAGGCTGTGGAGGCCACGGAGCCACGGCGGACGATCCAGATCACGTTCGACTGGAACGTCCGCGAGCGCGATGCGCGTTTCAGTGGCCGCGGCGTCGCGCGGGTCCAGCCGCCGTATCACGCGCGGCTGGATCTGTTCGGGCCTCGGGGCGAGGGGTATCTGACTGCGGCGCTGGTGGAGGGCGATCTCCGTCTGCCGCCGGCCGCGCAGGATGCCCCGGTTCCGCCGCCGCCTCTCCTCTGGAGCGTGCTGGGCGTCCTTTGGCCGCCCGCCGACGCTGAGCTGCTCGCGACGGAGCGGGAGGGTTCGGTCCTGCGCCTTGAGTACGGGAACGGAGCGGAGCGCTGGCGTTACCGTCTGGAGGGAGGCCGGCTCCTCTACGCCGAGTGGCAGCCCGCGAACGGCGGGCGCCACACCGTCGAGCTCCGGCACGGAGATGGGGACGGCCCGCCCCGCGAAGCCAGGTACCGTGACTGGGCCGCCTTCGTGGAGCTGGTCCTGATGCTGGACACTGTAGAAGATGCGCAGCCGTTTCCTCCAGAGATCTGGACGCCGCACGCTCCTTGAGTGCGCGCTGCTGCTGTCGTCTCTGGTCATCGCCGGGTGCAACTACGGCTTCACCGGCGGCGGCTTCCCGTCGCACATCCGCACGATCCACATCGAAACCTTCGAAAACGAGACCGCTCATTTCGAGCTGCAACAGCAGATCTTCACCGTCCTGCTCGAACGACTGCCCGGCGCCCTCGGGGCGAGGCCCGCTGCGCGGGACAACGCCGATGCGATCGTTCGCGGGCGGATCATCCGCTACAACGACCAGGCCCAGAACTACCGGGCGGCCGATGCAGGGGGCAACGCCCGGATCCTCGAATACCAGGTGGAGGTCACTCTCGAGGTCAGCATCATCGACGTGACGCGCGACCCACCCGTGATCCTCTGGAAGAGCCAGGGTCTCGTGGGCCGCGGGCAGTATGCGGCATCCCAGACGGACCAGGTGGGGCGGGAGCGGGCGATCGAACACCTGCTCCAGCAGATCGTCGATGGAGCCCAATCTCAGTGGTGACCCGGCGGAGACGGCACCCCGCGCCGGTCGCCGCCGAACGGCCAGGACCAACCCGTAACCCCGGACAATGAGCGCGATGTTCCGACGCCGGTTTCGCTATCTGCCCCTGCTCTTGCTCCCGCTCCTGCTCGGCGCGGCGGAGGTGGGCCACGGTGTTCCACCCGAGCAGTTCTTCCTCGTCCTCATCTCGATGCTGGTCTTCGGGAAGGTCTTCGGCGAGCTGGCCGAGCGGATCGGGCAGCCCGCGGTGCTCGGCGAGCTGCTGGCAGGCGTCCTGCTCGGCGGCAGCGTGCTCGGCATCGTTCCCGCCGACGGCACGCTCCGCGAGGTCATCCAGCTCCTCGCCGAGCTCGGCGTCGCCATCCTGCTCTTCGAGATCGGGCTCGAGACGGACCTCAAGGAGATGTTCCGCGTCGGCCCAGCCGCCACGCTGGTCGCCGTGGTAGGCGTGGTCACTCCGTTCCTGCTCGGGTTCCTCTACTGGATCCTCGTGCTGCCGGACATCGGCACGCACACTGGCGATGTCACGGACACAATGGTCGCGATCTTCGTGGGCGCCACGCTCACGGCGACATCCGTCGGCATCACGGCGCGCGTGCTGACCGACCTCAAGCGGATCCACACGCCCGAGGCGCGCGTCATCATCGGCGCCGCCGTGATCGATGACGTCCTGGGCCTCGTCATCCTCGCCATCGTCAGCGGCCTTGCGGCCGGCGCGGCCCTTTCGCTGTTCGGCATCGCCATGAAGTTCGCGGTCGCCGCGGGCTTCCTCGTTGCGGCGGTGATCATCGGCAACCTGATCGCCCCGCGCCTCTTCGGCGTGATCGACCGCATGCGCGTGCGCGGCGTCCTGCTGGTCAGCGCCTTCTCCTTCGCCCTGTTGTTCGCAGCGCTCGCCGCTATGGCGGAGTCAGCCATGATCATCGGGGCGTTCGCGGCCGGCATCGTCCTCAGCTCGACCAACCAGTTCGACCTGATCTCGGAGCGCATCGAGCCCGTCGCTGACATCCTCACACCCATCTTCTTCGTCAGCGTCGGCACGTCCGTGGATCTCTCGCTCTTCCTGCCGTGGAGTGAGTCGTTCAATCCCTCCGTCCTCGCCGTCGGCGGCGCGCTCCTCGTGCTCGCCGTGATCGGCAAGGTGGCCAGCGGCTTCAGCGTGGGCTACGGTCGCAACAAGCTCAGCCATCTGGCGATCGGGGTGGGAATGGTTCCGCGCGGCGAGGTCGGGCTCATCTTCGCGGACATCGGGCTGCGGCGCGGAATCCTCTCGTCCGAGGTGTTCAGCGCGATCCTCATCATGGTGATGCTGACCACGTTCATCGCGCCGCCGCTGCTCAAGGTCGTCTTCCGGCGGGCCGCGCCGCCGCTGGAGCGCGAGCCCGCTCCGGCCACCGAGGGAGCGGCGGAGCTGCCGGCCGCGAGCCCATGACCGTCCGGCTGGGCTCACGCGGCAGCGAGCTGGCGCGCTGGCAGGCCGAGCACGTCCGCCGTGCGCTCGCGGCCGCCGCTCCGGGCCTGGCGGTCGAGATCGTGATCCTCCGGACGACCGGCGACAGGGTCCGCGACGTCCCGCTCGCCCGGATCGGCGGCACCGGCCTCTTCACCAAGGAGGTCGATGATGCGTTGCTCGCCGGAAGCATCGATGCCGCCGTCCACTCCCTCAAGGACGTCCCGACGCGGCTCCCTCCGGGGATCGTGCTGGGCGCGATCCTGGAGCGCGCCGACCCGGCGGACGCGCTCATCGTCGCGCCCGGCATGCCTTCCACGCTCGAGACGCTTCCCGCGGGAGCGCGCGTCGGCACCAGCTCCCTGCGGCGCCGGGCCCAGCTCCTCGCCATGCGGCCGGACGTGACCGTCGTCGACCTGCGGGGCAACGTGGACACGCGCCTGGCCCGCGTCGCCGCCGGGGACTACGATGCAGCGATCCTCGCGCGCGCGGGGCTGGAGCGGCTCGGCCGGCAGGACGCCATCGCTTCGGTCCTCGGCCCGCCGGACTGGCTCCCCGCAGTCGGGCAGGGAGCGCTCGCTATCGCGATCCGCGAGTCGGACACGGAGCTCGGCGCGATCCTCGCGCCGCTGAACCACGAGCCGACAGCCGCCGCCGTCGCCGCCGAGCGCGCGTTTCTCCGCACCGTGCAGGGCGGCTGCCAGATCCCGGTGGGGGCGCTCGCTGCCGTCGGGCCGGACGGGACGTTGCGGCTGGACGGGTTCATTGCGTCGCTCGATGGGGACGCGGTGGTCCGTGGATCGCGGATCGGGCCGGCCGCGGAAGCGGAAGTCATCGGCACCGGCCTCGCGGAGGATCTGCTCCAGCGCGGTGGAGCATCATTGCTCGCCGCGCTCCGGTCACCGGCCGGGATCGCCGGCCCCGACCCAGGCGAGCCATGAGCACACCCACCCCGCCGGCCGCGAAGATCCTGGGCCGAGCCGAGCTCGTGCGCCGCTTCGGCCGCCCGCGGAGCATGCGGGTCGTGTTCACGAACGGCTGCTTCGACCTCCTGCATCGCGGCCACGTCGAGTACCTGTTCGACGCGCGGTCGCTGGGCGATGTGCTCGTCGTCGGCATCAACTCGGATGCATCGGTGCGCCGGCTCAAGGGTGCGGAGCGGCCGCTCGTGGCCGCCGCCGACCGCGCGCTGCTCGTCGCCGCCTTGGCGTGCGTCGATGCCGTGACGATCTTCGATGAGGACACGCCTCGCGACCTCATCGCCGAGCTGCTTCCCGACGTGCTGGTGAAGGGCGCAGACTACACGCTCGACCAGGTCGTCGGCCGCGCGGAGGTCGAGGCGGCGGGTGGCTCGGTCGTCCTGGTGCCGTTGCGGCCGGGCTACTCCAGTACCGACCTGGTCAGGCGGATCAGGGGAAAGGAGCGCTGATGATGTCCAACCGCCCGGGCGGGCGCGCGCCGGACGCGCTGCGGCCGTTGGAGCTCGTGCGCGGAGCGGCGCGGAATGCCGAGGGCTCCTGCCTGATTTCCATGGGTGGAACCCGCGTGCTCTGCACGGCCAGCGTGCAGGAGGGCGTGCCCGAGTGGCGCCGCGGCAGTGGGAGCGGCTGGGTGACAGCCGAGTACGCCATGCTGCCACGGGCGACGCAGACCCGCACGCCCCGTGAGCGGGGCAAGATCGGCGGCCGGACGCAGGAGATCCAGCGCCTGATCGGCCGGTCTCTGCGCGCCGCCGTGGACCTGACGCTCCTCGGCGAGCGCACCATCATCATCGATTGCGACGTCCTCGACGCCGATGGCGGGACGCGCACCGCCGCCATCACCGGTGGCGCCATCGCGCTCCACGATGCATGCGCGTGGCTCCTCGAGCGCGAGCTCGTGGCGGAGTCGCCGATGCGCGAGCTTGTCGCGGCGGTGAGCGTGGGAATCGTCGAAGGGGAGCCCGTGCTGGATCTCGAGTACAGCGAGGACTCCGCAGCGGCGGTGGACATGAACCTCGTGGGCCTGGAAGGCGGCACACTGGTCGAGGTGCAGGGGACGGCGGAGCGGGGCAGCTTCACGCGCCCTGAGCTCGATCGGCTCCTCGATCTCGGCTCGCAGGGGCTGGCCCGCCTGTTCGCCGCCCAGCGCCAGGCGCTCGGAACCTGACGTGCGCGTCCTGCTCGCCACCCGGAGCGCCGACAAGGCGCGCGAGATCCGGCACATCCTCGCCTCGGTCCCCGGCCTCACCCTGATCACCCTGACGGACCTGGGGCTGGAGCCCGACCCGGCCGAGGAGGCGCTCGAGGTGTTCGAGACGTTCCAGGAGAACGCCGCGGCCAAGGCGCGCCACTTCGCCCGCCTCGCCTCGCTCCCGGTGATCGCCGACGACTCGGGGCTGCGCGTCGACGCGTTGGGCGGCGCGCCCGGCGTTCGCACCAAGCGGTTCTCGGGCCGAACCGACCTCGCCGGCCGGAACCTGGACGAGGCCAACAACCTGTTCCTGCTCGAGCGGCTCCGCGGCGTACCGCCGCAGGCACGGGGGGCGCGCTACGTTTGCGCCGCCGTGCTCGCCTTCCCGGACGGGCGCATCGTCGCCGGCCTCGGGTCCTGCCGCGGGGAGATCACAACCGCGCCGCGCGGCGACGGCGGGTTCGGCTACGATCCGTTGTTCTACGTCCCGGCGCTCGGGCGCACGTTCGCGGAAATCCCCGCTGCCGAGAAGAACCAGATCAGCCATCGCTCCCGCGCCTTCCGAGCGCTCGCGGCGCAGCGCTCTGGCTGGCCGCGGAGCGGCGCGTCGGCATAGGTCTCCGACACGAGCCGTGCGAAGTGATCTGCCCGGAGTCGGCTCTCCGGAAGGAGCCGGGTGGCCTTGACTGAGTGCGCCGTTTCCAGTAGAATAATGTGCTCCCGGCGGGGCGTGGCGCAGCCCGGTTAGCGCGCCTGCTTTGGGAGCAGGAGGTCGTCAGTTCGAATCTGACCGCCCCGACTCGAATGCGGGTGTCCCTGTAGGCATTTGCGCCCGTAGCTCAGCTGGATAGAGCAGCGGCCTTCTAAGCCGCGGGTCATAGGTTCGAATCCTATCGGGCGCGCTGCCCGGGCGCCGGGG
>Ga0207873_1000203_pt1 | contig 64292 bp, 48 predicted proteins | sample BGWIniCompost_FD_187373 | JGI IMG/M metagenome (GOLD analysis project Ga0207873, IMG submission 187373) | Cellulose adapted compost microbial communities from Newby Island Compost Facility, Milpitas, CA, USA - BGW Initial Compost (SPAdes)... ...
AGGTCGTCGTCGAAGTCTTCGTCGTCGAGGTCGTCGGCGTCGTCGTCTTCGTCGAACTCGTCGTCCTCAAGGTCCTCGTCGTCGCGGTCATGTACCCGACCGCGTATCTCCTCCCGGCCGCCGGCGAGCGATGCCGGTTCGACCTCTACCAGGCCCAGCTCGGCGAGTCGATCCGGACCGGCCTCATCGGCCTCGATCTCCTCGGGCTCCTCCGTATGCTTCGGCCGCTCCGGTTTCGGCAGGATGGTGCTGAGACGGTACGCGCGGAGCGTGTACCCAACGCCACGGGGGAGCGCGACCTCCACCGGATCCACCCGGACCTCGGACCAGAAGGCATCCGCCTCAGAGGTACGGGCGGGCGTGTCGTCGATATCTTCGGTCGCGTCGTCGAGGTCATCCTCGTCAACATCTGCGGGTTCGCGCTCTTCCGCCTCGACGGCGTCGTCGAGGTCCTTCGAACCCTTGGCGCGGTGGCGGGCCACGGCGTCCTCCATCGCAGTCAGGCCGCTGACATCAGCGTGCTGAGTCAGACGGAACACACATTGCTGGAGCAAACCCTAGACGGAACGGCTCATCCCTGTGGCACCGGCCATACCCGTACCAGCGCCCTTGTCATCCTCGCCGTGCGAGCAGAACGCTGCCCTGCCTTCTGCGGCGAGTGCGAGAGCCGCCTGCCATGTGGGCGTACTCATGTGGGCGTACCGCCTCAGGGGACGGGGCGGGATCGGCCACAACAGGGAATACGCGACAAAACATCCAATCCGAGACTGTAACCCGCGTGCGGGTTATACGCCCACGACGCGGACGCGTTGGTGAACATGGGCACTTTACCCCAAGCCAGGATCACATCCCCTTGGGGTGCCAGACGGTCTTGGTCTCCACAAAGGCCGTCATCCGCTCCAGCCCGGGGTCAGCGCTCCAATCCACAGGGCCCTGCGGCGGGCGTACCACCCGTTTGAGGTTCTCCGCCGCTGCCCGTTCCGCCTCCGCGGCCAGCTCTGGGTCGGTGACGCCGGTCAAATCGATGGCGTTGACATCAAAGTGAGAGGCTAACCAGGGCAGCAGTTCAGAGACCCGGCCGGTCAACAGGTTCACCACCCCGCCGGGCAGGTCCGAGGTGGCCAGCACCTCGGCGAACGTGACCGCAGGCAGGGGCCGCTCTTCGCTGGCCAGCAGCACGGCGGTGTTACCGGTGACGATCACCGGCGCCATGACGCTCACCAGCCCGAGCAAGCTCGACTCGGCGGGCGCCACCACGCCCACCACGCCCGTCGGTTCGGGGGTGGAGAGGTTGAAGTACGGCCCGGCGACCGGGTTGGCGTTCCCCAGTACCTGGGCGATTTTGTCGGCCCACCCGGCGTACCACACCCATCGATCCACGCTGGCGTCGACCACGGCGAGCGCCGCTGCCCGGTCCAGGCCTTCGGCCTCGGCGACCTCCGTCGCGAACTGATCGCGACGCCCTTCCAACATCTCGGCGATCCGGTAGAGGATCTGACCTCGGTTGTACGCGGTGCGGCCAGCCCAACCTGGGAAGGCCTTCCGCGCCGCCGCAACGGCGTCGCGGACATCCTTCCGGCTGGCCAGGACAGCGTTGGCCATCCAGGTGCCTTTCGCGGAGTACACCGGATAGGACCGTCCCGACTCGCTGCGCGGGAAGGCGCCACCGACGTACAGCTTGTAGGTCTTGCGGACCGCCAGGCGGGATGTCTCAGACGGCAAGGTAAGCCTCCAGTCCGTGGCGACCACCCTCGCGGCCGTAGCCGGACTCCTTGTACCCGCCGAACGGGCTCGACGGGTCGAACTTATTGAAGGTATTGGCCCACACCACGCCGGCCCGCAACCGGTCGGCCATCCACAGGATGCGCGATCCTTTCTCGGTCCAGATACCGGCGGACAGCCCGTAGGGCGTGTTGTTGGCCTTGGCCACCGCCTCCTCCGGGGTACGGAACGTCAACACCGACAACACCGGCCCGAAGATCTCCTCTCGGGCGATCCGGTGCGCCTGAGAGACCCCGGTGAACACGGTGGGCGGGAACCAGAAGCCCCGGTCAGGCAGCGGGCACGGCGCTGACCAGCGCTCGGCCCCCTCCAGCTCTCCGATCTCCGACAGGGCCCGAATGCGTTCGAGTTGGGCGGCGGAGTTGATCGCACCGATGTCGGTGTTCTTATCCAGGGGATCACCCAGACGCAGCAGAGAGATCCGACGTTTCAAGGCGGTCAGCAGCTCGTCATGGATCGACTCCTGAACGAGCAGCCGGGAACCGGCGCAGCAGACGTGCCCCTGGTTGAAGAAGATACCGTTGACGATGCCCTCCACCGCCTGATCCAGCGGCGCGTCGTCGAAGACGATGTTGGCGGCCTTGCCACCCAACTCCAAGGTCAGACGTTTGCGGGTACCCGCCGCCGCCCGCGCGATCTGGCGGCCTACCTCGGTGGAGCCGGTGAAGGCGATCTTGTCCACGTCCGGGTGCTCCACCAGGTGCCGGCCGGTCTCACCCGCGCCGGTGATGATGTTGACCACGCCGGGCGGCAGGTCCGCCTGCTGACAGATCTCCGCGAACACCAGGGCGGTCAGCGGGGTGGTCTCGGCGGGCTTGAGAACCACAGTGTTGCCGCAGGCCAGGGCAGGGGCGATCTTCCAGGCCAGCATCAGCAGCGGGAAGTTCCAGGGAATCACCTGGGCGGCCACCCCCAGCGGTCGGGGGTGAGGGCCGAAGCCGGCGTAGGAGAGTTTGTCGGCCCACCCGGCGTAGTAGAAGAAGTGCGCCGCGACCAAGGGGAGATCCACGTCGCGGGACTCCCGGATCGGCTTGCCGTTGTCGATCGTCTCCAGGACCGCCAGTTCCCGGGAGCGCTCCTGGATGATCCGGGCGATCCGATACAGGTACTTGGCCCGTTCGGTGCCCGGCATCGTTCCCCACACCGTTTGGTACGCCCGCCGGGCGGCCTCAACCGCCGCGGCCACATCGCGTGGACCAGCGGCGACCACCTCGGAGAGCACCTCCTCGGTGGCGGGATTGATCGTCTTGATGGTGTCGCCGTCGATGGAGTCGCGGAATTCACCGTCGATGAACAGCCCGTACGACGGGCGAATGTCCACGATGGACGTGGACTCCGGTGCCGGGGCGTACTCGAAAGTCATCGGTCCTCAGTCCAGGGTGACGTAATCGTGGCCGCTGTAGTGCCCGGTGGCCAGCTTGGCCCGCTGCATCAGCAGATCGTTAAGCAGGCTGGAGGCGCCGAAACGGAACCACGCCGGATCCAACCAGTCAGGGCCGGCCGTCTCGTTGACCAGGACCAGGTACCGCAACGCGTCCTTGGCGGTCCGGATGCCTCCCGCGGGCTTGACACCCACCTGACGGCCCGTACGTTCCCGGAAATCCCGCACCGCTTCCAGCATCACCAAGGTCACCGGCAGGGTGGCGGCCGGCTGCACCTTTCCTGTTGAGGTCTTGATGAAGTCGGCGCCAGCGACCATGGCCAACCAGCTGGCGCGCCGCACGTTGTCGAGGGTCGCTAGCTCCCCGGTCTCCAGGATCACCTTCAGATGGGCGTTACCGCAGGCCTGCTTGACCGCGGCGATCTGGTCGAAGACCTCTGAGTAACGTCCGGCCAGGAAGGCGCCCCGATCGATCACCATGTCGATCTCGTCGGCGCCCGCGGCCACCGCCGCCCGGGTATCAGCGAGTTTGACTTCCAGTGGGGCCTGGCCCGACGGGAAAGCGGTCGCGACGCTGGCGACCTTGATACCGGTCCCAGCCAGGTACGCCGCGGCGGTGGACACCATGCTGGGATAGACACACACCGCCGCGACCTGAGGGCAATGCGGGTCGGTGGGGTCCGGCCGTCGCGCCTTGGCGCACAGGGCCCGGACTTTCCCGGGGGTGTCAGCGCCCTCCAAGGTGGTCAGGTCGACCATCCGGATCGCCAGGTCCAGCGCCCATGCCTTCGAGGTGGTCTTGATGGAACGGGTGGCGAGCATCGCGGCCCGCTGCTCGGCTCCGACCTGATCGACGCTGGGCAGGCCATGCAGCAGGGTCCGCCACGCCTCAGGCATGTTTACCAGGTCCGCCACCGCGGGCAGAGGCGTCGTGGCCGTCATACCGGCGAGTTTACGCACGCTGGGGCACGTCTGGTGATCACCAGGAGGGGTACGGGCTTCAGACTCTCCTTTCTTTTAATTTCTCTCTTTCCGCGCTCCCGGGTCTGAGGGTGACCACCACGGCATATGGGGCGGTATTCGGCGCGTCTCAGCCTGACTGTCACAGTCCGGCATCGCGTTCCGCAACGATCCACCGGGGCGGGCATCCGCGCCTTAGGCCTGACCAGTTAAGTTGCTGGCGTGGACGTACTCGTGGTGAATCATCCGCTGGCCGCCGCTCGTCTGACGACGCTGCGCGATGAGCGCAGCGATTCCGCTACTTTCCGGGCGACTCTTCATGAGCTGACCACATTATTGGTCTATGAGGCGACCCGGGACATCGCGGTCGAGGAGGTGGAGATCACCACGCCGGTGACGGCCACCAAGGGGCAGCGGATCGCTAACCCGCCGCTACTGGTGCCGGTGCTCCGGGCCGGCCTGGGGATGGCTGATGCGGCGCTGCGCCTCCTGCCGGAGTCCTCCATGGGCTTTGTGGGCCTGGCACGCGATGAGCGGACCTTCCAGCCGCGTGCGTACATGGAATCGCTGCCGGAGAGCCTGGCCGACCGCCCAGTGATCGTGCTCGATCCGATGTTGGCCACCGGAGGCTCCCTGGAACACTGCTGCCGGGTGCTCGCCGAGCGTGGCTGCCAGGACATCACGGTGGTGTGTGTGCTCGCCGCACCGGAAGGGCTGCAGCGTCTGGAGAACAGTGGTCTGCCGCTGCGGGTCGTGACGGCGGCGGTGGACGAGGGGCTCAACGAGCACCGGTTCATCGTTCCTGGGCTCGGGGACGCCGGGGACCGACAGTTCGGTGGCATGCCGCGCTTCTGAAAGCGGCCGCTGGAGGCGAGAGCGGCTGCTGAAAGCGGTAGCGGCTTTGCAAGGGCAAGGGGTGCCGGTCAGTCCCAGGAACGCTCGCCCTGCAACGAGATGATCCTGTCGCGTACTGCCCAGTGCCGCTGAGCTGCTGTCGCCATGGCCGCCACCTCCCTCTCGGGGACCGTGACCTCCTCTAGGCGGGGTGGACTGTCGATCCCGGTCGCCAGCGCCGCCGCGCCGCGGGCGCCCACCTCGGCGTCTAGACACCGCAGCGCGGTCCCACCGAGGGCCGCGGTGAGCCGCCGCGTGAACCACGCCGACGCCGCCACCGCGCCCCCGCCCAGCACCGGTGTCACCTGTGCGGAGGGGGCCAGGGAACGCGCCGCACCGCTGATCTCATGGCACACCCCCTCCAAGGTGGCGGCGACCACCTCGGTCGGCCCGGTGGACAACTTCAGGCCGTGCAGCGTCCCCACATCGGTCAACGGCAGCGGTGGGCGGTGCCCGGCGTGATAGGGCAGGCAGACCACCCCATGCTCCCCGGGCCGCAGGCGCGACAGGGCCGCTTCGGAGGCCTCCTGGTCACCCACCAGACGGCTCACCCACTCGTACAACGCCCCGCCCGCTGAGAAGGCGGCTCCCAGAACGCTGCGCTGGGAGTCCACGCGGTAGCGCCAGATCGATGGCGCGGGATCAGGAGCCCCAGGGGTGACCAGCCGGACCGCTGCGGAGGTGCCCACCGTCACCGACAACCGATCCGGTCCCCAGCAGCCGCTTCCTACCGCGCTGGCCGCTCCATCCCCGATCGGGGCCGCCCAGCGCGTCTGGGCCAGGTCAGGCCATCGGCGGGCGAATTGTGGGGTGAGCCGGCCACGCCAGTCGTCGGGCACCAGCGGGGGAAGCATGTCCTCGGTGACCCCCGCCAGGTCCAGCGCCTCCGCGTCCCACCGGCAGGTGCGGGTGTCCAAGACGCCGGTTCCCGAAGCCGAGGACACCGACACCCCCAACTCTCCAAGCAACCGCAGGGTCAGGTACTCCGGCAGCCCAATCCAGCGGCGGGCCCGCACCCCACGCCCCACCAGCCAGCCGATCTTGACCGGCCAGTAGAACGGGTGCCACCAGGTTCCGGTACGCCGGTGGAACGCCTCATCGTCGTGCGGGCCGACGCGCACGGCCTGGGCCCGAAGGTCCATCCAGGACAGTCCAGGGCCAGCGGGCCGGTCATGCTCATCCAACGGAACCAGCGAATGCCACTGGGAGGAGGCCGCGGCGGTGTGGACACCCGCCAGATGCCCCGCCGCCGACAGGTCATCGAGGCATTCACAGACCGCCTCTACGTAGCGGTCCGCGTCCAACTCCGCTGCTCCCGTCGCGTCCTGCCGCAGCGCCACCCGTCGACGGCTGACCGCGCCGGGGAGCGGATGGAGCTGTTCGTCAAGCACCGTGGCGCGCACCGAGGAGGAGCCAAGGTCGAAAGCCAGGATCGCCACGTCACACACCCAAGATCGTGGAGATGTCAGCCCGGAGCGCCTCCAACCCGGCGCGAGCAGCGGTTTCCGCGGCGGGGAGGGAGTCCGTCACCGGCTCCACCACCTCCAGGTACACCTTGAGCTTGGGTTCGGTGCCTGAGGGGCGGACCACCACTCTGGAGTGCTCTGTACGCAGAATGACCACGTCGGCCTCGGGCAGCAGATCGCGGGTCTCGGTGACCGGGTGACCACCCAAAGTGGACACTGAGGTCGCGCGCAGCCGCGCCATCGCCTGACTGATCACAGACAGGTCAGCGACCCGGACCGACGCCTGATCCGTGGCGTACAGCCCGTACCGGGTGGCCAGCTCCGCCAACCGGTCCAGAAGGGTCTGGCCATCCCGCGCCAGCTCGGCGGCCAACTCGGCGACGGTGAGCGCGGCGGTGATGCCGTCCTTATCACGGACGTGCCACGGCGCCACGCAATACCCCAGCGCCTCCTCGTATCCGAACGTCAGATCGTCCCCGGCCCGCACGATCCACTTAAAACCGGTTAACGTCTCCCCGTAGGGCAAACCACGATCAGCGCACATCGCGCGAAGCAGAGACGAGGAGACGATCGTGGTGGTGTACCGGCCGGTCCGGCCGCGCCGCATCAGGTGATCAGCGAGCAGAACCCCCACCTCGTCCCCGCGTAACAAGCGCCAACCAGTCGGGGTAGCCGGGTCGCCTCGGCGAGGATCAGGCACCGCCACCGCACAGCGGTCAGCGTCAGGGTCGTTGGCGATCGCCAGGTCCGCGCCGGATTCAGCGGCGGCCGCGATCACCGCGTCCATCGCGCCGGGTTCCTCGGGGTTAGGGAACGCGACCGTCGGGAAGTCGGGGTCCGGCTCCAGCTGAGAAGCCACCGTCACCGGCATACCGAAGCCAGCACGCTCGAACGCGGCGAGCGCGGTCGCCGCACCCACCCCGTGCAGGGGGGTGTACGCCAGGCGGATATCCCGGGGCCCGTCGGGGTCCACCACCGCCACCGCACCGTCCAGATAGGACTCCACGATGGACTCATCCACCACCTCAGGCGGCGGACCGAGCGGAACCGTACGCAGGGCGCCCACAGCGCGGATCGCCGCCTCGATCTGGCGGTCCGCCGGCGGCACAATCTGAGCCCCGGCGCCCGTATCACCACCCAGCCGTGCCCCTAGGTACATCTTGTACCCGTTATCGGCGGGCGGGTTGTGGCTTGCGGTGACCATGACACCGGCCACGGCCTCCAACGCGCGTACCGCGTACGCCAGGACCGGGGTGGGAAGCGGACGCGGAAGTAGCAGCGCACGCCGGCCAGCCCCGGTCACCACCCGGGCAGCCTCGGCCGCAAAAGCCGCCGATCCGTGCCGCGCGTCATAGCCGATTACCACCGGCCCGTCGGCTCCCTGGTCGGCGAGCCAGGCCACCAACCCGGCGGTCGCCCCACGGACCACCGCGAGGTTCATCCCGTTGGGACCGGCGCGTACCGGACCGCGCAGCCCGGCCGTGCCGAAGGTGAGCGGCCCGGCGAACCGGTCGGCCAGCTCTGACGCCGTGCCGGGCAAGCCGTCGAGAACGGCGCGCAGCTCGGCGCGAGTCGCCGGGTCCGGGTCGTCGTCCAGCCAGGCCAGCGCCCGCTGTCGTAGTGCCTCGATGTCGACCTCCACGCCGTCATGCTGGCACAACCTTCCCGCAACGGCGTTGTGAGGGAGAGAAACCGTGATCATTTAACGGTGCCGTCGGCGGCGTGATCGACGGTGACGCCCTAATGACACCATCGCCGGCCCCGCCAACAGGCAGGACCGGCGACCATGGTGAAGGGATCTCGACCCAGGGGTCTCAGGTGAGCTGGAAGGAATCAACCGCCGCCTGGAAGACAGGCAGGCTGTCGACGAAGAGCTCTTCGGGAACCGACAGGTAAACCTGGAAGGCCGTGCCGTCCACCACGATCACACGCCAGATGGCGTGCCGCGGTTGGTTGGTTTGAGTGCTGGTCGCGGTGTACTCCAGTTCGGCGGCCTCCCGACCAGCCATGGTGGCGTCCCGTAACTCCACCCGCTCGTAATCGGTGAGGCTGCAACACCCCTCTTCGAAGCGGCGCTCAGCGCCCTCCAGCAGGTCACGCGGCGTGGTGCCGGATGGCTCAATGTTGATCCGGAGCCAGGCTTGGTCATTGTCGGGGTTGTGGAAGTTCACCCAGGTGGTGTTCTCACCGCGGCGCTCCTCCCAGTCCACCGGGATCGCGACGCTCATACCCCGTTCGCTGAAGATCCTGGTCTCCAGTGGGGCTTCGGACACGACAGAGGAGGGGGAAGGCTGAGCCTCGGGCTCCTCTTCACCGCCACCGCCGAACCAGTTACCGCTGAACGCCACAAGCAGTAACAGCACCACCACGACGGCGGCGGCGCCCAACAGCCACGGGCCACGGAAACGCCCCGGCGACGCGGATGTCACCACGTTGCCCGCCGCGTACCCCTGGTCCTCGTATCCGTAAGACTCGGCCGCGGGTGGATACCCGGTGGGTTGACCCGCTGGGGGCAGGGTGACGACACCCCGCGAAACCCCCGGGGTGGGAGTCGGGGCCGACGGAGCAGGAGCCGGGCTGGACGGGAACGGGGCCTGCGTCGGGTACAGCGCGGTGGCCTTGGGGGTTTGAGAGGGCGCTGACGGTACACCGAACCCCGGTGGGGTCGCCGAGGCCTGGGGCGGTGCGGAGGTTGGCGCGACGGGGGGCGGCGTGGCCGGGAGCGGGGCGGTGGCTTCCTCACGGCGTTGCTGCGGCTGCGACTTGAGCAGGATGGCGCGCAACGCCTCGCGGGTGCGTTCCACATCCCAGCGCTGGGCCGGGTCTTTCTGCAACAGGCCAAGCAGGACTGGAGCCAGCTCGCCGGCGTTCTGGGGACGCTCCGGCGGGTCGTTGACCACCGCCTGCATGGTCGCGAGGGCATCTCCCCGGTCAAAGGGGGGACGCCCCTCGACGGCGGTGTACAGCGTCACGCCGAGGGAGAACAGGTCACTGGGGGGACCGAACTCCTTGCCGACCGCGCGTTCCGGCGAGATGTAATGGGGGGAGCCCAGCACCAGCCCAGGGCTGGTGATCTCCGAATCGGAGCGGCTCCGGGCCACCCCGAAGTCGGTGAGAATGCAGCGGCCGTCCGAGCAGATCAGCACGTTGCCGGGCTTGACGTCCCGGTGCAGAACACCGGCGGCGTGCGCGGCCTCTAAGGCGCCCAGGATCGCCAGTCCGATCTTGGCAGCGGCGCGTGGGCTGAGGGTGCCCTCGGTTTCGAGCACGTCAGCCAGGCTGCGGGCGTCAAGCAGCTCCATGACGATCCAGGGGCGCCCGTGGTCGGTCACCACGTCGTAGACCCGGATCACCGAAGGATGCGACAGTCCGGCGGCGGCGCGAGCTTCCCGTAGGGTGCGAGCGGTTAAGTCATCCCGCTCATTGGGGGCCATCCCCGGCGGCAGGATGACTTCCTTGATCGCTACGTCTCGACGTAGGAGGCCGTCGTACGCGCGCCAGACCGTCCCCATGCCCCCGCTGCCGATGCGATCTACCAGCGTGTAGCGGCCGCCGATAACGGCACCGATCCCGCCACGCTGCTCGCCGGCGGCAGGGGGCCGTGACAGGTTCTGGGTGTTCTCATCGTGATCGCCGCGTTGCTGAGTGTCGCTGTGGTGAGCGGCGTCGGGTGCGGCGAAGCCGGAGGGTGGGATCATCGCCCGTCCCTGCCCGTTGGATGCCGGTGTATGGGTCGTCACGCGGTTGTTCCCGTCTGTGTGCCCACTCGTCCCTTCGATAGTTGTCAACCTTAGAGGTTCTGAGAACAGGAATGGGCAGGGCAGCACGCCATACGATCAGTCGCATGGGTGAACAGCGACGGAGCGAGTCAGGATTCCCAGTTAAACCGGTGTACGGCCCCGAGGATGTGGCCCCCGGCCTCCCTGAGCGGTTGGGCGCGCCAGGGGAGTTTCCGTTCACCCGTGGCCCCTACCCCACGATGTACACGCAACGTCCCTGGACGATGCGGCAGTACGCGGGGTTCGGTACGGCACGCGAATCCAACGCCCGGTACCACCAGCTACTCGCGGCCGGTACCACCGGCTTGTCGGTGGCGTTCGACCTGCCCACCCAGATGGGGATGGACAGTGACGCCCCCTTGGCGCACGGCGAGGTCGGCAAGGTGGGAGTGGCGATCGATTCCGTCGAAGACATGCGCACCTTGTTCGACGGCATTCCCCTCGGGGATGTCTCGACATCGATGACTATCAACGCGCCGGCATCGGTGTTGTTGCTTCTCTACCAGCTGGTGGCGCAGGAGCAGGGGGTGCCGGGACATCAGCTGTCCGGCACGATCCAGAACGACATCCTCAAGGAGTACATCGCCCGCGGCACGTACATCTTCCCGCCGCGGCCATCGCTGCGGTTGGTCGCGGACACCTTCGCCTACTGCCGGGCGGAGCTGCCGCGGTGGAACACCATCTCCATCTCCGGCTACCACATGGCGGAGGCGGGCGCGACGCCAGTCCAAGAGATCGCCTTCACATTGGCCAACGGGGTGGACTATGTCCGGGCGGCGTTAGCAGCCGGGTTGGAGATCGACCAGTTCGCGCCTCGCTTGTCCTTCTTCTTTGTGGCTCGTACCACCCTGCTGGAAGAGGTGGCCAAGTTCCGGGCGGCACGTCGGATCTGGGCCCGCCTGATGCGGGATGAGTTCGGAGCGAAAAACCCCAAGTCCCAGATGCTGCGGTTCCACACCCAGACGGCGGGGGTGCAGTTGACGGCGCAGCAGCCGGAAGTGAACTTGATCCGAGTCACGGTGCAGGCGCTGGCCGCGGTCCTGGGAGGCACGCAGTCGCTGCACACCAACTCGTACGACGAAGCGATCGCGTTGCCGACGGAGAAGGCGGCGCGGCTGGCGCTGCGGACGCAGCAGGTATTGGCGTACGAGACGGATTTGACCTCCACGGTGGACCCCTTCGCCGGCTCTTACGCGGTGGAGGCGATGACCGACGAGATTGAAGCGGCCGCGACGGCGCTGATGGATAAGGTTTTCGAGTACGGCTCGGCGGTGGAGGCGATTGAGGCGGGCTTCCAGAAGCGGGAGATTGAAAAAGCCGCCTATCAGACAGCGCTCCAAGTCGACTCGGGTGAACGCGTCGTGGTCGGGGTGAACCGATTCGTTCTCGACGCGGAAGAACCGTATGAGCCGCTGCGGGTGGACCCGGCCATCGAGGTCGAGCAGGCGGCTCGACTGGCCAAGCTGCGCGCGGAGCGTGACAACGCGGCCGTTCGGTCGGCGTTGGCGGCGTTGCGTAAGGCCGCGGAGACCACAGACAATGTGCTGTACCCGATGCGGGAAGCGCTGCGGGCCCGGGCCACCGTCGGCGAGGTATGTGACGCGCTTCGGGATGTATGGGGCACTTACCAACCCCGGGAAACATTTTGATTTCATTTGACGGGGAGCCGGGACGTTGACTTCGCGCTTTTCCGACTTACCCCGGAAATCAAGAGGTTTCTGTCCTCGAAGCGTGACACTGTGTACGCGGGGTAATAACCTTCCATGCCCCGTCCATGACAATCAGTGACGTTCCGGATCGCGGGTGTACCCCGCTGGCGGGAGTGGCCCGCGTGACCTACTCGAGGGTCGCGCGTTGAAGTGAGGTGGAGCCCTTGAGCTACCAGCAGCGTGGCGATCAAACCGCTCCCGCAATCATGGAACGTAGTCGCCGGACCTACGGAGAGCAACCAGGTGCTGAGAACGTCCCTGCACCGCTGTTGCACAGAGTTAACAGTGTCGGTATACCCTTTTCCGGGTCCGCTCCATCATCATCAACAACACTCCCTGATCGAGATCGAGACCTGATCGTGACGACCTCGCCGACATTGGCATCTGGTACGCCGATGCCCTCCTGGCCCTCAGCTGGAGAGGCCGAGGAGCTCAGCCGTCCCCTGTCCGATCCACTCCCTGAGCTGCTGGACCGGTGGCTCGCCGCCCACGGCGCGGACTTGGTCGCGGTACGACGCCATATCCACGCCAACCCTGAACTATCGGGTGAAGAGCACGGAACAGCCGAGTACCTCGCTGCTCGACTAGCCGCCGCTGGGCTGACGCCCCGGTTCCTTCCTAAGGGCAACGGTGTACTTTGCGATATCGGCCCGGACAACGAGGGGCAAATGGTAGCGCTCCGAGCGGACTTGGACGCGCTCCCGCTACCGGATGTCAAAGACGTGCCTTACCGCTCCACGGTGGAGGGGGTCTGCCACGCCTGCGGACACGACGTGCACGCCACCGTGGTCCTCGGCGCCGGCCTGGTGCTGGCGAACCTTGCCGAGCAGGGCCGGCTCCCCGGCCGCGTACGTCTGGTCTTCCAGCCCAGTGAGGAGCGGTTCCCCTCCGGCGCCCCCGAGGTGATTGAGGCCGGTGGGCTGGAGGGCGTCAGCGCGATCTTCGCCCTGCACTGCGATCCCCGGCTGCCGGCTGGGCTTGTGGGCGTCAGGTCCGGCCCACTGACCGCTGCGGCTGACCAGCTGGAGGTGCGGTTGACCGGGCGCGGCGGACACACCGCGCGTCCTCACCTGACCGCCGATGTGGTGCACGCGTTGGGGCGGGTCGTGGTCGACCTTCCCGCACTCCTCAGCCGCCGGGTCGACCCTCGGGCTGGGCTGTCTGTGGTCTTTGGCGCCATTCACGCTGGTCAGGCGCCCAACGCGATTCCTCAGGAGGGGATCGCCCGAGGGACCGTGCGGGTCTTGGACCGCACCGCCTGGCGGGAGGTGCCGGAGCTGGTCACTCAGCTGGTGGATGATGTGGTGGCCGCCACCGGCGCCCAGGCGGAGGTGGCCTACACCCGGGGCGTACCACCGGTGGTAAACGACCGGATGGCCACGGCGATCCTGGCGGGTGCCGCCGCGGCGGCGCTCGGCCGCGACCATGTGGTCGAGACGCCGATCAGTATGGGTGGTGAGGACTTCGCCTGGTATCAGGAGCACGTGCCGGGCGCCATGGCGCGGCTGGGCGTTGGCCGGCCGGGGGAGGCCCTCGACCTCCATCAGGGCGGGTTCGATGTGGACGAACGGGCGATCGGCTACGGAGTCCGCGTCATGGTACACACTGCCTTGGGCGCCCTTGATACCTCGTTCCCGAGCCACTGAGCTCCACGACGTCGGTGAACGGCGAGCGCGGACGCTCAGAAAACCGCCGATAGACGGTGGTTGAGGCCGTGAACGAGCTGAACCATAAGGCGACGATCCGTCAGGATCGGCGTCTCTGAGCACCGCCATATACATAGAGACAGCAAGGCGTTGGCTGTCCCGCCCCACAGTGGGAGACCGGGCCAGCCAACGCTTGTTATGCCGGCTTGTCAGGCCATGCGGTACGCCGGTACGCGTCCTTTCCCCAGCCATCGGTACGCGCGGCGCTGCGAGCCTCACGCTCCTGGCCGGACACACCACGCGACCGGAAGGCGCGGGAGAAGGCACGGTCAGGCGGCGCGGGACGCCGAGGCCACGTCACCGTCGGCCTCGGTGATTTCCTCGGCCGGCCGCAGCGCCAAACGCAGTACGTCGGCCACGTCCGTCACGGTGTGCACGCGCAGCCGTTCCCGAACCTGCTGCGGCAGATCATCCAAATCCGGTTCGTTGCGGGCCGGGATGATCACCTCGGTCAGACCCGCCCGGTGAGCGGCCAGCAGCTTCTGATTCACCCCACCGATCGGCAGCACCCGGCCGCTGAGCGTGACCTCACCAGTCATCCCCACCTCGGCCCGGACCGGCCGTCCAGAGGCCAGGGACGCCAACGCCGTCACCATGGTGATGCCGGCGCTTGGACCATCCTTAGGTACCGCCCCCGCCGGTACGTGGATGTGGACGCGCTGGGAAGCCAAAGAGCTGGGATCGATACCCAACGTCGCACCGTGGGCCCGCAGGTAGGACAGCGCGATCTGGGCTGACTCCTTCATGACATCACCCAGCTGACCGGTCAGGGTCAAACCCGCCTCCCCGGGCATGGCGGTGGCTTCAATGAACAGCACATCCCCACCGGTGCCGGTCACCGCCAGGCCGGTAGCCACCCCCGGCACAGCGGTACGTTCAGCCGACTCCGGCGTAAACCGGGGACGCCCCAGGTAGCTCTTCACATCCGCGGTGTCCACCCGCACCGGCGTACCCTCGCTGTCTCCGTCGCCGGTAGCGAGCTTGACCGCGATCTTGCGCAGGATGGTCGCGATAGACCGCTCCAGCTGCCGGACCCCCGCCTCCCGGGTGTATTCGGAGGCGATGGTCGCCAGTGCCTCCTCCGAGATCGTGACGTCGTCCGGTGAGAGCCCAGCCCGCTCCAACTGGCGAGGTAGCAGGTGGTCGCGGGCGATCGCGACCTTCTCCGCCTCGGTGTACCCGTCCAGGGTCACTACCTCCATCCGGTCCAGCAGTGGACCGGGGATGGTGTCGGCGACGTTGGCGGTCGCCAGGAACAGCACGTTGGACAGGTCCAGGTCCAGCTCCAGGTAGTGGTCTCGGAAGGTGTGGTTCTGCGCCGGGTCCAGCACCTCCAACAGGGCCGCGGCCGGGTCGCCCCGGAAGTCTGTTCCGATCTTGTCGACCTCATCTAGCAGGATGACCGGATTCATGGAGCCGGCCTCCCGGATCGCGCGGACGATACGGCCGGGCAACGCGCCGACATAGGTACGCCGATGCCCCCGGATCTCCGCCTCGTCCCGAACCCCGCCCAGGGCGACCCGGACGAACTTCCGCCCCAGGGCGTGCGCCACCGACTCACCCAGGCTGGTCTTACCGACACCGGGCGGGCCGACCAGGGCCAGCACCGCACCCGATCCTCGGCCGCCAACCACCTGCAGGCCACGGGCGGCCCGACGGTGCCGAACGGCGAGGTACTCGATGATGCGGTCCTTCACGTCCTCCAGACCGGCGTGCTCCGCGTCGAGGACGCGCCGCGCCTCGGTCAGGTCGGTCCGGTCCTCGGTCTGGGTCGTCCAGGGCATCTCCAGGACGGTGTCCAGCCAGGTGCGGATCCAGCCCGCCTCCGGAGACGCCTCGCTGGCGCGCTCCAGCTTGCCGACCTCCCGCAGCGCGGCCTCCCGGACATGCTCGGGCAGGTTGGCCGCTTCAATCCGGGCACGGTAGTCGTCCCCGCTGCCCGCGTCGTCCTCCCCGAGCTCCTTACGGATGGCCTTGAGCTGCTGACGGAGCAGGAACTCGCGCTGGCTCTTCTCCATGCCCTCACGGACATCGCTACTGATCCGCTCGGCCACCTCCAGCTCAGCGAGGTGGGTGCGGACCCACTCGATCAACAGCTCCAGACGGGCGGCCACATCGACCGTCTCCAGCAGCTGAACCTTCTGCTCGAGTGTGAGGAAGGAGGCGTAGCCGGCGGAGTCAGCCAGCTCGCTGGGGTCGGTCACCCGACGCAGCGAGTCGATGACCTGCCAGGCGCCTCGCTGCTGTAGCACCGAGATGACCAGTGACCGGTACTCCCGGGCCAGCTCCTTGACGCGGCCGGGCACCTCCTTGCCGGCGGTGTCCACCACCGTCGCCTCGACCCACAGGGCGGCCCCTGGACCCGTCACCCCAGACCCCACCCGGGCCCGGAACAACCCGCGTAGGACAGCGGCCGGATCCCCGTTGGGAAGCCGTCCCACCTGTTCAATCACCGACACCGCACCGACCGCGCCGTACTGGCCGTCCCGACGCGGCACCACGAGGACCAGATTGTTACCCGCGGCCTGCGCGGCGTCGACCGCCGCCTGAGTCTCACTGTTCAGCGTCACCGGCACCACCATGCCCGGCAACAGGACAGAGGACGACAGAGGCAGCACCGGGAGAGTCAGCTTGTCTGCCACGAGTACCTCTTTCGCAGTGGTGTAAGCCTGTAATCGTGAGCCTGACTCGCTCAACTCTGGGCGGGTGCCTGATGTTCCCATCGTGGTCCGCGTCACATTCTGTGGTGAATGGTCGTCCTGGGCGGTCGCGTCACTAGGTTTCTGCCTGATTTGTCGCGCCGCTCTGCACCCTGCAGGCGTTGAGGTGGCGATGACACGACGACCGCGGCGCCGCCGATGTCGAACGGACTTAAGCGCAAAGGCGCTCATCCCTGCGGCAGGCGTGACCTAATCGTCCAGTGGTGGTGGCGCGGGCTCAGTCACCTGACCGGTATGGCGAGGGCGGACCGGGTGAGTGAGCCCACACCAGGTGCGCAGCACCACGAACGACGCCTTGGTGAAAGAGAGACCAAGGCGGTCGTCGATGCGGCCGGTCAGCTACCGCTCCAGGACGCCGAGCCGGGGAGGACACCGGCCCAACATTCTGTGGTTCCCGATCACAGGCTTCCAATCAGTTCAAGCACCTCGTGGGCGCAGCCCCACGACAGGCTGATACCGCCGCCCCCGTGGCCGTAGTTGTGGATGACGTATCGACGCGGGTGTTCCATCTCCAACCGTTCCAGACGGATCTGAGGGCGGCTCGGGCGGAGCCCCACTCGATAGCCACGGACGCGGACGCGCCGCAGCGTCGGCTCGATGGAGGCGCACCGCTGCAGGATTCCGTCGATGGTCTGTGGATTAGGGGTCAGATCCTCGTATCCAGGTTCGGCGCTGCCGCCCAGGATGAGGTAGCCCTCATGAGGCAGGAAGTACGTAAGATCGCACTCCTGCTCGGCGTATTCGGCAAAGAACCAGTCGATCCCTGGATTGTCGGCCACAACGAGTTGCCCACGTACCGGGACCATGCTGGTATCCGGTACTAAGTCCCGAGCACCTAAGCCAGTGCAATTGACGACTATCGGCGCTATCTGGTGGGCTTCCTCGAATGAGGAGATCGTGCCAAGAGTGATCACGCCGCCGGCGGCTCGTAACCGCCGCATCAGATAGCGCAGATACACCGGCATATCGATGACCGGGGCGGTGTATCGCCAACCACTGACGAAACCCTCAGGCAGCTCATCCGGATCACAGGAGACGAAGTCGCTGGCCTCGGTAGCGCCTTTAGGAGGGAGCACCGGGGTACGCGCGGCTTCTAAACCTGTGATCATCCGAACCCCAGTCTCGGGCTGCTTGGCGAGCCGTGTGAATACCGCGAGGGTGTGCCGGCTCCAACTTTCGACACGATCATGATTAGCCAGATAGGGACCCCACACCGCGCCGGCGACTGCAGATGTCGTTTTCAGCGGTGGGAGTTGAGTGTGTACGCGTACCCGCAGGCCCGCTTCGGCGAGGCATACCGCGGTGGTCAAGCCGGATACGCCAGCTCCGATCACAAGAACATCAGTCATGGAGTAGGTCATCATTTGACGTTAGTCGGCTTGGCGACACTTCTACACGGTTCGACGAGCGTCATTTGAGCGACAGGGAAGTTATCGTTGCGCCCAACACGCCCCGTACGGTGGAATCGGTGAACCAGATCCAAGCAAGGCGGGGATGCGATGTTGATGTTGGGAGAGATCCAGACCGGCCTGCTACAGAACTCGGCATCGGTACCCCTGTTACTTTGTGTCGAGGCTCTTGGTCTTGTGCCAGGTGAGCGAGTACGCCACTCTGAGAGGCCCATTGGTTACGCGGTTTCTCCTGATCTCCTTACCGGTGTCGACTGTCAGCTCCCAACAAATTCTGGCGCGAAGGTCCGGGGAATTGGCACCGTCATCTCCCGCGCCATGATCACCGAGGGGCGTGTACTCCAAGGGTCTGCGTTCACGCGGATCCGTCAGGGGCGTGCGGGGCGCCGGCTTTCATGGTCGTACTACCTCTCCAAGCCCGGAGAGGTGGAAACGACTGGAAGATTCAACCCGGAAGATATCGCGGTTGGGTTCCTCACCCGTGAGCAAGAGATATCTGTCCTGGACCTCGGCGCGATCAGCGGCCGAACAATGGATGAGGTGCAAAAATCTCGTGATCTCGATCGAAGACCGCCTTTTCGGGGGGCGCGTACTAGGCTGCGTTGGGTCGCCATGCAAGGCAAGGGTGCCGCTGGCGATATTCAATTCTGCGTAGAGAGTCAGACTCTTCGTACTGTACGGATCGATGTTCCGGATAGCGCGGTCTGGGACGTGGTAGAACTGTGTGAAGATTTAGCTCTTCACGATTGGCTCCTGACCACGCTGAAGATTTTTATCGAACGTAGCAGGATGGGCGAAGGGTCGCGCTCCCAGGTCGTGGATAAGCTTCAGCCCGCTATCGATCATCTGCTGCACCTGTGGATGCCTGCTGCCAGGCTGGGTGAGTGGGGGGCCTCGATATGGGAGCGTCTGGAGCGACAGCCTGGCTTCAGTCGACAGTGGAACACCATGGTGCACCGGATCCGGGACCAGATGCTCATCAGTGCGATCGCATTGCTGAGCGATGCACTTGATGGCATAAGGCGATCGTAGGGGAAGGAAACCGGAATGCGCGGTAATGAGATCCCCCCTGTGCTTAGGAAGATTTTTTACGCCGTCATCGTTGGGAGTATCACGTATCTGGTGACGGAAGCGGCGGATCAACCTTACATCTGGGGTATCACCCTGTCGGCGTTCATGGGTGGGGTTACTCTAGTCGTACAGTTCCTTAGTGAATTTGAGGCGCGTCTGGCGAAGGTGGAAGGTGGGCAGGAAAAGCTTGATCAAGAAATGAAAAAGTTGGTCAGTGACCAATTTAAAAAGGTGAATAAAGCAACTGAGCTTTTCGGGCGAGCGGAGGAGCACGAGCTGCGGGAGGACGAGATAACGAAGCTGGTACAGAACTGGATTCATGTACAGCGCAACACGGTGCCGTTGATCAAAAACTTTGCCCATCTGGAGGTCACGCGGTTACTGGAACTGCTGAGAGAACTGGCTGAGGGGACCGACGTCACCTATGACGGTGAGGATCGCGACTGGCTATTGGAACTGACCCGTGTCGCCGAAACCAGTATCGATGCCACCAGCCTTACCACGGTGGATGCAGGGAGCAGCGGTTACGCCGATGGAGGACTGTGGGGTAGTGATCTCGGCCAGCACTATCTGGATCTTCAGAGAGAAGCGATACAACGAGGAGTAGTCATCCGGCGAATCTTTATCCTGGACCGGATGGAGCTCCTGGATGATCCCGGTCTATTGCAGGTCTGCAGATTGCACGCTGATGTGGGGGTCAAGGTCAAGATCCTGACTCCGGAGGCGGTTCCAGGGACCCGAAAGGTCTCCCTATTCGACTTCATCCTCTTCGACAAGAAGATCAGTTATGAAGTGACCCCGGCTTCCCGGGTAGCCGATGTGACAAAACCAGCGATGGTGTACACCCGGTTAGCGTTACGGTCGACGCGGGTAGCAGAACGGGTCAAGCGCTTCCAAGATCTATGGGAGGCGGCCACGGACTTCGGTCAGCTCGAAAAGCGCGATGAGCAGAATCCCGACTTTCAGTGAGGCTGCGGGCGCTCTCTGTTCCTTATGCTGTATCAGCGTGTTTGTATCAGCTGGAGTGGTGGGCAGGCCAAGGCCCACAAAGGGGTGGGCTTTTGACCTTCCCGAGGCTTCTCAGCGAGTGATCTCCTACTGGTCACCGGTGAACACGTACTCGATCCGGTCGGTCAACTCAGCAGGTAGTTCAAGCCCTTCGGCCCGGGCCCGTTCAAGGGACTGCCGCAGCACGCTCTCCTCCACCCTAACCTGACTGAGGATCGTGTGAACCGCGTGCTCGATAGGGAGGAAGCGCCGAGCGAGAACCGACAAGGTGTGGTAGGCGCTGAATGGTGCGGCGGCCGGATTCAACTGGATGAGCGCGGGGAGCTCATCCCAGTCGGTCGGGAAGTCCCCCTCCCACAGCCGCGGGATCGACACTCGTTTCCCGAAGTAGCGGAGCATGCCAAGGCGAAGCAGCTGCCACACCGCCGCCAGGAACGGACAGGACCAGGTCCGCTGTCCGCTGTGTTCATCCCACAGCTCTACGTCCACAAAGATCGAATGTCGGTTAGCCGCGTTTTGGATCGGCGGCCGCCAGACCACCGTCTCCTCCATCGCCTCTGGCGCGCTGTTGGAGGGTGAGCGTTCACCGTTGCTGAGCCACCCGGTGACCGTCAGCGGAGGCCGGAACCCAGTCATGCCAGCCGGTGGTTCAGGGACGAGACGTCCCTCAACGAGCTGTGCGAGCGGTACCCCGTCAGCTTCGGCGCATCCCGACTCACGGGCCAGATAGTCGATGGTCAGGCCGTGCTCCGTCGCCGCTTCCAGCAGCTGGGGAATCACCACAGCCGGCGTACTGAAGCGCGTGAAGTAATCGTCGATCAGGAAGCAGGTACTGATCCGTGCCCTACGGCCGTTCAGGCGATGCTCCCACAGGTCTCGGGCGGCCTTCACCCAGAAAGCGACGTGGGCAAAGTGCCGTTTGAGGCGTTCCGGCCCAGCGGTGAAGTCCTCCATATAGAGGTGCCCAAGTTCGATCGACAGATGAGCCAGGGGCACCGACTCTACCCGTGGGTGCGCACTGCTTTCGCGGAAGACTGTCGTCACAGGCTCTCCCACGCCGCGTCATCGACAAGACGTTTGGCCAGTTCCTCAAAGGCGGCCACGGTTTGCTCGTTAGCGATCTTGCGGATCCACACGTCGGAATCGGTGATCAGCTGCTCCCGCCACTGCAGAACAGGATCGAGCGGAATGCTGCCGAGGAGGTTAGTCCGCCCCACCTTCATCTGCCCGGCCAGCTCCTGAAGCTTCTGATTGCAGGCGTGGAGCCAAGCAACCTGGGACGGGCGCAGCCCGGTCAGGTCTGAAGAGTGGGGATCGACGACCGCGGTGCGGACGAAGCGGATCGAGTCAGCCAGGGTCTGACGGTCATGGCCACGTTTGGCTCCGGTCTCCACCAGGCCGCGCTCGTCATGGACCAAGTTTGAGGCGGCGATGATGTGTTGGCGGGTCCAGCGGTGGAATACCAGCCAACGGCACGATACTTGACGCAGCTCGGGCTGAGCGGTGGCAGCCAACACGATGTCGACGGCGTAGGAGCGTCCCGCCGACAGGTCGATCAGGCATAGCTCGAACTCTTCGTTCAGCCGGAGAAACAACGACGCGCAGCGTTGCACGATGTCCGGGTTGGACGCGAATTCGCCGCCACCGAGATCCCCAGGGAACAGAACCAAGCGCCCCGCGCCCGGGGGTCGGTTTCGGAGGCTCGCCCGTTCAGACTCCGCCCATACGTCGAGGCGGCGGGGTTCTGGGCTCTTGCCCTGGAGATAGGAGTGCAGACCCCCATGGGTGCCATGGGCCGCATGGTTGATATGGAAGATGGCGCCAGCGGTCGGGGAGCCGAAGTCGAAATCTAGATAACACACATCGCTCCCCTGCAGCGCCCGGCGGTAGATCACGTTGCAGCTCGTGACCGAACGGCCGGTGCCACCCTTATCAGATGCTGCGAAGACCAGCATGTCGTCACAACCCGGTGGAATCCTGACGAGCAGCCGCGAAGCTATCAAGGTCCCGAAGGACGTCCTGGGCGATCACGGCGGCGGTGCCGGGACGTTCATGCATAATTTGTCGCGCCCGGCTCAGCCTATCCTCAATGTTCTTGAGCGTATCCTCTATGCCTTTTGAGTGGAACAGGCTGTTGAGTCGCTCTTGAGCGAACAAGTGCTCCGCCTCGGCGAGGAGATCAGACGCCTGGTGCTCCAGGCGCTCGTTTCTCACCGGCTGGGCTCGAACCAGATCTGCGGCGGTGATCAGGCAGTCGATGACTCGACGGGTGTAGTACCAAGACGGGCGCAGGTCACCGGAAGGGAGTGAGCGAAATACCCCATGAGGGTTATCCCACAGATTACGCCCATCTCCTTCGCTGATCCGACGCTGCAGCAGGTGCTCCCAGATGCGTCCGGCCAACGTCAGCATGTGGTCCCGCAGTGAGACATCCCGCAGCAACCCCGCAAGGTGCAATACCCGTCGGAGCAGTACCGGGGAAAAGTCGGTGACCGTCCAGCGCAGCTGTGGACCGCCCACCTTCTCACTGCCGAGCAGGTTGAAACTGACCCCGGGGTGGTGCAGGTTGAGGGCTGGATCCTCATCAAATGGGCGTCGGGTGATCCTGCTTCGGTTGGCCAACTCCTCGAGGACTCCTCCGACCCGGGCGAGTTCGGCGTCCGGCCGGCGTTGGGTCACCAGATGCTGCACCACGATCGAGGTGACCAGCAGGGTGAAGTAGTCCGACTCGACGTTGTCGGTGGTCCTCCAGGGAATGTCTTCCAGAGGCCAAATACCGGTGCCGAAGGTGGCGATCGTGGACCAGTAGGACTGGGTAAGCTCCCACCGCAGCTGCAAGGCCTGGGCCCACCGCTGCTGTTGTTCATCCAACAGGCCAAGCAGCCGGGTGCGCCTGGAGAACAGCGCCCGGATCCCGTCTAATGCTACGGCCGTGAAGTAGAGGTAGGGGGCGCTCTCAGCTACCCCCTCGGGCTGATCGCCGACCTCCTTCGGGGCGTCAACACGGGGTGCGTTTTCAACGATGCCCCACGACCAGCCGCACTCAAACAGCTTGTTGGGGTTCTCCAGGCTCTCTGCTAGACCGGTGCCGGAACCGATGGTGACGTTCTCCCGTAGGCGGGCGTTAATTTCGCGTAATGCGTTTTGTAGATCGTCAACGACCTGACGACGCGGAAGTCCTACCTGGTTGACGGTGCGGCACAGGACCAGACCTGGTTCGGAGTCCACTGGGAACACGTTGACGGTAAAGCTGCGGAGCAGGCCGAGCATGGCGGCACTCAGACGCTTCTTCGCCAACCTTTCAAGGGTGTCGATCTCCTGGCGAAGATTCGGCCTGCGTACCACCTCACGGAACACCCGAACGAAACCGATAGTCGCCAATGACAAGGTCACCGAGATCGCGAAGGAGTCGACCACGCTCAAACGACTGAGCTGGGTGGCGGTTGGCTCCTGGCCAGGGGTGGTGGAGGTGAGATAGGGCCCCGCAGAGAAGATGGGGGTGCCGGTCTCATCGGTGTAGGTCTCCATGTACTCCGTGAGGACTCGGATCAGCCGTCGAGGCAACGCAACGCTGTCCCCCAGATTCTTCAGAGCCTCGAGGACGTCATCGGCGGTCTCGTTCGGCTTATCCAGCTTGAACATGGGGATCTCGGTGGCCGGCCGCATCAGACAGAGGAGCTGCTCGGCGTCACTGACGGAATTGGGCTGATCCCGTCCACCCCAGACCCATTTCTCATCCTGTTGGGAGGCCTTGGCGAACGCCTGCCAGATCTCGATGAGCTGTTGCCGTGGCTGAATTATCCTCATCGCGGATGAGTGCCCTCCTTAGAGGATCATTTGCGGCCGGCTCGTCCGGTAACCAAGATCATGCCCTCATAGCCGTCGCGGAGTGGAGTGGTGGTGTGGATCTGATGAAAGGTTAGTTCATGAGTAATGTTTTCCAAACACCTTCTGATATCGTCTTCATTAACCGCGACGGCGGGAAATTTGATCTTTCCTACGTTGTAACCTTGAGAGCGTTTCATGAAGGCGGCGGCGAATGGGGCTCGGCGCTTCAGGGCGCCAATGAAACGACGCGTCGCGCGAACGAACTCCCGACGGAGGGCGGTGATCGATTCGGCGACGAAGAACATCGTTCCGATATCCCAGCGCTCCTGCTCTAGATGAAAAATGCTTCCCTTTTCAACCGTGGCGGTGAACCTCACGAGCTGTCGAGGATCGGCGATCTTTTCGTAGGGAGGGCGACCATGGGACAGGATCTTCCAAAAGGCGTCCCAGGAGCGGCTGTATGACGCGATCTCGCTCTCCAGCCATCGCACATTGGAAGCGGCGTGCTCACGTAGCGTGATCTGATCGCAGAACGGGAGCATCGCCAACATCGGATAGAGGTTCGTGCCGGTGCCGACGTCCAGCCCAGCCGCCCCCTTGCGCGGTGCTTTGGCGGTGAAGAATTTGGCGATGAGCTCCATTATTTGGTGATCGTCATCCCGGACCGTCGCGTAGTTATGTTCGAGGTACCACAGGGAGTCGAACTCATCCCACGGGAAGGTTGAGTTGCTTTTCCCGGCCTGATCAATGATCCAGTCATCGGTCGAGGAGCCGGTAGGCGCGGGAGCAGGCGATGACTGAGCTGTCTCGGACTGAGCTGTCTCGGACTGAGCCGCTGAGGATTGAGGTGCGGACTGGTGTGTGGACATAACGGCTCCTAGCTCCTCACGGAAGGGGTTCCGTAAGGAATTCACGTTAAAAGGTATCTGCTCAGAGTACCGAACTCGAACTACTATCTTCTAGGTTACCTGCACTTGAACATACTTGTTTCTCGGATCGGCTAGACGCCGGGGGCATGATCACTGTTTGCGCTGGTGAGCGCGGGGTTGCCGGGCTGAGTCGCGGAAATCGGTCAGAAATCTCGCCCTACCTGCTGATGGCCGTCGAAACGAATGCTCCTCGGTGGACTATGTCGGTTATGAGCGTTCAGTGCTGACGAACTCAGTTTTTGATCTTGGTGTGGTGCGGCTCGAGGCAATCGGTTCCAAAGTGACTACTTGATGCCTCTGACCGATTTCTGAGAGTGAACGACCCTGGTAGCGAGCCTGAGGTGATGCCGTGAGTCGCGTCACCGTAAGTTGGGTCATCCGTCAGGGGGGTCAAATGTGGGACGGACCGCGCTAGGGTGCTTCGGAAGGAGCCGGAAACCCGCGTGAAATTTCAGTCCAACCTGCAAGATCTTTCAGTTGAGAGGAACCATGGAGCTTGACACAACGCCACCCACAGCCGGGCCGATGAACCCCGCCGAGACGTCAATCACTGCCTCGTCACGCTCTCGGCGGGGATGGTGGCGGGACGCGGTCATCTACCAGGTCTACGTCCGCAGCTTCGCTGACTCCGACGGTGACGGGGACGGTGACCTCACCGGTATCCGGCAGCGGTTGGAGCACCTGGCTTCCTTGGGCGTAGACGCGTTGTGGCTCACTCCGTTCTACGTGTCTCCGCTGGCCGATGGTGGCTACGACGTGGCCAACTACCGCGACGTCGACCCGCGTTTTGGCACGCTGGAGGATTTCGACGCGCTGTTGGCACGGGCTCACGAACTCGGGCTTCGCGTGATCATCGACATCGTGCCCAACCACACTTCCTCGGCCCATCCGTGGTTCGTGGAGGCGTTGGCGTCCGCCCCTGGCAGTCCGGCCCGGGACCGCTACATTTTCCGACCGGGTCGGGGCGCCAACGGGGAGCTGCCTCCCAACGACTGGGATTCGATCTTCGGTGGGCCGGCCTGGACACGGGTACGCAATCCCGACGGCACCCCCGGGGAGTGGTACCTGCACCTGTTCGATGTGGAGCAGCCCGATCTCAACTGGAAGAACCCGGAGGTCGCTGAGGAGTTCCTGTCGATCCTGCGGTTCTGGCTGGATCGCGGGGTGGATGGGTTCCGGATCGACGTGGCCCACGGGATGATCAAGCAGGATGGGTTGCCCGATGTCGGGCGACCGCAGGCCAAGCTGTTGGGCGCCCTTGAACTGCCGTACTTCGACCAGGACGGGGTACACGAGATCTACCGCAGTTGGCGTCGGCTTCTGGACAGCTACCCCGGTGAGCGGATCGCGGTCGCTGAGGCGTGGGTGAACGATCCGGTCCGGGCGGCGCGTTACCTTCGGCCCGACGAGCTGCATCAGGCGTTCAACTTCGACTACCTCACCTCGGATTGGGACGCCGAGGAGCTCCGGAAGGTCATTGACGCGTCCCTGGCCGCCAACGCTGCCGTGGACGCCCCGACCACCTGGGTGCTGTCTAACCACGACGTTACGCGGCACGTCACCCGCTACGGCGGCGGGGAGATCGGTCAGCGTCGTGCCCGGGCCGCGGCGCTGTTGACACTGGCGTTGCCTGGGTCGGCGTACATCTATCAGGGCGAAGAGCTGGGGCTGCCCGAGGTGACCGATTTGCCAGAGTCTGTGTTGCAGGATCCGACCTGGGTGCGTTCGGGGTACACCGAGCGGGGCCGGGACGGCTGCCGGGTGCCGATCCCGTGGGAAGGCGACGCGCCCCCGTTCGGGTTCAGCCCGCCCGGAAGCACCACCTGGCTGCCGATCCCTGAGTCGTGGCGGTCGATCACCGTCGCCTCGCAGGAGAAGGATCCAAGCTCGATGCTGCACCTGTACCGGCGGGCATTGGCGGTGCGGCGGCAGCACCCGGCCCTGGGCGACGGCACCCTGGAGTGGGTGGATGCGCCCGTTGATGTGTTGGCGTTCACCCGGGAGCCGGGCTTTACCTGCGTGGTTAACTTCCGGCCGGAGCCGGTGGAGCTGAGCGTGCGTGGCGAGGTGCTGGTGGCCAGTGAACCGGTCCAGATTATGGAGACGGGGGCAGGGTCACGTCTGGTGCTGCCCTCCGACACCGCTTGCTGGCTGTCTACACAACCCGTTCAGCTTCCGTGACCCGTCGCCGGGCCCCGGATCCACGGATCAGCCGGATCCGGGGCCCGGACCGGGCCTAATCACTGCTTGGAGGATCCTGACGGGCTACGCCGGTCGCATTCGGTACCGCGGATCCGGCTGTCTCACAAGCCCTGGAGTCGGCATCGGAGACGGGCGGGTGGTCTGACGGAGGCTCCGAGGAGCGGCTTTGGCGGCGCCGTCTCCACCACCAGGCTCCCAAGGCGTCTTCGATGAGCTGGCCGGTGACAGCCCGTCTTCGTCAGGCCCATCCGTCTCGTGTTCCATCGGAGCCATCACCGGCCCTGCGGTGTCAATACCCCAGGTGTTCTCACCGTCCGAGCCGCAGCCGGTCACCAGCGCGGCGGCCACTGGGGCGACCATGCGGAGGGAAGCAGTCGTATCCGCGTACCCATCGTCTTTGCCCTGAAAGGGAACAATCCCGTCAGATTGACGTTTGTTGATGCTTGTTTCGATGGGACGTGGTGTGTTCCCTGAAGGTTCTACAAGGGGCGGTAGCGGCGTCATACCCTCAGCCGGAAGATTCGTTCCCGAATCAGGGATGGAAGCACGACGGTCAAACGGGGCGGATATGCGGTTGACGAAGTACGGTCACGCTTGCGTCAGGTTGGAGAAGGACAGTGGCGTTCTGGTGATCGATCCGGGAGCGTTTTCGGACCCGCGTGTCCTCGATGGCGCTGACGCGGTGCTGATCACTCATGAGCACCTCGATCACGTCGCGGTAGATGTGATCGAGGCGGCGGTACGGGCGCGACCCCAGATGCGGGTATGGACGCACACTGCGGTCGCTGGTCTGCTCGGGGCGTTGGAGTCCCAGGTGACCACTGTGGACACCGGTGAGGAGTTCACCGCGGCTGGGTTCCGGGTGCGAGCGGTCGGCGGAGAGCACGCCGTGATTCACCCGGATATACCGGTCTGTCGCAATCTCGGATTCCTCATCGAGGAGGGCGCGGTCTACCACCCGGGCGACTCTCTCGCGCTTCCCGGCACTGAGGTCGAGGTGCTGCTGCTTCCGGTCGCCGCCCCATGGCTGAAGCTGGCGGAGGCGGCTGACTTCGCTCGGACGGTAGCCCCGAAACGAGCGCTACCCATTCATGACGCGATCCTCAGCGCCGCAGGATTGTCCGTTGTGGACAGACTGCTCGGTGGTCTGTTGCGAGAACACACCGAATACGCCCGAATCGACACCGATGAGGGAGTGGAGATCGCCTGAGGAGCCCAAGAGAGGGCAGGCGCTACCCGCCGTCGCAGGAGAAGTCGCAGGAGAAAGGGACGCGGGTGCGTACCGCTGGCCCGAATGACGCGACCAAAACCCCCTGGGTCGGGCGGGGTACCTCACCCGACCGAGTGCAGTAACGCTATGAGCCGGCGGCGCGCGGGTACGCCACTCGGCGGTTTGTCATGAACCGCTCATCACGCCCTGAAGGCGGAGGTCACGCCGGATCCGTCGGCCGGGCTAGCAAGGCGGCGACATAGTCGTCGGGGGCACCCGCCTTCTGGGCGGCATCAGCGATCTCACGGAGGTACCACTTGGTGGGGTGACCGCCTTCATAGCCGTCGAACACGTACACCCACGCTGCGACGTCGCCGTCCAACGTCGCCACCCGTACCTGGAGCCGGCGGTACAGGCCCGCCGTCGCGCCCTCCAGTTCGTCCAGTTGCCTGCGGTCGAAAGGATGGACATCGTAGAGCGAGACGAACACCCGCTCACCGAACTCTTCGACGATGGTGGCTAGCGGGCTTTCCCAGCCCAGATCTTCACCGGCGAAGGTCAGCCGCCAGCCCTCCAGCCAGCCGGTCCCTACCAGAGGGGAATGCGGACAGTAGGCCCGCATCCGGCTGGGGTCGAGATTCGAGGCATACGCAGCGTACAAGAGCACTCGATGACCTTAGCGTGAGAGACAATGCCATGGACGGATTGCGCCGCCGGACGTCACAAGACCGCTGATCGCGGCCGGTGCCTGACAGGGGCACACTGTGAGTTTCACCGGTGTGGCCGGTGGGGCCGACGGTGATGAATAACAGCCCAACAGGGAAGTGCGACAGGAAGGACCGACGGTGACACGCATCGTCGTGATAGGGGGTGGCCCGGCCGGTTACGAAGCGGCCTTGGTCGCCGCGCAGCTCGGTGCCGAGGTGACCGTGGTGGAGCGCGATGGGGCTGGGGGCGCGTGCGTGCTCTCCGACTGCGTACCCAGCAAGACCTTCATCGCGTCGGCCAACGCGGTGACCGCGGTACGGAGCGCCGAGATGCTTGGAGTGAGCGACGGCGACCTCGCCGATGCCGCCGTGAACATCCGTGCCGTGCATCAGCGGGTGAAACGACTAGCCAGGGCGCAGTCGGCGGATATCAACGCCAAGCTCGTCAAGGCCGGTATCGAGGTGGTGGCGGGAACCGCGCGCCTGGGGGAGGACACCCTCGGCCACACCCACCAGGTGGTGATCACCCCCGAGGGCAGTGGCGAGTCGTACATCGTCGACGCCGATACCGTGCTGCTGGCCACCGGCGCTACCCCCCGGATCCTGCCGAACGCGCGGCCTGATGGGGAGCGGATTCTGACCTGGCGGCAGGTATATGACCTTGACGAGTTACCCGAAAAGCTCATCGTGATCGGTTCCGGGGTCACCGGAGCGGAGTTCGCCAGCGCGTACCTGGCGATGGGTGTGGATGTGACGCTGGTGTCCAGCCGGGACCGGGTGATGCCGCATGAGGACGCGGACGCGGCGATGGCCATCGAACGAGTCTTCCGGAGCCGGGGTATGACGATCCTGTCCAACTCCCGGGCGGAGGCGGTACGCAGGACCCGCGATGGCGTGGTGGTGGAGCTGGTGGACGGGCGACTGATTGAGGGCAGCCACGCCTTGATGACGGTCGGCTCGATCCCCAACACCGCTGGCCTGGGGCTGGAAGAGTACGGCGTGAAGCTGGGGCGTGGCGGTTTTGTGGAGACCGACCGGGTCTCGCGAACCAACGTCGCGGGGATCTACGCCGCGGGTGACTGCACCGGGGTGCTGATGCTGGCGTCGGTGGCCGCGATGCAGGGGCGGATCGCGATGTGGCACTCCCTGGGTGAAGCGGTCACACCATTACGGCTGCAGATCGTGGCGGCCAACGTCTTCACCGATCCGGAGCTGGCCACCGTGGGGATCACCCAGCGGGACGTGGACACCGGCCGGGTGCCGGCACGTGTGGTGATGCTCCCGCTGTCGGGCAATCCGCGTGCCAAGATGGACGCCGTCGAGGATGGTTTCGTCAAGCTGTTCTGCCGGCCGACCACCGGCACCGTGATCGGTGGTGTCGTGGTGGCTCCCAAGGCCAGTGAGCTGATCCTGCCGATCTCCCTGGCGGTCCAGCATCACCTCACGGTCGACCAGCTTGCTCAAACCATCACCATCTACCCGTCGCTGTCCGGGTCGTTGGCTGAGGCGGGACGGCAGTTGATGCGGTACGAGTTCGACTGAACCGAGGACACGTACACGGTCGCGGCGGCTTGGTGCGGCGGGGTGTTCTCGCGCCCGATCCCCGGCGGCTTGAGAGCCGGTTGGAGGGTGGGCGTGGGGAGCGGCCGTCACCCCGCGTACCACGCCATGGCCGGTTTGCCGTAACCGGGTTACAGCCAGACCGCCAGGACGGTGCGGTCGGAGGTGGCGCCTCCGTGCGTGAAGCCGACCAGGTTCGCGAACTCCAGCGTGGCAGGGGGGCGAGCCCAACGCCGCACCAACTCCTCGGCCAGGCGGCTGGTTCCGTCTCCCAAAGAGGCGGCGAATCCGCTGGTGGCCAGGACCAGGACGCTGCCGGCCGGGGCCCAGAAGGTGGGGATCAGGGTCGGGCTTTTCTGGTTCGGCAGCACCTGGTCGTTACCGCGTTGCGAACAGATCGCCCGCCATACCCCGTCTTCAAGGAGCCAGCCCTCGGTGTCACCAACCACCCCCAGCGTCACCTCAGCGCCGCCAGCGGGGAAAGGTCTGACTACGCCCACCGCCAAGGTTGTGGCGCCGTCGACGCCGCTGTTGGATATCTCATCCGCGGCGGCGCCCACGGCATGAGGCAGATCGCTATCCAGGCCCTCGTACCGCTGCGTGAGCGTATCCACGGCGACTTCCACCGCGCGTTGGGCCGCTTGCCCTGACTGTGGTTTAGAAGCCAGCCCGTCGGCTACGGCCAGGAACAGGTGCCGGTGAACCCGTGACCACGACACTCCAATGCTGTCCTGGCGATCCCCACCGGCCTGTGCGGGGGTTTGGCCTCGCAGCGAGGCGCCCCGCAGAACCGGTCGTTGTCGGACAGTGGCCAGCTCCCGCTGGAAACGGCTCGCCGGGCTGAAGGCGCCCCCGAAGACCCGATCATCAGGGCCGTACCCACAAATTACCCGGTCAGGCAGGTAGATCGGCGCTTCCGCAGGCGGCTCACCTAGCACGAGTGGTCGAACCGTCGGTTCGACTGGGGCAGCTACCCGGGAGCGGGGTTGGACCAGGGTGGTGGTGACGTCAGCCGAAGGCGTGGGCGTCGTGAATGCCGGGGCCTGCGGAGTCGACACGGGCGGGTGCGGATCTGCGGCCGGTGAAGTCAGGGAGGGCTGCGGGGCCGGCGGGGTCGGTTCAGGAGCTGAGGGGGCGGCTGCAGCGGGAGACACCGGGTAATCCGGTGCGGAACGCGGTTCTTGCAGATCAACAACCGCGACCGGGTCGGTGTCGAACACCGTCCAAGCCAGTGCTGGGGCAGCGGCTCCGAAAATGATGGCAGCGGTGAGCGCGAGCCAAGAGGGGGTGTTTAATAACAACATCACGGCACCCACCACAACCGTGGTGCCGATGCCCAGCAGGGCATACCGACGGATCCGGCTGCCGAGCGTCCCTCGAGCTCCGGTATGAACCACCGTGTACCTCCACCAGTGGTCTGGCGGACACTACCCCTGAGTGTCCGGTCAACCACCCTTTGTCTAACGCGTGATCTACATGAACACCAGAGGCATGTGCCTCACTCACGACATGACCATGGACTCATGGCCGGGATCACGTGTCCGACATGGTGGAGACGCGGTGGATGACGATCCGGGTCGATGGGTCACAGCCCAGCGGCGGCGACCACGTCCTCGATCTCCACGGTGCGCAGCTCGTCGGAGGTCGGCATCCGCCCCAGCGCGCGCAGCCGCTGCGCCTGAGCCTTGCGGATGTTCTCGAAGAGCTTGCGCGCCTCCCGCGCGTTACCGAAGTTCTGGTCTCGCTCTATCCGCTGGAAGTACTCACCCACGGCCGCCAGAGCCTCCGGCGTACACACGTAGTCGTCGGCCTTGGCGATTCGCTGGATGATCAGGACGAGTTCGTCGTTGTTGTAGCTTTCGAACTCGATCGTCTTGGAGAAACGGGACGCCAGACCGGGGTTGGCGTCCAGGAACTCCGACATCTCCTTGCTGTACCCCGCCACGATCACCGCGATCTCGTGACGGTGGTCTTCCATTAGCTTCACCAGGGTGTCGATGGCTTCCTGACCGAAGTCGCCACCCGACCCGAAGGAACGCGACAGGGTGTATGCCTCGTCGATGAACAGGACGCCGCCCTTGGCCTCCTCGAACACCGCGGCGGTCTTCTCAGCGGTGTGACCGATGTACTGCCCCACCAGGTCCCGCCGACCGACCTCTTTGAACTGTCCCTTGGGGAGCACACCCAAGGCGGCCAGGAGCTGTCCGTAGATCCGGGCCACGGTGGTCTTACCGGTACCGGGGGGACCAGCGAAGATCAGGTGGTGGCTGACCGCGCCTACCGCGAGACCAGCGCTGCGACGCCACTCATTCACCTGGATCTCGTCGATGAGGGCACGGACCTCCTGCTTGACGCCGGCCAGACCGATCATGCTGTCGAGCTCTTTGAGCAGAGTCTCAACAGTGTCCTCTTTGTCGTCAGCAGCGCCAGCACCGACCTTCTTACGCTGCTTGGAGGCGTCCTCCCGTACTTCGGTGACGGTCACGTCGGAGCCAGGGGGGACCAGGACCGGCGGGGAGGCGGTGTTGGAGACGGTGCACTCCTCGACCGAGCCGCGGCAGTCTCCCGCGAAGGAGATGCCTACTCCCTGGGTGTCGTGCACCCAGCACCCTCGAATGACCGGCGCGGCACCATGGGCGACGGCGATACCGATGTCACCGGTCTGCGAGATGTCGCACCCCTCCAGGGTCGGCCGACCGTACTGGTAGACGTAGACACCCCGGAACTGGCAACCCGCCACTGTGCAGTTACGGATCGTGGGATTGGCGCCCATCCGGACGATGATGCCGTCCTCGGAGACGTCCCGGATCTCGCAGTCCTCGATTAAGCCGCTGACGTCATCGAGGACGAACCCGAACCGGGCACCGTTGATCCGGCAGTGCTGGATCCGGACCTCGATGCGGTCCTGGGCATCGACGCCGGTACCGAAGTCACTGCTGATCGTGCAGTTCTCGATCCGGAGCTTGCCGCCTCGGGCCTGCACCGCGGTGTGGTCCTGGCAGCGAATGGTCAAGTCGTGCAGGGCCAGCGAGCTGTTGTTGGACTCTACGGCGGGAGTCGCCGTGGGGGAACTGATGACGACGCTGTCGGGGCCTTCGGCCGCGAAGATGGTGAGACGGCGGTTGACGATCTTGAGAGCTTCAGAGTATTCGCCAGGGGCGACAGCGATCATCGCGTCGTCCGGGGCGGCTTCAATCGCGTCGCGGATCGTCGGAAACGCGCCACGCTCCGACGATGAGACCTTCAGTGTGCGCGCCATCGCTCCGGATTTTCCTTATGGGTTGCCAGACCTGAAATCTCATTATGGCGATCAGAGGCTAGCGAGGCCATCGGGTGTGGATCAGTGTGGTGCCGGATCAGTCCTTGATTTCACAAATGACGGCTCCTGTGGACACCACCGCCCCGACGGTCGCTGTCAACCCCGTGATCGTTCCGTCCTTGTGGGCCGACAAGGGCTGCTCCATCTTCATCGCTTCCAGGACCACGACCAGGTCACCGGCCGCGACGCGTTGCCCGTCCTCGACGAGGACCTTGACGATGGTGCCCTGCATCGGGCTGGTGAGCGCGTCACCGCTGACCACCGGCGTGGCGCGGGTGTTGCGGCGGGTACGCCGTGGCGCGGACCGCGGCTTGCCGCCGCCGGTGGCCAGGTCAGCGGGGAGGGAGACCTCCAGTCGGCGACCGTCCACTTCGACTACCACGGTCCGGCGGGGCTCCACCTCCGCAGGATCCGTGGCGGCGCCGTCCCAGGCGGGAAGGTCAGCCACCCACTCCGTCTCGATCCAGCGGGTGTGGACCCGGAATGGTTCGTCGGTGAACGCCGGGTCGCGGACCACGGCGCGGTGGAAGGGGAGTACGCTCGCCACCCCTTCGACGACCATCTCGTCCAAGGCGCGGCGGGCCCGTTCCAGGGCCTGTGCCCGGGTCTGACCGGTCACGATCACCTTCGCTAGGAGGGAGTCGAAGGCGCCGCTGACCACCGAACCGGTCTGGACTCCGGCGTCGACGCGTACCCCTGGTCCCGCCGGTGGGATGAACTGGGTCAGGGTGCCGGGGGTGGGGAGGAAACCCCGTCCGGGATCCTCGCCGTTGATGCGGAACTCGATGGAGTGGCCCTGTGGTTGGGGGTCCTCGGTCCACCGCAGCCGGCCCCCGGCGGCGAGGTGGAACTGCTCCCGTACCAGGTCAATACCGGTGGTCTCCTCAGTGACCGGGTGCTCCACCTGGAGCCGAGTGTTGACCTCCAGGAATGAGATGGTGCCGTCCTGGCCGACCAGGAACTCGACGGTCCCCGCTCCGTGATACCCCGCCTCTCGACAGATCGCCTTAGCCGCCTCGTGGATGACGCGTCGCTGGTCGTCGGTCAGGAACGGCGCGGGAGCCTCCTCGATCAGTTTCTGGTGACGGCGCTGCAGGGAGCAGTCCCGAGTGCCGACCACGATGACGTTCCCGTAGACGTCGGCGAGTACCTGGGCCTCGACATGTCGGGGCCGGTCCAGGTAACGCTCCACGAAACACTCGCCCCGCCCGAACGCTGCTTCGGCTTCCCGTACGGCGCTGGCGTAGCACTCGGGGATGTCAGCGAGGGTACGCGCGACCTTCAAGCCCCGGCCGCCCCCACCGTAGGCGGCCTTGATCGCGATCGGGAGGCCGTGTTCGGTGGCGAAGGCCAGGACGTCTTCCACACTGCGTACCGGTTCCGGAGTGCCGGGGACCAGGGGCGCGCCGACGCGCCGGGCCAGGTGACGGGCGGTGACCTTGTCGCCCAACGCGCGGATCGCGGCGGGGGAAGGACCGATCCAGGTCAAGCCCGTATCGATCACTGCTTGGGCGAAATCGGCGTTCTCGGCCAGGAAACCGTAGCCGGGGTGGACGGCGTCGGCGCCCGCCCGGGCGGCCACATCGAGAAGCTTGTCGATGCGGAGGTAGGTGTCTTTGGCGGTGTCGCCTCCCAGGGCGAACGCCTCGTCGGCGAGGCGGGTGTGCGGCGCGTCCCGATCAGAGTCCGCGTACACCGCCACGCTGCCCAACCCAGCGTCCCGACAGGCACGGATGACGCGGACAGCGATCTCCCCCCGGTTGGCGATCAGAACTTTACGCACCCTGCCCCCTCTGTAGCCGCCGTCCACGTGCTGGTCATGCCGCGTCTGAGCGGTAGTCACTCTGACTATAGGTTGGGAGCATGTCTGCGACCCGACTGCTCATCCTTGGGGTAGTGCGCTTGATGCAGCCGGTGCACGGCTATGACGTGCGTCGTGAGCTGATGGCGTGGAACGCCGACAGTTGGGGCAAGGTCGGGCCCGGATCGGTTTACCACGCGCTGAAGAAGATGGCCGATGAAGGCCTGCTCGAAGCGGTCGCCACCGAACAGGTGGGGAATCGGCCAGCGCGCACGTCCTACCGGGTGACTCCGAAGGGCGAGCGGGAGTTCATAGAGCAGTTGTATCGCCTCTGGTGGACGTTCCAGCCACCATACGACCCGTACATCACGGCTCTGGCGTTCATGCCGGCGTTGCCTCGTCGGGAGGCCGCCGAGGCGCTGCGGCACCGCGCCCAGATGCTGCAGGCGACACTGACTACGACCGAGATGGCGATGTCTGCGCAGTGGTTGTCGCGCAAGCCAGATCACGTCAAGGAGATCATGGCCCTGGTCAAGGCGCGTGCCGAGGCGGAGTTGAAGTGGTGTGAACGCGTCGCGGCCCGAATTGAGAACGGCGAACTGCAGTTCAGCGACGACGCCCAAGAAGCCTGACCTCGTGGTGGTCGACGGGCCGGTCCGCTTCCCGCTGAGACCTGATCCTCACCCCGCCTCGCTTTGGCCGTCTCCGTCTCATTCGTCTTCACGTCATCTCTGAGCCACCCGGCGTCTGGGCCAGGTGTGCCGACTGGGCGACCAGTGTGGCTGTGTCGCGATCTCCAAGGGGTGAGGCGTGGTACGCGTGGCCTCTGCGCATGAGCCGGTCACACTGTTGGACGCGGCATCCCCACAGCGGCGTCACTGACGACCGCGGGCTGTAGTCCATCAGGGTCCATCCAGGCGCCGCATTCGGATCCTCGGTATTGAGGAAGCGCGTCCGGCGCACTTTCGTCCGATCCGTTCAGGAATCTGCTGTCTGCTTTCCATGTCGCGTGTCGCGCCTATGATAGTCAGCAAATAAATAGTCAAGTTTGACTAATCAAGATCAGTGTCCTATCGTCTGGAGCTCGGGCATCGTGATGTCATATATGACGTCAAAATGATGTCATAGGAGGCGCAATGATTCAGACACGGGGGTTGCGGAAGTCGTTCCGCACTCGACAAGGCCTCGTGGAGGCGGTCCGAGGGGTCGACCTCGACGTCAAAGAGGGAGAAATCTTCGGCTTCCTCGGCCCTAACGGGGCAGGCAAAACCACGACGCTGCGGATTCTGTCCACGTTGCTGCCGCCCGATGACGGTGAGGCGATTGTGGCCGGCGCTGACCTGCGGCGGGAGCCCGGTGAGGTGCGACGCCGTATCGGCTACGTCGCGCAAGGCGGCGGCACCTGGGACGAAGTCACCGCCCGCGAGGAGCTCGTGATGCAGGCCCGGTTGTACGGTGTCAGCCGCGCCGAGGCGAAGCAGCGCGCAGCGGAGCTGATCTCGGCGTTCCAGTTGGAGTCGTTCGCCGACCGCAAATGCCGCACCTACTCCGGCGGGCAGCGACGCCGGCTTGACATCGCCTTAGGGCTGGTGCACCGGCCCCGGTTGCTGTTTCTGGACGAGCCGACCACCGGCCTGGATCCGCAGAGTCGGGCACATGTGTGGGACGAGGTGCGGCGGCTCCGCGACGAGGGGATGACCGTCTTCCTCACGACCCACTATCTCGACGAAGCCGACGCCCTCTGCGACCGACTCGCGATCATGGATCACGGGACGATCGTCGCCCGTGGTACCCCCAATGAACTGAAGCGGGAGATCGCCGGAGACGTCATCACGGTTGGAGTCACCGGAGCGGGGGAGCAGGTGCTGAAGCTGTTCGAGGCCGAACCGTACGTCCGCGATCTAGAGCCGGTAGGGGACCGGCTGCGTCTCTACGTCGACGACGGCGCCACCGCCATGCCACGGATCCTGCGTGTCCTCGACGACGCGGAACTGTCACTGGCGTCAGTCGAACTGCACCGCCCCAGCCTCGACGACGTGTTCCTGCACAAGACCGGCCGTTCCCTGCGCGACGAAGCCGCCTGAGCCTGGCCCCGGAGGAAACGAACCGTGAAACTCGTCCGTGACACCTGGCTGGTATTCAGCCGGCAGATGACCCTGGTGCTACGCAACCCGATCTGGATAATCGTTGGGCTGACACAGCCGCTGTTCTTCCTGCTGCTGTTCGCGCCGTTGCTGCGGCCGTTGTTCGGTGATGACGCCTACCAGATCTTCATCCCAGGGCTGCTGATCCAGCTCGCCATATTCGGCACGATGTTCGTCGGCTTCGCGCTCATCGCCGAGCTCCGACAGGGCGTGATCGAGCGGATGCGGGTCACCCCCGTCAGTCGACTCGCCCTCCTGCTGGGGCGGTGTCTGCGGGATATTGTGCAGTTGCTGGTGCAGGCCGTGGCGCTGGTCCTGTTGGCGATCCCGTTCGGGCTGTCGGTGCAGGTCGAGAATCTACTGCTCACCCTGGCCCTGCTCGCGATCATCGCGTTGCTGTGTTCAGCGGTCTCGTACGGCATCGCCCTCGCACTGCGCAGCGAGGACGCGCTCGGGCCGCTAGTCAACGCCGTCAGTGTCCCGTTGCTGCTGCTGTCGGGCATCCTGCTGCCGCTGTCGTACGCGCCGGGATGGCTGCAGAACATCGCCGACCTGAACCCGTTCTCCTGGGCGGTAACGGCCGCGCGTGAGTTGTTCGCCGGTAACACCGGTGCGGACACGGTCTGGCAGGCGCTGCTCATTGTGGGCACGATCGCCTTCGCAGGTGTGGCCTGGGCGGCACGCGCCTTCGCCCGCGGTATCCGTTGACCGCACTCCGCTGGATCCCGCCGGGCCCGGCAGCGCGGCAGATGACGGCGACAGGGTACGCGAGAGGCACGGTCAACCCATCGCTTCCGCGTACCCTCAATCGTCGTTGACGTGGCGGGAGAGAACGGCGGAGACGCCTTGACAGGACAGGGCACGCGTCGACCCCGGTGGCGGTCACAGGCGTCGAGCGAGGGTCAACCCGTCGGCGATCGGCAGCATCACCGACTCCACCCGGTCGTCGGCGAGAACCTGCTCATTGAAGGCGATGATCGCCTCGGTGCTCGGGTCATGCGGCCCCGGCTCCACCACCGCACCATGCCGCAGCACGTTGTCGACCACGATCACCCCACCCGGCCGCATCCTCGGTACCAGCTCTCCCCAGTACGCCGGGTAGCCGGTCTTATCCGCGTCGATGAACGCGAAGTCCAGATAAGGCTCGGTGGGTAGCGCCTGCAGCGTTTCCAGCGCGGGGCCGATGCGCAGCTCAACGCGGTCGGACACCCCTGCCCGCTCCCAGTAGCGGCGGGCGACGCTGGTCCACTCCTCATTGATGTCGCAGCAGAGCAGGTGGCCCCCCGGACGCAGCCCACGCGCGATCGCCAAGGAGGAGAAGCCGGTGAAGGTGCCGACCTCGACCGCGTGGCCGACATTGAGCAGACGCACTAAGAAAGTAAGGAAACCGGCTTGTTCAGGGGCGATCTGCAGGCTGACGTTGTTAGGGAAAAGCCGTTCGGTCTCGGCGATCAGGTCCTGCGCTATCTCGTCTAAAGGCGCGCTATGAGCCACCAAGTAGTCCTGCAGCTCGGCGGTGATGGTGATCGACTTTCGTGTCATGCCGCCGACGCTACCTAGTGAGCGACCGTGCGGTAGAGATGTGATGATCCGTGATCAACGCCACTGGTGGATCTGGATCGAGACCGCCCCGTCCGAGAGGTCACAGCCGCCACAGCCGGGATACCGGAATATTCAAGGCATTGAGCATCCGGCGCAGCAACGGCAGCGACACCCCGATCACGGTGCCGACATCCCCGGTGATTCCGTCCAGGAACCAGCTACCGATTCCGTCGATCGTGAAGGCCCCCGCGACGTGGAGCGGCTCACCGGTGCCTACGTACGCGGCGATCTCCTCGTCGGTGATGTTGGCGAACCGGACCTCGGTGCTGGCCACCGCCTCCTGACGGCGGCCACTTCCGACGTCGATCAGGCAGTGCCCGGTGTGGAGGAGTCCGGCTCGGCCTCGCATCCGTTTCCACCGGGTGATGGCCTCCTCGGCGTCGCTGGGCTTACCGAAGATCTGCCCTTCGAACTCCAACACCGAGTCGCAGCCCAGCACTAACGCAGGCGCCTCAACACGCGCGGCGACGGCCGTGGCCTTCATCCGGGCCAACACCCCGCACAGATCCACGGCGGTGGAGGCCTCTACCGCGGACTCGTCCACACCGCTGACCACCACTTCTGGTTCGCAACCGGCGTCCCGGAGCGAACGCAGCCGGGCTGGACTGGCTGAGGCGAGTACGAATCTCATGGTGACGATTCTCAACGTCACTGGCTCCGGGCTTCTCCCACCCCCAGAGGTGCGTATCCGCGTACCGCGACAGGTACTGCATCTACCGCATCAGCGACGGTCGATCCGCGGGTCCGGTTGGCGTCTCTGGCGAGTAACTCGACCGGGAAGCAGCAACGAATCGTTGTTCACGGGCCTTCAAACGCAATGGTTTTTCAAGAACGCGCAATGAAGAACAATCGACCTTCGCTCAACTCGCGATCTAGCCTCTGAGTCAAGTTCTGGTACCGGGTCAAAGGCGCCCAGAAGCCCGGTACCCCTCCTGCTCTGTGGCCCGCTTCAAAGGCGAGGCGAGAACCGCCCTATAAGGAGGTCTGGATGCAGTCGTCCCTTTCCGGCAGATCGCGTCAGCGTCGTTTTCTTATGTGTCGTCCTACATATTTCGACGTGACGTACGCGATTAACACCTGGATGGATCCAAACGTGCCGGTCGACACGGGACTGGCCATCCAACAGTGGACCGCGTTGCGGGAGGTGTACCGCTCGCTGGGGCACGAGGTGCTCGAGATCGAACCGGTCCCAGGCCTGCCCGACATGGTGTTCGCAGCTAACGGGGCGCTGGTGATCGACGGCCGGGTGCTAGGTGCACAATTTCGCGCCCCGCAGCGGGCGGAGGAGGCGCCGCTGTATCGATCCTGGTTTGAAACGGCCGGCTATCCCGTCCGGACGCCAAAATATGTGAATGAGGGTGAAGGTGACTTTGTAGTCACCGACCGGTACGTATTGGCGGGTACCGGGTTCCGTACCGAGCACGCGGCGCACGCTGAGGCTCAGGAATTCTTTGGTCGCCCTGTCATCTCATTGCGATTGGTCGATCCGCGCTTTTACCACCTGGATACCGCGCTTTTTGCCCTCGACGGGGAAAATGTGGCGTACTTCCCTGGGGCTTTCTCGGAAGGGAGTCAGCGGGTACTCGCCCGCCTGTTCCCGGACGCGTTGTTGGTTGAGGAGGCCGATGCCGCTGTTTTAGGGCTCAACGCCGTATCGGACGGGCACCATGTGGTACTCAACGCCGAGGCCGTCACCTTGGCCGAGGCACTCACCGAACGCGGCTATCAGCCGATACCGGTGGACATGTCAGAACTGCGTAAAGCGGGTGGGGGGCCTAAATGCTGCACATTGGAGATTCGCTCATGACCACGGCGGTACCCGATGCGACCACGGCGACCACCACCGAAGAAGCGGTCGCCGTCGCTGAACGCTGGACGGCTCACAACTACCACCCGTTGCCGGTGGTCCTCGTCTCGGGTGAGGGGGCCTGGCTGATCGATGTGGAGGGACGCCGCTACCTGGACTGCCTGGCCGGCTACTCGGCGTTGAACTTCGGCCACCGCCATCCCGCTCTGCTCGCCGCCGCACGCGAGCAGCTGGATCGGCTTACCCTGACCAGCCGGGCGTTTCACCACGACCAGCTCGGGCCGTTCTGCGCCGAACTGGCGGAGCTCGCCGGCATGGAGATGGTGCTGCCGATGAACACCGGCGCTGAGGCGGTCGAGACTGCGATCAAGGTGGCGCGCAAATGGGGCTACCGCGTCAAAGGGGTCCCCCATGACCAGGCCACGATCGTGGTCGCCGAGAACAACTTCCACGGCCGTACCACTACGATCATCAGCTTCTCCACCGACCCAGTCGCCCGGGACGACTACGGCCCCTATACCCCTGGTTTCCGGATTGTGCCGTATGGGGATGCGGCGGCACTGGCCGACGCCATCGACGAGACCACGGTGGCGGTGCTTCTGGAACCGATCCAAGGGGAAGCCGGCGTGATCGTGCCGCCGCTCGGCTACCTGGCCGAGGTGCGGCGGATCTGCACCGAACACGGTGTCCTGTTCATCGCCGATGAGATCCAGTCCGGGCTGGGGCGTACCGGGCGGACGTTCGCCTGCGAACACGAGGACGTCGTGCCCGACATGTACGTGCTGGGTAAGGCCTTGGGAGGCGGCATCGTGCCGGTCTCGGCGGTGGTCTCCCGCGCCGACGTTCTCGGAGTGCTACGCCCCGGGGAGCATGGGTCAACGTTCGGCGGCAACCCCCTGGCCTGTGCGGTTGGTCGTGCGGTGATCGGCCTGCTGCGTACCGGCGAGTACCAGGAGCGCGCCCGTGTGCTGGGGGCGCAGCTGCACGAAGGCCTCAAGCAGCTCCTCGGTCGAGGCGTGGTCGAGGTGCGAGGCCGTGGCCTGTGGGCGGGCGTCGACATCGACCCGGCGCTGATGACCGGACGGCAGGCCAGCGAGCGGTTGGCCGCTCAAGGAGTACTGGCCAAGGACACCCACGGATCAACGCTGCGCCTGGCCCCGCCCCTGGTGGTCACCGAGTCTGACCTGGAGTGGGCCCTGGAACGCTTCGCCGCGGTGCTGTCCGACACCTGAGGCCACCTACTGAGCCAGGACAAGACACCCAACCGGCTTTGTTGATCAGACCGAACCACCGGCGGCGGGCCCACCTCGCGTGAGGTCCGCCGCCGGAGTGTCCAGCAGTGAGTAAGTACGTACACCAGTCAGCGGCGGGGGTGAACAGGTGCATCGCGAGCCTGAGCGAGACCGCCTGATGCAGGCCGCCAGGTGCCGGACTCACCAGCAGACTCCCATTGAGTAGTTCGATGCGGTCGGGAGTTTCGCCGAGCGCACGCTAGTCCTCCTCGGTCCACGGCCCAACGGTCCGTCCAGCCGGAGCGTGTTCTCGGCAGGGCGGGCCGCGTCGTGCCTGAGCATGGCCGTGCTCATGTCGCCCACCTCCTGGCGGTGGTGTGGATGCCGGGAGTCTTTCAGGGCATCCTGCCCGATTAGTCCGTCGGATCGGGGTGATCGTTCGCGCTGCGCACCCCAGTATGTGCCGTTCGAGGTCTGGTTCTCGGGTTCCCGGGGCAGGGGTACGCGCGGGCATCCGCTGGGTGACACGGGCGTCAGGGCAGACCCGAGGCCCACCACGCGCCAGGGCCCGGGCGGAGCGGTTGACGCAGGAGCGCGGCCCGATCCGCCCACCGTGAGGACCGTTGAGGATCCGACGCGGGGGCGTCCGTGGCACGGGACGCCAAGGCGGCCAGCACCGCAGTCAACGCCGCGACTTCCTCAGGGGTTGGATTGCCGCGTACCACACGTATCCAGGGCTCGGGAGCCGTATTCTCTGCGCTCACGCCGACCTCCTCCCGCCGTCATCCGTCTCTGGCGTCGCGCGAGCGGGTTCATGACTCGTGCGGACGTCACAAGAAACCAAGAGAACAAGAAAAGCTGTCACAGCGGGATGTTGCCGTGCTTGCGGGGCGGTGCGGTCTCACGTTTGGTCCGCAGGGTACGCAGCGCCTTGGTGATCGCCACCCGGGTTGTCCGGGGCGGAATCACCGCGTCGACGTAGCCGCGTTCGGCCGCGATGTAGGGGTTGGCCAGGGTGTCCTCGTATTCCTCGATGAGTTCGGCGCGGCGGGCCTCGGGATCGGCCGCGGCGGCGATCTCGCGGCGGTAGAGGATGTTGACCGCGCCTCGCGCACCCATTACCGCGATCTGCGCGGTCGGCCAGGCGAAGTTCAGGTCCGCCCCCAGGTGCTTGGAGCCCATCACGTCATACGCGCCGCCGTACGCCTTGCGGGTGATCACCGTGACCTTGCCGACGGTGGCTTCCGCGTACGCGTAGATCAGCTTGGCGCCGCGTCGGATGATGCCGTCCCACTCCTGGTCGGTGCCGGGTAGGAAACCGGGGACGTCCACGAAGGTCAGGATCGGGATGTTGAACGCGTCGCAGGTCCGGACGAACCGCGCGGCTTTTTCGGAGGCGTCGATGTCGAGGCAACCGGCCAGGTGAAGCGGCTGGTTGGCGACCACCCCTACCGGATGCCCCTCCACCCGGCCGAAGCCGCAGATGATGTTGGGGGCGAACAGGGCGTGGACCTCGCAGAACTCGCCATCGTCGAGGACATGCTCGATGACGGTGTGCATGTCGTAGGGCTGGTTGGGCGAGTCGGGGATCAGCCGGTCCAGCTCCTCATCCGCGGGGGTCACCTCCAGATCGACCGATGTCTCCAGGACCGGAGGCGGGTCCAGGTTGTTGTTGGGCAGGTAGCTGAGCAGCTGCTTGACGTACTCGATGGCGTCTTCCTCGTTGGCCGCCAGGTAGTGGGCGTTGCCGGACCGGGTGTTGTGGGTACGCGCGCCGCCCAGCTCCTCGAACCCCACGTCCTCGCCGGTCACTGTCTTGATCACGTCGGGGCCGGTGATGAACATGTGGGAGGTCTGGTCGACCATGACCGTGAAGTCAGTGAGCGCGGGGGAGTAGACCGCGCCGCCCGCGCACGGGCCCATGATCAGCGAGATCTGCGGGATGACTCCGGAGGCGCGGACGTTTCGGTAGAAAATCTCGCCGTACAGGCCCAGGGAGACCACGCCTTCCTGGATCCGGGCACCCCCTGAGTCGTTGATCCCGATGATGGGGCAGCCGATCCGGGTGGCCAGATCCATCACTTTGACGATCTTCTCGCCGAAGACCTCACCGAGTGAGCCACCGAAGACCGTGAAGTCCTGGGAGAACACGCACACCGTCCGGCCGTCGACGGTGCCGTAACCGGTGACTACCCCGTCGCCGTAGGGGCGGTGGGCGTCCATCCCGAAGGCCGTTGACCGGTGCCGGGCCAACTCGTCCAGTTCGGTGAACGAGCCTGGGTCCAGCAGCATCTCGATCCGTTCCCGGGCGGTCTTTTTTCCTTTGGCGTGCTGTTTCTCCACAGCCCGGGCTGAGCCGGCGTGCACCGCCTCGTGGTAGCGGCGCATCAGGTCGGCGATCTTTCCGGCCGTGGTGTGCCGGTCAGGGACGGCGCTCGGATCCGAGGTCACGTCCGACTTCCCAGGATCGCTCTCAGCGGCAGCGGTCATGCCGGGATGGTAACCATCGGGTCGGTGTCGCGATCGCTGCGAGCAGGCCTGAGCCGATGCGACGCGGCACGAGGCGGCGGGGCTGGTCGTGTGGGGACGGGTCTTACGCCCTGAACGGTGGAGCAAGGGGAGTCCACTGTGGTGGGTGCGGGGCAGGGCGGCTGTGAGACTGTACCGCCGGTTCGGGGATGGGGAGACGGTGGTGGACTGCCTACAGGTGGGACGTAGGGTGATCATGTGGCCGCCACCCCTGATTCACCGGTAACCGTCCGACCACCTCTCGACGAGGTGGCGTTGCGGGCAGCGCTGCTGCGCCCGGGATCGCTGTGGCGTGGCCTGCGTGTGCTGGAGGAGACCGGGTCCACCAACGCCGATTTGATCGCGGTCGCCCGGGCCGGCGCGGATGAAGGGGAGATCATCACCGCTGAACGACAGGTGACCGGACGGGGCCGGCTGGGGCGTTCGTGGGTTTCCCCGGCACGGGCCGGTATCGCCTGTAGCGTCCTGCTCCGTCCCACCCGCCCCAATCAGCAGCGAGGGTGGCCCGCCGCTGGTGCGCATCGGATCGGCTGGCTTCCCTTGTTGACGGGGGTCGCCCTGATGGTGGTGATTCGCCGATTGGGGCAGGTGGAGGCGTGGCTGAAGTGGCCCAACGACGTGCTGGTCGGGGCGGGGCGTGACAAGTGCGCGGGGATCCTCACCGAGGCGTTGCCGGACTTGGGCGTGGTGGTGGGCTTCGGGGTGAACGTGACGCTGCGTCGGGATGAGCTGCCCCGGCCGGACAGCACATCGTTGGCGCTGGCCGGTGCACAGTGTGTGGACCGCACACTTCTGCTGACGGAGATGCTGCAGGAGTTGGCCGCGCGGTACGCCGCGTGGCGCTCCAATCCCGACGGCGAGGAACTGCGGGTCGAGTACCGGCGTTGCTGTGACACCTTGGGACGGCAGGTCCAGATCATTCTGCCGAGTGGACAGTCGTTGCGCGGCGAAGCCGTGGATGTGGATGTCGATGGGCGACTGGTGGTGGCGGAGGCCTCAGGGCGTCAGGTAGCGGTCGCGGCGGGCGATGTCATCCACGTCCGGTGAACTGCCTGAGTACGCGCGGGGAGGCGCAAACACGGGCTGGCGCCTTCGACCTCACCGTGATCGCGCCGTGGAAACGGTGATCTGACCGTGGAAGCGTGACTGAGCGGTCGATGCCCTCAGTACCGACGCCTCAAGTAACACGACTTCGGAAGGCATACGGCTCCGGGTTGGCGGGCCCCCTCGTCCCGCCAACCCGGAGCCGTCCGTTCATCGAACGGTCATGCGCCGCTGAAGAGGGTTGTAGCGCTGTTCTGCCTAACGAGCTATCCGTCAAGTGGTTTCACTCAGAGTGCGAAATCTCCTAGAAGTTCATACGCCAGGGGGAGGGTGGGAGGTAACCCCTCAATCCACACCCGGGGCGGCGGCGTGATGCCCACCTCCTCGACGAGGCGTCGTTTGAGGTCCACGACCATCGCGGGCAGCCTGAGTACGCGGGTCACCAACCCGACCAGCACGGTGGGGGAGACCGCCGCGAAGCTTTCTCCTCCGGGGAAGACCAGCCGGAGACAGGCGCCGAGGGCGAGCTGGTGGGCGTGTGAGTCCACACCTGGGGGAGGCCGCACCGCTACGCCATCGATCAAGACAAAGGCATGGCTGCGTGTGACCGGGATGCCGGAGCGCTCTGCCTCCCGGTACATCTCGGCGAGTCGAGTACGCAGATAAGGCAGCGTGACCAGGCCGGTCAGCGGGTCCGTGCACGTGGCTCCTCGGTGCTTGTGGGAGTCGCCATCGGCCCATGCCTCGGCGACCGCGCATAACACCGTGGCCGGGGGTACGCCGAGCGGCAAGTGACGGTAGAGGGCGCACAGATCATCGAGGGTCTCGCGGAGGCCGGTCCCGGCCTGTGCGCGGGCTTTCCCTAACCGTTTGAAACGGTCAAGTGGCTGAGGGTGCCCTTCGCTGAGAGCCTCTGCGACAGCGTCCACCTCCGGGAGCCACCAGTCCGCCGGACGGGGCCAGCCGCTGGTCAGTGAGGAGGTGCGCCAGGCGCGGATCAGAGCATCAGGGTCGGCGCCTGGGCCGGTGCCCTTGTGAGCCGTCTCCAGCGGCACCACGGTTTCATCCCGTCGCGCATTCACCACGTGTCCTCCGATGGTGTGCCAGACCGGTGGGCACGGCAGAACCGTGTGTGGTCCCGCCGTGAAGGCGACGGTGCTATGCCGTGGGCATGACGCAGAACAAGGTCACTTCTCCGGGTGAATCCCACAGCGGGATTTCGGTTCGGACTCAGCCGTATTACAGGCCGCTGTTGGGACACCGTCATAGATGACCGTTATTGGGGGAACGCGACACGACGTGTCGGAACACCCTATGGGGATGGACTGATCGCCTATGGTGTTGCCTACCCGTTTACTCGCTGGCTTGAATACGTCACCGAGTGCGAGAAGTCCGTGGTGCAGAATCGCCGCTAACCGGACAGGGAGTTATGACAAAGCCGTTAGGGAAGGGCGGTGCCTCTGCTGTGCCGGAGGGGCCGAGTGACGCTGAGCTGATCACGGCGACCCGGGCAGGCGATACCGAGGCGTTCGGTCTCCTCTACCAACGACACGTAGGCGCGGCTCGACGTCTGGCGAACGCGTTAACACGAGATGAGGCTGAGGCGGAGGATTTAGTCGCCGAGGCCTTCGCACGGGTCCTCACCACGTTACGCGCCGGCCGTGGTCCAGACCTGGCCATCCGCCCTTACCTGCTGACGACCCTGCGGAACGTCTTCTATGACCGCACGCGCCATGAGCGTCGGTTGGAAGTCACCGACGACCTCGCCCCTCATGACAAGGGGGAGGAGTTCGACGATCCTGCCGTGGCCAGTCTGGAGCGTCGTCTGGTGGCTCGGGCGTTCGCCACGCTGCCGGAACGCTGGCAGATGGTGTTATGGCACCTCGAAGTGGAGGGGGAGAGCGCGGCGGAGGTCGCACCCCTGTTAGGGCTGACCCCCAATGGGGTGGCCGCCTTGGCGTACCGGGCGCGGGAGCGGCTGCGCCAAGCCTATTTACGGGAACACTTAGCCAACATCACGGACGAGACTCACCGCTGGACCGCTGAGCGCTTGGGCGGGTACGTCCGGGACGGACTGTCCCGGCGGGACCGCGCCAAGGTGGAGGAGCATCTGCGGGGATGCGACCGATGCGCCCTGATGTATCTGGAGCTGGTCCAGATCAATGACGAACTGGGACGGGTGCTGGCGCCTCTGGTTTTGGGGACGGTGTGGTCCGGCTATGTGGGGAGCGCGACCGCTTCCGGGTTGACCGCGGCGGCGAGTGGAGGGATCGCCGGGTGGTTAGGCGGCAGCATCGACTGGACCCGGCGGCTCTTCCAGGGCGTTACCGCCAAGATCGGTTCCCATAACGCCGTGGTTGGCGGTGTCGGTGCGGCGGGAGTGGCCACGGTGGTCGCGGCGGTGGCCTTGTTGACCGGACCGGAGGAACCGCAGCAGATAGCCGCTCCGCCACCGCCGCAAGAGACTACGCAATCATTTGCGAACCCCGATCCCTCCGACCCTTCGTCCGCCTCCTCTAGCGCCGCCCCGACCGCCTCGCCTTCTGAAGGGACGGAATCGGCATCCCCGACGCCGACGGATGTTGCTGGTTCTCCTCCATCAGGCGCGCCCACATTGGCGCCATCGTTGTCGCCGAGCGTGATCGTTCCGCCTGATAGCGAGACGGTGGAGTTCCGAGCTGGACGCGGCAATGTACTTCCGATCACTATCCGGGAGCCCGTCTCTGGTGGGGGCGGCGGCCTCCCACTGGCCCGGTCCGCCTACACCCCACCCGCGGCGGTGGTGGGCCCAGCCCGCGTACCGGATCGCTCATCGGAGGAGGCACCACTGACGCTGCGGGTCGATTTCCCACCCGGATTCCGGTTGACCGGACTGGCCGCCTCGGACGGCTGGCGCTGTGAGCGGCTGGATGGTGGGGCTCGATGTGAACGATCTCCTCTGGCTCCGGGGGAGAGCAGCACCGCCGAACTGAAGATCAACATCGGCCGGGAGGTCTCGGGAAACCAAGCGATCACCGTCACCGTTCAAGAGGAGGGTCGACCAGCCACCACCACCACGTTCCAGATCTATGTGGCGCCCGCTCCTCCGAACTAGGGGTTACCGGTTCGCGATGCGGGGATGACCGGTTGAGGATGTCCTGGAACCCATTTCTCCAAGCGTTATCTGTACTCTCATTCACGTGTCAGGAATGTTGACCGAAGACGGCGGCCAGACCGGTGACACCGAGGAGAAGCGCCGGGCCCCCGGCGGTTTGCTGCGCCGGTTCTACGAGCGGTTCTCCCACGTCATCCACGAGCTCGGCAAGTTCGGCATTGTCGGCATCGTGTGCTTCTTCATCGACATCGCGGTGTTCAACCTGTGCGCTCTGGTCCTGGATCTGGGTCCGTTGACGTCACAGACCATCGCGGTTGTCGTCGCGGCCACGGCCGCCTTCTTGGGGAACCGGTTCTGGACATGGCGGCATCGCAGCAGCACCGGCCTGGGCAGGGAATACCTGCTGTATTTCATATTCAATGCGGTCGGTCTGGCGATCCGTCTGGCATGCCTAGGCTTCACCCACTACTTGCTCGGAGCGTTGTGGTCGGGGTTCGCCAGCCCTCTGGCCGACAACATCTCCGGTGTGATCATCGGTAACGGCCTGGCATCGATTTTCCGGTTTTACGCTTACCGCAAGTGGGTGTTCCTGCCCGTTGAGGCGCCAATGGTCGACCCGCACACCGGGTTGCCTGAGCCGTCGGAGCCGGTCTCGACGGGTGAGGAGGACACCGAACCCGCGTCTGTCCCGACCGTGTCCTCGCCCGCCCCGCTGGCCGTACCAGAGCCGATCGCGGGGAATCAGCGCACCTGACAACGATCGGTCGCGTACCTGAGCTTCACCGCACCGGCCGTCGGGCCGTTCCGGGAAGGTCCGAATCGAGCCCGACCGGCCGTCATCTAGGCTTGCCGCGATGGACGCACGTACCGATCTTCCCGTGGTCGGCATGGTGGGGGGCGGCCAACTGGCGCGGATGACCCATCAAGCCGCGATCGCTCTCGGTCAGTCCTTACGGATTCTCGCGCTTTCAGCAGACGACTCCGCTGCGCTCGTCGCCGCCAGGGTCCAGATCGGCAAGCACACCGACCTGGACACCCTTCGGGCGTTCGCTGCCGACTGTGATGTACTCACCTTCGATCATGAGCACGTCCCGAACGAACACGTCGCGGCGCTGGCGGCCGAGGGAGTGACGGTTTACCCGGGGGCGCACGCCCTGATCTACACCCAGGACAAGCGGGTGATGCGGGAGCGGCTGACCGAGCTGGGAGTACCGGTACCCCGGTGGCGTCCGGTGTCGGAATTGGCGGATGTCGTCAATTTTGTCGTTGACGGTGAGCAGGGCTGGCCGGTGGTCGTCAAGGCCTGCCGCGGGGGATACGACGGTAAAGGGGTCTGGGTGGTATCCAGCCCAGCTGAGGCCGAATCCCTGCTGCGCAGCGGCGTGCCGCTCATCGTGGAGGAACGCGTCCCCCTGGTTCGGGAGCTATCCGTCGTGGTGGCGCGGTCTCCGTTCGGTCAGGTCGCGGTGTACCCGGTCGTGGAGACCGTGCAACGGGACGGAATCTGTGTCGAGGTGCTGGCCCCCGCGCCCGACTTGTCTGAGGAACGCGCGCTCCAAGCCCAGCAGCTGGCGATCTCCCTGGCCACCGGACTGGATGTGGTGGGGTTACTGGCGGTCGAGCTGTTCGAGACCGGTGAGGGGTTGCTGGTCAACGAACTGGCGATGCGGCCTCACAACTCCGCCCACTGGACTATCGAAGGGGCCCGCACCAGCCAGTTTGAGCAGCATTTGCGCGCGATCCTGGATTACCCCATGGGGGAGACCACGCTGACCGCGCCCGCGGTGGTGATGGCCAACGTACTGGGGGGTGAACCGGGCGGCATGCGGCTCGACGAGCGCCTCCATCACCTGTTCGCCGAGGATCCAGGGGTGAAGGTGCATCTGTACGGCAAGCAGGTCCGACCCGGTCGCAAGATCGGACACGTGACCGTGTTGGGCGACGACATGCAACAGGCGCGTGAACGCGCCCGGCGGGCGGCGCGGTGGCTGCGGGAGGGATCATGAGTGCGTTGGTGGGTGTCATCATGGGGAGCGACTCAGACTGGCCGACGATGCAGGCCGCGACCGAGGCGCTGGATGAGTTCGGCGTGCCGTACCAGGTGCATGTGGTCTCTGCCCATCGCACGCCGCAACGGATGCTGGAATACGCCCAAGGCGCGGTAGCCGCCGGGCTCAAGGTGATCATTGCCGGGGCTGGGGGTGCGGCGCACCTTCCGGGCATGGTGGCCGCGGCGACACCGCTGCCGGTGATCGGAGTACCGGTGCCGCTGCGGCATCTGGATGGGCTGGATTCCCTGTTGTCGATCGTGCAGATGCCGGCTGGGGTGCCGGTGGCCACCGTGGCGATCGGGGGCGCACGCAACGCCGGACTGCTGGCGGTTCGGATCCTGGCCACGGGTGATCCTCAGCTACTGGAGCGGATGCAGGCCTATCAGGAGGGCCTGGCCCGGGTGGTAGCGGAGAAGGATGACGCGTTGCGCGGCAAGCTTGGGCTGGAGCAGGGGGGTCGGTGAGCGCGACTTTCCTGACAGAGCCCCCGAAGCTCGTGATCTTCGACTGTGACGGCGTCCTGGTGGATTCGGAGACCCTGGCCAACCAGGTCTTCGCCCAGGTCGTCACCGCCGAAGGGCTCCCCACTACCTTTGAAGAGTCGGTGGCCCGGTATATGGGGCGCTCCTTGGCCGACGCGATCGCCGACATTGAGGCGGCGCTGGGGCGACCCGTGGGTGACAGCTTCGTCGCCGATTACGACCGCCAGCTGCACGCACGGCTGCGGAGTGAATTGGTGGCCGTGGCCGGGGTGCGCCAGTTGCTGGACGCTCTGGTGACCGCGAATGTGCCTCGGTGCGTGGCCTCCAGCGGGCGACCCCAGGAGATCGCTCTCCGGCTAGAGCTCACCGGCCTGACCGAGTACTTCGGACGACACGTGTACAGCGCGACGATGGTCGCGCGAGGCAAGCCTGCGCCCGATCTGTTCTGCTACGCGGCGGAGCAGGTGGGCGTGGACGCTTCCACCTGCGTCGTGATCGAAGACAGCCCATTTGGGGTACGCGGAGCGAAAGCCGCGGGAATGACGACGATCGGATACGCCGCGCTCATGCCCGTGGAACGGCTCATAGAGGCGGGCGCCGATATCGTGGTAACAGATATGTCGGAGATTCCGCGGTTATTGGCGTTATGAATCGTGACGCGGTGACTCCCTGTCATCTGTCGCAGGCCGTGTTGTCTACTCGGGTGTTGAATACGGCGGGGGTTTCTATAAATTTCACTGTCCGTATTGGACAGTGAATCCCGCCGCTGTTAGTGATAGAGCCAGAGCGCCTCGGTTGACCCTGGCGTACCGACCGGTCCGGTCACGCCGAGTGAGGTGCGAACCGGGGCCATTCGATGGCGGGACAGCGATCCATGACGACATCCAGTCCTGCCGCCTTGGCGCGCGCCGCTGCGGCGGTGTCGATGACACCGAGTTGGAGCCACACCGCTCGAGCGCCGATCGCGATGGCCTCATCAACGTGCTGACCAGCGGCTTCAGAACGCCGGAAGATGTCCACGACATCCACCGGCTCGTCGATGTAGCTCAGCGTCCGGTAGCCCCGCTGTCCGAGGACCTCCTCGCCCTGGGGGTTCACTGGGATGATCCGTTTGCCTTGAGCGGCGAGGAAACGGGCCACGGAGTACGCGGGGCGGCGCGGGTTATTAGATAGCCCGACGACGGCCCAAACCTGGTATTTCAAAATCCGCGCAATGACCTGGTCGATGCTTTCGCTCTGAGTGTGGGTTCCGTCGCTCGTCATCACCCCATACTGCTGCATCCTCCCGGGAAATCCACCGTGACCGTCGACACGTCAGACGGTCATTTTTCGCGCATCGCCGCATGCCGTTTCGAAGCTGTCATGCGGTTTTCCTAGATTATTGCTGATTCGGTGACAGTTGCACGAAAAAGGTCGTTGAAGGCGACAAGAGGGTGAATGTCGCTGTGTGGGGCCAGAGAAGCTACTCGAGGGTAGTGATAGGGAAAACCCTATTGACCCAAATTTGTTGATCTTCGTACGCTTTCCGGCAGTCCGTATCAGGCAGAGCTGGCGTTTACAGCGCCAGCTTCACGCCCCCGATCACCCCTCCGGGAGGGCTTAATGTCTGATCAAATCCGTTCCCGGCGTGTCACCCTGCGCGCCCTGACCGTGACGGCGTTGACGGTGGGAGCCACCGTTATCGCCGCTGGAACTCCGGCCTTCGCCGCCCCCGACCCGTTCAGCGGGCTGTCCGCTGCGGAGGTGTCAACCGCTCGGTGGCTGGCGGCCGACCTGGGGATCAGCACTGCTGAGGCGGCCGAACGGGTTGCCCGGCAGCAGGCTCAGGTCGAGCTGGCCGAAGAGTTGACCGCTGAGCTCGGTGCCGCCGCGGCAGGCTCCTACATCGACGCGGAAACCGGCGAGCTGGTGGTGGCGGTAGCCGACGCCGACGCGGTGGACGCGGTCGAGGAGGCCGGTGCTGAGGCTGTCGTTGTTGAGCACAGCCTGGCGGAGCTGCGGCGGATTCAGGCCGACCTGACCTCCTTGCTGCCCGTCGGCGGCACCATCGGTATCGACCCGGTCAGCAACCAGGTCGTGATGACCGTGCCGCAGTCGGAGAGCGCCAGCCGCTCTACGTTGGGAGCGCGGGTGGCCAGGTACGGGGATGCCGTGGAGGTTGAGTACGGCGCACCCGCCGTTCGTCCTCAGATCGCCTTCTACGGTGGCCAGCAGATTCAGACTTCCGCCGGGTGGATCTGCTCCGCTGGTTTCAACGCCCGCAACAGCAGCGGTACCAACTACGTGATCACCGCCGGCCACTGCACCGCCGGTTCATCCACCTGGTACGGTCCGACCGGTCTGACGCTGGGTACTCCCGCGGGCGCGAGCTTCCCGACCAACGACTACGGCCGGATCCTCAACACCAACACCAGCAACCACACCCCTCAGGGAGGCGTGCTGCACAACGGCAGCTTCCTGGACATCGTTGGTGCGGGTAACACCACGGTGGGGGCCACGCTCAGCAAGACCGGGCGTACCACCGGCACCACCTCTGGGGCCGTGACCCGCCTGAACGTCACCGTCAACTACGGTTCTTCCGGAATCGTCTACCAGCTGATCGAGACCCGGATCTGCACCCAGAGCGGTGACAGCGGTGGTCCTCTGTACTCCACCAGCGGCATCGGGGTGGGCATCGTCTCCGGCGGCACCGTCATCGGCTGCAGCTCGTCGAGCTTCCGTTCCTACTTCCAGCCGCTGCCGGAGGCGCTCACCGCCTACTCCGTGACCCTGCTGTGACGCGTGAGCCGGACGCGTAACACTGGGCACAACCTCGCCGGTTAACCCGAACGGGCCCCAGGTGAATCACCTGGGGCCCGTCTTTTGTCCTCGGATGTTTTCTGGTGTTTTCTGCGTCTCTGTCTATTGGCTGGAAAGTGGATGGGGGCGGAGATCGACACGGATCCGCCCGATCAGGCGGTTTCGGGTGATGAGGTGTGGGGTGCCGTCTGCCGGCCGACAGCGGGACGCCCCATACCCCGGTACTCCCAGCCCGCGGCGCTCCAGACCGCTGGGTCCAGGCAGTTACGGCCGTCGATGACTCGGCGCGCCGACACCAGCTCCCCGAGCTTTTCGGGGTCCGCGTGCCGGAACTCCTCCCATTCGGTCAGCACGCATACCAGATCGGCATCGCGTACCGCCTCGTTCAAGCTGCTGACATAGGTGACCGTGGGCAACTCCCGCCGGGCGTTGTCCGTTCCCTGCGGGTCATAGACGGTGACCGTGGCACCGGTCTTGTGTAGCGCCTTGGTCACGGCCAGGGCGGGCGAGTCCCGGACATCGTCGGAGTTGGGCTTGAAGGTCGCCCCCAGAACCGCGATCCGCGTACCGGCCAGGTCCGGTCCGGCCGGTCCAAACGGACGCCCTAGCAGCTCGGCAGCCAGGTGCAGCACCCGCGCCCGACGCCGCTGGTTGATCAAGTCGACCTCGTGCAGGAACCGCAGCGCCTCGCCCACTCCCAGCTCCTGGGCCCGGGCCTGGAAGGCGCGGATGTCCTTCGGGAGGCAGCCGCCGCCGAAGCCGACGCCCGCCCGGAGGAAGGCCTTACCGATACGCGCGTCGTACCCGATCGCTTTGGCCAGCAGGGTCACATCCGCTCCGGCGGCCTCACACACCTCCGCCATGGCGTTGATGAAGGAGATCTTCGTGGCCAGGAATGCGTTCGCCGCCACCTTCACCAGCTCCGCGGTGGCGAAATCGGTCACCACCACCGGTACCTCGCGGTCCTCAGCGGCGGCGAGTTCGAAAACGCCTTTGTAGGTGGCGTACAGCATTGAGCGGGCCCACTCGCTCTTCACGCCGAAAACGAGCCGATCCGGTCGGATCACGTCTTCTACCGCGAAGCCTTCCCGCAGGAACTCCGGGCTCCAGGCCACCTCGACCTCCGAGCCGGGCGGGGCGTTGCGGGCCACGAGCTGAGCGACCCAGTCGGCGGTCCCTACCGGCACTGTGGACTTGCCCACCACCAGCGCCTTGCGGTGCAAGTGCGGCGCCAGCGCCGTGACGGCTGCCTCGACATAGGACAGGTCGGCGGCCATGCCATCGGGTCGCTGCGGGGTACCAACACAGATGAAGTGCACGTCGCCGAACTCTGCGGCCTCCTTGTAGTCAGTCGTGAAGTGCAGCCGTCCGGTGGAGAGATTGCGCCGCAGCAGTTCGTCCAGACCGGGCTCGTGGAACGGCACCTGACCGTCGGCCAACTTACCGATCTTGGACTCGTCCACGTCGACGCCGAGTACCTCGTACCCCAGCTCCGCCATGCAGATCGCGTGGGTGGCACCGAGGTAACCGGTTCCCAGGAAGGTGAGGCGGGGCCGAGGCCCGCCCGAGGGCGGCGTGATGAGAGCGTGAGGTTGAACAGCGGATGTGCTCGGGTACTGGACGGTCACTCCTGGGTCTCCTCGCAGAGGGCGCCACCGGGCGCCACGGATGCTTTCGCTTGTGGCAGGGGCATGTAGTGGGCCGACAGGTAATTGAGCATTATTCACGGATCGCTTCCGGGGGTTTGGGGAGGATCCGGTGTGGCGCTGTCGGGAACGGAGACGGCAGCCTGCTTCGGCGAGGATAGTCGGTTGCCGGACGAATCGCGTGACACGGGCCTTACCCATCAGTAGCTTCCCGGGGTGAATGCGCGTTAAGGTCAGGGCGCATCGACAACGCTCATACCCTGGGCGTTACCCGACACACGTCAAAAGTCACAGATGGTCGCGGACGAGGGGGTTGGGGTGGAGTTCGACATCTATCAACTACCCGAGGAGCACCAAGCGGTTCGGGAAGCGGTCCGAGCGATCTGCGAGGACAAGGTGGCACCGCACGCCGCCGAAACCGACGAGAAAGGCGAGTTTCCACAAGCCTCCTACGAGGCGCTACGCGCCGGTGATTTCCACGCGCCCCACATTCCCGAGGCCTACGGTGGGGCCGGCGCCGACGCGTTAGCGACCGCGATCGTCATCGAGGAGGTGGCCAGGGTCTGCGCCACCACCTCTCTGATCCCCGCGGTGAACAAACTGGGCACCATGCCCCTGCTGCTGGCAGGCTCGGAACAGCTGAAGCAGCGGTACCTGCCCCCGGTCGCGCGGGGTGAGGCGATGTTCTCCTACTGCCTGTCCGAACCTGAAGCGGGCAGTGACGCCGCCTCCATGCGGACCCGCGCCGTTCGCGACGGTGATCACTACATCATCAACGGGGTCAAGCGTTGGATCACCAACGCCGGTGTCAGTGAGTTTTATACGGTCTTCGCGGTTACCGACCCGGAGGCCGGGTCTCGGGGCATCACGGCGTTTGTGGTGGAGAAGTCCGACCCCGGAGTCAGCTTCGGAGCTTTGGAGAAGAAACTCGGTATCAAAGGCTCTCCCACCCGGGAGGTCTACTTCGACGAAGTCCGCATCCCCGCGGACCGGGTCATCGGTACGCCCGGTGAGGGTTTCCGAATCGCCATGCGGACCCTGGACCACACCCGGGTGACCATCGCCGCGCAGGCGGTCGGAATCGCCCAGGGGGCGCTCGACCACGCCTTGGCCTATGTCAAGGAGCGGCGTCAGTTCGGGCGGTCGATCGCCGAATTCCAGGGCGTACAGTTCATGCTCGCCGACATGGCCATGAAGTTGGAGGCGGCCCGGCAGATGACATACACCGCCGCCGCCAAGTCCGAGCGCGGTGATGATGACCTCACCTTCTTCGGGGCCGCCGCTAAATGCTTCGCCTCCGATGTCGCTATGGAGATCACCACCGATGCGGTGCAGTTGCTCGGTGGGTATGGGTACACCAAGGATTTCCCGCTGGAGCGCATGATGCGGGACGCCAAGATCACTCAGATTTACGAAGGCACCAACCAAATCCAGCGTGTGGTGATGGCCCGCCAGCTGCTTCGGTGAAGCGCTCACTGGTGAAGCGCTCGTTCACGCGGTCTGTGACATATAAGCGTCAAGGCGCCCGGAGTGATGTCCGCTCCGGGCGCCTTCGACTATTTGAACAGAAGCTGACGCTTGGGAGTTGGGTCAGGAGTTGGAGTGGTCGCGGGGCGGGGTGCTCCACGGGCTTTGCCCGATGATGGGCCGGGGCCAGGTCGGCTCCTCACTCGTGCGGTGCGGCGAGGGTGCGGTCGGCGGTTCCCCCGGTGTTTTCGCGGGCGGCGGCCACGCCGGAGGTGAACTCTGCGGGTATGGGTCCCCGAACTGGGTGGTGGGCTCCGGGGCCGGGGAGCGGACCGACGGAGAAGGCGTTGAGGGCTCCGGTGGCGATGACGGTGTTGTCGGCTGCGAGGGCTTTTGAGGGCCCGGTGACGCCTGCGGTACTGGCGGGGCCGGCGGTGTCTGCGGAGGCGGTGGGGCCTGTGGCGCGGGTGGCGTCTGGGAAGGCACCCACGGCTGGAGCCCGGGCTGGGGTTGTGGGGTCGGAGCGGGCGGCACCGGCGGCGGTGGGGAGTACCGGCGCGGGGACGGGGCCGCTGGAGGCCAACTTCCCTCGGACAATTCACTGTCCTCATCCGGCCAGACCGGTTCCTGGTACGTCGGTGCGTTCGGCGACGGAGCGGACGGGGGAGTGGTGGCTACGCCCGTCGGCGCGGCCCCTGGGAACGACGTGGTGAAGTCGCCCTGCGGAGCGGTGAAGGCGGCGACCGCCGGAGCCGCCGGTGGCGCGGTGGATGGGCCTGACGGCGCGCTGGCTACCTGATCGGACCGGCGGGGCGGAGTGCGGTCAGGTAAGGGTGGGTACTCCGGGTACAGCGGCTGGGGACGCAGCGGTTGGACAGGAGTCGGTTGGGGGGATGCGGGCTGACCGGGCGGTGTGGGCCATAAAGGCGTGTCGGGTGTCAAAGCGGGCGGCGGTGGCGGTGACGCCGTCTGTGGAGTTGGCGCCGACGCCGGCTGGGAAGCCTGGGGTACGCGCGATTCACCTGGCTCCGGTGGCCATTCCGATTCCGACACCGCGGGGTACCCGGCTGAACTCTCGATGTTCCCGGCACCATCGGGTCGATGTGACGCGTCGGTGCCGCCCGTGGCGTCCTGTTCGGTGGGGGTGGCGCCGGCTGCGGTGGATCCCGAGGCAGCGGCGGACACCTGACCGGTCGAGTCGATTGGAGTAGTGGGAGATGCCCCGCTGACCGACGCGGGCGCGGACGAGACTGGGGCGGGCGGCGCGGGCGTACCCGTCTTGGGGGTCGTGGTGGAGGCCGAGGACCGAGCGCGTGGAGACCGGCGACGCCAACGCTTGACGCTGAGCGAGCCGGTCAGCATGAGGACACCTAACAGCATCGCGAACCCGGTTTGCGCCGGTAAGGTCCACACTCCCGACTCACCGAAGAACGAGGCGGGCATCCAGTCGCTGAAACCCGCGGGATCGATCAGGTAAAGCAGCTGGATGACCAGGTAGAGCGCACCGGCGACGCTGGGGCCCAGCGGGGAAATCCGAGTCGTGGCGATCAGCCCGATCAGCAGGCCAGCGGTGGCGAGGATCAATAAGGGCAGGATCAGACTCGCCGTTCGGACATCTCCCCGTGAGGCGACGTCGCTGAGTTCCGCCTGACCGAGGCCAAGCAGTAGCCACGCTGATGGGGCCACCACCACACCGGCGGTCAGACTCACTAAATGTCGCACGACGAAACGCCTCCCATCGGGTGGTGATGTCGATGGCACCGTACCTGCTCTGATCACACCTAATGTGTTCGACGGACGCTACCCCGCATCGCTAGCCATCGTTGGGGGACTCTTAACGTGAACTCATGAGCAAACTAGCTGGAAGACCTACCTCGTTCTCCCGAGTCACGCTCAGCCGAATTATGTCCACTGTGGATGTCAATCTGTTAGGGACAGTCCATGGTGGCGTCATTATGAAGTTCCTCGACGACGCTGCGGCGGCCGTAGCCGCGCGGCACTCCGGCGGCCCCGCCGTCACCGCCGCGATCGATGAGATCGTCTTCTCCGAACCGGTCCGGGTGGGGGACTTAGTGCACGCGCACGCCCAGGTCAACTGGACCGGGCGTACCTCCATGGAGGTCGGGGTGCGGGTCGTGGCCGAGCGGTGGGACCAGGGTGGCACCGATCCGATCCGGGTGGCCACGGCGTACCTGGTCTTTGTGGGGGTCGACGACCAGGGCCGGCCCCGGGAGATCCCCCCGGTGATCCCCGAAACCCCTGAGGACGAGCGGCGTTATCGGGAGGCCCAGATCCGCCGGGAACACCGACTCGCCCGCCGCCAAGCCATCCTCAGCTCCCGCCAACTGAAGAACAAATAGATAGAACAAATAGATATCGACTCGATTGGCGCAGATTCGGGGCGTCGTACGGGCCATCCAGCTCTGGCGATCACACGCTTACCGTTTCCTCCGTCGCCGAACAGCGATCAGCAGGCAAGATGACAAGATGGCCCCTGGTGATCTGCTCTGGACGCCGCCCGCCGATGTCTGGGAGACCTCCCGAATCGGTGATTTCACGCGTGCGCTGCCCCATCGTTTCGAGGACTACCCGCAACTGTGGAACTGGTCGGTTGAGGATCTCGCGGGTTTTTGGGAAGCCATCTGGAACTACTTCGATGTCATCGGTCACTCTCCGTACCAGCATGTGCTGGAGGGAGACCAGATGCCCGGGGTCCGGTGGTTTCCGGGCGCCACGCTGAACTACGCCGAACACGTCCTGCGTGCCGGCGGACTGTCCCCCACCGACACCGTCCTGGTGGCGCGTTCCCAGACCCGCTCACCGATGGAGCTGACCGTTGAGCAGTTACGCGACCAGGTCGCCCGGGCCCGCGCTGGCCTGCTCCGACTGGGGGTCGAGCGCGGGGACCGGGTCGCGGCCTACCTGCCCAACATCCCGGAAGCAGTGGTGTTGCTGTTGGCCACGGCGAGTATCGGTGCGATCTTCACCAGCTGCGCTCCAGAGTTTGGGACGCGCAGCGTCTGCGACCGGTGGCGTCAGGTGGCACCAAAGGTGCTGGTGACGATCGACGGGTACCGCTATGGTGCTCGGACGATCGACCGCAGCGCCGAGGTAGCTCAGATCCGGTCGGAGCTACCCAGCCTGGAGCACACCGTCGTGCTGCCCTACCTGGGCTCCGGAGAGGTGCTGTCGTGGCAGGACACAGTGTCCTGGAAGGAGCTGCTGGCCGAGCCGGGGCCGCTTGAGTTCACCCCGGTGCCTTTCGACCATCCGCTGTATGTGCTCTACTCCTCGGGCACCACCGGGTTACCCAAACCGATCGTGCACGGGCACGGGGGGATCCTGCTGGAGCATCTGAAGATGCTCGCGCTGCACCACGATCTGGGCCGGGGGGACCGGTTCTTCTGGTTCACCACCACCGGCTGGATGATGTGGAACTACCTGGTGTCCGGGCCGGCGGTGGGCAGCGCAATCGTGCTGTTCGACGGTGATCCGACCTACCCGGACCTGGGGTGTTTGTGGCGCATGGCGGCCGAGACCGGAACCACCTACTTCGGCACCGCCGCACCGTTCCTGCTGGCCTGTCGCAAGGCAGGGGTGCGGCCAGGCGGGCTCGCCGCCCGGCTGCGCGGGCTCGGCTCGACCGGGGCGCCGCTGCCGCCGGAGGGTTTCCGATGGGTGTACGAGGCGGTTAACCCCGATCTGATGCTCACCTCCCTGTCTGGTGGGACAGACATGTGTACCGGCTTTGTGGGAGGAGTGCCGCTGCTGCCGGTGTATGAGGGGGAGATCTCCTGCCGGTGCCTCGGGGCGCGGGTGGAGGCCTATGACCCGCAGGGACGACCGGTCATCGACCAACGAGGGGAGCTGGTGATCACGGCGCCGATGCCGTCGATGCCGGTCGGTTTCTGGAACGACCCGGACGGCAGCCGGTACCGGGACGCGTACTTCTCTGTATTTCCTGGTGTGTGGCGGCACGGTGACTGGATCACGGTGACCTCCCGAGGAACATGTGTGATCACTGGCCGCTCCGACGCCACACTCAACCGGGGCGGGGTCCGGTTGGGCACCAGCGAGTTCTACTCCGTGGTGGAGGAGTTGCCCGAGGTAACCGACGCGCTGGTGATCCACCTGGAGGATCCCGCCGGTGGCCCCGGAGAGTTGGTGCTGTTTGTGGTGTTGCGGGACGGGCTGGTCCTCGACGATGAGATGCGGAACAAGATCAACCGCCGTCTGCGGACCGAGCTGTCGCCCCGCCACGTTCCAGACGCGATTCATCAAGTCCCGGCGGTGCCGCGTACCTTATCGGCGAAGAAGCTGGAGGTGCCCGTCAAGAAAATCCTCACCGGCACCCCCATTGAAGCGGCCGCCGCACCTGGTGCGCTGGCCAACCCCGAATCGCTGAACGCTTTCCTGCCCTACGCCCGCCGTCCAGCGCAGGAGGCGATGCATAAGCCAGAGCGGGAGTCAAAGCCGGAGAAGGCATCAACCTAGGCGAAATAACGCAGGCCTAAGGATATAGGTGAAAGCCTGCTGAAAGGGTGAGAGGCTGAGGCGCGCATCAGGGTAGGCGTCGGCGTCCACGCGTCATAGGACGACTGTGGCGTCAAAGTGACTAGCCGGTCAAAAGGCGACCGGGCGTCAAAGGGTGACCGTGACGCGTTCGCTGGCGGCCCGGTCAGACAGCTTCGCGCGGTCGGTGTTGACCGACAGCACCACCGAACCCCCCACCGCCAGCGGCGCCACCAACCAGTCGACCGGATCGACCGGGTCGACGGCGAGCAGCCGCCCGCGCGCCTCCAGCCCGATCTCACGCGCCCGCTGGCGGGCGCGTTCCACCACCTCCCGGAAACTGAGCCCGTCTAAGGCGGGACCGTCGGGATCGACGGGAGTGGCGGGGGCAAAACGGTCACCGAAGGTGCGGACTTCAATGACGTAGTCGGCCACCCCCGCGGGCGCGTCGCGCATGGGGGCGGCGAGCGGGGCGAGGGCCAGCCCGTAGGTCTCTCCCGGGCTCCACGCCGTGGCTTCCTCCAAGCGATCGCGCGCCACGAACGCCACGTCCACCGGTGTCGGATCGGTCCGGGCCACAGCGACACCCGCCGCCCAGCAGCCCAGCAGGACGGCCGCGGTCTGCCAGTGCGCCGGCAGGAGGACAGCGACTGGGTCGCCCGGTCCAAGGCCGGCGCCGTCGATGAGGAGGTTGGCCGTCTTAGCCACCCAGTTGCTCAGCGTCGCCCCGGACAGTTCCGTACGTTCCCCGGTGGCGTCGTCGTAGAACGTCACCACAGGACGGGCAGGATCGTCAGCCACGACCGCTTCCAATAGGGCGGCGGGGTGCTCGCTGCTCATCGTCCTCCTTCCGTACCCTTGGCCAGTTTTCTGCCGCGCGCGTCCCTCACGTGCTCGACCTGTGCGGATGAGACCGTCCGGGCGCCGCATCCACGATGGGTGCGCCTAGTTGCCACATCGAGGGATTTCGTCCGTTTCGCCACTATTGCGGCTTCGTGTGAGTGATAGTGATGCCCGAGGTTACCGCCTGGTGAGTCCGCAGGTACGTGGGGGGGACGACAGATGCGGATACGCATGCTGGGAGCCGTACTGGGAGTGTTGGTGGCGGTGCCGATGGTGATGATGGTGCCGATTGTACCGGTATCTTTCCATACATCCCCTTTGGGGGGTGATGCTCGTCAATCGACTCAGTCAACGGCCCCTCGAGTCGTCACCGTGGAGCTGGGAAGCGAGACCGCTCCGCGCAACGGCGCCCGTACCGAGGTCGGGTTCCCGGACGGTGTCCCGATCGCCGAGTCGAACCTGTCCAGGCTGGAGCAGATCAGACCGCCGTCACGCTCCCTGCGCTACCGCGCGCCGCGTACCCAGGAATTCAGCGCGGTCGCGGTGACCTGGCGGCACCAGAACCGGCCGGCCACCGTCAACGTCGCAGTGCGGGTACGTCAGGAAGGTGCCTGGTCGCCGTGGCAGGCGGTGGGTGCGGAGGAGAACACCGCCCCGACGGCGACGCGTCAGGGGGTGGAGACGGCCGCCGATGTCCGAGACGCGGCCAGTCTGATTTGGGTTGGGCCCAGCGAAGGCGTCGACCTGATGGTGACGACCCTGGCCGGACCGGCGCCCGTCGGGGTGCGGTTGGAGCTGATCGACCCGCTCGATCTCCCCACCGACCACGAGCCAGAGCTCACGCAACCGTCGAGCCGTGATGAGGCCGCTAAACCTCCGGCGATCTTCTCGCGGGCGGCCTGGGGTGCCAACGAGACCGTAGCCACCTGGTCGCCGCAGTACGCCTCCACCGTGCACGCGGTGGTGCTGCACCACACCGCGACGTCCAACAACTACCAGCCCGCGGATGTCCCCAAAATCCTTCGGTCGATCTTCCACTATCACGCGGTGAGTAACGGATGGGGAGATATTGGATATAACGTGCTGGTTGACCGGTTTGGGCGGCTGTGGGAAGGGCGTAAGGGGGGCCTGACGCGTCCGGTCATCGGCGCGCACGCAGGGGGATTCAACACCGGTACCGCGGGGATCGCCATGATCGGTCACCACAGCACCACTCCGGTGCCCGCCGCGGTGGTGGAGAGCGTGGCGCGTTACGTGGCGTGGAAGTTCTCACTGCACGGCGGTGTCGATCCCCGTGGGTCGGTGCAGCTGACCGGGGGACCATCGTCAAAGTACCCCACCCGAGTGACCCTCACGCTGCCGCGGGTGTTTCCTCATCAGGCCACCAGCGCGACCGAGTGCCCTGGGCGATACGGGCTGGAGGCGTTGGAGCCGATCCGGCAACGGGCTTTCCAATTGATGAATATCTGGCAAGACCCCACGCAGACACGGACCCGGCTGGCGGTGTTTCGGCCTGCTGAGGGTACGTGGTTTATCCACGGTGTGGGTTCGGTGCGGTACGGCGAGGCTGGGGATATTCCGGTGCCGGCCGACTATGAC
>Ga0207873_1000204_pt1 | contig 64194 bp, 61 predicted proteins | sample BGWIniCompost_FD_187373 | JGI IMG/M metagenome (GOLD analysis project Ga0207873, IMG submission 187373) | Cellulose adapted compost microbial communities from Newby Island Compost Facility, Milpitas, CA, USA - BGW Initial Compost (SPAdes)... ...
GCGGAGGCCTTGTCATTTCCGCACGCGCAAGAGAGGGGTTCGAACCCTCGAGAAGAAAACCATCGGGTTCGAGCCAAGCTTTGCGGAATCATCGAACGCTTTTCGCTTCCCCCGCGCTTTCGTGCTAGTTTCCTCCGTACCAAATCAATAAGAGGGTCTGCGATGTCCACCCTGGATACCGTCAGCGGCAACGTCGTTGCCTATGCTCCTGCCGAAGTTCGCGGCGCCTTCGTGCGGCGCGCCTACCTGCACGCCATTGGCGGCATCGTCGGTTTTGCCGCCATCGAGTGGTACCTGTTCTCCTCGGGGCTTGCGTTGCCCATCCTGGAAACGCTGATGGCCGGCAGCTGGCTGCTGGTGCTCGGCGGCTTCCTGCTGGTGAGCTGGATTGCGACGCACGTCGCCCATCGCGTGCGCTCCGTGCCGGCGCAGTACGCGGCGTTTGCCGCACTGGTGGTCGCGGAAGCGATCATCTTCGTGCCGCTCCTGGCGATGGCGATGATAAAGGCGCCGGGGGTGATCGAAAGCGCCGCCTGGGTCACGCTCATGGGCGCGACCGGGCTGATCGTGGTCGCCACCGTGACCGGCAAGGACTTTTCCTTCCTGCGCGGCATTCTCATGTGGGGCGGCGTGCTGGCACTGGTGGCGATCGTCTCCGCGGTGCTGTTCGGCTTCGAGATCGGCACCTGGTTCTCGGTGGCCATGATCGGCTTCGCGGGCGCGGCGATTCTCTATGACACCTCGAACATCCTGCATCACTACCCGGAAGACCGTTACGTCGCGGCCGGCATGCAGCTGTTCGCGTCGATCGCGCTAATGTTCTGGTACGTGCTGCGGCTGTTCATGTCGCGCGACTGACCGCAGGACGCCTTGACGAAAAGGCCCCTTCACGGGGCCTTTTTCATTTCCGCTCGAACCCTCACCCCGGCTGGGTGAGGATGATGGGCGCGCCGCGCGTGATCACCATGGTGTGCTCGTACTGCGCGTTGATGGAGCCCGGCTTGCCGGCCAGCGTCCAGCCGTCGCCAGTGTCCTCGACGTAGCGATTGCGGTCGGAGAGGAACGGCTCGATGGTGATGACCAGGCCCTCGGTGAGCACGCGCCGGTCGCGCGGCTCGTAATAGCCGTAGATCTCTTCCGGGTATTCGTGCAGGCCGCCGCCGACGCCATGGCTGCAGAGATTGCGGATGACGCGGTAGCCGCGCTGCTTCGCGAGCTGCTCTATCGCCTTGCCGATGCGGTTCATCGGCTGACCCGCCCGCGCTTCGCGCATGGCGGCTTCCAGCGCATCGCGGGTGGCGCGACAGATGCGTTCCTTGGGAAGCGAAGCCGGCGGAATGATGAAGCTGCCGCCAGTGTCGGCGAAGTAGCCATCCTTCTCCGCCGAGACGTCGATGTTGACAAGATCGCCGGGCTGCAGCACGCGTTCGCCGGGAATGCCGTGCGCGGCTTCCTCGTTGACGCTGATGCAGGTCGCGCCGGGAAAGTCATAGGTAAGCTGCGGCGCCGAACGCGCGCCCTGTTCCTCGAGCAGCTTCGCGCCGATCGCATCCAGCTCCGCGGTGGTCATGCCCGGCTCCGCCGCCTTCTGCATGTCGCGCAGCACGTTGGCGACGATGCGGCCGATGGCGCGGAGCTTTTCCAGCTGTTCGTCGTTTTCGACGGTCACGGGTTCAAGCCTTCGCTGCAGGAATCTTTTCGATCCCGCCCATGTACGGCCGCAGTACCTCGGGAACGACGATGCTGCCGTCTTCCTGCTGGTAGTTCTCGATCACCGCAATCATCGCGCGACCGACCGCAACACCGGAGCCGTTCAGGGTGTGCACGGGCTCGGGCCTGTTGCCGTTTTCGGGGTTGCGCCAACGTGCCTGCATGCGGCGCGCCTGGAAGGCCTCGCAGTTGGAGACCGAGGAAATCTCGCGGTACTTGCCCTGCCCCGGCAGCCATACTTCGAGGTCATGCGTCTTCGCCGCGCCGAAGCCGATGTCACCCGAGCACAGCGCGACGATGCGATACGGCAGGCCGAGCAACTGGAGAATCCTCTCGGCGTGACCGGTCATCTCCTCCAGCGCGGCATACGAATCCGCGGGCTTCACGATCTGCACCATCTCGACCTTGTCGAACTGATGCTGGCGGATCATGCCGCGCGTGTCCTTGCCGTAGGAACCCGCCTCGGAACGGAAGCACGGCGTGTGCGCGACGTATCGGCGCGGCAGCGACTCGGCCGCAAGGATCTCGTCGCGCGCGAAGTTGGTCACCGGCACCTCGGCGGTGGGGATGAGATAGAACTCGTGTTCGCCTTCGAGACGGAACAGGTCCTCGCCGAACTTGGGCAGCTGGCCGGTGCCAAGCAGGCTGTCGCGGTTGACGATATAGGGAACGTAGACTTCCTCGTAGCCATGCTCGTTGATGTGCGTATCGAGCATGAACTGCGCCAGGGCGCGATGCAGCCGCGCCATCGGTCCCTTGAGGGTGACGAAGCGCGCACCGGTGAGCCTGGCGGCAAGATCGAAATCCATCAGGCCCGAGCCAAGATCGACGTGATCCTTCGGCTCGAACGCGAATTCCCTCGGCTCGCCCCAGCGCCGAATCTCGATGTTGTCGTTCTCGTCCGCGCCGACCGGCACCGATTCGTGCAGCAGGTTCGGCACGCGCATCAGTAAATCATCGAGCTCCGCCTGCAGCGCGTCGAGACGCGCTTCCGCCGCCTTGAGCTCGTCGCCCAGCTTGCCGACCTCGGCGAGCAGCGGCGCGATATCCTCGCCGCGCGCCTTGGCCTGGCCGATGGACCTGGAACGCGTGTTGCGCTCGTTCTGCAGCTGCTCGGTGCGCACCTGCACCTGCTTGCGTTCGGCTTCCAGGCGTTCATATTCGGCACGCGGGAAGTCGAAGCCGCGCTTCTTCAGGTTGGCGACGACGGCGTCGAGATCGGAGCGGAGCAGTTTGACGTCAAGCATGAGGCAATCCGTTCATTTCAAGGTGTTGATCAACGTGTAGCCGCCGGCGACGGCGGCCAGGCAGAGCGCGAAGTTCGCGGCGATGTTCAGCAGCGCGCGCAGCGGCTCGCCCTGCTGGAACAAGGCGAACGTGTCCCATGAGAATGTCGAGAACGTCGTGAACGCGCCGAGAAGGCCAGCAAACACGAAGACCCGCAATTCATCCGGCATCAGCTCGCGTACCGCAAGCGCGGCCATCAGCATGCCGAAGGCCAGCGAACCGGAAACGTTCACGAACAGCGTCGCCCAGGGAAAGCCCTTCGAGGGCAGGTACATGCCAACCAGCCAGCGTGCCAGCGCGCCGACCGCCCCGCCGCAGGCTACGGCCAGTCCGTGCGTCCACATCAGCCCTTCCCCTTGCGCCGTCCAGCCCTGGCGTCCTTCGCGCGCAGGTCGGCGAGCTTCTCGGCCACGCGGATCTCCAGGCCGCGTGGCACGGGATGATAATACGAACGCGGCGGCATCTCGTCGGGAAAATATTCGACACCGGCGGCAAAGGCGTCCGGCTCGTCGTGCGCGTAACGGTATTCGCGGCCATGACCGATCTCCTTCATGAGCTTCGTGGGTGCATTGCGAAGATGGACCGGCACCGGCAGCGAACCGCGCGATTCGGCGTCGCTGCGCGCCGCCTTCCAGGCGGTGTAGACCGCATTCGACTTCGGCGCGATGGCGCAATAGACCACCGCCTGGGCGATGGTGAGCTCGCCTTCCGGGCTGCCCAGGCGGGTCTGCACGTCCCAGGCGTTCAGCGCGAGCTGCAGGGCGCGCGGATCGGCGAGGCCGATGTCCTCGCTCGCCATGCGCACCACGCGGCGGACGATGTAGAGCGGATCGCAGCCGCCGTCGATCATGCGCGCGAGCCAATAGAGCGCCGCGTCCGGATCGGACCCGCGCACTGCCTTGTGAAGCGCCGAAATCTGGTCGTAGAAATCATCACCGCCCTTGTCGAAGCGGCGCACGCCGCCGCTGATGACGTCATGCAGGGCTTCCGCGCTGATGTCGCCATTCTCGTTCGCGAGTTCCGCGGCGATCTCCAGCAATGACAGCGCGCGGCGCGCGTCGCCATCCGCGGCGCGCGCGAGTTCATCGCGCAGTTCCTCGGCAAGTCTCACCTCGCCACCGAGACCACGCTCGGCGTCAAGGAGCGCGCGGTCGATGAGTTCGCGCAGGTCCTCGACCGAGAGCGACTTCAGCACGTAGACGCGAGCGCGCGACAGCAAGGCGTTGTTGAGTTCGAAGGACGGGTTCTCGGTGGTGGCACCGATGAAGATCAGCGTGCCGTCCTCGACGTACGGCAGGAAGGCGTCCTGCTGCGCCTTGTTGAAGCGATGCACCTCGTCCAGGAACAGCACCGTGCCGCGACCCATCTCGCGATGCTTCCTGGCGGCTTCGGCCGCGGCGCGCACTTCCTTCACGCCTGACATTACCGCCGACAGCGGCATGAACTCGGCATCGCAGGTGCGCGCCACCAGCCGCGCCAGCGTGGTCTTGCCCGTGCCCGGCGGGCCCCACAGGATCATGGAATGCGCGCGCCCCGACTTCAGCGCCTCGAAGAGCGGCTTGCCGGGCGCGAGCAGGTGCTTCTGCCCGGCGACTTCCTCCAGGCTGCGCGGCCGCATGCGGTCCGCCAGCGGGGTGAAGCGATCATTGGCCATGGCGTGGCTCCGGAATCAGGGATTCGATCAATGCAAATGGCGAATCAGGCAGCAGCCGCGCGATGAAAACGCCGCAGGCGGCGCCCGCGGCGTTGGCGGCAAGATCCAGCCATTCCGGCTGGCGGAGCGGCGTCAGGCCCTGCAGCAGCTCGATCATTCCGCCCCAGGCGAGCACCAGCAGGAACACCGCGACGCGATGCGAGGACAGCGCGGCGAACCAGCCGCCGAGCAGGGCGTAGGCGAGGAAATGCAGCAGCTTGTCGGGAAAGGCGGGATCACCCTCGCCCGGCGGCATCAGGCTTCCCAGCAGGATCAGCAGCGCAAGCGCGAATCCCAGCGTCCACCACAGGCCGCCGTAACGCAGGACGTTCATTCCAGCGGCGTCGCCTCGCCGATCACGTCCGCGCCTTCCGGCGGCGTGAAGCGGAACGCGTCAGCCGCGATGCTGGGGTTGATCTTCATGTCGCGGAAACGGATGCGCGTGGTCTGGCCGAGATTGTCCTGCAGCTCCATGGTGTCGAGGCGGCCATTCGACAGCGCGACCCGCACCCGCTCGAAGTCGGTGTCGCGAACGCGCGGCACGAGCTCGATCCAGTAGAGCTCGCCAGCCGGGCCGAGCTCGCGGACGATGAATTCCTCTTCGATGGGACGCGTGCCGGTCAGCAGCGAGGCCGGCGAGCTTGCCAGCGTCTCCGCCATGGGCTTGACCGTGGCCTGCTCGAGCTCGGGGTCATAGGTCCAGAGATTGCTGCCGTCGCCGACGATGACCTGCTCGAACGGCGCCTCGTAGTTCCAGCGGAAGCGGCCCGGACGCTGCAGCAGGAAGGTGCCGCTGCTTTCACGGACGGTTTCGAGCGCGTCGTTCAGCACCGTCTGCGTGAACTCCGCCTGCAGCGTCTTCAGGTCGCGGGTGAAGTCCTGCAAGGCCTTGAGCGCCGCGGCGTCATCGGCAAAGGCCGGCAGCGCGACGGACAGCAGGACGGTCATCAGGAGTTTTTTCATGTGAAGAATCCGGGTGTGAATTGAGAGCAACGAATCGCGAGAGCCGCGAGGCTTCCCGATTCGTTCAATCCTTCGGCGGCGGCGGCGCCAGCACCTCGCGCACGCCATTGTGCTGCGGGGGACTGACGATGCCGGCCATTTCCATTTCCTCGATCATCCGGGCGGCGCGGTTGTAGCCGATCTTCAGCTTGCGCTGCACGCCGGAAATGGAAGCCTTGCGCGTCTCGGTGACGAAGCGTACCGCCTCGTCGTACAGCGGATCGCCCTCGCCGCCCTCTTCCGGGTCGCCGCCGCCGTTCGACGGCGACAGGCCGGGAATCGGCTCCGACGGGCCGTCGATGATCTCGTCGATGTAGCGCGGCTGGCCCATCTTCTTCAGGGCATCGACCACGCGGTGCACCTCGGCGTCGGAGACGAAGGCGCCATGAATGCGGGTCGGCACGCCGGTGCCGGCCGGCAGGTAGAGCATGTCGCCATGGCCGAGCAGGTTCTCCGCACCCATCTGGTCGAGGATGGTGCGCGAGTCGACGCGCGAGGACACCTGGAAGGCGATGCGCGCGGGGATGTTCGCCTTGATGAGGCCGGTGATCACGTCCACTGACGGGCGCTGCGTGGCGAGGATGAGATGGATGCCGGAGGCGCGCGCCTTCTGCGCCAGCCGCGCGATCAGCTCCTCGACCTTCTTGCCGACCACCATCATCATGTCGGCCAGCTCGTCGATGATCACCACGACCAGCGGCAGGGTCTGCAGCTCGGGGGCTTCCGCCGCCTCGCCCTCGAAGGTTTCCTCGGGCTTGAACAGCGGGTCCTTGAGCGGCTGGCCCTTCTCGGCGGCCTCCTTCACCTTGCGGTTGAAGCCGGCGATGTTGCGCACGCCGACCGCCGCCATCAGCTTGTAGCGCCGCTCCATCTCCGCCACGCACCAGCGCAGCGCATTGGCGGCTTCCTTCATGTCGGTGACCACCGGCGCCAGCAGGTGCGGGATGCCCTCGTAGACGGACAGCTCCAGCATCTTGGGGTCGATCATGATCAGCCGCACGTCCTCGGGCCGCGCCTTGTACAGCAGCGACAGGATCATGGCGTTGATGGCGACCGACTTGCCCGAGCCCGTCGTGCCCGCGATCAGGAGATGCGGCATGCGCGCCAGGTCCGCGACCGACGGGTAACCGGAAATGTCCTTGCCCAGCGCAAGCGTCAGCGGCGACTGCGTCTGGTCGTATTCGCGCGAACGCAGGATCTCGCCCAGCGTGACCAGTTCGCGGGTCTCGTTGGGAATTTCCAGGCCCACGGTGGACTTGCCCGGGATGACCTCGACCACGCGCACGGAAATCGCCGACAGCGCCCGCGCGAGGTCCTTGGAAAGATTGGAAATCTGGCTGACCTTCACGCCCGCGGCCGGCTGCAGCTCGAAGCGCGTGATCACCGGGCCCGGATTGACCGCGACCACCTGCACTTCCACGCCGAAGTCGGCGAGCTTCATCTCGACGAGGCGCGACATCGCCTCCAGCGCCTCGGGCGAATAGCCCTGCTTCTTCGCCGGCGGATCGTCCAGCAGCGACAGCGCCGGCAGCTCGGCGTTGGCCGGCGGCTCGAACAGCGGCACCTGGCGCTCCTTCTCGACGCGCAGGCTGGGCTCCAGCCTGGCCACCGCGGGTTCGATCTTCGGCTTGGGCTTTTCCTTGCGCCGCTCGGTGGCGACGCGCACCAGCTCGACGCGCTGCTGGCGGGAACGCTGGTCCTCCATCGCCTGGCGGGCGCGTTCCATGCGGTTGCGCAGGACCTCGAAGAAGGTCAGCGTCCAGCGGCCGGTGGTGTCCATCACCTGCAGCCAGGAAATGCCGGTGAACAGCGTCACGCCGCCCAGGAACAGCGCCAGCAGCAGCACCGTCGCGCCCAGCGGATGCAGCACGGCGGCAAAGCCGTCGCCAATGAAGCTGCCGAGAATGCCGCCCGAACCCTTGGGCGCGGATTCCATGGACACCTGCCAATGCAGGTGGGCCAGCGCCGCGGCGCCGGCCAGCGTGAGCACGAAACCGAGGGTCTTGAGGGTGATGACGGTGCGGTTGACCGGGCCTTCCAGCACCGGCCGGGCGCTGTAGATCATCCAGCCGGCAAGCAGGATGAGCACCGGGAAAAGATGCGCGGGGTAGCCGAACAGCAGCAGCAGCAGGTCGGCGGTATAGGCACCGGCCACGCCAATCCAGTTGTGCACCGGTTCGCTGCCGCCGGTATAGGAGAAACCCGGATCGCGGTGATGGTAGCTGGCCAGCGCCGCCGCTAGCAGCAACGCCAGGCCCACGAACATCCACAGGATCGCCTCCCGCAGGCCGCGGGCGAGCTGGTGGCCGAGCAAGGGTTCGTCGTTATCGCGCTTCTTGGTGCGCCTAGCCTGGGCCAATGTTTACCCCAAGTGTCAGTTATCTTTCGTAACTGTTTATATTAATTTGAATTTCGTTTCCACCGACGGGGCCTGGAAACGTCGCCGGCGGGAGCCTCCCGCCGGCATTTTTCACTGCCCTCAGCCGAGGATGGCCGGGTGCACGACCCTGCCGTTCTCGACGTTGAGGCCGCCCATCAGGCCCTTGTCGTCCCGCCAGTTGCCGGAGGCCAGCTTGGAGACGTAACGGGCGATGGCCGCCGAGAGCGCCTGCGAGGCGGTGCGCGGCACCGCGCCCGGCATGTGGGTCACGGTGAAGTGCGTGATGCCTTCCCAGGTGTAGGTCGGGTTGTCCCAGGTGGTCGGCTTCGAAGTTTCGATGCAGCCGCCCTGGTCGATGGCAATGTCCACCACCACCGAGCCCGGCGACATGCGGCGAACCATGTCGGCCAACACCAGCACCGGCGCCTTCGCGCCAGGCACCAGCACGGCGCCGATCACGACGTCCGCCTGCGCCACCGCGTCGGCAACATCCTTGACGTGCGGGTACAGGCCGGTGACGTTCGCGCCCAGCGCGCGCATCTTCTCCAGCTTGTCCATGTCGAGATCGAACACCGTCACCTCGGCGCCGACGCCCGCCATGATGGTCGCGGCGGCACCGCCCGAGACGCCGGCGCCCAGGATCACCACCTTGCCGCGGCGCGCGGCGGGAATGCCGCCGAGCAGCACGCCCTTGCCGCCGTGCGGCGCATGCAGCAGCGTGATCGCCCACTGCGCGGACAGGCGGCCCGCGATGTCGGACATCGGCGCGAGCAGCGGCAGCTTGCCGTTGACTTCCACGGTCTCGAAGGCGACCGCGGTCAGGCCGATGCGCTTGAGCTCTTCGGTGAGCTTCGGTTCGGCGGCGAGGTGCAGGTAGCAGAACAGCAGGTGTTCCTTGCGCAGGTGCTTGAGATCCTCGGCGATCGGCTCCTTGACCTTGACTATCATCTCGGCCTGTTCGTAGAGCTTCTCGACATCGACGACCTCGACGCCGACGGCGCGGTAATCGTCATCGCTGTAACCGCTCTTCACCCCCGCGCCCGCTTCCACCATCACGGTATGGCCTTCGCGTACCAGTCCGGCGCAGGCCGCCGGAATGAGGCCCACGCGGCCTTCCATCGGTTTCAGCTCTCGGGGGATACCAATGCGCATCTCAGTTCACTCCTTTACGGTGCGGGGGCGTTTGCGTACCATTCTGCGGCTCCAACGCCGCCTGAATGGCGACCTCAGAATGTGCACTGCGGTGCCAGGGACTCCCCGGGCACCGCAGCGGCAGAACGCGAAATCTTTCCGAATCAAGGGCCGAATTATACATGAGCGACGTCAAACATTGCCGCCTTCTCATCCTGGGCTCCGGCCCGGCCGGCTACACCGCCGCCGTCTACGCGGCGCGCGCCAATCTCAAGCCCGTGCTGGTCACCGGCCTGGAACAGGGCGGCCAGCTGATGACCACCACCGACGTGGACAACTGGCCGGGTGACGTCGAGGGCCTGCAGGGACCGGCGCTGATGGAGCGCATGCGCCGGCATGCCGAGCGCTTCGACACCGAGATCGTGTTCGATCACATCCACACCGCGAATCTCAAGGAAAGGCCCTTCCGCCTGGAAGGCGACAACGGCATCTACACCTGTGACGCGCTGATCATCGCCACCGGTGCCACCGCCAAGTACCTCGGCCTCGAGTCCGAGGAAGCCTTCAAGGGCAAGGGCGTGTCGGCCTGCGCGACCTGCGACGGCTTCTTCTACCGCGGCCAGAAGGTGGCGGTCATCGGCGGCGGCAACACCGCCGTGGAAGAGGCGCTGTACCTCTCCAACATCGCTTCCGAGGTGCATCTCATCCATCGCCGCGACACGCTGCGCGCCGAGAAGATCCTGCAGGACAAGCTGTTCGAGAAGGCGAAGAACGGCAACATCAAGCTGCACTGGCACCGCAATCTCGAGGAAGTGCTCGGCAACGAGATGGGCGTGACCGGCATCCGCCTGCACTCCTCCGAGGACATCAACGTCAAGGAAGAGCTCGAGGTCGCCGGCGTGTTCATCGCCATCGGCCACAAGCCGAACACCGAGCTCTTTGCCGGCCAGCTGGAGATGGAAGGCGGGTACATCGTCACGCAGATGGGCCGCAACGGCAACGCGACCGCGACCAGCATCCCGGGCGTGTTCGCGGCCGGCGACGTGATGGATCATGTCTACCGCCAGGCGATCACCTCGGCAGGCACCGGCTGCATGGCCGCGCTGGACGCCGAGCGCTACCTGGATCACCTGGAGAACACCTTCGGGACATGGTGAACCTCGTCCAGCCGCGTTCCAGTCTTGCGGGCATCGCCGCGGCAAGCTGGAACGCGCTGGCTGGCGCCGATCACCCGTTCGTCTCGCACGCCTACCTGTACGCGCTCGAAGCCTCGAACAGCGCGGTCGCCGAAACCGGCTGGGAAGCGGCCCACCTCCTGGCGGAACATGACGGCGCGCTGCGCGCCGCCCTGCCCCTCTACCGCAAGCATCACTCCTGGGGCGAATTCGTGTTCGACTTCGCCTGGGCCGACGCCTGCCACCGCGCGGGCCTGGCCTATTACCCGAAATTCCTCACGGCCGTGCCGTTCACGCCGGTCGCCGGGCCTCGCCTGCTGGGCAACGACGCCGAGACCCTGATCGAGGCCGGGCTGGAACTCATGGCGGCGGAAGACGTGCTCACGTGGCATGTACTCTTCCCGGACGAAGCCGAGCACGAGCTGTGGCGGGCGTACGGCTTCCTGCCGCGCATGGACGTACGCTTCATCTGGCGGGATCGCGGCTTCGGCGATTTCGACGGTTTCCTGGCCGCGCTCAACCACAAGCGGCGCAAGGAAATCGGCCGCGAGCGGCGGCGGGTCAAGGACGCCGGCATCCGCTTCCGCACGCTCACGGGACACGATCTCGATGACGAGACGCTGACGGCGCTGTACCGTTGCTACGCCAGCACCTACCACCTGCGCGGCCGTCATCCCTATCTCACGGCGCAGTTCTTCCGGCTCCTCGCCGGGCAGCTGCCGGAAACCCTGGTGGTGTTCGCCGCCCAGCGTGATGGCGAGATGATCGCGGCGGCGATCTGCATGCGCGACCACGACACGCTTTACGGGCGCTGGTGGGGCGCGCTGGAAGACGTGCCCGGCCTGCACTTTGAGGCTTGTTACTATCAAGGCATTGCCTACTGCCTGGAACAGGGGCTGACGCGCTACGATCCGGGCACGCAGGGCGAACACAAGCTGGCGCGCGGCTTCGCGCCGGAACCGGCCTGGTCCATGCACCGCCTTGCGCATCCCGGGCTGGAGGCGGCCGTGCGTGACGCGCTGAAGCATGAAACCGCGCTGGTCCAGGCCTACATTGATGACTGCCGCGCGCATCTCCCCTACCGCCGGGATACGCAATGACGGGTTTGCACTGGATAACACCGGATCACCCAGCAGACGCCTTCCCTGCGCCGGAGCTTGCCCTGCGCGACCCGGACGGCCTGCTCGCCATCGGCGGTGATCTCGCCCGCGAGCGCCTGCTGTGCGCCTACCGCAAGGGCATCTTCCCGTGGTTCAACCCGGGCCAGCCGGTGCTGTGGTGGTCGCCCGACCCGCGCGCGGTGCTGTTCCCGCGCGAGCTGCACATCAGCCGCCGCCTGCGCCGCCGCCTCCGGCAGCAACCGTTTTCCTTCACCCTGGACCGCAACTTTCGCGCCGTGATGCAGGCCTGCGCGGAGACGCCGCGGAGCGGCCAGGACGGCACCTGGATCACCGCTGAAATGCTGGACGCCTACTGCGACCTGCACGCCGCGGGCTACGCCCATTCCGTGGAGGCCTGGCGTGACGGGGAGCTGGTGGGCGGCATCTACGGGGTGGCGCTCGGCCGGGTGTTCTTCGGCGAATCCATGTTCAGCCGCGTCAGCGATGCCTCCAAGGCGGCCATCACGCTACTGATCCGCGAACTGCTGGCGCGCGGCTTCGCCCTGCTCGACTGCCAGGTGGCCTCGGCGCATCTCACCAGCCTCGGCAGCCGCGAGATCCCGCGCCAGGAATTCCTGCAGCTGCTGGCGGCGAACACGGGCGCGGAACTGCCGGGTCGCTGGGAGTTCGCCACGGACCCCGGCGAACTGCACCTGTTCGATCCGGCGGCCGAGGCGGCGCCATGAACACCACGAGCCGTATCCGCCTGCCGCTTTACCTCACCCCCGAACATCCCTGCAGCTATTACGACGACCGCAGCGCCCGCACGGTGTTCGGCGACCCGCGCGCCCTGCCCGACCTGGAAATGCAGACCCGGCTCGCGCACCTTGGCTTCCGCCGCAGTGGCCGCTACATCTACCGGCCGGAATGCGACGCCTGCAGCGCCTGCCGCCCGGCGCGCATCGACGTGCATGGCTTCCGTCCCGACCGCAGCCAGCGCCGCAACCTGCGCCGCAACGGCGACCTGCATGTTTCCGTGCAACGCCCCTGGTGTGACGCCTCGCTGCTGGCGCTGTACAACGACTACCAGCAGTGGCGGCATCCGGAAGGCCAGATGTACGCCGAGGGCACGGCGCAGTACTCGGACTTCCTGCTCGCGACCTGGAGCGAGACTCGCTACCTGGAGATGCGCGAAGGCGACAAGCTCATCGGCGTGGCGGTATTCGACTGGCTGGGCGACGGGCTCTCGGCGGTCTACACCTTCTATTCGCCTGCCACGGAAGCGCGCGGTCTTGGCACCTTCGCCATTCTCCAGCTGCTGGAGCTGGCGAAACGCGAAGACCTCGATTACGTCTACCTGGGCTACTGGCTGAAGGAACACCCCAAGATGGACTACAAGCGTCGCTTCCGGCCACTGGAAGTCCTGGACGGAACGCAGTGGCGGGTGCTCGGGGAGGACCCCCACGCCGGACCCTGCGGGTTGCAGTCACCACGCCCTTAAGGCAGAATCCCCGGCCTTCGTTCCGCTGAAAAACAGGTACATCAGCTACTTATGGCAAAAGAAGACGCAATCCAGATGGAGGGCGAGGTCCTCGAAACGCTGCCGAACACGACCTTCCGAGTAAAGCTGGATAACGGCCATGTGATCACCGCTCACATCTCGGGCCGCATGCGCAAGAACTACATCCGAATCCTGACCGGCGACCGCGTGACCGTGGAACTCACCCCTTACGACCTGACCAAGGGCCGTATCGTCTACCGCGGCAAGTAAGCGCGCCCGTCGCCAGCAAAAAAACCGGCCATCAGGCCGGTTTTTTGTTGGCTGATCCACTGTCCGTTCAGACGGTAGCTTCCGCCCCCGCCGTCACGCTGATGTCCAGCGCATCGCCCTTGACGGTCACCTTGACGTGTCCGCCATTGACCAGCTTGCCGAACAGGAGCTCCTCGGCCAGCGGCCGCTTGATGTGCTCCTGGATGACTCTCGCCATCGGACGCGCGCCCATCTTCGGGTCGTAACCGCGGGCAGCCAGCCAGGTGCGCGCCTCGTCGTCCACGTCCACCGTGACGCCCTTCTGCTCCAGCTGCGCCTCTAGCTCGAGGATGAACTTGTTCACCACCTGCGCAATGGTGCGCTCGTCCAGGCCCTCGAACTGGATGATGGCATCCAGGCGGTTGCGGAACTCCGGCGTGAAGGTGCGCCTGATGACTTCCATCGCATCCGTGGAATTGTCCTGCGCGGTGAAGCCTATGGAGGTGCGGCTCATCTCCTGCGCGCCCGCGTTGGTGGTCATCACGATGATCACGTTGCGGAAATCCGCCTTGCGGCCGTTGTTGTCGGTCAGCGTGCCGTGGTCCATCACCTGCAGCAGCAGGTTGAAGACTTCCGGGTGCGCCTTCTCGATCTCGTCGAGCAGCAGCACGCAGTGCGGCTGCTTGATGATGGCCTCGGTGAGCAGGCCGCCTTGGTCGAAGCCGACGTAGCCCGGCGGCGCGCCGATCAGGCGCGAGACAGTGTGCCGCTCCATGTACTCGGACATGTCGAAGCGCACGAGCTCGATGCCCATGGCCTTGGCCAGCTGGCGCGTGACCTCGGTCTTGCCCACGCCGGTGGGACCGGCGAACAGGAAGGAGCCGATCGGCCGGTTCTCGGGACCGAGCCCCGAACGCGACATCTTGATGGCGGCTGCCAGCGTCTCGATCGCCTTGTCCTGGCCATAGATCACGAGGCGCAGGTTGCGCTCCAGGTTCTTCAGCACGTCGCGATCCGACACCGACACGCTCTTCGGCGGGATGCGCGCGATCTTGGCGACGATGTTCTCGATGTCCTGTACGGTGACGCTCTTGCGACGCTTGTTGGCGGGCATCAGCCGCAGGTTTGCGCCGGCCTCGTCGATCACGTCGATGGCCTTGTCCGGCAGGTAGCGGTCATTGATGTGCTTGGCGGCAAGCTCGGCCGCCGCCTGCAGCGTCTTCAACGGATACTTGACGTCGTGATGCTCCTCGAAGCGCGACCGCAGGCCCTTGAGGATCTCGATGGTCTCGGCGACGCTCGGCTCCGGCACGTCGATCTTCTGGAAGCGCCGCGACAGCGCGCGGTCCTTCTCGAAGATGCCGCGGTATTCCTGGTAGGTGGTCGAGCCGATGCACTTGAGCTCGCCGTTGGCAAGCATGGGCTTGATCAGGTTCGAGGCGTCCATGACGCCGCCCGAGGCCGCACCCGCACCGATGACGGTGTGGATCTCGTCGATGAACAGGATGGCGTGCTCCTGCTTGCGCAGTTCGGCGAGCACGCCCTTGAGGCGCTTCTCGAAGTCGCCGCGGTACTTGGTGCCGGCGACCAGCGCGCCGAGGTCCAGCGAGTAGATCACCGCGTCCTGAAGGATATCGGGCACCTCGCCATCGACGATCTTCTTCGCCAGGCCCTCGGCGATCGCGGTCTTGCCCACGCCCGCCTCGCCGACGAACAGCGGGTTGTTCTTGCGGCGGCGGCAGAGAATCTGGATGGTGCGCTCGATCTCGAGCTCGCGGCCGATGAGCGGGTCGATCTTGCCCATGCGCGCGCGCTCGTTGAGGTTGGTCGCGAAGTTGTCGAGCGGATTGCCGCTCGGCTCGCCGGCGGCGTCCTCGTCCTGCATGGCGGAATTCTCGCCGTTCGATTCCTCGCCGTTGATCTTGGAAATGCCGTGGGAGATGTAATTGATCACATCCAGGCGGCTGACGTCCTGGTTGTTGAGCAGGTAGACGGCGTGGCTTTCCTTCTCGCCGAAGATCGCCACCAGCACGTTGGCCGCACTGACTTCCTTGCGGCCGGAAGACTGCACGTGGAATACCGCGCGCTGCAGGACGCGCTGGAATCCCAGCGTCGGCTGCACGTCGTCGGTGACGTTGTCGGCCAGCCGCGGCGTGTTCTCATCAAGAAACAGCTCGAGCTCACGCCGCAGCAGTTCGACGTTGGCGCCGCAGGCGCGCAGGATCTCCACAACGCGGCCCGCATCCAGCAGCGCCAGCAGCAGGTGTTCGACGGTGATGAATTCATGGCGATGCCGGCGCGCACCGGAAAACGCCTCGTTCAGACAGACTTCAAGTTCTTTGCTCAGCATTACGGCCTCTGAGGCTCACGCCTCTTCTATCGTGCACATCAGCGGATGCTGATGTTCGCGCGCGTAGTCCGTCACCTGCGCGGCCTTGGTTTCGGCGATCTCGTACGTGAATACGCCGCACACGCCCTTGCCCCGGGTATGCACGTGCAACATGATCTGCACGGCCTTGGGACGATCGAGGCGGAAGAACTTCTGCAGCACCTCCACCACGAATTCCATCGGGGTATAGTCGTCGTTCAGCAGCACCACCTTGTACAGCGGCGGCCGCTTGAGCCTGGGCCTGGCCTCATCGAGAGCCAACCCATGATTGGGATCATTCTTGAAATCGCTCATGGCGCCGATTCTATCCGATCCGCAATCCGCTTTCCCCGCCGGGGAATCACTCACTTGAACTCAGGCTTTTTCCCGGAGCAGTTGTCAGCAGGCCTAGGCGTCAGTGGGGGCTGGCGGTCGGGATTCAAGTCATCGATGTTTAAAGGGTCCTCTGTATTGCAAAAGCGGCGGCTGTGCACTTCCTGTAACTTGCAGCCATTTTGCTGCACGATAAGCCACGCGCGCCGCGTCTCCGGCGCTTGAGCCGCTGCAGTGCGGCTCGTAATATGACCGCCGGTTTGCCGCGACACATTATAAGAAGTGCTCGTGCGACTGGCTTACCAGGGACAGCGACCCAAAGGATTTCATGAGCTTGGACATGCAGGCCATCACGCGCAACGAGCTGTGGCGACAGGGCTACCGCCATGCCCCTGCCGTGCTCGGCGTCCTGCTCACCGCGGCGCTGGCATGGCAGGCCGCGGCGCTGACCTGGAAGGCTGTCGAACTGCTGTCCACCGAGCCCAGCCTGCCCCCGCCCGCGCAGATCAATGATCCGGGCAGCAGGCGGGTCGAAACCGTCTCCATCGAATCCATCACCAATGCGCACCTGTTCGGCCAGGCCGACGCCCAGCCGGTGGAGATCGCCGCGGCCGCGGCGGAAGCGCCCGAGACCCGCCTGAATCTCAAGCTGCGCGGCATCCTCGCCGCCGACGAACCCGAATACAGCCGCGCCATCATCACCAGCGGCAACCAGGACAAGGTCTATGCCGTCGGCGACACGGTCGCGACCGGGACGACGGTCGAAGGCGTGCTCGCCGACCGCGTGCTGCTGCGCCGTTCCGGGCGCCTCGAAACCCTGCGGCTGCCGCGGGAAATCGCCAGCACCGGCGGCGGCGTCGAGTATCAGGAGCCGGTCGCCAGCGAGGAGGTCCGGGATGTCTCTGACATCCGCGCCGAGGTCGCCGCAGACCCGAAGCGGCTCTCCGACCTCATCCGCTACAGCCCGGTGCTCGAGAACGGCGCCATCCGCGGTTACCGTATCTACCCGGGGCGCGATCGCGCACGCTTCGCCGAGCTCGGCCTGCAGGCGGGCGACATCGTCACGGCGGTCAACGGCATGAGTCTCTCCGACCCGCGCCAGGCGACGGAAATGATGAACTCGCTTACCGATGCCTCCGACATCACGCTGACGGTCGAGCGCAACGGTTCGCCCATGACAATCACCCTGGCGGCCTCGCAATAGCGCGCCAGCAACAACGGGACCTGCTACACGATGAATGGCTTCCTCACGAACATCAGGCTGGGCTGCATCGCCGTTCTCACGCTTGCCTGCGCGCCGGCATTCGCAGCCAGCCAGGGCAACGGCAGCGAAGCGACCATCACGCTCAACTTCGTCGACACGGAAATCCGCGAGGTCGCCAGCAGCATCGGCCAGATCACCGGGAAGAACTTCATCCTCGACCCGCGCGTCAAGGGCCGGGTGACGGTGGTCTCCTCCCAGCCGATCAGCCTCGCCGCCGTGTACGAGACCTTCCTGTCGGTGCTCCAGGTGCACAACTTCGCCGCGGTCCCGGCCGGTAACAACATGATCAAGATCATCCCCACCGTCGAGGCGCGACAGGTGGCAGGCAACGATCTGCCGCGCTCGCTGGAAGGGCCTGCCGATGACATCGTCACCCAGGTCATCGAAGTCAGGAACGTGGAAGCGGCGCAGCTGGTGCCGCTGCTGCGCCCGCTGTTGCCGCAGACCGGGCATCTCGCCGCCTACCCCGGCGGCAACATGCTGATCGTCTCGGACCGCGCAGCCAACGTCGAGCGGCTGCTCAAGATCATCCGCCGCATGGACCAGACCTCCGATGAAGACATCGAGGTGCTGCCGCTGGAGCATGCTTCCGCGTCGGAAGTCGTGCGCGTGCTCTCGGCGCTGTCGCAGGCGCGCGGCACGGAAGGCGGCCGCAGGGCCGCCACGCTGGTCGCGGATGACCGCACCAACAGCGTGCTCATCGGCGGCGACCAAGCGGAACGCATGCGCATGCGCGGCCTGATCGCGCATCTCGACACGCCGCTGGAATCCGGCGGCAACACGCAGGTCATCTACCTGCGCTATGCGAACGCCGAGAGCCTCGCCAACGTGCTCAAGGGGCACGTCACCGAAACCGCGCAACGCGGCCAGCAGCGCGGCGGCATCGCCGGCGGTGGCGGCGGCGGTGAACGCGCCGGTGGCGGCGGAGGCAGCACTCAGGGTTACAACGATGTCGTCATCCTGCATGAGCCGGACACCAACGCGCTCATCGTGACCGCGCCGCCCAAGGCGATGCGCAACCTGCAGAACATCATCGAGAAGCTGGACATCCGCCGCGCGCAGGTGCATGTCGAAGCGATCATCGCCGAGATCTTCACCGACAACTCCGCGGAACTGGGCGTGACCTGGGCAACGGTCGACGAGAGCGGCGAAAGCGGTCCCATCGGCCTCACCAATTTTCCGTCCAGCGGCATCGGCGTCGGCCAGGTCGGTGCAGCCGCGGCATCGGGCAGCGCCGAGGCGCTCGGCAACCTGCTCGGCAGCGCGGCGGGACTTTCGCTGGGTTTCGGGCGCATCCGCGAAGGCGACGTGAGCTTCGTCGGCCTGCTGCGCGCGCTGGCGGGCAACTCGACCACCAACATCCTGTCGACGCCGTCGCTGACGACCATGGACAACGAGGAAGCCGAGATCAAGGTCGGTCAGGAAGTGCCGTTCCTCACCGGCTCGTATTCGAATACCGGCAGTACCACCGGCGGCCTCAACCCCTTCCAGACCATCCAGCGCAAGGAAGTCGGCCTGAATCTCAAGCTCACGCCGCAGATCAGCGATTCCGACACCATCGTGCTGAAGATCGAGCAGGAAGTCTCCAGCATCAGCCAGGGCTCGCAGGGCGCCGTGGACCTGATTACCGACAAGCGAACCATCACCACCAGCGTGGTCGCCGAAAACGGCGAGATCATCGTGCTGGGCGGACTCATCGACGAGCGCGTCGCGGAAAGCGAGCAGCGCGTTCCCCTGCTTGGCAGCATTCCCATCCTCGGGCAGCTGTTCCGTTACGACACGTCCAGCAAGCAGAAGCGCAACCTGATGGTGTTCATCAAGCCATCCATCCTGCGCACGCCGGGCGATACCGCGTACTTCACCAACGAGAAATACCGCTTCATTCGCAACCTGCAGGAAGGACGCGGCGGCTCCAACGTGCACCTGCTGCCCGGGCAGACACAGCCCGTGCTTCCCGACCCGGAAGAGCGCGATGCCTTGCCGGAGTCCTCGCAACAGGAGGCACAGGACGGGAACGATGTCGACGCCGAATGAACAGGTCTTCACGGCGGAAGCCGAAGAGCAGCCGCAGGCAGGCCCGCCGGCCCGCCTGCCCTTCGGCTTTGCCAAGCGCCAGGGCGTGATCGCGATCGCCGCGGAATCCGGCGAGGAGCTGCTGGTGCGCAGGAGCGCGCCGCTGCACGCGATCCTCGAGGCGCGCCGCTACCTGCAGCGGCCGCTGCCCTTGCGCGAGGTGGACGACGAGATCTTCGATACGGCCCTGCAGGCCACCTACGAGACGCAATCCGACCAGGCCATGGAAATGATGGAAGGCCTGGAGGAGGACATGGACCTCAACCGCGTCGCCGACGCCCTGCCCCAGCCCGAGGACCTGCTGGACTCGGACAATGACGCGCCGATCATCCGGCTCATCAACGCGCTGCTGACGCAGGCGGTGAAGGAGAACGCCTCGGACATTCACATCGAGCCGTTCGAGAACCGCCTGGTGGTGCGCTTCCGCGTCGACGGCGTGCTGCGCGAAGTGCTGCAGAGCCGCCGCGCCGTCGCGCCGCTGGTGGTCTCGCGCATCAAGGTGATGTCCAAGCTGGACATCGCGGAAAAGCGCCTGCCGCAGGACGGCCGCATCTCGCTGCGCATCGCCGGCCGCGCCGTGGACGTGCGCGTCTCCACCGTTCCCGCCGGGCACGGCGAACGCGTCGTGCTTCGCCTGCTCGACAAGCAGGCGGGCCGCCTGGACCTCAATCACCTCGGCATGGACGCGGCCACCCGCGAGGTGATGAACGAACTGATCCGCAAGCCGCACGGCATCCTGCTCGTCACCGGGCCGACCGGTTCCGGCAAGAGCACCACGCTTTACGCGGCGCTCTCGGTCATCAACGACAAGAGCCGCAACATTCTCACCGTCGAGGATCCGATCGAGTACGACCTCGAAGGCATCGGCCAGATGCAGGTCAACACCAAGGTGGACATGACGTTTGCGCGCGGACTGCGTGCCATCCTCCGCCAGGACCCGGACGTGGTGATGGTCGGCGAAATCCGCGACCTCGAGACCGCGGAGATCGCCATCCAGGCTTCGCTCACCGGCCACATGGTGATGTCCACGCTGCACACCAATACCGCTGTCGGCGCGGTCACGCGATTGCGCGACATGGGCGTCGAGCCTTTCCTGCTGTCCTCGTCGCTGGTCGGCGTGCTCGCGCAGCGCCTGGTGCGCCTGCTCTGCCCGCACTGCCGGGAACCGTATGAACCGAGCGAGCGCGAGCGCGAGATGCTTGCTGCCGGTCCCGACAGCGACATCACCATCTACCGCGCCGTGGGCTGCCCCGAATGCAACGGTCTCGGTTACCAGGGACGCACCGGCATCTACGAGCTCATTCCCATCGACCAGCAGCTGCGCACCATGATTCATGACGGTGCGTCCGAGTCCGAGATGGAGCAGCACGCGCGCAAGTCGCGCCCCAGCCTGCGACAGGATGGCATCCGTCGTGTGCTGGCGGGGCAGACGACGCTTGAGGAAGTGCTGCGCGTGACGCGGGAAGACTGATGGGCGCTTACGTCTACAAGGCGCTCGACGCGCGCGGTCGGGAACGCAAGGGCGTACTGGAGGGCGACACGCCGCGCGCCGTGCGCCAGAAGCTGCGCGAACAGGGACTCACGCCGCTGGAAGTGACCCAGGCCGCCGAGCAGGAACGCGCGGCACGCTCGCGCGGCTTCGGCCTTCGCCGCGGCATCAGCGCCACGGAACTTGCGCTCGTCACCCGTCAGCTGGCGACGCTGGTGCGCTCCGCGCTGCCGCTGGATGAAGCCTTGCAGGCCGTCGCCCAGCAATCCGAGAAGCCGCGCATCAGGAACATCCTGCTCGCCATCCGCGCCCGCGTGATGGAAGGCCACACCCTCGCCTACGGCATCGGCGAATTTCCGCATGTCTTCCCGGAAATCTTCCGCGCCACCGTCGCCGCCGGCGAGCAGACCGGCCATCTCGACGCCGTGCTCGAACGGCTCGCGGATTACGCCGAGAAGCGCCAATCGCTGCAGCAGCGCCTCTCGGTGGCGATGATCTATCCGGTCATCCTGGTGATCATGGCCTTCGGCATCATCACCGCCATGCTTGCCTACGTCGTGCCGCGCGTGGTCACGGTGTTCGCGGACATGGACGCCGAACTGCCGGCGCTGACCCGCTGGCTGATCGCCGCCAGCGATTTCCTCACCGGCAACTGGATCTGGCTGGTGTTGATCGCGGTTGCCATCGCCTGGGGCACCCGCCGCCTGCTGCGACAGCCAGGCCCGAAGCGCCGCTATCACCACCTGCTGCTGCGGCTGCCGATGATCGGCAGGCTGACGCGCGGTCTCAACACGGCGCGCTTCGCGCGCACCCTAGCCATCCTCGCCGGCAGTGGCGTTCCCGTACTTGAATCACTGCGCATCGCCGGTGAAGTCGTGCAGAACATCCCGATGCGTGAAGCAGTGGATGAAGCGACAGCACGCATCCGCGAAGGCACGGGCATCGCCCGCGCGCTGGAAGCGCGCAAGGTATTCCCACCGATGACCATTCATCTCATCGCCAGCGGTGAAACCTCGGGGCAGCTCGAACAGATGCTGGAGCGCGCCGCCGACGCGCAGGAGCGCGAGATGGAAACCCTGCTGGCGACCTTCCTCGGCGTGCTCGAACCCGCGCTCATCCTCGGCATGGGCCTGATGGTGCTGATCATCGTGCTCGCGATCCTGCTGCCGATCTTCGAGCTCAATCAGCTGGTGGGATAAGGGAAGGGAAGAAGAAGGAAGAAGGAAGGAGGGAGAAGGATGACGCTCTCGGTCTTCTTCCTTCTCCCTTCTTCCGGTTCAGAACCTGATCAGCGCAGAGCCCCAGGTAAAGCCGCCGCCGAAGGCTTCCAGCAGCAGCGTCTGGCCACGCTGGACGCGGCCGTCGCGCACGGCGACGTCCAGCGCCATCGGCACGGAGGCGGCCGAGGTGTTGCCATGCTCGTGGATGGTGACGATGACGCGCTCCATCGGCATCTTCAGCTTGCGCGCCGTGCCTTCGATGATGCGGATGTTGGCCTGGTGAGGAATCAGCCAGTCGATCTCGTCCGCGGACATGTCGTTGGCTTCCAGCGTCTCCTCGACGATGCGTCCCAGCGTGGTCACGGCGACCTTGAAGACTTCGTTGCCCTTCATCTGCACGAAGTCGGTGCCGGACTTCAGATCAGCGAAACCGCGCGACACGCCAGAGGGGAAGTACAGCAGGTCCTTGTACTTGCCATCGGCGTGCAGGTGCGTGGAAATCACGCCCGGCTCTTCCGAGGCTTCGAGGATCACGGCGCCCGCGCCATCACCGAACAGCACGCAGGTGGTGCGGTCGCTCCAGTCGATGATGCGCGACAGCGTTTCCGCGCCGACGACCAGCGCGCGCTTCGCGTTGCCGGTCTTGATGAACTTGTCGGCAATCGACAGCGCGTAGATGAAACCGGTGCACGCCGCCTCGATGCCCATGGCCATGCAGCCGTGGATGCCGAGACGATCCTGCAGCAGCACGCCCATGTTCGGGAAGACGAGATCCGGCGTGGTCGTGCCGACGATGATCATGTCGATGTCGGCCGGCTCGATGCCCGCCATCTCGATGGCGTTGCGCGCGGCCTTCTCGCAGAGGTCCAGCGTGGTCTCGCCATCGGATGCGATGTGGCGTTCCTGGATACCCGTGCGCTCGCGGATCCATTCGTCGCTGGTCTCGACCATCTTTTCGAGATCCTTGTTCGTCAGCACCTTCTCGGGAAGGAACCGACCCGTGCCTGCAATTCTCGAGTACATCAGACCGCCTGCTGTTGTTGTCTGCCGCCGACGTGCGTCTCCAGCAATGCGCTGATCCGCGTCGGAACCTGTTTCTCCACCTCAAGCATCGCGATGCGAATGGCATTGGCAAATGCGACGGAATCGGCGCTGCCGTGCGACTTGATGAGGATGCCCTTGAGCCCCACGAGGCTCGCGCCATTGTAGCTGCGCGGGTCGAGACGGCGCTTGAGCGCGCGCAATACCGGCATGGAGATGGCGCCCTGCACCTTGGTCAGCGCATTGCGGCTGAATTCCTCGCGAATGCGCAGGTTGATCATCCTTGAGAGGCCTTCCATCGCCTTCAGCGTGACGTTGCCGACGAAGCCGTCGGTGACGACCACGTCGACGCGGCCGTTGAAGATGTCCGTGCCTTCGACGAAGCCGATGTAGTTCAGCGAGCTCTGGTTGAGCAGCTTGGCCGCCTGCTTGACGGTCTCGTTGCCCTTGATCTCTTCCTCGCCGATGTTGAGCAGGCCGACCGTCGGGCGCGGGATGTTGTAGATCGCCTGCGCGACCACCGAACCCATGATCGCGAACTGGTACAGATGCTCGGGCGAGCAATCCGAGTTCGCGCCAAGGTCGAGCATGTGGGTATGCCCGGCCTGCGAGGGAATCGCGGAGATGATCGCCGGCCGGTCGATGCCCGGCAGCGTCTTCAGCACGAAGCGGCCCGTGGCCATCAACGCGCCCGTATTGCCCGCGCTGACGCAGGCCTCGGCGGCGCCATCCTTCACCAGGTTGATGGCCACGCGCATCGAGGAATCCTTCTTGCCGCGCAGCGCCTGCGACGGCGGCTCATGCATTTCCACCACTTCGGAAGCGTGATGGATGCGCAGCCGGTCGCGCAGCCGCGCGGGAAGTCCGCGCAGATGTTCTTCGAGCAGTTCCTGGCGGCCGACGAGAATCAGCGTCAGATGCTCATACTTTTTCGTCATCTCAATGGCAGCGGGGACCACGGAAGTCGGTCCGTGGTCCCCGCCCATTGCGTCCAGAGAGATGGTGATGGGTTTCGCCATGCGGCAACTCACCCCCAGTCTGTTGCGGGAGCTTTCACTCCCATCCGGTCAGTTCTTATTCGTCTTCGAAGACCTTGGTGGCGATGACCTTGCGGCCGCGATAGTAGCCATCCGGACCGACGTGATGACGCAGGTGCGCCTCGCCGGTCACCGGGTCACGCGAAACGGTCGGAGCCTTGAGCGCATCGTGCGCACGACGCATGCCGCGACGGGAAGGGCTCTTGCGACTTTTCTGAACAGCCATGGTGTTACCTCAATCAGGTTTGTCTTGTTTCAGTTTCTTCAACACGGCAAAGGGATTTTCCCGTTCCGCGATGTCGAATTCCTCCAACGCCCCGGTACTCATCTTCGAGGCGCGTTCGCCGCAATCGGCGACGTTCTCATGCATCGGCACCGCCGGCATGGCGAGCAGCAGCTCGTCCTCGAGCAGGATGGCGAGATCGATCTCGCCGTTTTCATCCATGAAGACGGGATCGAGCGACGCCGGTAGCCTGCTCGCGCCTTCGTCATCGCTGACCACTGCGAGCATGATGTCGCTTTGCAACGGCAGCTCGACGGGCTCCATGCAACGCTGGCAGATGGCGCTGACGCGGGCTGCCACCTCCCCGTGCAGGACGAGGCGTTTCGCCTCGTCGCGCCCGGCCCGCAATGTCCAGCGCGCCGTCGCCGGCGCCGCCAGCACGTCCGCGAGCCGCGGCATGCGGGTGGTATCCAGTTCACCGGAAAGTTCCGTCGCCTGGGATGCAAGCCGGAGCGGATCGAAACGCGTGAGCGGACCGGTCAACATAAGCGCGGAATTCTACTTGCCGTCCCATTTGGGTGTCAAAGCGTTTGTTGACAAAGACGCTGTCCAAATCCTTGTTTTTGCTTGATTCTGTGCGGCCGATTAGGATTGCCGCCCCGCTTCCAGGAGACGCCCATGACGCTCGTGCTCGCCTCGACCTCCCCTTACCGCCGCGAACTGCTGACCCGGCTCGGCATTCCCTTCGATGTCGCCACACCCCGCGTCGATGAGGGCCGTCTTGCCGGCGAGACCGCGGAAGCCATGGTTTCCCGCCTGGCGCAGGCCAAGGCCGAGGCAGTGGCAAGGGGACTGGGCAAGGGCCTCGTGATCGGCTCCGACCAGGCCGCCGTGCTGGGCGGCGTGGTCCTCGGCAAGCCGGGAAATTACGACACGGCGGTATCGCAACTGGAAGCCGCCGCGGGGCGCACGGTTCGCTTCCTCACCGCGGTCTGCGTGGTGGATGCCGCCACCGGCCGCCAGGAGCAGGCGCTGGACGAGACCGTGGTGCGCTTCCGCGACCTTGATCGCGCCGAGATCGAGCGCTACGTGGAGCGCGAGCAGCCCTTCGACTGCGCCGGCAGCTTCAAGGTGGAGGGACTGGGCATCAGCCTGTTCGAAAGCGTGCAGAACAATGACCCGACCGGCCTGCAGGGGCTGCCGCTGATCGCCACCGCCCGCCTGCTGCGGAGCTTCGGCCTGCAGCTGCCCTGATCAGCCGGTGCGCTGCACGGCGCCGGAGAGATACGCCGGCAGCGCGCGGATGTCGTCCAGCAGGCCCAGCGGGCGGTGCGGCTCGAGGTGCTCGCGAGCGTGGGCGCCATAGGTGACGCCGATGCTCGGCATGCCGATGCGCGCCGCCATCTCGAGGTCATAGCTGGTATCGCCGATCATCAACCCCTCGCCGGGTTCCAGCCCGAGATCATCGAGAATCTCCCGCAGCATCTGCGGATCCGGCTTGGAGGCCGTGTCCTCGGCACAACGGGTGACATCGAAGAAGCGTTTCAGCCCGGTTTCCTCCAGCCCGCGGCGCAGCCCGTTCCGGCCCTTGCCGGTCGCCACCGCCAGGAACAGCCCCTGCTCACGCAGCTCCGCCAGCACATCCGCGACCCCCGGAAACAACGGCTGCACCTCGCCGGTCGCGCGAAAGAAATGTTCCCGGTAGGCGGCCACGAAACTGCCGAAGGCATCCTGGCCGGCGGCCGGGACGATGCTCATGAAGGCGCGTTCCAGGCTGAGGCCGATGACATGGCGGACCTTGTCCGCGGCGGGCACGTCCAGCCCCGCGTCGGCGGCCGCGGCCTGCACGCAGCGGATGATGTGGGCGGCCGAATCCACCAGCGTGCCGTCCCAGTCGAAGATGACGACGCGACAGGGATTCATCGTTCCAGCCTCTCCAGCACCGCCCGCAGGTCGTGGTCCAGCGGTGCGTTGACGTCGACGCGGTTGTGATTGTCCTGCCACTCGAAGCCGATCGAGGCGGCGTGCAGGAACAGCCGCTTCAGCCCCAGCTTGCGGAAGGCGCGGTTGGCGTCGCGGTCGCCGTACTTGTCGTCTCCCAGCAAGGGGTGACCGAGGTGCGCCGCCTGCACGCGAATCTGGTGGGTGCGGCCGGTCTTGATGTCGACCTCCATCAGCGTGGCGCCGCGGAAATACTGGATGGGCCGGAACAGGCTGACCGCCTCCTTGCCCTGCTCGCTCACGTCCACCATGCGCTCGCCGCCATGCAGCTGCTGCTTGCGCAGGGTGAGCCGGATTTCCTCGCGGCGCTCGCTCCAGCTGCCGGCCACCAGGGCGAGATAACGCTTCTCGACCTGCCCTTCCCTCAACAGCTCGTGCAGCCGCCGCAGGGCGCTGCGCTTCTTGCACAGGACGAGCACCCCGCTGGTCTCGCGGTCGAGGCGATGCGCCAGCTCCAGGAACGGCGCATCTGGCCGCGCCGAGCGCATCGCCTCGATCACCCCGAAACTGAGGCCGCTGCCGCCATGCACCGCCATCCCGGCCGGCTTGTTGAGCACCACCACGCGGTCATCCTCGAACAGGATGCGGCCCTCCAGCTCCCGGCGGGCGCGCTGCGGCGGCGGGGCCGGAGCGCTTTCCGCCGGTTCCGCCTGGCGCACCGGCGGGATGCGCACCTTGTCGCCGGCGCGCACCCGGTACTGGGCCTTGATGCGCCCGCCGTTGACCCGCACCTGGCCGGTGCGCAGCAGCCGGTAGATGTGGGTGCGGGGCACGCCCTTGAGGTGCCGCACCAGGAAATTGTCGATGCGCTGATCGTCATCTTCCTCGCCGGCCTCGACGATTCGGGCGCGCCCTTCATAACCTGTGGATGGCTGGTTCATTTAATAATTGATTCAGTAACTTATCGTTTGCTAAGATGCCGCGGCACCGGGTGACCGTGTGGCCAGGCGTCAAGGGACGCCGCCAACCGTGCCCGAGGCCGGCGAGAGAGCCGGTATTGGAACAGATCGTTGGGTGGGCCCGTCAAGCAAACCGGGCCCTTTTTATGAACCGCCGCGCGCCGCCCTGAAAGATCGGGCTGGCCACCGCGGCACACGATGCGCTCCCATGCTTCGCATGGTCACGTAGCGCCGAAGTAAGACAGGCAGGATTCCCCGCAGCCGCCGCCGGATGCGAAGTACAAGCAACAACCGCGGCAGCGCGACCACAGGCGGAAACCTTGTCCCCTGGCCGAAAAGCGGCACGCGTGATCCTGTGCAGACAGTAATGGGGCGTCTGCAGGATCAACAACATGAAGAGAATGCTCATCAATGCAACTCAACCGGAAGAGTTGCGTGTGGCCATGGTGGACGGCCAGAAACTTTACGACCTCGATATCGAAGTCCCCTCCCGCGAACAGAAAAAGGCCAACATATACAAGGGCCGCATCACCCGCATCGAACCTTCCCTGGAAGCCGCCTTCGTCGACTACGGCTCCGAGCGCCACGGCTTTCTGCCCCTCAAGGAAATCTCCCGCAGCTACTTTCGTGACGGTGCGCCCGAAACCGGCCGCATCAACATCAAGGACGTGCTGCGCGAGGGCCAGGAAGTCCTGGTGCAGGTCGAGAAGGAAGAGCGCGGCAACAAGGGCGCGGCGCTGACCACGTTCATCAGCCTGGCAGGCCGCTTCCTGGTGCTGATGCCCAACAACCCGCGCGCCGGCGGCGTCTCCCGCCGCATCGAGGGCGATGATCGCGAGGAAATTCGCGAGGCGCTCGCGCAGCTGAACATTCCGAACGGCATGGGCGTGATCGTGCGCACCGCCGGCGTGGGCCGCAGCATCGAGGAACTGCAGTGGGATCTCGACTACCTGATCACCATCTGGGAAGCGATCCGGAAGGCCGAGTCCGAGAAGAGCGCACCCGTGCTCATCTACCAGGAATCCAACGTCATCATCCGCGCGCTGCGTGACTACCTGCGCTCGGACGTGGGCGAGATCCTGGTCGACGACCCGAAGATCTTCGAGCAGGCCAGGGCGTTCATGGAATCCGTGATGCCGCACAACCTGTCGCGGCTGAAGATGTACCAGGACCGCGTGCCGCTGTTCACACGCTTCCAGATCGAATCGCAGATCGAATCCGCCTTCCGCCGCGAAGTGCGCCTGCCCTCAGGCGGCGCTCTGGTGATCGACCACACGGAAGCGCTGGTCGCCATCGACATCAACTCCTCGCGCTCCACCAAGGGCGGCGACATCGAGGAAACCGCGCTGTCCACCAACCTGGAAGCCGCCGACGAGATCGCCCGCCAGCTGCGCCTGCGCGACATGGGCGGCCTCATCGTCATCGACTTCATCGACATGATGAGCAACCGCAACCAGCGCGCCGTCGAGGAGCGCCTGCGCGAGGCCCTGAAGATGGACCGCGCCCGCGTGCAGCTGGGCCGCATTTCCCGCTTCGGTCTGCTGGAAATGTCCCGCCAGCGCCTGCGTCCTTCGCTGGGCGAATCCAGCCAGCAGGTCTGCCCGCGCTGCCACGGCGAGGGCCGCATCCGTGGCGTCGAGTCGATGTCACTGTCCGTGCTGCGCCTGATCCAGGAAGAGGCCATGAAGGAGCGCACCGCCCGCGTCGTGGCGCAGCTGCCGGTCGAGGCCGCCACCTTCCTGCTGAATGAGAAGCGGGACGTGATCGTCGGCATCGAGGAGCGCTGCAAGGTCGAGATCGTGCTCGTCCCCAACCCCAACCTGGAAACGCCGGACTACGAGATCCTGCGCCAGCGTGCCGACGAGGTCGCCGGCGAGATCCGCCGCTCCAGCTACGAGCTCGCCGAATCGGAAGACAAGGCGGTGCTGCCGAGCTACCTCTCCAACGAAGGCCAGAAGACGGTCGAGGAGCCGGTGGTCAAGTCGCTGGCGCCCCCGACCCCGGCCCCCGCTCCGGTGGTTCGCGCCGAACCGCGTCCAGCGGCACCCGGCCTGCTGACCCGCCTGTGGCGCTTCCTGTTCGGCGACGGCGAGACGGTGGAGGAAGCGAAACCCAGGACCCGCAAGCCCGCGCAGCGCAGCGGCCGCGGCCGTGATACGCGGCGCGACGACAAGGCGCGTTCCAGCCGCCGTCGTGGCGGCGGCCGCCGCGACGAGTCGCGCGACGAGGCCCAGGAGCCGCGTGCCGCCAAGCCGCAGCAGCAGAAGCCCGCGCGTGAAGCGCGCGAGGAGAAGGCGCCCGCAGAAGCGCAGGCGCAGCCGTCCGCTCCCGCCGCCGCGCAGGAGGAGGCCAACGCCGAAGCTCGCCGCAGCACCCGCCGTGGCCGCCGTGGCGGCCGCCGTCGCCGTCGTGGCGGTGGTGAACAGGCCGCAGCAGGCGCCGAGCAGCAGCAGGCGCAGACTGCGGAGCGCCCCGCAGCCCCGGCCGCGGAGCGTCCGGCGCCGCAGCCGCAGGCCGGGAAGCCCGCCCAGGAGACGGCTTCCGCCGCCAACGGCGATGCCGCAGCCATGGAAACCCCGCGCCCGGTGGCCACGCCTCGCGCCGAGACGCCGCGCCCGGTCTCGAACGGCGCCATCCGCCCGGTCGAAATCCCGCGCGGTCCGCGCCCGGAGGCCGTACAGCCGCCGGCCGACGACGTGCCGGCAGTGAAGGACGCAGCGGAAGCGGCGGTCGAACCTGCCGCGCAGCCGGTTGAAGCCGCCACGGAAGCCGCCCCTGCCGAAGCCGTGAGCGAAACGCCTCCGGCCATCGAGGAAACCGTACCGGTGGGTGCCGAAGACGCGGCGGAAGCCGTCAGCAGCGAACCCGCGGAACCGGCAGCGACCGAGCCTGTCGCCGAAGCCGCAGCGCAGGAGCCGGCCGTGCCCGCCACTGAAACCGTGGAGCAGGAAACGACCGAAACCGTGGCTGCAAGCGAGGAGCCGGCGGAAGCCGAAAGCGCCGACAGCCACAACGGCGCGGCCAAGCCCGCGCCTGCGGCCAGCCCGGCAGTGCGCTCCGCCGAGGAAGTGCTGCGTCGCCTGCAGGCGCTGCGCGAAGCCAACGAAGGACTCGTGAAGGTGGAAACGCGCCGCGACGACAACACGCCGACCGGCTCGGACAACTGACCGATCCCGCCACCCAAAAAAGGAAACCCGCCATGATGGCGGGTTTCTTTTTGCCTGCGGTTCCCTCAGCGCCCCAATTGCAGCCGCCGGAGTTCGCGCAAAAGGCCGCGCGAGGCGTCCTCGATCAGGTCGAGCACATGCTCGAAGCCGTTGTCGCCGCCGTAGTACGGGTCCGGCACGTTGCGCTCGCCCAGCGTGCCGTATTCCAGGAACAGTTTCAGGCTGCTGCTGCGCTCCGGCGGGCACAACCGCGACAGGATGGCGAGGTTTTCCTCGTCCATCGCCAGCACGAGATCAAAGCGCTCGAAATCCTCCGGTGCGACCTTTCTCGCGCGCAGCCGGGAAATGTCCAGGCCGCGGCGCTGCGCGGCGCGCATGGCGCGCGCATCCGGCGGCGACCCCACGTGGTAACCGTGCGTGCCGGCCGAATCGACCTCCACCACGAGACCGTCGCCCTCCTCCGCCAGCAGCTTGCGAAACACGCCTTCCGCCGTGGGAGAACGGCAGATGTTGCCCATGCAGACGAAAAGAATGCGATGCAGCGTCATGCCTGTCCTTCCTCGATGAGCGCGCGCACGGCTTCAAGATCGGCGGGCGTATCGACGCCGGGAGGCGGCAGGCTGGCCGCCGCCTGCACGCGAATGGTCATGCCGATGGCGAGCGCGCGCAGCTGTTCAAGCCTTTCGATGTTCTCCAGGGGGGCGGCGGGATGCGCGGCGAAGCGCTGCAGGGCCGCGACCTTGTAGGCGTAGATGCCGAGATGGCGAAGCGCGCCGTCGAAGGCGCCCGGGCGACCGGTTTCGTCGACGTCCACGTCCCGCGGCCAGGGAATGGGTGCGCGGCTGAAATACAGCGCACGGTCATGGTCATCGGCGACGACCTTCACGACCGCCGGATTGAGAAATTCCTCGAGCGAGGTGATCGGCACGTGCAGGGTGGCCATGTCCGTGCCGGGCCGGGCCGCAAGTTCCGCGACCTGGCGGATGTTCTCCGCCGGCATCAGCGGCTCGTCGCCCTGCACGTTCACCACGACTTCCTCGGGACCCAGCCCCAGGCCGCTCACCGCTTCATTGATGCGATCCGTGCCCGAGGCGTGGGCTGCCGAGGTCATCGCCACTTCCGCACCCGCTTCGCGGCATGCTGCGGCAATGCGCGCATCGTCGGTGGCAATCAGCACGCGGGCGGCGCCCGCCGCCATGGCGCGATCCCAGACGTGCAGGATCATCGGCCGTCCGGCGATAGGTGCCAGCGGCTTGCCAGGAAGGCGTGTGGAGGCGTAACGCGCCGGGATGACCACCGTGAACGTCACTGCAGCTCCTCGCTGCTCAGCGTCCGCGCCTCTTCCACCAGCATCACCGGCACGTCATCGCGCACCGGAAACGCCAGGCGATCGAACCGGCAGACCAGCTCGTTGCTGTCGCGCCGGTACTGCAGCTTCCCCTTGCACAGCGGACAGGCAAGGATTTCCAGCAACATGATGTTCATCGTTCGTGCCCCGCTTCGGCCATGATTTCCTCGAGGCGCGCCAGCAGCGCGGCATCGAAACGTTCGTCGACACGCGCCCTCGCCTCCAGGTACCACCAGTTCGGTCGTGCGAACCCCCGGCATTTTACTGCGTCCTTGGCGGTCATCAGTACCGGGCGCTCGCCGGCGAAGTCGAGATCGCCGGGCTGGAAGGGATGATGGTCCGGGAAGGCGCGGCACTCGGCGTGGTAGCCGAGAGAAGACAAGGTGGTGAAGAAGCGCTGCGGATTGCCGATGCCCGCGATGGCCACGACCTTCTCGCCCGCCAGCGCCTGCGGCTCGCGCCGCTCGCCGCCGGCGAGATTGACGAGCGCCGCGGGCTCGAGCTGCATGTGCACGATCTCGTGCTCGGCGAGGCGGCCATCGTCGCCGTTCACCACGACATGGTCCACTTCCGCGAGCCGCGCCGGCGGCTCACGCAACGGTCCTGCGGGCAGCAGCCGGCGGTTGCCGAGCAGACGCGCGCCATCGACCACCGCGATCTCGATGTCACGCGCCAGCGCGTAATGCTGCAGGCCATCGTCGCAGACAATGACATCCACCGCTTCCGCCTCCAGCAAGGCACGCGCAGCGAGCACGCGCCGGCGATGCACGGCGACCGGGATGCCGTGCATCGCGAACAGCACGGGCTCGTCGCCGGCAAGCGCCGGATCCGAATCCATGGTGACGAGCAGCGGCTCCTTGATGCCCTTGCCGCCGTGCCCGCGGCTGACCACGCCGGCGCGCAGGCCGCGAGCCTTGAGCAGTTCCGCGATATGCAGGACGAGCGGCGTCTTGCCGGTGCCGCCCGCGGCAATGTTGCCGACCACGACGACGGGAACGCCGGGCTTGGTCGCGCGCAGGATGCGGATGCGGTAGAGAAAGCGGCGGACGCGCGCCAGCCAGCGGAAAAGCACGCTCAGAAGCAGCATCCAGGCCGCCGGCCGTTCTCCTTCGTACCAGACACGGATGAGGCGGGCTTCCAGTGACATCGCTCAGACCTCGTCGCTGAACTGCATGCGATAAAGCGCGGAGTAGATGCCGCCCTTCTCCAGCAGCTCGGGGTGCGTGCCTTCTTCCGCGATGCGGCCGGCGTCCATGACGATGATGCGGTCCGCCTTCTCCACGGTGGAAAGGCGATGCGCGATCACGAACGTGGTGCGGGATTTCATCAGCTCGTCCAGCGCCGCCTGGATGTAGCGCTCGGATTCGGTGTCCAGCGCCGAAGTGGCCTCGTCGAGAATGAGGATGGGTGCGTTCTTCAGCAGCGCGCGCGCAATCGCCAGGCGCTGCCGCTGGCCGCCCGAGAGCAGCAGGCCGCGATCGCCCACGATGGTGTCGAAGCCCTGCGGCAGCGTGTCGATGAATTCCAGCGCATGCGCCGCCTCGGCGGCGGCACGCACTTCATCCATGGACGCATGCGCCATCGATCCATAGGCGATGTTGTGCGCGATGGTGTCGTTGAACAGCACGATGTCCTGCGAGACCAGCGCGATCTGCCTGCGCAGGTCGATCAGACGCAGTTCACGGATGTCGATTCCATCAACGTAGATGGCGCCTGCCGTGGGATCGTAGAAGCGCGGGATGAGGCTCACCAGCGAGCTCTTGCCGCTGCCGGAACGGCCCACCAGCGCCACCGTCTCGCCGGCCTTCACGGTGATGTCCAGGCCGCGCAGCACCTCGCCCTTCTCCTCGCTGTAGGCGAAGTGCACATTCTCGAAACGCACTTCGCCGCGCACCCGGCCCTCGATGCGCTTGCGTCCTTCGTCGACCTGCGAAGGGCTGTCTAGCAGCTCGAAGATGCTGCGCGCCGCGGCAATTCCGCGCTGCAGGGGTTCGTTGATCTCGGTCAGCCGCTTCAACGGCTGCGACAGCAGCAGCAGCGCACCGAGATAGGAGGTGAAATCACCGGCGGTGAAGCTGAAGTCGTCGGAACCGCGCGCGGCGAAGTACACCACCAGCGCAATGCCGATGCTGCCGATCACCTGCACCACCGGCACGCTGCCCGCCTTGGTGGCGAGCAGCTTCATGTGCAGGCGGCGGTTGTGTTCGTTCACCTGGGCGAAGCGCTCGCGCTCGTATTCCTCGCCGCCGAAGATCTTGATGACCCGCTGGCCGATGATGATTTCCTCGGCGACCTGCGTCACGTCACCCATCGAGTTCTGGATGCGCGTGCTGTAGCGCCGGAAGCGCTTGCTCACCCAGCGCACGATGAAGGTGAGAATCGGCATCAGCACGAAGATGAACACCGACAGCTGCCAGCTCATCCACAGCAGGTACCCGACCAGCACGATGACACGCAGCGAATCACCGAGCACCACGATCAGCGCGCGCGAGCTCGACTCCGCCACCTGCTCGATGTTGTAGGTGATCTTGGAAACCAGCTGGCCGCCGGAGGCCTGGTCGTAGTAACGCGCCGGCATGGAAAGCAGTTTCTCGAACACTTCCTGGCGCAGCTTCTTGATGACGTTGCGCGCCACCCAGCCGACCGCGTAGGAACTGCCGAAGGTGCCGAGGCCGCGCACCAGCGCGATGACCAGCACGCCGATCGGGATCAGGCGGATGACGTCCGCATCGCGCTCAACGAAGCCCTGATCGAGCAGCGGTTTCATCAGCCAGGCAGTGGCGCCCTCGCCCAGCGCGCCCAGCAGCATGGCGAGGCCGGCGAGCAGGAAGATCAGCTTGTACTCGCCTGCGTAGCGGATGAGCCGCCGGTAGACGCCGGCGGCGGAATCTTCGTTCCTGCGATCAGTCATGATGTCAGGGTTGGCCTTCGGTTTCGGTGACGATGGTGATGTTGACGAATCCCATGCGCCCGGCAACATCCATGACAGTCACCACGGATTGATGTGTAGTGCGCGCGTCTGCGCGAATCGTCAGCACCTGGTCGCGCTGCTCGCCGGCCACCTTCGCCAGCGCGCGCTGCAGCACCTCGGGCTGGCTGGCAACCAGCGGCTGCCCGTTGACGAAGTACTCGCCCTCGCTGTTGACGATGATTTCCAGGGAAGCGGCATCGGCGGGAAGCTCGCTGCTGGCCTCGGGCAGTTCCACCTTCAGCTCGGTCTCGCGCACGAAGCTGCTGGTGACCATGAAGAAGATGATCAGCAGCAGCACCACGTCGATCAGCGGCGTGAGGTTGAGCTCCGGCTCTTCCTGTTGCTGCGTCTCGAGCTTCATGACTGCACGCCCTGCAGCGCCTCGACCAGCTTGATGGCTTCCTGCTCCATCTTCACCACATGTTCCTTCACGCGGCCGCGCAGGTAACGGTAGGCGACCAGCGAGGGAATGGCCACGACCAGGCCCGCCGCGGTGGTGATCAATGCCTGGGAAATGCCGCCGGCGAGCGCGCCCGGATCGCCCACGCCCTGCACGGTGATGACCGAGAACACCTCGATCATGCCGACCACGGTGCCGAGCAGGCCGAGCAGCGGGGAAATCGCGGCGATGGTGCCTAGCGTGTTGAGATAACGCTCCAGTTCATGCGTGACGTGGCGGCCGGTGTCCTCGATCATTTCCTTGATGATCTCGCGCGGACGGCCGCGATAGATGAGTCCGGTGGCGAGCACCCGCCCCAGCGGCGAGCTGTTGTAGAGATTGCGCACTTCCTCGTCGCCGAGCTCGCCGCTTTTCAGCAGGTGCCAGACCTTGGCGAGCAGATGTTCCGGCACCACCCGGCGCGACTGCAACGACCACAACCGCTCGATGATGATGCCCGCTGCAATGATGGACGCAAGAATGATGGGCAGCATCATCCAGCCGCCCGAGCGCACGATCTCCAGCATGAGAATCCTTATCTCCCCGGTACAATCGGCGCATCATACTTTATTTCCCATCGGCGCCGGAAACGACCGGTTCGCGCCACAGCCGCCGCCTTTCGCGAAAGGCGCGCACTTCCAGCGCCTCGCCGAGCGCAACCGAAACCGCGCCGTGCTCGCCGCTCGCGAACACCTGCGCGCCCGCTTCCCGCCAGCGCTGCACGACCTCCCGGCGCGGAAAATTCCAGCGGTTGCCATGGCCCGTGCCGGCGATGGCGATGTTCGCGCCAGTCGCGCGAATGAAGGCAGGCGAGGATGAAGTAAGACTGCCGTGGTGAGGAATGATCACTACGTCCGCCGCGAGTCGCGGCGCCATGCTCGCCAGCATCTCCGCTTCCACGCGCGCGTCGATGTCACCGGTGAGCAGCGCGGTGCGCCTGCCGTCCGAGATGCGCAGCACGCAGGACGCGGCATTGCCGCTGCCCTTCCCTGAGGCATGCACGACCTCGAACCAGACCCCGTCCCAGCTCCAGGACTCGCCCCTGCAGTCCGAAATGACGCCATCGCGCGTGCGGCCGCTGACAAGCGCGCGCGGGTAATGACGCCGCAGCACCGCCAGCCCGCCGGCATGATCGTTGTCGCCATGGCTGATCATGATGCGGTCGGGATGGCGGCCGCGCGAACGCAGGAAAGGAATCACCGCCATCTCCGCGGCACTGTTGTCGGTGAACGCGGGGCCAGTGTCATAGACGAGCACGTGCGCGCGTGTTTCGACCACCACGGCAAGCCCCTGGCCGACATCCAGCACGTGCACTTCGAAAGGCGCCTCGACGGGCTCGCGATGGAACGCGAGCAATGGCAACAGCAAGGCCAAGGCCAGCCGGCGTCCGGGCAAGGCGCGCGGCGCGCAGGCGAGCAGCACGCCAAGCGCGACCGAGAATGCCGCCAGTGGCGGCAGCTCGGCGATGACGATTTCGGGGTTGATGGCGGCGAGCCATTCCAGCAGGCGCAACAGCGGCTCGAAGATCGCCTGCAGCAGCCGGAACAGCAGGCGCGCCAGGGGTTCCGCCACCGGCACCAGCACGGTGGCGAGCAGCGTGCCCGGCACCAGGGCAACGCCGAACACCGGAATGGCGATGGCGTTGGCTAGCGGCGAGACCAGCGGCAGCTGCGCGAACGACGCCGCGATCATCGGTGCGGTGAGCAGGAACAGGCCGAGCTGCAGCCGCGTCGCCTGGAGCAGCCGCGGACCCGCCGGGCGGCGCCCCGCCACCAGATAGAGAATCGCGCCGACCGCGCCATAGGAAAGCCAGAAGCTGATGTCGAGCACGCCCAGCGGCTCGATGGTAATCAGCAGTACGAGCGCACAGCCGAAGACCTGCCCGACGGCAAGCTGGCGGCGCGCCGCCATCGCAAACAGCACGATGGCCGCGGCGTACAACGCGCGCCTTACCGGCAGCGAAAATCCGGCCAAGGCTGCGTACAGCACGGCAACAAGACCGGCGATGAGCGCGGGCCACCACGGCGCCGAGCGCGGCGCCAGGCTGCGCCGCAAAAAGCTCGCCATCGCCATTGCAAGCCCGGTGACCATGGCGACGTGCAGCCCGGAGATGGACATCAGGTGCGTGGTGCCGGTGAGCCGCAGCACTTCCCAATGGTGTTGCTCCATGCCGCCGCGATCGCCGGTAGCCAACGCCCGCAGCATTCCCGCGGCCGGGCCGTCGACCATCGCCTCGATGCGTCTTGCGATCGCCGCCCGGAAGCCGAACCCGCCTTCATCGAGACGAACCGCGCGCTGCGGTTCACGCACGTAGCCGGTGACGCCGATGCCCTGCACGAACAGCCAGCGCTCGTAATCGAAGCCGCCCGGGTTCGCCAGCCCGCGCGGCCGCCGCAGCTTCACCTGCCAGCGCCAGCGCTCGCCGCTCGCCACCCGGAAATCCGCCTCGTACAGCGACAGCCGCACCAGCGACGGCAGCTCGAGCGCTTCGCCGTCGAGTTCGCCGCTCTCGATGCGGAACAGGAAGCGCTGCCGCCGGATGTCCGTTTCCACCAGTCCTTCGATGCGCCCCGTGATCGTCACGGTTTCGCCATCGAGCGCGTACGGAAGGCGATCGGCGAGTTGCGCGGCCGCCTGCCAGGCCGCCAGTGACGCGCCCAGCCAGAACCCCGCAAACCAGCGAAAACGCCGCTCGCGCAGCGCCACCAGGGCGAAAGGCAGGAAGAAAAGGAAGACGCCGTCAGGTGGAAGCGAGGGCTGCAACAGCACGGCCAGCGCGCCGGCAAGCTGCGCGAGTCCGAACAACAACATGACACCACCTCCCTGCGGTGCGCGCGGCCGCGTCCCTGCTGCGGCTGATCCGGTATACTTGCCGCCCTTTACGTGCAGTGCACTGCAGGATCATGCCGCGAAAGTTCATCAGGCGCTATGTGCCCGACCACAAGACCATGCGTGAGCAATGGTTTCTGCGGCCGTTCGCGGCGCTGCTGCACGATCCCGCGCTGCTGTTCCCCAACCGCCGCTCGGCGTCGAAGGCCGCGGCCGTGGGCCTGTTCTGGGCCTGCTTCCCGATTCCCTTCCAGATGGTTCCGGCAGGCCTGACGGCGATCTGGCTGCGCGTCAACCTGCCGATCGCGCTCGCCGCCGTCTGGGTCACCAACCCGGTCACCATGGGGCCGCTGCTGTACGCGGAATACCGCCTTGGCGCCTGGCTGCTCGGGCGGAAAGGCGGCGAGTTCCAGTTCGAGCTGTCCTTCGAGTGGCTGGCGGAGGGCTTCCTCAACATCTGGCAGCCCATGCTGCTCGGCACGCTGATCTTCGCGGTCGTCTTCGCCGTGATCGGCTATTTCCTCATGAACCTGGCGTGGACGATTTCGGTGACGCGCCGCTATCGCGCCCGCCCGCACTTCCGGCTGTTTCCGCGCAAGCGCGAGAACTGATCAGCCTTTCAGTACGCCGTCCTCGAGGACGAGCACGCGGTCCAGCCGCTCGGCGAGCGCGTGATCGTGCGTGACCACCAGCAGCGCCGTGCCGTGCTCTGCATTGAGCCGCAGCATCAGCTCGAACACCTGCGCGCCGTTGCGTGCATCCAGGTTGCCGGTGGGCTCGTCGGCCAGCACCACGGCAGGCTCGGTGATCAATGCTCGCGCCACCGCGGCGCGCTGCCGCTCACCGCCGGACAGCTGGCCGGGCTTGTGCTGCAGCCTGTGTCCAAGCCCGACTTCCTCCAGCAATTGCTTCGCCTTCACGGCCGCCGTGTTCACCGGCGCGCCGCGCACCAGCAGCGGCATGGCGACGTTCTCCAGCGCAGTGAATTCCGGCAGCAGGTGATGGAACTGGTAGACGAAGCCGATGGCGCGATTGCGCAGCTGGCCGCGCTTCGCATCCGACAACCGTGTCATGTTCTCGCCGGCGACATCGACCTCGCCGCCGCTGGGCGCATCGAGGCCGCCCAGCAGGTGGAGCAGCGTGCTCTTGCCGCTGCCCGAGCTGCCGACGATGGCGACGCGCTCGCCGCGCCGCAATGACAGGTTGACGCCCTTCAGCACGTCCACGCGCTGGCCGGCATCGTCGAAGTGCCGGCTGAGATCGCGACAGGCCAGCATCACTTGATCATTCATAGCGCAGCGCCTCCGCCGGTTGCGTGCGCGCCGCGCGCCAGGCCGGGTAAATGCCGGCAAGCACCGAAAGCGAGAAGGCCACGAAGCCGACCGTCAGCACGTCATCCAGCTCCATCTTCGAAGGCAGGTCGCTGATGTAGTAGACGTCATCCGGCAGCAGGTCGGTCTGCAGCAGCGTCTCCAGCGCGGGCACGATGTTCTCCACGTTCAGCGACAGCAGCACGCCAAGGATCACGCCAATGGCCGTGCCGATCACGCCGATGAAGGTTCCCTGCACCATGAACATCGCCATGATGGAGCGTGGCGTGGCGCCCAGCGTGCGCAGGATGGCGATGTCGGCCTGCTTGTCGGTGACCACCATCACCAGCGTGGAAATGATGTTGAACGCCGCCACCGCGACGATCAGCGTCAGGATCACGAACATCACCGTCTTCTCGGTGGCGATCGCGCGGAAGAAGTTCGCGTGCCGCCGCGTCCAGTCGCTGAGGTAGTAGGTGCCGTCCAGCTCGTTGACGAGCTCGCGCACGACACGGCGGGATTCGAACATGTCGGTGAGCTGCAGGCGCACGCCGGTCACGGTGTCGCGCAGGTTGAACAGGCGTCGCGCGTCGTCGAGGTGGATGTAGGCCAGCGTGCGGTCGTACTCGTACATGCCGACTTCGAAGATGCCGGTGACGGTGAAGCGGCGCATGCGCGGCACGATGCCGGCCGGCGTGACGTTGCCCTCGGAGATCAGCAGCACGATCTTGTCGCCGACCTGCGCGCCCAGCTGGTACGCGAGATAGCGGCCGAGCACGATGTTGTATTCGCCGCCCTGGAGCGTCTCGAAGTCGCCGCGCAGCATCTTGGTGTGGATGTCGGAGACCTTCGCCTCCTCGCCGGGATCGACGCCTCGGATGGCCGCACCCGACAGCCGGCCGGCGTTGCTCAGCATGCCTTCGGCTTCGACGTAGGGCGCGGCGCCGATGACGTCCGGATGACGCTCGGCCACGCCGATCACCTCGTCCCAGTTCGACAGCCGGTCGCCCACCCCGGTGATGGTGGCGTGCGAGGTCATGCTGAGGATGCGGTTGCGCAGTTCCTGCTCGAAGCCGTTCATCACCGACAGCACGGTGATCAGCGCCATCACGCCGACCGCGATGCCGAGCATGGAAATCATCGAGATCACCGAAATGAAGCCGTTGCGGCGCTTGGCGCGCAGGTAGCGCAGGCCGATGAACAATTCGTAGGGTCTGAACATGCCTTTCCCCGTTCTCCGGTCGCGCATTAAAACATGGATTGGGTGATTCTGCCTCGCGCCGGAGTGCGGGCGCGTTCGCTTTCTCGCCCCTGGAGCGGGTGCTATATTCCGGCCGAACGCAATGCGGGAGAAAACAATCATGAAACGCTGCATGCTGCTGCTCGCCGCCCTGCCGCTCGTGTCGCTGGCCGGCGAAGAGACCGTGACGCGCGGCGACACGCTGATCGTCGAGGAAATGCAGGGCGAGAGCCAGCCGCGCCGCACCCGCGAGGCGACCCGGCCCGTGCCGGTTCGCGGCCAGGCCATGGCCAATGTCCGCAACGTCTTCGGCGAACCCGCGCAGGAACACGCCCCGGTAGGCGATCCGCCGATCACCCGCTGGGACTACGACGGCTACTCGGTGTTCTTCGAGTACGACAAGGTCCTGCACACCGTCATCACCGAGTGACCCGGCGGGCCCCGGCCCGCCTCCTCCCTCGCCCCGGTTACCTTGCGCCGGCGGCTTTCCTATCCTGCCGATTTGACGCACAATGCGCGGCCATTTTTGCTTGCAGGAACAGGAGCTTCCATTGAAACGCCGCATGCTTCCCGAGTGGGCCGACCAGTGGGGCGTGATGCTGACCTGGCCGCACGCCGACACCGATTGGGCGGACTGGCTGGCCGATGTCGAACGCACCTATTTCACCATCGCCCGCGAGATCACCCGCCGCGAGGAACTGCTGGTGGTCGCGCAGGACGAGGCGCACGCCGCGCACATCCGCGCCGGCATTGCCGCGAACGGCGGCGACACCGCGCGCGTGCATTTCCGCTTCGCGCCCGCCAACGACACCTGGGCTCGCGATCACGGTCCGATCACCGTCGAGCGCGAAGGCGAACTCGAGCTGCTCGATTTCGTCTTCAACGGCTGGGGCAACAAGTGGGCCGCGGACAAGGACAATCGCATCAACCGCACCATCCGGGATTTCTTCGCCGCGCCGATGACGCACATCGACCTCGTCATGGAAGGCGGCGCGCTCGAGACCGATGGCGAAGGCACGCTCATGACCACCCGCCGCTGCCTGCTGTCGCCGGAACGCAACCCGCATCTCGACGAGAAGGCCATCGAGGCGGAACTGAAGCACTGGCTGGGCGCGGAACGCGTGCTGTGGCTGGATCACGGCGCGATGGAAGGCGATGACACCGACAGCCACATCGACACGCTGGCGCGCTTCGCCTCGCCTGATGCCATTGTCTACCAGGCCTGCGACGACCGCGAAGACTCGCACTTCGAGGAACTCGCCGCGATGCGCGCCGAGCTGGAAGCGTTTCGCCAGGCGGACGGCAGGCCGTACACGCTGCACGCCCTGCCCTGGCCGCAGGCCAGACACGACCCGGTCACGGGGCAGCGCCTGCCGGCGACCTACGCCAATTTCCTCATCATCAACGGCGCGGTGCTTGCGCCGGCGTACGACGATGCCGCGGACGAGAAGGCGCGCGAGGTGCTTGCCGCCGCCTTCCCTGGCCACGACATCATCATGATCGATTGCCTGCCTGTGATTCGCGGCTTCGGCAGCCTGCATTGCATCACCATGCAGATTCCCGCAGCCGCCGTGGGAGAAAGCCAATGAGCAAGAACCGAATCCTCCGTGTCGGCCTGGTGCAGCAGCACTGCAACGACGACGGCGAACACAACCTCAAGGTCAGCATGCAGGGCGTGCGCGAGGCCGCCGCGCAAGGCGCGAAGCTCGTGCTGCTGCAGGAGCTGCACCTCGGCCCCTACTTCTGCCAGACCGAGGACCCGACGGTGTTCGATCTCGCCGAACCGATTCCGGGCCCGAGCACCGAGGCGCTGGGAGCGCTGGCGAAGGAACTCGGCGTGGTCATCGTCGCCTCGCTGTTCGAGCGTCGCGCGCCGGGGCTGTATCACAACACCGCGGTAGTGCTGGAGACCGACGGCAGCCTGGCCGGCAAGTACCGCAAGATGCACATCCCGGACGACCCCGGTTACTACGAGAAGTTCTACTTCACGCCTGGCGACCTCGGCTTCGAGCCCATCGAGACCTCCGTCGGCAAGCTGGGCGTGCTGGTGTGCTGGGACCAGTGGTACCCGGAAGCCGCGCGCCTGATGGCGCTGGCCGGCGCCGAAATGCTGCTCTACCCCACCGCCATCGGCTGGGTGGAGGAAGACCCCGTGGACGACCAGAAGCGCCAGCGCGACGCCTGGGTGATTTCGCAGCGCGGCCATGCCGTGGCCAACGGCCTGCCGGTGCTTTCCTGCAACCGCGTCGGCCACGAGGCGGATCCGTCGGGCGTCACCTCCGGCATCACCTTCTGGGGCACCAGCTTCGTCGCCGGTCCGCAAGGCGAAATCCTCGCCGAGGCACCGGTGGATGAAGCCGTCACCCTGGTGACCGACGTGGACCTCGGCCGCTCCGAGAGCGTGCGCCGCATGTGGCCGTTCCTGCGCGACCGGCGCATCGACTTCTACGGCGACCTCACCAAGCGCTACCGCGACTGACGAAAAAGCCCGGCAACCGCCGGGCTTTTTTCATGAAGAAGAAGTTCGACAGGACTTGTTGCGTGACCCCGCAACGTCGTCGCCGATCCCAACGTCCCTTCAGGCCGGCTCCTGCCGGGCCTCGGCGTCTTCCTCGGCGTCTTCCTCGGCGCGCGGATCGCCGATGCGCCGGAAGTAGTCGAGCAGGTTGCGCGGCCGGTAGTCCGGGTCCCGGTCCCAGCGTTCGAGAACGGAGGGGTGCAGGGACTGCGTGGGATCTAGCACGGCCTTCCTGCCCGGTTGCTCGTCACCCTGCGCGGCGAGGCCGATGACGCGGTCGATGCCCCTGGTCAGGCGATACAGCCCGGTCTTGGAGTTGTGCAGCTTGCCGAGCGGATCGGGACGGATCTCGAAGGCGGATTGCGCGGGATCAAGGTGCAGACCGGCGGCACTCGCCCTTTGGCACATCCATTCGAGCGCGATGTCGGACAGCCCGGTTTCCGGGTAGCCGCCGCCGATGTCGCTGTGCGCGCCGCAGAACCACACCTGCTCCACGACCTGCCCCGGCTTCGGCTTGTACGCCCAGCGCGAGGCCTCGAAGGGCGCGCGGTGCTCGTCGATGGCGAGCGCCTGGCAAGCCTGCTGCACGGTGCCCGAGAGCTCGACGTCGTGGAAGCGGTACTTGCGCGCGGTGAGAAAGCGAAAGCCGCGCAGCGGAATGCCCAGCGAACCTACCGTATCCCAGACGCCAATCATGTGGATGGCGATGCGCCCGGTGCCCATGACCGAATAGGCGCGCCGGAAGTTCACCGGGCCTTCCTCGTCCGGCGTGCAGCCCGCGCCATAGAGCGCAAGCGCCTCGGCGTAACGGTCGGCATGGCGGCGATCAAGGATGCCGCACTTGCGGATCATGCCGGCAAGGCTGCGCACCGTGAATGCGCCGCGACTGAAGCCGAACAGGAAGATTTCGTCGCCGGGCTCGTAGTTGAGCACCAGGAAGAAATAGGCCGCGTGCAGGTTCTCCTCCAGTCCATGGCCGAAGGCGCCGCCGGTGAGACGATCGACGAGATTGCCGGTGCCGACACCCTGGTCGTAATAGACGAGCTGCGGCACGCCGCTCGCGTCATGCGCGCTCACCTGCAAGGCAAGCTTGACCACGTTGGTGGGACAGGCCACGCCGTCCGTGACCTGGTCGGCGCGGTTCCAGGTGCCGTCACAGCAGATCACCAGGCGTTTCATGCTTCCCCCTTCTTTTTTCTTCGTGTCGGCCTATTGCCCGTGTTCTTCGGCACGGATGTACGGAATGCCCTCGACCCGCCAGCGCAGCTCGCCCCTGGGCATGACCATTTCGTAGCGAAGATCGGCAACGAAGTCGCGCGCCTGGCGCGGCGGGATGCTGACGGTCACGTCGATGACTTCATCGGCGACCGTGACGCAGGTTTCGTTTGCCGCCTCCGTGCTGCAGTCTTCCAGGATCATGTGCACGCCGAACTGCCGGATGCGATAACGCTCCGACCTGTTGTACAGCCGGCCCTGCAGGTTAACCACCGGCCGGCCGGCATAGCGCCCGCCGGTATCGCGCGTGGTGACGCGCAGCTCCACGTCCTCGGCGGAAAGATGACCGAGCGCGATGCGCTCGCGCCAGGCGCTCACGCCCCAGATGACGAGCCCGGCGATCACGATCGCACCCGCCGCGACCGCCGCGGCAAAGCGCGCCGCCTTGACATGGACCACCAGGACACCGAGCACCAGCAATGCGATGACGACAAGAATCCATGCCACGTTGTTCTCTCCATGTTCTCGCCACCGGCGAAGGCGGCAAGAATAGTCGGAAACCCTCACCATGCAAAAACCGGCACGGTTCGTCCAAGCCGGGCCGGCAGGTATAATCCGTCCCCTTCCCCGCGCCTGGCCTCCAGGAGCGGCTTTCTGCGTTCGCGACCTGCCGTGGGCGTGCTGCCAAGACGAACGAGCCGATGAAACACAGACTGCTGAATGCGCGCCTGCCGGCCACCGGTGTCGTCCACTGGGGCCAGCTGTATGGCACGGCGCCCGCGCTGGCCATCGCCGAAGCTGCCGCGGCCGCCGCGCATCCCGTGATGGTGATCTGTTCCAGCGCCCAGGCGGTGGAGCGCCTCGAAGCGGAACTCGACTTCCTGCTGGCGGGCTCGGACGTGCCGGTGTTTCCCTTCCCCGAATGGGAGACCCTGCCGTACGACGTGTTCTCGCCGCACCAGGACATCATCTCGCGCCGGCTCGCCACCCTGCACCGGCTGCAGTCGCTGGAACGCGGTGTGGTGATCACGACGGCGGGTTCGCTGCTGGACAGGATCGCGCCGCGCAAGTGGCTGGACGGCGCGAGCTTCGTGATGGCGAAGGGCGACCGTCTCGACGTCGAGTCCTTCCGCGCGCGTCTCGAAGCCGCCGGCTACAACGCCGTCGCGCAGGTCATGGAGCACGGCGAGTTCGCGGTGCGCGGCTCGCTGTTCGACGTGTTCCCCATGGGCTCGCCCGTGCCGTTCCGCATCGATCTCTTCGATGACGAGATCGACAGCATCCGCAGCTTCGATCCCGAGACGCAGCTCTCGCGCGAGAAGCTGGACAGCGTGCGCCTGCTGCCGGCGCGCGAATTTCCCTTGCACAAGGACGCCATCCGCGACTTCCGCACCCGCTACCGCGCGCGCTTCGAAGGCGATCCCAGCCGCAGCCTGATCTACAGGCAGGTCTCCGACGGCATCGCGCCGCCTGGCGTGGAGTACTACCTGCCGCTGTTCTTCGACGAAACCTCGTCGCTGTTTGATTACCTGCCCGCCGACATGGTGATCATTTCCTTCGACACCGTGGACGAGGCGCTGGACCGCGAATGGGCGGAAATCGAGGAACGCTACCAGAGCCGCCACGGCGACATTGAGCGTCCATTGCTGAAGCCGCACGAGATCGCCTTCACGCCGGCGGAGATCCGCGCGCGCATCGAACGGCATGCGCGCGTCCAGGTGCAGTCCTTCGAGCGCATCGGCGACGGTCACAACTTCGGTTCCGCGCAGCCGCCCGAGCTGCGCCTCAACAGCCGCCTGGAGGAACCGGCACGGCTGCTGCTGGATTTCCTCGCGCAGTTCACCGGCCGCGCGCTGTTCGTCGCCGAATCCACCGGCCGCCGCGAGACGCTGCTGGAACTCCTGCGGCGCCGGAAACTTTCGCCGCGCACCGTGGAGAGCTGGCAGGAATTCCTCGACGGCGGCGACGCCTTGAACGTCTGCGTCGCGCCGCTGGCGGAAGGCATCCATCTGCCGCAACAGGGCATCACCGTGATCGCCGAGGCGCAGGTGTTCGGCGAACGCGCGAAGACGCGCAGCCGGCGCCGCGCCGCGCGCGATCCGGAAGCCATCATTCGCGACCTCACCGATCTTTCCATCGGCGCGCCGGTGGTGCACGAAGAGCACGGCGTCGGCCGCTACCAGGGCCTGAAGACGCTGGATGTCGGCGGCGAATCCGCTGAATTCCTGACGCTGGAATACGCCGGCGGCGACAAGCTGTACGTGCCGGTGCATTCGCTGCATCTCATCTCGCGCTACACCGGCACCGCGCCGGAGAACGCGCCCATCCATCGGCTCGGCTCCGAGCAGTGGAGCAAGGCGAAGCGCCGCGCCGCCGAGAAGGCGCGCGATGCCGCCGCCGAACTGCTGGACATCTACGCGCGCCGCGCGGCGCGCAAGGGTCATGCCTTCCCCGTCCCGCAGGAGGAGTACGAGGCCTTTGCGGACGCCTTTCCGTTCGAGGAAACCGTCGACCAGGAAACCGCGATCCACGCCGTCATCAGCGATCTCGCGAGACCCCAGCCCATGGATCGCGTGGTCTGCGGCGACGTCGGCTTCGGCAAGACGGAAGTGGCGCTGCGCGCCGCCTTCGTCGCCGTGCAGGCCGGCAAGCAGGTCGCGGTGCTGGTGCCCACCACGCTGCTCGCCCAGCAGCACTACCAGACCTTCCTCGACCGCTTCGCCGACTGGCCGGTGCGCATCGAGGTGCTGTCGCGCTTCCGCAGCGGCAAGCAGCAGACCGGGATTCTCAAGGCGCTGGAAAGCGGCAGGCTGGACATCATCGTCGGCACGCACGGCCTGCTCTCCGACAAGGTGAAGTTCAAGGACCTGGGCCTCGTGATCGTCGACGAGGAGCAGCGCTTCGGCGTGCGCCACAAGGAGCAGCTCAAGAAGCTGCGCGCCGAGGTCGACGTGCTCACGCTCACCGCCACGCCGATCCCGCGCACGCTCAACATGGCGCTGGCCGGCATCCGTGATCTTTCCATCATCGCCACGCCGCCGAGCGAGCGCCTGGCGGTGAAGACCTTCGTCTCCGAGTGGAACGACGCGCTCATCCAGGAAGCGCTGTTGCGCGAGATCAAGCGCGGCGGCCAGGTCTACTTCGTGCACAACGAAGTGCAGACCATCGAGAAGTTCAGGCTGCGCATCGAGGCGCTGGTGCCCGAAGCCGAGGTCCGCATCGCGCACGGCCAGATGCACGAGCGCGAGCTGGAACAGGTGATGCTGGATTTCTATCACCGCCGCTTCAACGTGCTGCTGTGCACGACCATCATCGAATCCGGCATCGACGTGCCCAGCGCCAACACCATCGTCATCAACCGCGCCGACAAGTTCGGGCTCGCGCAGCTGCACCAGATGCGCGGCCGCGTCGGCCGCTCGCACCATCGCGCCTACGCCTACCTGCTGACGCCGCCGAAGGCCGCGATGACCGCGGATGCGATCAAGCGCCTTGAGGCGATCGAATCTCTGGAGGAACTCGGCGCGGGTTTCACGCTGGCCACCCACGACCTCGAGATCCGCGGTGCGGGCGAGCTCCTGGGCGAGGAACAGTCGGGGCAGATCCAGGAAGTCGGCTTCACGCTGTACTCGGAGCTGCTGGAACGCGCCGTGGAAGCGCTGAAGAAAGGCGAAGTGCCGGACCTCGACGCGCCGCTCGATCACGGCCCCGAAGTGGATCTCAAGGTGCCGGCGCTGCTGCCCAACGATTACATGCCGGACGTGCACATGCGCCTCGTGCTCTACAAGCGCATTGCCTCGGCGCCGAACCAGGCCGCGCTCGACGAACTGCAGGTGGAGATGATCGACCGCTTCGGCCTGCTGCCGGAACAGGCGAAGAATCTCTTCCGCCTCGCCGAACTGCGGCAGATGGCGCTGCCGCTCGGCATCCAGAAGATCGAGGCGGGGCCCAGCGGCGGGCGCCTCGTGTTCAAGGCGAAACCGAACGTCGATCCCATGCGCATCCTGCAGCTCATCCAGCGCGAGAGCCGTACTTACAAGCTGGACGGCCAGGACAAGCTGCGCTTCTTCGCGAATCTCGAGGAGCCGGCGGAGCGCTTCGAATTCGTGCAGGCGCTGCTCGAGAGGCTCGCGCCGGTTCGTGAAACCGTGCCTGCCGCCGGCTGAGGCTTCGGGTTACACTTTCCTCACGTTCACCACGGAGAGTTCAACGTGCGCCAGCTCATTCTCCTTGCTGCATTCGGCCTCGCCCTGCCCGCGTTCGCGCAGGAGCAGACCGTGACCTGGTATGACGTCGAGCTCATCGTGTTCCGGCACCTGGATGCGCGCAGCAGCGAAACCTGGCCAACGGACGCCGGCACGCCGGATGTGAGCAACGTCCGCTCGCTGTTCGCCGCGGACGAAAATGACGCGCAGCCGGTCGCGGAAAGTGCGACGCTGGCCTCGACGACCCCGACGCCGTATGTGCCGCTCGATCCCGCCGAACATCGCCTTGCAGGCATCTACGGCAGCCTCACCCGTTCATCGCGCTACGAGCCGCTGCTGCACGTGGCCTGGACGCAGCCGCCGCTGGATCGCGACCAGTCGCCCTACGTGCGCGTGCACCTGCCGCAATCCACGCAAGCGGCCCAGGAAGAGGAAGCGCTGCCCGGTTACGACAGCGACGCCGATTTCTCAGGTGAAGAACAGCCGCTGCCGGAATTTCTCGCCGATGACGACAAGCCTTCCTTCCTGCGTCCGCTGGACGGGCGCATCCAGCTTTCGGTGAACCGTTACCTGCATCTCGACCTCGACCTGCTCTACCTGCCGGATAACCTCGACTACTCCATGCTGCGTGACCTGCCGGCGGCGACGCCGGAGTGGACCGAGCAGCAGCGACTTGAACGCGAGCGCCGTCACCGCGAAATCATGGAAGCGCTGGCGCGCGGCGACATCACGCTGGAGGAAGCGGAAATCCTCTCCCTGGAGCCGGAACAGGAAGTCTTCCAGGGTTTCCGGCTGAACCAGTTCCGCCGCGTGCGCAGCCGGGAAATCCACTACTTCGATCACCCGATCTACGGCGTGATCGTGACCGTCACGCCGCGCGAGGTGCCGGCGCGCACGCTGGACATGTAAGCGTTGATGCGCGTCATTCCGCCGGCGGGCAAAGGCGTCATACTTGTGGCATGAGAATCGCGCTGTACATCGTCGGCTGGATCGCCACCGCCCTGGGGGCGCTGGGCGCGGTGCTGCCGCTGCTGCCCGCAACGCCCTTCCTGCTTCTGGCCGCGGCATGCTTCGCGAAATCCTCGCCAGGGACGCGCGAATGGCTGCTGCGCGCGCCGCTGCTCGGCCCCATTCTCACCGACTATCTCGAACACCGCGTGGTGACGAGACGCACCAAGGCGGTCGCCCTGCTGCTGATGTGGCCTGCCATCGCCTTTGCGGCGGTCAGCGTTCCGCTGGTTGCCGTCAGCGTGCTGCTGTTCGCGATCGCCGCGGCCGTGACCATCTACCTGCTGCGGCTGCCGTCGCGAATGATGCGAACCCCGCCGCCAGGACTGCCGCAACTGCAAGCGGAGCCCCGCGACCATGACAGACAGACCCTTTGATCCCGCGCGCCGGCGCGTGCTCGGCTACGGTCTTGCGGGCCTCGGCATGATCGCCTGCGGCAAGCTGCTGAGCGGCTGCCGGGTGAAGTCCACGTTCGGCGACAGGAAGGTGATCTCCTCTGACCTGGTGGACTCGGGCGTCGCTGGCCTGCTGGTGCCGCGCGGTTTCTCCGCACGCGTGCTTGCGACCAGCGGCGCGCCCGTGCCTGGCGCCGAAGGCTACACCTGGCATGCCGCGCCGGATGGCGGCGCGACCTTCGCGACGGAAGACGGCGGCTGGATCTACGTCTCCAACAGCGAGATCAACAACGGCGGCGGCGGTGTCGGCGCGCTGCGCTTCGATGCCGGCGGCAACGTCATCGCCGCCTATCCGATCCTTTCCAACACCAGCCGCAACTGCGCCGGCGGCCCGACGCCCTGGGGAACCTGGCTGTCCTGCGAGGAAATCGATTCGGGCCAGGTGTGGGAGTGCGATCCATACGGCGAACAGGCGGCGCGCGCGCTGCCGGCACTGGGCCAGTTCATGCACGAAGCCGCCGCGGTCGACCCGCGGACGCTGCAGATCTACATGACCGAAGACAGGCGCGACGGGCGCTTCTATCGCTTCACGCCCGCCGCGGTGAATGACGGCATTCCCGATCTCACGGACGGCGTGCTGGAAGTGGCGAAGGTGCACGGTGCGGTGGAAGGCGACGTGACCTGGCACCGCATCGAGGATGTCACCGGCGGCAGCCGGCCCACGCGTCACCAGGTCGACGACAGCACCGCCTTCAGCGGCGGTGAAGGCGCGTGGCATGCGGACGGCATGGTGTACTTCACCACCAAGGGCGACAACCGTATCTGGGCGTATGACATCGACAACGCACGCATGCTGCTGGTGTACGACGACGACATGCTCTCGCCCGCCATCCTGACGGGCGTCGACAACGTGACGGTCTCGCAGCAGGGAACGATCTATGTCGCGGAAGACGGCGGCAACATGGAGATCGTTGCCATCGATCCGGAGCAGCGCATCTTCCCGGTCGTGCGCCTGATGGGCCAGCAGGAATCGGAAATCACAGGGCCCGCCTTCGATCCTTCCGGCACGCGGCTTTACTTCAGCTCGCAGCGCGGCTTCAGCGGCGAATCCTCCGGCGGCATCACCTACGAGGTCAGCGGCCCCTTCGTTTAAGGCTCAATGATGCCGCAGCGCGTCGATGAGCTGGCTCTTGCGCATGCCGGAGCGATGCGCGATGCCGATTTCCTTCGCCTTGTCGCGCAATTCCGGCACCGTCCATTCCTCGTACTTCTCGCTGCGGCCGCCCTTGCGCCCCAGCGCACTGCGGCCGCGCTTCGCGGCGGCGTTGGCGATGCGCGCGGCCTTTTGCCTGCTGTCGCCCTTCGCGCGCAGCTCTTCGTAGAGCTCGGGATCCTTGATGCTCGAACCGGCCTTCTTCTTCGGCATGACGTTGCTCGCTGCGATATGCCTGCAACGAGACTGCGACCGGACGGGCGGATTTCAAGCCCTAGAGCTTCGGCAAGGCGGCGTGCAACAGCTTGACCACGCGTTCCATGCCGGTCAGAAGGCTGCGCTCGATATCGCTGTGAATATCGACGTCGCCGCGACCGGCGGCCCAGTTGGCGATCACCGCGCAGGTCGCATACGAAAGCCCGAGTTCGCGCGCCAGCGCGGTTTCCGGCATGCCGGTCATGCCGACCATGTCGCAGCCATCGCGTTCGAGCTTGTCGATCTCGGCCGCGGTTTCCAGCCGCGGGCCCTGCATGGCGGCGTAGACGCCATCCTCGATCGCCTCCAGCGACGCCGCCCGCGCGGCGTCGATGAGAATCTCGCGGCACTCGGGGCAATACGGCTCGGTGAAATCGATGTGCGTGACGCTGTCGAGATCGGTCTCGAAGAAGGTATGCGGGCGTCCCCAGGTGTAATCGATGATCTGGTGGGGAAACGCGATCCTGCCGGGTTCCATGTCGGCGCGAATGCCGCCGACGGCCGCGACGGAGACGATGCGCTTCACGCCGATGGACTTAAGCGCCCAGAGATTGGCGCGGTAGTTCACCTTGTGCGGGGGAATGGTGTGCGCGTAACCGTGGCGCGCCAGGAAGGTGATCTCGCGGCCGGCGAGCTCGCCGTGCATGATCGGCCCCGAGGGCTCGCCGTAGGGCGTGTAGACGACCTCGCGGCGGGTGATCTTCAGTTCCGGCAGGCGGGTGAGCCCCGTGCCGCCGATGATGGCAATGTCGGACATGCTGTTTCCCAGTGCCTCAGTTGTCGTTCTTCACCGCATGGATGGCGGCGAGGTTGCGGAAATACTCGTGGTAATCCATGCCGCAGCCGAACACGTAGCGGTTCTCGACCTCGAGACCGACGTAATCCGCCTCGATGGCGGCGTCGCGACCCAGCAGCTTCTTCGCCAGCACCACGCTCCTCACGCTGCGCGGGCCCTGCTGCCGGCACCAGCGCACGATCTCGCGCAGCGTGATGCCTTCATCGAGAATGTCATCGATCAGCAGCACGTCGCGATCGCGCAGCGGCTTGCGCGGCTCGGCCAGCCAGTGCAGTTCCTCGCCGATGGTCCTGCCGCGATAGCGCGTCGCATGCAGGTAATCGACTTCGCAAAGGAAGCGGAACTCGGGCAGCAGCCAGCCGGCAGGCACCAGGCCGCCGTTCATCACCACCAGCACGACCGGCCGGCGGCCCTGGTAATCGCGATTGATTGCCGCCGCCAGCCGCCTGACCGCGGCGCGCACCGCGGCCTCGTCATGCAGGCAATCGGAATCCGCCAGCACCCGCTCCAGCGTGGCAGCACTTTCCCTCACTGCGCTCCCTCCTCCGCGTCATTGCCGTTTTCCATCGCGATCCTCACGCTGTCCGGCAGCTCCAGCGTGCGGGTCGTGCGCGCGATCTCGGCGCCATGGCGGGTGATGATCTCGCCGATCTTCAGCATCACGTCTTCCCGGATCTCGTTGTACTCGGCCCACACCCGCGTCGCCGCGAAACAGTAGATGAAGAAGTTGATGCTGGACTCGCCGTAGGAATCGAAGTTCACCATCAGCGTCATTCCCTGGTCGATGCGCTCGTGCCGCTTCAGCATCTCGCGCACCTCGTCGACGATCAGCCTGACCTTGTCGAAGTCACGGTAACGCACGCCGATGGTCTCGGAGATGCGCCGCGCCGCCATGCGCGACGGATTCTCGACGATGATGTTGGTGAAGATGGCATTCGGCACGTACAGCGGCCGCGACTCGAAGTTGCGGATGCGCGTCGTGCGCCAGCCGATGCGCTCTACCGTGCCTTCGATCTGCTGGTCCGGCGAACGGATCCAGTCGCCCACCTTGAACGGCTTGTCGAGGTAGATGGTGAGCCCGCCGAAGAAGTTCGCCAGCAGGTCCTTGGCGGCAAAGCCGATGGCGATGCCGCCGATGCCGCCGGCCGCCAGCAGGCCGGAGATGCTCAGTCCCAGGTTCTGCAACAGCACCAGCACCGAGGTGATCACCACCACCGCGCGCGCCAGCTTGGCGATCGCATCCACGGCCGTGCGGTCGAAGTCCTGGTGCTCTTCCTCGCGAATGCGGACGAAATTCGTCTCCATGCTGCCGATGAAGCGCAGCATGAACCACATCAGGATGAGAATGATGCCGATCTCGCGCAATGGCGCGATGTAATCGAAGATCTCGGCTTCGCTGCGCCTGCCGACGAGCTCGCCGGCGACGCTGATGCCGATCAGCCAGATCAGCGCCGAGGCCGGCGCGGTGATGGACTCGAACAGCGCATCGTCCCAGGTGTTGCGCGTCAGCGCGGCGCGCTTCGCCAGCCGCCGGGTGATGACCTGCTGGATGAAGTCGATGACCAGCGCCACCAGGACGATGAGAAACACGTCCAGCGCCAGCGCCCAGCCGCCCGGGATGGACGAGACGCGTTCGAAGAACTCCCTGAAATCCATGCCTTCTCCCGTTGCGCGGGCTCAGCCCAGGTCAAGCCCGGGCGCGTTGTCCAGGCGCGCGACGACATCGTGCGCTTCGCGCCACTCGGGGCGCGCCTGCAATGCTTCGAGCGTGTAATCGGCACGGCCATGCAGGCGCACGAGCCTGAGCTGCGAGGCCGGATCGTCGTGCTCGACCAGGCGGTCGAGAATCTCGATGACGCCCTCGCGGCGGTTGCAGACCGGCAGCATGTCGCAGCCCGCTTCGAGCGCCTGGCGCGCGCGCGCCGTGTAATCGCCAATGACCACGGCGCCTTCCATGGTCAGATCATCGCAGAACACCGCGCCCTGGAAATCGAGCGATTGACGGAGCTCGCTGCGGATCCAGCGCGGCGAGAAGCTGGCCGGCAGCGAATCCACCGCCGGATACACCACGTGCGCCATCATGATGGCCGCAAGACGATTACGGATGAGGCGTTCGAACGGCACCATGTCGCGCTGGCGCAGCGTGACGTAATCGCGTTCGTCCACGGGCAGCTCGAGATGCGAATCGGCGGCGATGCCGCCATGTCCCGGGAAATGCTTGCCAGTGGCAGCCATCCCGGCGCGCTTCATGCCGCGCATCCAGGCGCCGGCGAGCTGGGCGACGCCATCGATGCTGCGATGGAAGGCGCGGTCGCCGATGATGGAGCTCACGCCATGATCGAGATCCAGGATAGGTGCGAAGCTGATGTCGATACCGAGCGCCAGGCACTCCGCCGCCATCAGCCAGCCGCCCTGCTCCGCCGCCGCCAGGCCCGCCTGGCGATCCTCGTCGTACAGCCGCCCGTAGGCCGCCGCCGGCGGCAGCACGGTGAAGCCCTGGCGGAAACGCTGCACGCGCCCGCCTTCATGATCGACCGCGACGATCAGCCGCGGCGTTCTGAGCGCGTGGATGTCGCGCACCAGCGCGGCGAGCTGCTCGATGGATTCGAAGTTGCGGGTGAACAGGATGACGCCGCCGACCAGCGGATGCCGCAGCACCTCGCGGTCCTCGGCCGACAGCTCGATGCCGTCGATGTCGATCATCAGGGGGCCGAGGCTCATTTGATCTCCGTTGCCGTGAGACGGAAGACGTGAAACGTGAGACGACCGGATTCATGACTCCGAACCCGCCGCAGCTCGGACGCGGACTCGTGGCCGGCATGCGGCGGCAGACCATCAAGCGTCGTCTTCCGTCTCACGTCTTACGTCTCCCGGATGTCCACTATGGTTCCCACATCCACCGCCTCAAACAATTCCACGACATCCACGTTGCGCATCCTGACGCAGCCATGCGAACGCGGCTCGCCCATGGGTTCGGTGTCAGGCGTGCCGTGAATGTATATGTATCGCCGGCGCGAATCGACCTCGCCGCCGCGATTGACGCCATCCTCGCAGCCATCCAGCCAGAGGATGCGCGTGAGTATCCAGTCGCGGTCGGGATGACGTTCGGCAAGTTCCGGCGTCCAGGTCTCGCCGGTGGGCCGGCGGCCGACGAACACCGCATTCAGCGGCGCATCCGCGCCGATCTTCGCGCATATGCGATGCCGGCCGCGCGGCGTGCAGTTCGAGCCTTCGCGTTCGCCCGCACCGTGCAGCGAAGTGGAGACGGGATACACGGCCACCAGCGCCTCGTCACGGAACAGCCGCAGCCTCTGTTCGGCAATGTTCACCACGATGTGCATGTTCATCCCCGGCGCTCCGCATCCGTCCACTGCGAGTACGGCCTGCGGCTGAGCGCGACGTTGTAGTAGCGCTCCTCGTCGGTGACCTCGCGGCCCAGCCAGGACGGCCGAACGAAGTTCGCATCGACCTCGTCGAGCTCCACTTCCGCGACGACCAGGCCGGCGTTCTCGCCATGGAAGACGTCGATTTCCCAGGTCACGCCCGCGCATTCGACCCAGTAACGCGTCTTCTCGATCAGCGGACCATCCGCCAGCGCGTCGAGCATTTCCATCGCATCCTGCAAGGGAACGGAGTAATCGAATTCCAGGCGCTCCCTACCGGTCACCGCCTGCTTGATGTTGAGAAAGGCCTCGTCGCCCTGGATGCGCAGCCTTACCGAGCAGCTGCCGGGACGGTTGAGATAACCCTGCCGCATGCTCTGCTGGCGCACCACCTCGCGGCGCCATTCGTCGCCCACCACAAGAAACTTGCGTTCGATCTCAACGGCCATGCGGGCGCTCGAACAGGGCGATGGATTCGACGTGTGCGGTATGCGGGAACATGTCCATCACGCCTGCCGCGACCAGCCGGTAACCCTTGTCGTTGACCAGGATGCCGGCATCCCGCGCCAGCGTTCCAGGATGGCAGGACACGTACACGATGCGCGGCGCATTGAAGCGTTCGATCTCGCTGCACACCAGCTCCGCACCCGCACGCGGCGGATCCAGCAGCACGCGGTCATAGGCGCGTTTCGCCCAAGGGTAATCGGCAATGGATTCGAACAGGTTGGCGGCATGAAACGCGGTGTTGCCGATGCCATTGCGGGCCGCGTTGTCGCGCGCACGCTGCACCAGGCCCTCGTCGCCTTCCACGCCCACGACCTGCTTCGCGTGCCTCGCCACCGGCAGCGTGAAATTGCCGAGCCCGCAGAAGAGATCGAGCACGGTTTCATCGCCCTCGAGATCGAGCAGCGCGAGCGCGTGATCGATCATGGCGTTGTTGATGTGGCGGTTGACCTGGATGAAGTCACTGGGCTCGAAGTGGATGCGCACGCCGTGCGCGGGAATCTCGTAATGCAGCGGCGAGGCCTCGTCCAGCGGACGGATGCTGTCCGGCCCGCCGTGCTGCAGGTGGAACTCCACGCCATGCAGTCGCGCGAAGCCGCGCAGCCGTTCGAGATCGTCATTGGAGAGCGGATCGAGATGCCGCACCACGATGGCCGTGGCGTTGTCCGCCACCGAGACCTCGAACTGCGGAATGCGCTCGCGCACGCTCAGGCCCTCCACCAGCTGCGCCAGCGGCCTGAGCAGGTTGCCGACCGGCGCGGCCAGCACCGGGCAGCCGTCGAGCTCGGCGAGATACGGCGAGTGACGCTCGCGGAAGCCCACCAGCACCTTGCCCTTCTTCCTCACGTACTTCACGCCGAGGCGCGCGCGACGGCGATATCCCCAGGGCTCGGCGACCAGCGGTTCCAGCCAGCGATCGGGGCGCACCTTGCCGAGGCGCTCGAGATTGTCCGCGAGCACCTTCTGCTTGGCGCGGATCTGCGCGGCAGGTTCGAGATGCTGCATGGAACAGCCGCCGCAGGTGCCGAAATGCACGCAGCCGGGTTCGACGCGGTTCGCGGCAGGATTCTCCACCGCCAGCGCCTCGCCCTCGTCGAAGCGGCGGCTTTTCTTCAGGCGCAGGAAGCGCACGGTCTCGCCCGGCAGCGCGCCACCGACGAACACCGTCTTGCCGTCGATGCGCGTCACGCCGCGACCGTCATGGCTGAGGTCCTCGATGACGGCGGTGAATTCCTGGCGAACCGCGCTCACATGGCCTCCCAGGCTTCGAGATACTCGCTGAAATGCGGCCGGTTCTCGGCGCGCAGGTAATCCCTGAGGCGGGCGATCGCCGTGTCGCATTCATCAGGGTTCATGCGGCCGCGCATGACCTCGAACCGCAGGTAGACGAGATAGGTATTGATGACATCGGTCTCGCAGTAGTTGCGGATGTCGTCGATGCGGCCTTCCAGCCAGGCATCGAACACCTTCGAGCCGTCCATGCCTAGCTTGCCCGGGAACCCGCACATCATGGCGATGTGGTCCAGCTTGGCCGCGGCGCGCGGCTGGTAGGCGGAGAGCACGTCCATCAGGTCCAGGTGGCGGTTGTGGTAGCGGCTGAGGTAGTTGTTCCAGCGGAAGGACTGGTCCGAGTCGCCGGTCTCCCAGTAGCGCGGCGCCGCCACGCCGTTCACCAGCGCCCGGTAATGCAGCACCGGCAGGTCGAAGCCCGTGCCGTTCCAGGAGACCAGATCCGGCGTGAAGCGATCCAGGCCGTCGAAGAAGCGCTTGACGATCTCGGCTTCCGGCGCGTCCGGCTCGCCCAGCGACCACACCTTGACGCCATCGCGGCTGGCGAGCACGCAGGAAATCGCCACCACCCGCTGCAGGTGGTGCGGCAGGAATTCGTTGCCCGTCTCGTTGCGGCGCAGATGCAGCATCGCCCGCGCCGTGTCCTCGTCGTTCAGGCCCTCCAGGCCGAACAGCCTCCTGCCCGCGGCAAGGTCCGGGATGGTCTCGATGTCGAAAACCAGCACGCTCATCCGGCACTCCTTTAATAATGAGCGCGCATTTTAGCAACGGCGGGCCGGTTTTGCCCCGCTCCTGTTTGCAACGGCCGACGCGGACCGTTATAAACACGGTGCCAAGGAGGGGGGGCAAGAATTGAGAATCCGCCGGGCAGCGACGCTGGTCAGCACCTTCGAAAACGACAAGACGGTGCTGCACAACTTTCTCCGCAAGGAAATCTTCGAATGCACGCCTCGCGTGCTGGAGATCCTTGCGCGCCTTGCCGACTGGATTCCGCTCGAAGACGCCCTCGCCGGCCTGCCCGGCGATCCCGCCGCCAACGCGGAAATCCTCAAGACGCTGATCAGCCGCGACATCGTGCTGCTGGAAGGTTCGCCAGCCGCCGAGCGCGACCAGCGCTACCGCGATCACTGGCGCTGGGGTGCGGTCGCGGGCTTCTATCACTTCTCGCTGCGCGACCTCGAATTCATCGATGCCGAGCGCAAGCTGGAGCAACTGCGCGAGTACAAGGCCGAGGGAGACTCGCCGCCGCTGCTTACCTCGAATGACGGCCTGGACGTCGTCGAACCGCTGCCGCCGGTCAACCTCGATGATCCGTTCTACGACATCCTCTACCGCCGCCGCAGCAGGCGCGAATACGCGAGCAAGCCCATTTCCCTGCAGGCGCTCGGCAATTGCCTGTTTGCCGGCAAGGGCCTGAAGGAAATCGGCGACGCGGGAGAGTTCGGGCGCCTGCCGCTGACGATGACGCCGTCCGGCGGCGCGCGCAATCCTTTCGAGCTGTACGTCTGGGCGCGCGCCGTAGAAGGGCTCGCGCCCGGCTTCTATCACTATTCCTCGCTGGAACACACGCTTGGCCTCGTCCGCGATGACGACGGCGCGCCCCCACCTTCCCGCCTGCTGGGCAAGCAGGAGTGGACCAACGGCGCGGCGGCCGTGGTCTTCCTGTGCGCGACCTTCGAACGTTCCGCCTGGAAATACCGCCAGGCCCTGGCGTACCGGGTGGTGCTGATGGAGGTCGGCGCCATCCTGCAGAACGTGCAACTGGCGGCAACGCACGCGGGGATCGCCAGCTCGCCAACGGGAGCGCTGGCGGAAACGGAGATCGAACGGCTGCTGGGCCTCGAGGAAATCGAGCAGGCGACGTTGTTTGCCATCGTGCTCGGCGCAGGACACGAATAGGCGGGCGCGGGGACACGCCTTGAAACACGACAGCGAAATGACCGCAATACGCGCACTTGATCCGGAAGTTCGCGACATGCTGGCAGAGGACCTGCCGCAGCAGCTGCAGGCGTTTCGCAACGCGCTCATCGCAGGCGACCTCGTGGGAGCGGCACAGGTCGTGCATGCCATCCGCGGATCGGCATCCTTCTGCCGGCTGGGAGAGCTGAGCTTCGCGGCCACGGCGCTTGAAGAATCACTGCAGAAAAGCCGAGCGGAGGAATCCCTCGTTGCGGTGTTCGAGGCACGCATCGAAGACGTGCTGGCAATGTTGGATAACGATAACGAGTGAGCACAAGGAGACGACCGATGGCAAATTACAGACGACGCTTCACCAGGGACGAGTTCAAGAAGGAGCTGGTAGCCCACCTTGCCGATGCGCCCCGGGGCCTGTCGAGGCAAAAGCTGGAAGAGCATGCGGAACGGAAGGCCGCGCATTACGAGCAGGCGTTGCGCGCGCTCGATGCCGTGGCCGAAAGGCTGAAGAAGCTCGCGGAAACGCATCCGGATGAGACCGCGAAGACGGATGCGGAGGAAGCGCTCAAGCAGATCGATGAAGCCATCAGCGCCTATGGCATGGCTGCCATGGATCAGAACAGCCAGTGGAGCTTCTCGCAATGATGCATCGCGCAGGGCGCATCCTGCGCATGGCGATCGCCGCGGCTGCACTCCTTGCAGCCGCGCACTCCGCCGGCGCTTCCACGGAACTGAAGTTCGCCCTGCACAACCTTCACTTCGATGATTTCACTGCGCACGGCCCCCACATCAACGCCGTGGTTCACGCTGTCCACAAGGATCGCCGTGGACGCCTGTGGATAGGCACCGAAGACGGCCTGCAGCTCTATGATGGCCACGAGCTTCGCCGATTCACGCTGGACCCTGAAAATCCTGACGGCCTTCCCAACAACTTCGTCAAGAACATTGTCGAAGCGCCCGACGGCACCATCTGGCTCGGCACCTGGGGCAACGGCATCGCCTACTTTGACGAGACGATCCGCGATGTCCGCACGCCCGGGCCCATCACGGGCAGCGGCGTCGATCTCTTCGACGGCAGGACCTGGTCAATGGCAGCCGCCGCCGATGGCAGGATATGGATCGGCGGGTTTTCAACGGGTCTGTTCGTCTTCGATCCCGAGACCCGGCAGCTGCAGGCGGTCTGGCAGCGTTCCGATGATGATCCGAAGTACGCGAATCGCATCGACAGCATTCACATCGACTCCGCGGGCAGGGTCTGGTTTACACCCTACTATGCGGGCCTCCGCGTCATTGATCCCAGGACGTGGGAGAGTGCCGAAGACCTCGATCTCACGGCAATCAACGAACTTCAGGACGGCGAAGTCTCCGACATAGCGGAGTTCGACGACGGTCGCATCGTCGTCTCGTGGCGAAGCTCTTTCGCTGTCCTCGACCATCACGGCAAGCTGCTCGACCGCGTGCAACTGCCATTGTCGAGGGGCGATGGCTTGCTGATGGAAGTGCTGCCCTATGACCAGCATCACGTGCTCGCTGGCAGCGGCAACCGCCTCTGGTACGCGAACCTGAAGACCGGCGAGAAATTCGCCCTGCCGGCAGCAAAGCGCCCAGGCGCCATCGCCAAGTCCATCATCTGGGACATGCGGCGAACGCCCGACGGCGATTTCCTGGTCGGCGGCACGCATGGCCTGTCGATAGGGTCCACGCTTGCAAGACGCTTCTGGACAATCGCGAGAGTGGACGAGCAGGACGGCGCCTTCCTGGAGCTCACCCGGGCAATCGCGCTGAAGGACGGGAAGCTGTACCTGAACTCCGCTGAAACCCTCTATGAGATCGACTTCGATGGCCTGCTCGACGGCCCGCGCCTGCTGAACGGCCGTTCCATCAGCAAGGCGCCCTTCGGCCGCCCGCTTGCGCTGGTTCCTTCGCCTGCCGGGGGATTCTGGTCAGTGACCGATGTTGGTCTCTACTACATCGATCCTGCCGGTGCGTCGCACGTTCTCGTGGAACGCGTGGGGCTGCATAACATCCTGTACGACCCCGAGCAGGAGCACCTCATCGTCCCGTCGGCGTTGCATGGCATTGCCACCATCCCCGGCGACCGCCCCATGGAACTCGGGCCTTACATGAAGGAAACCGTCCTGCCGTCGCCTGTGGTCACGGGGTCCTTCGGCAACCACGGGGATCTGTGGATCGGCACGATGACGGAACTGCGCCGTTACGACCGGTATACGTTCGCGCCGCTGCCGGTCTATGCGCCAGGCTTTCGCGGCGAACCTCTGCCCGAAGGACTGACCGGAAGCCTGACCCCGCTGTCGCCGGACAGCCTGCTGATCGGCGGCACCAATGGTCTGTTCCACGCCAGCCTGGACGAAAAGGGGGCGATCCGATCCGTCAGCCGACTGCTGAGCGACATGGCGCTGGGCAACGTGTCCTTCTCGGGCGTGTTCCCGCTCGAAGATGGCAGCCTCGTGCTCAACATGGCACGCGGCTTCCTCCGCTACCGGCTGGGAGAGAACAGGCTGCAGTGGTTGCGTGCAAGTGATGGCGCGCCGGATTACCGTCCCTACCTCGGTGGCCAATATCACGCCGATTCGCTCGCCATTCTCCCGGGCTCACTGGGCCCATTGCTTTTCGAACCGGAGAAGCTTTCGTTTGATGTGCCGCCACGCCGCCTGGTCCTCACCGAGATCTCCTCGTTCCGTGGCAACAAGCCGCATCCCTGGCCGCTGCAGGACAACCTCGTCTTCGAGTACCAGGACCGCGCGCTGCACTTCCGATTCGGGCTGATCGATTACCTCAGCCCCGAGGACAACCGCTTCCAGATCCGCCTGCACGGTTTCATGAAGGAACAGCTCGACCTCGGACGGGTGAAGGAATTCAGCTTCACCAATCTCGCGCCGGGTGAGTACAGGCTGGAGATATCGGCATTCGACGGCGAGGTCAGGGTTCCCGAGACCCTCGTCCTGCCGTTCCGCGTCCTGCCGCCCTGGTGGGCTACCTGGTGGGCATACCTCATCTACGCCGCGCTGGTTCTCGGCTCGCTGTACGCATACTGGTGGCGGCTGCAGAAGAAGCTGAAGCGCGAGCAGGAGATCTCGCAGCAGCTCCGCGAAGCCGACCGCATCAAGTCGCGATTCGTGGAAGAGCTGGAGATAAAGGTCCAGGAGGCGACCAGCGATCTTCGTCATGCCATCGAGGCGCTGGAGATCAAGAACGTGGAACTGGATGCCGCGCAGAAGCATGCGCTCGACGCCTCGCGCCTGAAGTCCGAGTTCCTCGCCAACATGAGCCACGAGATCCGCACGCCGATGAATGGCATCCTCGGCTTCACGCAGCTGTTGCTGAAGACGCCGCTCGACACCAACCAGCGCGAGTACGTGCAGACCATTGGCACCTCGGCACGTTCGCTGCTCGGCATCGTGAACGACGTGCTCGACATCTCGCGCATCGAGGCAGGCAAGCTGGTCATCGACAACGTCGGCTTCGACATCCGCCGCTGCGTTGCCGAGACGCTGGAAACCCTGGCGCCGGTCGCCTACGAGAAGAACCTCGAACTGCTCTGGCAGGTCGACGAGAACGTGCCGGAGGGCCTGCGCGGCGACCCGTTGCGGCTTCGGCAGATGATCACCAACCTGGTGGGCAACGGCATCAAGTTCACTTCGTCCGGCCACGTGCACGTGCACGTTTTCGCAACCGGTGAGGATGGCGCCAGGCGGTTGCGCATCGACATCAGCGACACCGGCCGCGGCATCAGCGAAGCCGACCGGCAAAAGCTGTTCCGCGCCTTCGAACGCGGCAGCAGCGAGCGCGCATTGACCGGCACGGGGCTTGGTCTCGTCATCACCCGCAAGCTCTGCGAGGCTATGGGCGGCTCGATTTCGCTCGCCAGCGAACCCGGACAGGGCACCACCGTGACGCTGGACCTCCCGCTCCTGCCGGACCGCAATCCCGAGAACCATTACGGCTTCGGCAGGCCGCTCGCCGGGCGGCGCGTGCTGCTCATCGATCCCGAGCCGCGTTCCGCGGCCTCGCTGCGCACCCGCCTGGAACACTGGGGCGCGCAGGTCGAAAGCGTCAGCCGCTACGAGGACCACCGCGTGAAGCCGGAGGCCATCGTGCTCGGCGTGGATCGCAAGCGAAAACTGGAAGGCAGCGAGATCCAGGCGCTGCGCGCCCGCCTGCCCTCCCACCTGCCGGCGCTGGCGCTGGTGGCTTCCGTCGATTACGAGAAGCTGCACGAGCTCTCGGAGCTCTGGCGCATCGAATGCATGCCGCGTCTCGGCGGACTCGAGGGCCAGTTGCGGCGGCTCGCGACATTGCTCGATGCCGAGATCGGTGACGAGGACGTCCTGATGGAACAGGCGACCAGGCTGGAAGGTTTGCGCGTGCTGGTTGCCGACGACAATCGCATCAACCGCTACTTCCTGAAGAAGATGCTCCAGCTGAACGGCGCGACCGTGCTGGAGGCGGACAGCGGCCAGGGCGTGCTGCGGCTGCTCAAGGAACACGCCGACATCGATATTGCGCTGCTCGACGTGCACATGCCCGACATGGATGGCCTGGAAGTGGCAAGACGCCTGCGCAGCAACGGCTACACGCGCCTGCCGCTGCTGGCGGTGAGCGCCAACGTGCAGACCAAGACCTATGAGGCGGCCATCGACGCGGGCATCAACGACTACCTGCTGAAGCCCGTGGAGGAATCCAAGCTGGTGGAGGCGGTGCTGGAGTGGACAGGGCGGGAAGTCACGGCCTGACGCGCGGCAGCAGCGCGTTTTTCCGCTTTCCGTTCACGGAACCGTCACATTTCGAGAGGAGAATTCGAATCGTCAGTTCGAAGTCCCCCTCTCATGGCTGACACTTTCGAGCCGGAGCATTGCTCCGGCTTTTTTTTGGGAGAAGGAAGAAGGGAGCGAGTTTCGCTGGGGTTCGCGTGCGCTCACCGCAACCTGCGCCGCTTCGGTTTCTTTTTTTGCGAGACGTAAGAGGTGAGACGTAAGTCGACGGCTTGTTCAGCAACAAGG
>Ga0207873_1000207_pt1 | contig 63986 bp, 56 predicted proteins | sample BGWIniCompost_FD_187373 | JGI IMG/M metagenome (GOLD analysis project Ga0207873, IMG submission 187373) | Cellulose adapted compost microbial communities from Newby Island Compost Facility, Milpitas, CA, USA - BGW Initial Compost (SPAdes)... ...
CATACCCACGCGTCACCGGCGAGGGGTACGCCCAGTGCGGCGCCAGCGAGCCGGACTTCCCAGTCGTCCGAGGGCCGAACCCGCCGGTCGTCCGTCATTCCCTGAGTGTTCGGTGTTCCGTATGCAGCCGCCACCGGTGTCGTTCCTTCTCCGCGCCAGGCTAGAGGCGAGGTTTGACATAGGAGGGGCCAGCAAGAGGTACGCGGGGGTAAGCGGAGTCGTTTCTCCAGCGTCTCCAGCGGGATAGGCGCGGGCGGAATCAGGGACGCGTGGTGGACATTTTCCGGGTTTTCCCTGATGGGTGCCCGTTACCCAATACGTAGTCTGGCTACATGTCGGAGACATGGATTCAGTGCACAAACCAGGAACCCGTGCTCTACCAGGTCATACGGGCAGCATCGTTGGTAGCTGGGCCGGCTCTGCTGGCGACCTCGACCTTCTTCTGGAATGACGAGGGTCGCTACGGCACTGTGGGAGGAACCCTGGCCGTCGTGGCGAGCTGGATTTGGGTCCTGGGGCTGTTGTTCCTGTGGAGTGTGGTGCGGGCCCGCTACCCGCGGTGGGGGTCATGCGGTCCGGTGCTGCTCGCGCTGGGCACGGCCGGAGGCGTGGCCTTCGGGGTTCAGGGATTTTTAGAGGCCGCGTTCGGACTGTCGGCCGAGGAGTCCTTGGACGCCCTAGCCGCCTATCCCTGGGAAGCCTACGTGGTGTACTGGCTCGCGGGGCCGGCGTTCCCGATCAGCATGGTGCTGCTCGGCCTGAGCCTGGCGCGTGGCCGCCTGGTCCCGGTCTGGAGTGCGCTGATGCTGGCGCTGGGCGGAGTGGCATTCCCAGCCAGCCGCATCACCCGTATAGAAGCCATTGGGCACCTGGCGGACGTGGTGCTGCTGGTGCCGTCGATCTACCTCGCCTGGTTCCTGCTTCAGACCGTCCGATCAGCACGATCCATACGGGAACTTGGATGATGTCACGAGTCGACGGATCACCGGATTACCGTCGGGCCGTCTAATCGACCTGATTGTCCACTCAGGCGCCGTCCTCGTCCGGCATCCGGTCCTCCAAAAGGGCGCGCGTGATGCGGGCCAGCTTGACCGGGGAAGAAAAGTTCACGGCGTGCCCGGCCCCCGCCACCTCCACATAACGACCGGCGGGGAGCCGGGCAGCCAGCTCCCGGCCCCACGCCGCAGGAGCGATGGGATCCCGCTTACCGCGTACCACCGCCGCCGGTACGCGGATGAGCCTGAGCTTCTCTTCGATCCGATCGGCGAGCATGTGCTGGAACGTCGCGAGGAAACGACGCGGACCACACGTGAGGTAGTCACGGGCCAGCAGCGGCACCAGGGCGGGATTTTCGAAAGGCACGTCACATATCAGGCGCCACAGTTGTTGGGGATGACTCCGCGCACGCCGATCCACCGTCGCCCCCACAAGGACGATCGGTCCCAGCAACTCAGGGGAGTGCGTGGCCAGATCCACCACCACCTGGCAGCCGGCGGAGTTCGCGATGAGCGGGACCCTAGCGCGCCTGGTGGCGCGTAACCAGTCGGCCAGCGCCAGCGACAGACCCCGGATGTCCAACGCCGCCGGTGGCCCTGGAGTCTGACCGAAGCCGGGCAGGTCCACGGCCACCACCCGCAGATGAGCGGCCAGTTGTTGAGCCAGCGGCAGAAAGTACCGGTGGGAGCACCCCAACCCGTGGACGCAGACCACCTCCGGCGCGCCATCCGGGCCGAGGGCCGCCGCGTGCACCCGAGACTCCGCCACCTCGGTGAATTCGCTGAGCCCCCAGCCGGCCGACACCGCCGCGGCCGTTGTGATCCGAGGCGACCGTGCCCGGCGGGCCGACGCTTTGGGTGGCACTTTCCGCGGCGAACTCATCGGCGGACACGGCGTAGCACCGCGATCGCGGTGATCAGGGCTGCTGCGGTGGCCAGGCGTCGGGTGGCGGTGCGACGTCGACCGTGCCAACCTCCGTGGACAGATCCAAGACCCGGCGTTGGTTCGTACAAGTTACCCGATGTGGCATCGGCCGGCTTTTTACGGGACAGGTGGGTGCGATCCACCTGGCGGGCCAGCAGCCGCTCGGTCAGGGCCGGGGCCAGGTGGGACTGCAGCATCAAACCGCGTCCGCCGGGGCCGACCACGACTTCGCGTCGCGGCGTGCGTACCAGGTCGACGATGGCGTGGGCGACCCGCTCTGGTGAGTACACCGGAGGTATAGCCCGAACCTGGCGGCCGGTGTAGTTGGCGGCGTGCTGGTAAATCGGGGTGTCGATCGTGGCGGGCAGCACCGTGCAGACGTGGATTCCGCGTGCCTCCGACAGGTGGAGTTCCTGCCGCAGGCTGGCACTGAGCGCACGGACCGCGTGTTTGGACATGGTGTACGCGTGGCCGTAGGGCTGGGGTACCACTCCGAGGACCGAGGACACGTTGATCAGTACGCCCGTGCCTTGCGATCGGAAGTACGTCAGCGCCGTCCGGGCCCCATGGACGTAGCCCATGATGTTGACGTCCAGGATGCGGCGGAAGTCCTCCAGCGGCATCTCCAGGAAAGGCGCGACTCCGGTCACCGCGGCGGAGTTGACCCACACGTCCAGCCGGCCGAAGTGCCGGATCGCGGCGCGGCCCAGCGCCTCCACGGCCGCGGCGTTGGTGACATCGGTGGGCACCGCGATCGCCCGCGCTCCATGTTTTTCACATTCGGCGGCCACCTGCTGGAGCGCTTCTTCACGCCGGGCCGCCAGCACCACGGCGGCTCCCTTCCGGGCGAACAGCAGCGCGGTGGCCCGGCCGATACCGCTTGAAGCGCCGGTGATGACGACGACGGCATCCTTGACTCGCATGCCGATAGCTCCCTCGTAAGACATCGATGTCCTGGTTGTCTCTGCCCGTGTGCTTCCGTCACCGGTCAGTGCTTGGAAAACGGTGCGGTACGCGGATACCCACGCGACGGCGCTCGAACCATGGACCGGCCGCAGTCAGATCACGGTCGGTAGCGGCGCCGTGGGTACGGCGAGGGTGAGGGAGAGGTTGTGGCAGTCCAGATGACCGAGGTCTCGATGCCCGAAGCGTCGTCGATCAGGAGTCGAACCAGAGTGGGAGGAGATGAGGAGCGGACTGATTCCGATCAGGACCCGCCCGGCGATGGGAGGGTATCGGAGGGTGAGGGAACCCACCGCCGGGCTGGGACCTGTCGGGGTGGTACGAGGCCGGGCCGGTTCAGGACCGATGCGGGCCGCGTACTCCGTCGTGGGGGCCGTCCCACGAGGCGACCTGGTCTGCCGACGCGTGCGTCGAGACAGCCGACGGCACTGAGGCCTCCGGTGTCGCCTCCTGTGTGGGGTTCTGAAGGTCAAGGCTGGTACGCAGGGTGATTGCGGGCAGTAGCGTCGCGGCGATCACCCCGACCACCGCGATAGCGGCCGAGATCAGGAAGATGTGGCCGGTGGCGTCGCCATACGCGGCGCGGACGATCTGTTGGATTGGTTCCGGCAGAGAGGTGATGTCCAAGTCGCCACCGGCGTCCCCGGAGGCAGGGATCCCGGCTGCGGTCAGATCACGGGTGATCGTGTCGGCGACGCGGCGGGCCAGGACCGCGCCCAGCACCGAGACCCCGATGGTGCCGCCCAGGGAGCGGAAGAACGCCACCGCGGAGCTCGCCGCGCCGATATCCTTCAACGCCACCCCGTTCTGGACAGCGAGCACGAGGTTCTGCATGGTCATACCGACCCCGATACCGACTAGCAGCATCGCGGCGCTGATCAGGCTCAGCGGGGTTTCATGATCGATGACGCCGAGCGCGAGGAACCCGCCGACCAGGACTACCGATCCGACCACGATGTAGGGCTTGATCTTTCCGGTGCGGGTGATGAGCCGTCCCACCACGATCGAGGAGACCAGGACTCCGGCCATCATCGGGATGGTGAGCAGGCCAGCCTCGGTGGGGCTGTAGCCGCGCCCGATCTGGAAATACTGCCCCAGGAACACCGCGCCACCGAACATCGCCATACCGACCGCGAGGCTGGCGAGGATCGCCAAGGCCGTGGTGCGTTCCCGGACGATGGCCAACGGCACCACGGGTTCCGGCGCGCGAGCTTCGACGACGACGGCGAGGCCGAGCAGCACCAGTGAGCCACTGACCATGGCGGCGGTCTGCCAGGACAGCCAGGCGAAGGAGTCGTCAACAAACGACACCCAGATCAGCAGCACGCTCACACCGGCGGCGATGAGGGTCGCCCCCAGGTAGTCGATCGACACGTCGGAGCGGCGGATGGTGGGCACCCGCAGGGTGATCTGCAGCACCACCAGGGCGATCAAGGCGATCGGTACGCCCACCAGGAAACACCAGCGCCAGCCCAGCCAGGAGGTGTCGACGATGACGCCGCCCAGCAGCGGTCCGCTGACTGTGGCCAGCGCCATCACCCCGCCGAGGTAGCCGTTGTACCGACCCCGTTCCCGCGGCGGGATCAGCGCGGCGATCACGACTTGGACCAGGGCCTGTAGCCCACCGACCCCCAAGCCCAGGAACGCACGGGCGGCGATCAGCTGCCCGGCGTTTTGGGACAGGCCACTGAGCACAGAGCCCACGATGAACAGCACGATCGCGATCTGGACCAGGGCCTTCTTGTTGAACAGGTCGGCGAGCTTGCCCCAGATCGGAGTGCTGGCGGTAGCGGTGAGCAAGGTGGCGGTGACCACCCAGGTGAACTGGGTCTGCGAGCCGTGCAACGCGCCGATGATCTTCGGAAGCGCGGTGGACACGACGGTCGCACTGAGCATCGCGACGAACAACACCAGCAGCAGACCGCTGAGCGCCTCAAGGGTGCGGCGATGGGACATCGGCTCGGTATCGGCATCGGCTGTGCTCATCAGGCGGTCTCCAAGAGGCGGTTGAGTGAGGGTGGCTTCAGCGCAGGTGGCCGGCTCAGTGAGGGCACGCCAGGTTATAACCCGCAGGGCTTGTTTCTCATTGCGCAAGTTTGCTCATTGAGAAGTAAGTCACTGGATCGCGTAGGCTTCCAGCGATGGAGGAGAGCAAGGGTTTGCGGGAACGCAAAAAGGCCGCGACCCGCCTGGCGCTACACCGAGCCGCGTTGGAGCTTGCGCTGCGTCACGGACCCGACCGGATCACCGTGGAGTCCATCGCCGACGCCGTCTCCGTCTCCCGGCGTACCTTCTCCAACTACTTCTCCAGCAAGGAAGAGGCGATCGTCTACGGCGACCTGCTGCGGCTGCGTCGCCTGCTCGACCTGGTACGGGAGCGCCCCATCGAGGAGGCGCCCTATATCGCCCTCACCCAGGCGGTGCGCCGATGGATCGACGAGGCTGAAGGCTTCGACCCTGAGTGGCTGGCGCAGCGACGAATGCTCGGGCGGCACCCCAGCCTGCTCCCGCATCAGGCCGGGGTGTACGCGCTCATCGAACGCGAACTCGCCACAGAGCTTGAGCGGCGACTCTCCGAAGACGACTCCCGGCCGCTGCGGGCCCGGGTTCTCGCGGCGATCCTCCTGACGGCGCTGCGCGTCACCACCCAGATGTGGATGGAACAGCCCGATCGCCCCTTGGCCGAGATGGTCGACACCACGCTCGACTACCTGACCGCCTGTAGCCTCTACCACCCCCACGTTTAGCGAGCGTCGTAGCGGCGACGCGCCTCATCAATGTCGTCCACATGCTCCAATGCCCAATTAATGAGCTTTAACACCGTGTCCAGCAAGGTCTCCCCAAGCGGCGTCAATGCGTAGTCAACTCTGGGTGGCACGACGGGGTACACCGTGCGGCGAACAAGCCCGTCCCGCTCCAAGCCGCGGAGCGTCGAGGTAAGCATGCGTTGACTGATCCCCGGGATGTCCCGCCGCAGCTCGCTGAAGCGGCGGGTGCCTTTGCCGAGTTCACTGATGACGGTGAGGGCCCATTTCTCGCCCACCCGCTCGAGTACCTCCCGAACCCGGCAGGTCGTGTCGTTACGAGCGGCCAGCGTCGCTGCCACCATGGAGCGGGATCCATCGATGGGAGCGTCTTCGCTGGTAGGTGCCATTAGTTCCCTCCAGTTCACCGAGGCAGAAAAAAGTGCCTTCTTCCGTGCGCTTCCATGCTCACGCAGACTGGCAATGGCGACCAGAACGGCGGCGACCGGATGAAACCCGGCCTCTTATAAGAGGAGTCGTCGGTCAAGTGTCATGCCCTCGATCGCTGGGAGAAAGCCCAGCGAGGCTCTACGCGAAAGCCAACGTGTCAATGAGTCGGTACCTGCTGCCTTAAAAAGGCGCAACCGGCCCACCAGGAAGGAAATTTCATGACTATTCAGGCGCCCCCTATTGATGAGAGCTTCGCGAAACTGCCCGACGACCCGCAAATTGATCGCGCCGTGGCCGCGCTACGGGAAAACGGGTTCGTCGTCCATGTGGTCGACACCGTTGCAGCCGCGCGGGCTCTTGTCCTTGATCTGATTCCCCGCGACCAGAGGGTATTCACCGCCACCAGCGAGACCTTGCGACAGTCGGGGATCACCGCCGCCATCGACGAATCCGAGGATTTCCGGTCGATCCGTCGAGAGGCGGGCAGGGTCGAGACTCCTTACGAGCGCATCGTCATGGGAGCGACGCCTGACGTGATCGTCGGCAGCGTCCACGCGGTGACCGAGGAAGGGCATCTGGTTGCCGCCTCGGCGAGCGGCAGCCAGCTCGCTCCCTACGCGGCGGGCGCGCGGAAGGTGATTTGGGTGGTCGGCGCGCAGAAGGTGGTGCCGGACCTAGAGACGGCGCTGCGTCGAATTCGCTCCTACAGCCTGCCCCGGGAGTGGCGGCGGTATCAGGAGGCGTACGGAAGGCCTTCGGTCATCGGCAAGATTTTGATCACGGAGCGAGAGCTATTCCCGGAGCGGACTACCGTCGTGCTGATTAAGGAGGAGATCGGGTTCTGAGGCCAGCGTCGTAGCACGCACCTACGGCGTAAGGCGTCGAGCGAAGCAGGCTACCCCGCAGTAATACCCCCGCAGTGGACGGTCGCTGTCATTGAACGCGACCGTCCACCCATATTGGTCGAAGACCGCAGCACAAGTGGGTGAGGCTCCGGAGCGAAAGACGTCAGGAGAAGGCATAGGCCGGTTTGCCGGACACGCTCTGACCAGTTGGGCACATTGTGGGAAAGGGATAGACGCCGATGTCGGCGGCTGGTCAGGATGAGCCGGTGAGTGAACGCTGGGAGACCCCTGAGGCCATAGCGGCGGCCTATGAACGATTCGTGGCGGCGATCCCAGGCTGGCGACCCCCTGCGGCGTACGGCCTCGGCGTACCTGCCGGGGATGGGACCGAGATCGAGTTCGTACGGGTGAACGTGGGGGAACACCCGCTCCCGGCGGTCGTGCTCGCCACCGTCTGCGGCCACACGGCGGGGACCGCGTCCTACGTGATGGATGTCCCGGCGCTGGATCGGGCGATCGCCCTGCTGGAGCCAGCCGAGGCGTGCACCGCGTACGAACACCCCAACCTGTGGGCGTGGCGCCGGCTCCGGACCGAGCTTGCGGATGACGCCCGCGTCGTCGCGGTCTTCGTCGACGATGTCACCGCCGACGACGGTGACGCCGCCGTGGCCGCGCTCCGTCGCGCCATACAGCATTCAGCACCCCAAGGCGCCTAATCCGGCATTCCGATTCCGAGTGTGCGGGATCGGGCGCCTCAGGCAGCGGCTCCTTCTCGCCCGCCGTGGACTCGCATCGTCTCCTCCACCCCTTTTGCCGTACTGTGCCATGCCACATAACTCCTGTGCGGCCGTCCGCCGCCGTAGAGTCGGGGAATGACGAGGGGAACCGTGTACGGCGGGGAGCTCGCGACGGTCGCCGAACCGACCAGCATGCTGCTCCCAGGGCATGACGTGCCCCTGGGGCGCTACACCACGGTGCGGCGGCTGCTGCCGCAGCGCACCCGTCGGATGGTCGGCGCCTGGTGCTTCGTCGACCAGTTCGGCCCCGAGGATGTGGCCGGCCGTCCCGGCATGCGGGTCCCACCGCATCCCCACATGGGGCTGCAGACCGTCACCTGGCTCGTCGACGGCGAGATCCTGCACCGGGACAGCCTGGGCAGCGTCCAGACGATCCTGCCGGGACAGGTGAACCTGATGACCTCCGGGCACGGCATCGCGCACTCGGAGGAGTCACCACCGGAGCATCCGCCCCTCATGCATGGCCTTCAGCTGTGGATCGCACTGCCGGATTCCGCGCGGCACTGCGCGCCAGGCTTTCACCATTACCCGACCGTGCCCGTCGTCGAGGCGGACGGCCTGAAGGCCACCGTGGTCGCCGGTTCCTTCCTCGGCGTCACCTCACCGGTGACTGTCTACACGCCACTGGTGGGCGCCGATATCCGGATCACGCGTTCCGAGGGTGCGCGCCTTGAGCTGGAGGCGACATTCGAGTACGCGGCGCTGGTGCTCTCGGGCGCCGCGACGATCGACGACACTGCCCTGGAGCCAGGCAGCCTGCTGTATCTGCCGCCGGGGCGTACCTCGCTGCCCGTCACCGGCCACCCCGGGACCCGGCTGTTCCTGCTCGGCGGCGAGCCGTTCGATGAGCCGCTAGTGATGTGGTGGAACTTCGTGGGCCGTTCCCATGAGGAGATCGCGGAGGCGCGTGAGGGCTGGGAGACGGGGCGGCGGTTCGGCACCGTCACCGGATACCCCGGTGATCCGTTGCCGGCGCCCGCGATGCCGATGGTCCGCCTGAAGGCCCGGGACCGTCACGGCCGCACGTTTCCCGCGTAGATACAAGAATCTATAGAGTTATCTCTTTTTGGAGAGATCTGGTTTTTATCTCAAACGTGTCGGTTATGTCGGCATCATTTCTATGGGGTACTGATTGATCGACTTGTGCTGGGCGGAATGTCCCCTCTGTTGTGAAAATGAACCTGAGATTTGTCCTTTAGGTCACATCGCCAAGTAGTTGACATGTCAACAGGGCGGGCTACCCTGGATGTAGTTGAATATAAAACTATCCTGGAGCGCTGTCATGCCCGCCATCACCGTCGACGATCCACTGACCCTGCCGCGGGTGCCTCGCCCCGATCCGCGTACCACCGTCGACCGTCCGGTGGTGTCGGTCACCACGGCGCCGCACGGATTCGAGGGAGAGGGATTCCCGGTCCGGCGGGCATTCGCCGGTGTCGATCTGCGGGCGCTCGATCCCTTCGTCCACATGGACCAGATGGGCGAGGTGGAGTACGCCCCCGGCGAGCCCAAAGGCACGCCCTGGCACCCTCACCGGGGTTTCGAGACCGTCACCTACATGATCGACGGACAGCTGGTGCACTCCGACTCTCACGGGGGCGGCGGGCTGATCGGCGGCGGTGACACCCAGTGGATGACCGCGGGCTCGGGGATTTTGCACATTGAGACTCCACCCGAGCATTTAGTCGTTAGCGGCGGGCTGTTCCACGGCATTCAGTTGTGGGTGAATCTGCCCCGGGCGTTGAAATTCGCCCCGCCCCGCTACCAGGACATCACACGGAATAAGGTGGCGCTGCTGACTTCCCCGGACGGGGGCGCGCTGATCCGTCTCATCGCCGGGAAGATCGGGGAGCACACCGGCCCGGGCTCCACGTACACCCCGATCACATTGGTGCATGCGACCCTCGCTCCTGGGGCTTCCCTGACCTTGCCGTGGCGGCAGGACTTCAACGCTCTGGTCTACACCTTGAGCGGCCAAGGCTCGGTGGGGACGGAGCGGCGGCCGATACGGACCGGGCAGCTCGCTGTTTTCGGCGCTGGGGGAGCGTTGACGGTCTCCGCGTCGTCGGAATTGGACGTGTTCATTCTGGGCGGGCGGCCGATTCGGGAACCCATCGCGATGTACGGGCCGTTCGTGATGAATACCAAAGCCGAGCTCATTCAGGCTTTTGAGGACTATCGGGCCGGCCGTTTGGCGACCATGGTCGCCGCTCACGCCGATGTCCAAGGCGAAACCTCAAATTCGGATTAGGCGTCTGACCCTTTCTACTGACTCTTTCTACAGCTTGGATGTCGAGTTATCCCTCACTGGAGGAAAAGTTCAGTGGCTAACGTCAATCTCGCAGTGATCTACTACTCAGCGACCGGCACCGTCCACCGAATGGCCGAGCGGCTGGCCCAGGCGGGGGAGAAGGCCGGTGCTGAGGTGCGGCTGCGGCAGGTGCCTGAGCTCGCGCCGGAGGAGGCGATCGCCTCCAACGCCGCGTGGAGCCAGCACTTCGACACCACTAAGAACGAGCCGAAGGCCACCCCGGACGACATCGTCTGGGCCGACGCGGTGCTGTTCGGTACGCCGACCCGGTACGGGAACATCGCCAGTCAGCTCAAGCAGTTCATCGACACCCTGGGTCCGCAGTGGCAGCAGGGTCTGCTCGCCGACAAGGTGTACGCGGGCTTCACCGCCACGATGACCGCCCACGGCGGCCAGGAGACCACGCTGCTGGCGCTGTACAACACGATCTACCACTTTGGCGGCATCATCGTGCCCCCCGGCTTCACCGACCCGCTGAAGTTCGCCGACGGCAACCCCTACGGGGTGTCGCACGTGACCGGCCCGAACAACAACGACCCGCTGGGCGAGGCGCAGAACGCGGCGCTGGACCACCTGGCCAACCGCGTCATCGCGATCGCCGCCCGTCTCAAGGCCGGCGCCAACGCCAACTGAGTTTCTGACTTTCCCTCACCTCCCACCTCAGGCGTGGGTTCAGGGCCGGAGAACCGGTACCTGAGCCCACGCCAAATGTCATGCCGGGCAGCTTTTTCAGCTGCCCGGCATACCAGCGGGTCTGGGCAGGGTCAGTCGCTCGTGGGGTCCGGCGTCGCGTCGTCCGAAGCATCCGGAAGAGTCGAAGAGTCCGGGACATCGCCGGCTAGCAGACGCCGCGGGTCCACCCCGCGGTCGGCAAGGAGCGCCTCGGTGAGGTCGGCGAGCCGGCGGGCAGCATGCGGATCCAGGGTCGGCAGGGTCAGGTCAAGCAGCCGGCCCCGGTCAACGGCGGTCATCGCCTGCCGGGGCGGATGATCGATGAACTCCAGGATCGGGCCGATCGCACGTTCCACCGGGCGCGCCGCGATCCGCGCCATGAGCCGAATCAGGACGCGGTTGAGAGGGCCGAGCGTGGACACATCACCGCTTCGCGTGAAACCCGGGTGGTACATGACGAAGCGGGCCCGGCCTCCAGAGCGTTCCGGGTAGGCGACCCCCAGCAGGTCGGTGGCCCGCCCGGCGTGAAGCTGGGCCCGTATCACGCTGTAGCGGCGCTGCAGATGTAGGTCATCCCAGAGCACGGAGCCGGCGGTGGTGCCTACCCCGGCCACGCTCACGATCACCGGGTCAGGAGCGGCGTCCAGGACGGAACGCAGACCATAACTGAGGAGATAGCGGCTGAGGTAGTAGAGCGCGAACGTGGACTCTAAGCCGTCGGCGGTTTCCACCCGCTTCCGCTGAGGCCGGTTGGCGCAGAGCACGAGCGCGTCCACCATGCGGTGTCGGCGGGTGATCTCTGCGATGACGCGAAGGTTGTCGGCGATGGAGCTTAAGTCGGCGTGGATGAACTGGAGGCGTTCGCCTGCCCGTGCGTGCTCGGTCAGGGCCTGTCCCTTGGCGGCGTTACTGCCGATGACGACGACCGTGTCTCCCCGGTCCAGCCGGGCGAGGGCCGTGGCCCGCCCCATGCCGTCGGTACCCCCGCTGATCACGATTGTTTTGGGCATGCGTTCCTCCCCCGCCACGCCTATCCAGTCCTGGGCCGGGCCGCTTCTGTGATGATCGGTAACGTGTCGAATCGGGGAAAGGAGGCAGTTTCGTGTCAGGTACGGACATGAATGTGCCCTCCGTACTGGCCACCCGGTTACCGTCACCGGTTCCCGCGGCCGAACTTGAGGCCTGTGTGGTCACCGACGTGATGCGCCGGATGGGCGACAAGTGGAGCATGCTGCTCCTCATCCTGTTGGGGCACCGGTCCTACCGGTTCAACGACCTGCAGCGGGCCGTGGAAGGGCTCAGCCAGCGCATGCTCACCCGGACCTTGCGTTCCCTGGTCCGCGATGGCCTGGTGGCGCGCACGGTGTATCCGACCGTGCCGCCCGCTGTCGAATACGCGCTCACGCCGTTGGGAAGAAGCCTGCTGGAGCCGCTGTCCGCGCTGGCCGACTGGGCGGTCGCGCACCAGTCCGAGATCACCGCCGCCCGGCGGGCAGCGGATGCCGAGGACACTGTCGGCCAGCGGACACAGGCTTCACCGTGGTCTGCGCGGCTTTAGGGCCTCCGACTTCCACGCCACTGCACTGTCACAGGGCGACTACCTCTTCCTGACACGCACCGCTTAATGGATTCATGGCGGTGTGCGTACGCGCGCCGCCCAGCATCACGTCGAATCTGGCGGGTGAACGGCGGGGTGGCGGGGCGACGCTGCTCGGTGGTGTCCGCTTCTGCGTCTTGAGGGGAACGGGGACGTGCTAGGCAGATTCCGGGACCAGCGACGATGAGGGGAAACAACTGTGGTAGACGCAATGTGTCGAACACGTGTTCGAATCTAGCGCCTCCCTCTGACGGAAAGTCGACATGAGAACGCACTCCATTGATGATGGGGTGTGATCTACGTCTCATGCAAAGAACTCTGAAAGATCTTCATGTTATAAGCGGAGGGCGTGGGTGGTTCGGGTCCTCCCGACCGCCCGAACCACCCACGATCTTGAAGTTCTGATGGCTCGACGCTCTGACGGAGCGCGCGGTCAGCGACGCGACTCGGAGCGAGCCAGGGACGCCAGATACGCGTTGTACTGCTCCAACGGGTCCTGCGAAGGGTCGCCGGTCTTGGCGGCCCGCTCAGCGGCCCGGTCCAGTCGCCGCTGCTCCCGCTCATCAGCGCGGATCCACTGCACCAGCAACGCAATGGCGACCACGAGGCTGGGCAGCTCCCCGAACGACCAGGCGATACCGCCCGCGGTGCGCTGATCGGCCAACGGGTCGGGCATCCACGACAACCCCAGCCCGCGGTACCAGTCGAGGGCCAGCGGGGCTCCCGACTGCATCAGGATCACCCCGAAGAAGGCGTGGACCGCCATTCCAGCGAGGAGGATGATCAGCCGAATCGGTGGGGCGGCACGCCGAGGAGCGGGATCGATACCGATGACCACCCAGTAGAACAGGTAACCGGCGCCCAGCAGATGCGCCAGCATCGCCAAGTGGGCCGCGTGAGACCTCAGGCTCAGCTCGTACAGGCCCGTGAAGTACATCATGAACAGGCTCACCGCCATGAAGGCCAAGGCCACGGCGGGACTGGTCAGCACCTGGGTCACCCGGTTGTGCAGGAGCAACCGTAGCCACTCCTTAGGCCCGCGCATCCCCGGTTCGGAGGCGGGGCGGAAGGCCCGGAGCGCCAGGGTGATCGGGACACCGAGTACCAGCAGGATCGGCGCCAACGTCATCAGCGCCAGATGCTGGATCATGTGGATGCTGAACATGATGGGCGCGTAGCGGGCGATGCCGCTGCTAGTGGCCAGCACTACCACTGCCCACCCGGCGCACCAGGCGACGACCCGCCCCACCGGCCAGCGGTGCCCGTTGCGCCATAGCCGGATCACCCCAGCCAGGTACAGGCCGACGGCGATCACGGCGATCCCCAGGTAGAACGGGTCAAGCAGCCAGTTTGACAGCAGGCTGCCGAAGGTCGGCGCCGCCGCGGGAGGGGTGAAGCCCAACTGCGCCGCGGCGGAGGTCTCCTCCGCGTACACCACCTCCGGTGGTGTCCGTGACAGCGCGGTCGCCAGACCAAAGGTGGCCCCAAACAGCACCAGCTCCACCGCTGCCAGGCGACGGAAGGCCCCCCGCCGCCCTTGCTCCAGCGCAGGTAGGGTCGCTCGACGGTGCCACCAGCCCAGTCCAACCAGCAGCACTAACGCGCCCACTTTGGCGAGCGCCTCGACGCCGTACGGGCTGCTCCAGCCTCCCTGCCCCAGGCGGCTGAACGCGTTGAGCAGGCCGCTGAGCGCCACCACGATCACGCACACCAGGGCCAGGCGCGAGTACCGGCCAACCGCCCGCGTCAGGGCCGGGGGAGCCAGGTGGCGGGCCAGCAGGAGGGCGATGAGCCCACCGGCCCACAGCACGGCCGCCACCACGTGCCACAGCAGACTGGAGACCGCGACCTGGTGGTTCCCGGCCGCCGCGGAGTGACCGGTGAACACCGGCGGCAGGGTGGCCGCGATCCCGATCAGCGTCAATATCGCGGCGCCAGTGACCGACAGCACCATCCGGCTGGCCACGGCGATGATGGCGGCGCCGGCCATGACCAGCAGCAACGCGCGGCCCTGACTGATATCCCACACGAAGCTGATCAGGATTCGGACGCTCAGATCGGACACCGGAATCGCGAGGATGTCCGAGAGGGTGTACACCAGCTCGGCACCGGTCAGCACCAGCCACACCAGCGCCGCCCAGGAGGCCGCGCGCAGCCACCGGTAGCCGTGCGGGCCGACGGTCCGGCCACCCCGGCGGGCCGCGGAGGATGAGGTGCCCTGGGCCTTATCGCGGTCACGGGCGGGCACCAGACCCGGGGTCAGGAAGGCCGCCGCCATGAGCGTCCCTACCGTGGCGGCAGCGGCGAGGTTACCGAGCGCGCTGACGATGGGGAGCGCCCACGGGGTGATCGGGCCGGGACTGGGGAGCCCAGGGATCACCTCGGTGTCCACGGCGTCGGCCGCCACCAAGGCGGTGATCAGGACGGTCAGGGCCGCCGCCACGGCGGCGGCCAACACCCCTAAACGCTGCAGTGGCACAACCTTCACTCCTCTTCCGCCGGCGCCGCGGTGGTACGGCGGTCGTCGCCTCAAGGCCGCGGAACCGCCGCGGTGATTTCAGGTCGTGCCCGCGGGACCGATCAGGCCGGGCTCAACCCCGGCTCTTGGCCGCTCGGGACGCGACCAGGACATATGCCAGTATGCCGACGACGATGGCAGCCCCTGCGCCGATGACCCACCACCAGGCTCCCAGACCGTCACCCTCGTCACTGGATTCCTGCGCCACGGTGCCGGCCGAGAGGGTCTCCTCCGATTCCACGGTGTCCTCCTCGGTCGGCTCGGTGGTGGGGGAGGTGTCCGGTTGCTCGGTCGCGCTCGGCTCGGGCGCGGGAGCCGTCACCGTGAACGTCACGGTTCCCTGGATCGGGTGCCCATCGGCGGACACCACCCGGTAGGCGACGGTGTATTCACCACTGGCGGGGATGAGCGGCTGGACCACTTCAGCGCCTGAGATCTGAGGAGGTCCGTCAGCCAGGGAGAAACCGGTGGATTCGGTCACCGTGATCGTGACCAGATCGGGGTTGAGTTCTTCGCTGAAGACGAGCACCACGCTCTCGGGGGCGCTGTCCAACTCCTCGCCCGCGGCGGGCGTACTGGATAGCAATTGGGCGTGTGCGGAGGCGGGGGAAGCCGGCAGCACGACGAGAACGGCGGCCAGAACAGTGAAGCCGGCCAGAACGGCGAGCCGGGCTAGTCTGCGACAGACGAGAGGCATGTCAGCTCCTGACGGCACGGGGGATCCTCATCTGTCCATGGTCGTCTCCCGGCCGGCGTCAGTTCCCGTCCGTTTGAGATCGTTACCCGCGTCACCATTCCGCGCCGCCGACGGCGCGCCGATCATGACGGCACCACCACGGTGAACGTGGCGGTGTGGACCTGATCGTCGACTTGGAAATCCAGGTACATCCGGTAGGTACCGGGGCCGGGCGCGGCCAGCCAGACCCGGAGCGCGCCCTGGTGCAGCGCGTCTTCGGTGTGGACGTGCACGTAGCCGAGGTCACCGTCCCGGAGCACGATCAGGTGCCCGTACGCCTCGAGATACGGCTGAAGTTGGACCGGCTGTCCGTCCCGCTGAATGCGGAACAGTAACGGCTGCACCGCTTCGGTGCCCGGGGTGCCTTGGTAGGAGACCTGGAACCCATCGACGTTTATCTCCTGCTGCGCGGGCGGCAGCGGGTGGGGCGTGTCGTCACCCGGCACCGTCAGATCGGCCCCCAATACGAGGGGAAGCGGGGCGGCGTCGGCTGGCAGCACCGTGAAATCCGCGTACACCCGCCACGTCCCCGGCTCTGGGAAGGTGAGCTCCACCGACCAGGTGCCGTTGTCATCGAGCCGGGGGTGTAGGTGCTGGTAACCGCTGAGATCGTGGCGGACGACCACGAGGTGGAGGGGCATGCCGTGGACCTGCGCGTATTCCCGGGCCGGCTCGGAGTCAGGGCCGATGATCTGGAACCGCAGGGTGAACGGTACGCCCGCCGGCGCGACGCTCTTCTCCAACGTGAGGGTGTAGCCAGCGACGCTGGCCGTCAGGCCTCCCGCCTCCGCCACGGCCGGTGAGGGTACGCCCGCCGTCGACGCTGGACCGGACACGTGGCTGTGGCTATGGGTGCTCTCCCCGTCCCCGCCGGCCACACCACCGTCAGCGGGACGTGGCGTGTGCACCACCCAACCCAGGCCGAGGCCCAGCAGCAGCGTGACAACAAGACCGCCGGTGACCAGGGAGAGCCGCATGGGTCACCCCGTCGCACCGACCAGTTCGTAGCCGGCCTCGTCGATGGCCGCCCGGACGTCCTCCTCGGACAGTGGCTGGTGACTGAGCACTGTGACCTGGCCGGACTCCAGATCGACGTTGACCTCCTGCACACCGGCCAGCTTCGACACCTCCTCGGTCACCGCTTTCACGCAGTGCCCACAGGTCATCCCCGTCACCGTGTAGGTGGTCCGTACCGCCATCATGATCCCCTTTGAGCCTTAAAGGCTATGCGCGCACCAAACGCGCGATCGCGTCCGATGCTTCCTTGACTTTCGCGTTGGCTTCCTCGCCGCCCTTGGCGACCGCCTCGGCGACGCAGTGGGCGAGGTGGCTTTCCAACAGGCCGACCGCGACGGCTTGGAGCGCCTTCGTGGCGGCCGAGATCTGCGTCAGGATGTCGATGCAGTAGGTGTCGGCCTCCACCATGCGTTGCAGACCGCGCACTTGTCCTTCGATGCGGCGCAGTCGCGCGAGCAGCTCTTCTTTATTGGCGCTGTATCCGTAGTGAGTCATCGGTCGTCCTCTCGGGTGGCCCATCGTATCATACCCCTACCCCCCTACCGTATCTAGAGGCGTAGGCATGGGCATTTCGCGCTGTTCGGGACGTCACGTGCCCCTGACATCGGCCCCTTGAACGCGGCACACGGTTCTCATAGTGGGGCGTTAAGCAATGGTCTCGCGTCCCCATGGGGTGGAGGGGGACGCGAGACCGTGGAAAAGGAGCTAGGTCGAGGCCAGCGGATGGGCTACAGAGGGCTTGACATCAAGCTCCCGGAGCAACGGTGGGCCGAACGGTCAACAGCCGATCCGGGTGGGGGCGAAGACCACATCGTCGAACCACAGGACGCTGTCACCAGCCTCGGCTTCCCACCCGAACCGGAAAGCGGACAGAGAAGGAGTCCAAGGCCGCGATAGCCAGGTGGCGTCGATATTGGGGGTGGGGACTCCGTCGGCCTCCAAGCCGGGGATCAGCGTACCGTTCACCCAGGTACGGACAAAACCGCCCCGGTCTACCAGATACTCCACACAGTTCCACGTTCCGGCGGGCAGCGGCATGGAGTAACTCAGCCCGCCGGGGATCGGAGCGGGCAGGGTGACGTCGTCGGCGGTCCGATGCCACAGCAGGGCGCCGTACTGGCCACCAAACCGCAATTCACCGCCGGTGGAGGTGTCCGTCATCGAGATGAGCGTCGTCCGCGGGCTGGGCAGCGGGTTGGTGGACAGCAGCCACAGACGGACGTACACGGTCGGCCCCAGTGTCCGAAGATCGAGAGTGCTTTGGACGAAGATGTGGTTACAGCGGCCGGGGAGGCCATGGACCCGGATCGACTGGCTCCCGGTGTGCGCCCGGGTGGTGTCTACGAACGCGCGGCCGGTGCCCTGGCAGTCCAGGTATGTCATGAACCACCTGCCGCTCGGGATAGAGCTGGTCTGATCCTCGAAGCTGTCGCAGTAGGCAGGGGCGGTGCAGACAGCCGTGGGCGTGACGCTCGGGGAAGGCGTGCTGGGGGACGGGAGAGGTTCGTTGCAGGGTGTGCCGTTGAGCGCGAAGTCGGTCGGTATCTCGTTGACCCCTGAGTAGGAAGCCTGAAATCCGAACGACACGCTCTCCCCGGTGGAGATGTCGCCGTTGTACGTCACGTTTCTGGCGGTCACATTCGGGCCGTCTTGAGTGATAGCAACGTTCCAGCTGTGCACGATCGTCTGATCGCCGTTGAAGCTCCACGTGAGCTCCCAGCTGGTGAGCGGGGGTGCGTTGTTGGTGATGGTGACTGTAGCGACGAAGCCGGTCCTCCAGTCGATGAGGACGTAGTCGACATCGCAGGCGGTCTGGGCACGGGCCGGCGTACCCCGGAAAACAGTGAGCGTTGTCAGTAGGAGCGTCACTGTGGTGAACGCCGCGATCAGCATGAAAAAGCGGCGCCTGGGCTGGGTGGGGTACGTCGGGAGTGGAAATTGGGCCGTGTACATACCGAAACTCCAGGGGGACTAAGAACGTGTTGAATTGCTGGCCCGAACAACTCCCTATTGCTTCATATCGCATAAAAGTAGCTTCTGTCAATGGTTCTTTTACAGGGAGTGAATCTGTTTAGAGAGAGGTGTGTGGTGGGATATCGGCTGGGTGTCGCCGGCGCGCTGAGGACGTGGGGCCGCGTACCTGTCCAATGGTGATATTTCGGTGACCGAATGAGCGGTCAGTCACCCCGTGGCGACGAATCGGTGCGTTTGTGTGCCGGTCAAGAGGGGTAAAACCCGTTCAGGGCTGAATAATGGTTTATAATTCTCAAAAACTCTCAAGCGTGAGGTATCTTTGTTTTTTGGATTCACTTTATATATTAAAGTTTTCGAGGGTGTATATGAGATCTTGAATGTTAAGATCATTGAGTGATCCGCAATGGGGCAGGGGTACGACCAAGATCGGCGACGCGACGGCCCGAATTCGGGATCTTCAATCCGGGATAGGTTCCGGCGTTGAGATCATCTCATTCATTTGAGTTCATGAAGTGAAGGGGTACGTGCGATCCCGCCTTCTGCCTCCTGAGCGGCCTCAACCGAGAGCCTGGAAGAGGGTCTCGCCAGAGACCGTCGGGTCACAGGGGGTGACGGTCAGGAAACGGTGACCGGGTTCACCCACCCAGTGGAACTCCGCGGCCGGGTTGTGTCACTCTGAACCGTCGGGCAGGGACACATGCGGGCAGCCTTGGACCGAGGTGCAGGCCACCTGAAACTGTGCTCTCTAATCCAGGTGCCGTTTGGAAATCGGGCGCCTATTCACCGACTCCAGCGGGTAGACGCGCAGGTCAAACTTCACCGCGGTCAGACCCAGGTGCCGCCGCGCCCTCCGAAGGCCATGCAAGGCCAGGCTCGTCCATAGGCAACCGATATCGACGTAGATGTCACCACGCCTGGTTCGAGACTGAATTCGGGATCTTGGCGTGACACGACGTACCCTCCTCGATAACGGCGACCTTCTTACGAGGCGTCATCCATTCAGCCTGTCCTGCCAAGCCGGTCTCGAAACCCCATCGACTTCCTGGCATGATCGACGCACTTTCATCGCCTTCGATGAGTTCTTGTCGCGGTGTCATCTTTGGTGGCCGCCAGCCCAGACGTATCAACCGCGGTGACCGCCACATATGGCGTTGGCCGTGGTGATCGGTGGTTCTGGCGCCCGGATCGCCATTTAGCTTTGACACGGAAGGGACGGGATGGACGAAACCGCCCCGGTCCTCGTCGTCGGGCTCAACGACGGGCCCGGCGCCGCCGCCGCGTTGCGTTGGGCGGTCCAGGAGGCCAGGTTGCACGAGGCCCGGATCCGAGCGGTGTACGCCTACAGCGAGCCTGTGGTGGCTGACATCAGCATGGTGCCGCCGGATCAGGCGCAGCGCCTGGAGCAGGCGCAGCGGGCCGCTGAACTGTGGTGCGCGTCGGCTCTGGAAGGACTAGCAGGACTGTTCGGCATTCCGGTGGAGGTGGTGGTCCAGGTGGGGCCGCCCGGACCGGTCCTGGTCCAGGCCAGTGAGAACGCCTTGATGCTGGTGGTAGGTGGCCGGCGACGTCACGCGCTGCACCGGCTGCTCCACGGGTCGGTGGGGCACTACTGCCTGAACCACGCGACCTGTCCGGTGGTCGCGGTCCCGGTGCCTCAGAGATGACGTACCTCACAACAGGGAGGGCAGGCGATGCGTCACAAAGACGGACAACGCCATGGCCGACGGTGCCACGGGACACCGGCGTTACAGAAACCCGGCCCATACTTGCTGTAACGCCGTGTGTCCGCGTGGGTGCGTAACGCTGTGTGAGGCGTGCGGCTCACGAATCGGCCACGTGTCCGTTACGCCTGTCGGTCACTCCGGGTACGCTCCCTCCGGGACCGGCCGCAGCGTGCCGACGCGGGCCCACAAGGTACCGCGTATCACGCAACCGGACCTTACGGGTCGGGTCGGTCGGCCGGTGGTCAAACCGGTGGGTGGCCACCACATGGTCCGGTGCGGCACGGTGACGTGGATGAGGGTTGTCCGCGATTCAATGGGGGCAAACCAGATGGTGTATCGGAGTGATGAGGACCGTGAGGTCCGGTTGGACGACGATGAGCTTGTGGTTCTCCCTGACCAGACCCGTGACGATACCGACAACGGGTGGGGAGAGCGGGTTCGCGCCAACGACATCCGGCTTCTGGAGGAGCGGCCACCGCACTGGGACTGAAGCCGCGTCCGGTGGTCAGCGCCGCACCAGCGCGTCGCGGATCTCGGTGAGTAACCGGACCTCCTCACTCGGGGCGGCCGGTTCGGGCTCCTCGCCGCGCTTGCGGCGCTCGGCCAACGTGTTCATGGGAAGGACAACGAGGAAGTACAAAGCCGCCGCCGTGATGAAGAACGCGATCACGGAGTTGAGGAACTCACCCCAGGTGAAGACGACCTCCCTGATACGCCAGGTTCCACTGAACTCATGACCGCCAGACAGTAGCTGCACTAAGGGGTTGAGGAACGAGTCTGTCAGCTGCTGAACGACGGTGTTGAACGCGGCACCGACCACCACACCCACGGCCAGGTCGACGACGTTGCCGCGCATGATGAACTTCTTGAAACCCTCGATCATCCCCTACTCCTGACGCGTACCGCGTGAACTTTGGGGGTGCACTGTAGTGCGTGCGTCAGCGGTAGGCGTGACAGGGGGAATGAGGTACGTCAATAGCCGCGGTCGGGCAGCAACCGACCGCGGCGGCGTGCACGAGCCGGCCACCGCGTACCCGCGCCATGGGCCGGTGGGAAGCTGCGTAGGGCCACCGGGGCGCCGGGGACGCCCCGGAAAAGGCGGCGAGCAGGTCAGGCAGACGCGCTGGAGCTGGCGGTCGCCTTCTGTGAGGAACTGCTTGAGGAGGAGCTGCTGTCCTTGGCCCCCGACGAGCTCCCCGTGTCGCTCTTGCTGCTCCCGTTGGAGGAGCTCCGCGAGTCGGTGCGGTAGAAGCCGGATCCCTTAAAGACGATGCCGACGGCGGAGAACTGCTTGCGGAGTCGTCCCTCACACTCCGGACAGACCGTCAGTGGCTCGTCGGTGAACGACTGCACCGCTTCGAGCTGGTGCCCGCACTGGGTGCAGATGTACTGATAGGTCGGCACATTCGCCTCCGCTAGCACTCTCAGATTTCGAGTGCTAATGGTGCGGCACAACCGGCCCTTCCGTCCACCCGGCAGACCGATCACGTCGGGAAACGGCCTGAATTCCCTGCAAGGATCAAGATCCCCGCAGGAGCACGAGATAGGGTACGACGCAACGTATCAGCACCCGATCAGGTGGTCTGCCCCCTGTCAGGGGTATCCATCCGGGTTGTCCAGGCAGAAGGCCCACGCAACTAGCCCGCGACCAACCCTCAGCGAGCTTGCCGAGCCCGTCATGCACAGCCTGGCCCCTACATAGGCCTGTCCGGCCCGGCCGAAGGTCACCCCGGCAGCGGCAGGTATCCCAAGGACGGGGTGATCACCGCGGTCACCGGTTGATCGTGCGGCTCGGTCGGGACCTCATCGACCAAGTCACCGTCATACAGCAGAGCGATCACCGGAACGTCAGGGGAGCGACGAGCCAACGCCCGGTCGTAGGAGCCGCCCCCACGGCCCAGCCGCCGCCCTTGACGGTCCACTGCCAACGCCGGCACCAGGATCGCCGACGCTCGACGCAGCACCGAGCGCCCTAATCGCGGGCCGACCGGCTCCTGCAGCCCACGGCTGGCCGGCACCAGCGACTTGGCGCTGGCGTACTCCGCCCAATCCAGGTCCATATCCGGTCGCAGCACCGGCAACAACACCCGAACACCCAACCGCGCCAAGGTCTCAGGAAGCTGGGCCCCGCCTGGTTCACAACGCATGGGTTGATACGCGGCGATCAAAGGGGCGCAGTCCTGCGATTCGCTAGTCAGACGTGGGCCGAACAGCCGACCGACGATATCCGCTACCGCGGCTACTATCGCGGCGTCGGAGGCGGAGCGTTCCGCTTCGGATACTGAGCGTCGCGCGGCGAGCCGTTCGGCGCGCATTCTCGCCTTATAGCTATCCGGTGATGGGGAGGGACCCATGGCGCGGTTCACTGTGACAGCATCGCACCAACGTCTCTGATTTCCACTGATTGGTGACGGGTCAGTGATGACGAGCACGGGGGGTCGGCGATCCGTGGGTGGGCGGTGACGAGCACGCGTACACATGGGGGCAAGCGGTGACGTTACGCGCGCGGCTGACCGCGGCGTTCCTCGCGGTGGTTCTCGGGCCGGTATTGCTGGGAGCCGTCTTCGTCGGAGGTGCGGTCGGAGCCGTTAACCGGGACCGCTCCAACGAGCGGCTGGATGTCGCGACCACCGCAGTGTGGACGGCAATGGAGGCCCTGTGCGCCACCCTGCGTAACGCGGCGGAGATGGCAGGCATCTTGGCGGCCACCACCCAGCCGGAGGAGGCGGTCCGACGCGTCCTGGAACGCGGCTCGGTCCAAGAGGTGCGGCTGGAAAGCGCCACCGGTGAGGTACTCGCGACCGTGGGCGGGGTCAGCGGCCCGTGGGTGGACTGCACCTCCCCGTCCAGCCGAGCCTCCTCCCGAAGCATCGGCGGCCTGGCAGCCCGGGCTGAACTACGAACATCCCAGGACCGCCTCATCGGGTACGCGGTCGCCGCCGTGGCCCTGGATCGGACCTTGGTGACTCACCTGGCCGACGCCGCCGGCGTGGACATCACGGTGCTGGACGGTCGGAACGCCCCCCTGTCCACCCTGGAGCCCGAGCGGGTACAGACGCTGGCCGAACAAGCCACAGACGCCGCTGAAGGCGAGGTGTGGGAGACGACCGACGGTCTGTATGTCCGGGTGATCGAGCCGGACATCGGACAACCGCTGCGGCTGGGACTGTCCATCGGACGCAGCGATGAGCAGGGCCTGTACGCGGTGCTGCTCGGCGTTGTGGTCCTCGCCGGAGTCCTGGCGATCATCGCCGCCTGGTGGCTGGCCCGCTCCACCACCCGCCCCCTGGTGGAACTGGCCGCCGCCGCCGATCGGGTCGCCGCCGGTGACCTCGACGCCCGAGTGCCGGTGCGTACCAGTGACGAGGTAGGTAGCCTGGCCACCAGCTTCAACCGCATGACCCGCGAGACCCGGGGGTACGTGCAGGCCCTCACCGCTAGCCGGGACCAGCTGCGCCGGAACCTCGCTCTACTCGGCGACACCCTGCGCAGCACCCACGACCTGCACCGGATCCTGAAGGTGATCCTGGAGACGGCCCGGGCCACCACCGGTGCCCAAGCCGGCGTCGTCCTGCTGCTGGAGCGTCCCGACAACCGCCGCCCCGGGGTCCTGGTGGGGCAGTGCGCCGAAGGCCTGGAGGGCCGGGGCGTCGAGTTGGAGAAGCTGCGGCTGAACCTCAACGAAGGACTGCTCGGCACGGTCGCGGCCAGCGGGGAGCCCCGCCGCGGACGGGTCCGCCGAGACGGCCCCCTGCTGTCCCCTCGGGAACCCCGCTGCCACACCTATATCGCGGTGCCCTTCTCCGGCACCGGCCACAGCGGCGACGGCGAGGAACTGGCGCCTACCTCGTCCGGACAGCTGCTGGGGGTGCTGGCGCTGTACGACCGGTTGGGCTACGACGACTTCGACGACGCCGACCTGGTCACCCTGCAGACCTTCGCCAGCCACGTGGCGGTGGCGGTCGAGAACGTCCTCCTCCACCAGGAGACCCATCGGTTGTCGCTCACCGACGACCTGACAGAGCTGTGGAACTACCGGTACCTCAAGCTTTCCCTGCACCGCGAGATCGAACGCGCCACCCGGTTCAACCGGTCACTGGCGATCCTGGCGCTGGACCTGGACCGCTTCAAAGACATCAACGACAGCTACGGTCACCCCGTCGGCGACGCGGTGCTGATGGAGTTCGCCGACCGGATCCGGCAGGAGATCCGAGAGGTCGACCTGGCGTTCCGGCAAGGCGGCGAGGAGTTCGTGGTCCTGCTGCCTGAAACCGACAGCCAAGGCGGCGAGCGGGTCGCCGAGCGGTTGTGCGCAGCGATCCGCAACACCCCCTTCCGACCGGACAGCGGGTACCGCGCGGGCAACCCGCTCTCCATCAACGTCACGGTCTCAATCGGTATCGCGGTGTTCCCCCTCCACGGGCGTACCGGCGAGGAGGTCCTGGAGGCCGCCGACGACGCCCTCTACGCGGCGAAAGCAGCCGGCCGTAACACCTGGCGCGTCGCACGGACCTGCGACCCCATACCACCCGCCGACACCACACGCTCCTGCGACTCAGCCACCGACACCCCCGTCAAAGAATCGGTGGAAGATGTGCCCGTCGGCGCACCCGCCGACACGTCCGTAAAAGCGCTTCCGCGAACGCGTACCCCCTCCGATTCCTCAGAACGACCTTGAAATATCCAAAGTGACCAAAAGCACGCTCTAAAGGTGACCAGAAGCACGGTTGCCATGCCATACAGCAATCGGCGTGGACCGGGTACGCCGGTTACTCTCGCGGCATGCCCGAGCAGGTACCCGACACGCCTCAGCGTGCGCAACGTGCGAAAAAAGCAGTGATCCCCGCGGCTGGGCTGGCGACCCGGTTCCTGCCTGCCAGCAAGGTCGTGCCCAAGGAACTATTTCCCGTGGTGGACCGACCCGCCCTGCAGTACGTCGTCGAGGAAGCGGTGGCCGCCGGGCTTGACGACGTGCTCCTTATTACCGGGCGCGGTAAAAGCTTGATGATTGATCACTTTGATCGGCGCCCCGATTTGGAGGAGCGACTTAAAGCAAAAGGCGACCAGGCGCGCCTGGAAGCCATCATCCGCCCCGCCGAGATGGCCACCATCCACAGTGTCCGGCAGCAGGAGGCGCTCGGCTTGGGACACGCGGTCCTGTGCGCCGAACGGCACGTCGGCGACGAACCCTTCGCGGTTCTGCTCGGTGACGATTTCATCGACGAGCGGGACCCAGTGTTGCCCACCATGGTGGACCTCGCGGCCACCACCGGCGGCATCGTGCTGCTGTTGATGGAGGTGCCCTGGGAGGAGGTGCACCGTTACGGCGTCGCCGTGGTCGAACCCACCGATACCCCCGACGTGGTCCGGGTCGGTGGCCTGGTCGAGAAACCCGCGCGGGAGGACGCCCCCAGCAACCTGATTGTGGTGGGCCGCTATGTGCTGCCCCCCGGCATCTTCGACGCGATCCGCCGGACCGGACGAGGCCGCGGCGGCGAGATCCAGCTCACCGACGCCATGGAGCTGATGCGTCAGGAAGGTACACCCGTGCACGGCGTGATCTTCCGCGGGCGCCGGTACGACACCGGCACCCCTGAAGGGTGCCTGCAAGCCGCGATCCGACTCGCCTGCGATCGCGACGACATCGGCCCCGAGTTCCGTCAGTGGCTGGTGGAGTACGTGGATCGGGAACTGCGGGGATGACGTCAGCTCCGGAGCCGGTGCCGCGCGCCGACTACCTAGACGCTACCTAGGCGGTGTGCCGCACCGCGCCCGGCTGCTTCCCCCACTCGATCTGGAACCGAGAGCGGCATTACGGCAGCATCTTGGCCGAAGACGTCACCCACGGCCCACCCTCGACCACGCCGACAAATGGACGGGTACGCGGCGCGGTCCGCGAACGTGCTGACCGCCCGCCCCGACCGCCGGTCCACCTCAACGCGGTCGGCTCCCGCGGGGCGGATAGGTGGCGTCCGGTCCGGATGCTGCCCGACGCCTGCTTCTCCGCCTTCGCGGCCGCCGCAGGTGCGTCGAAGGCAGCCGACGCCAGCGTCCCCTCGCCTGGACTGCCCAGGGCATGGCGGCCTCCTTGGAGGAGACCCACAGGAGGAGTGCGGCGTACGCGGCGGAGCGCCGCGGCGACGGGTACACCGTGCGGCCAGCACCGGGTGGGCCATACACTTTGTCCGGTCTCGCCAAGGCGAATGATCTCCTAGTGATGGGAGATCGCACCTCCACCGCCATGGCGGGCACCACGGTGGATGTCCTCCCTATTGATCGGCGAAGATGAGCGCACATCCAGGCTGGCCCGCTGTCCTCACCGACGGCCCGGTGATCCTGCGCCCATTCCGGCGCTCCGACGCGGCGGCGTGGTCACAGACCCGACGGGAAAACCAGCACTGGTTAGCACCCTGGGAACCGATCCCACCCTGCTCCTGGTACGAGGCGAACAGCCCCGCGGTGTTCCGCCGCATGCTGCGCGAAAGCAACAAGGCAGGCCGGCAGGGACGCTCCATGACCTTCGCGGTCTGCTACGACGAACACCTCACAGGCGACGCCCGCCTGGTCGGGCAGATCACGGTCGGCAACATCGTGCGGCGCGCTTTCTGCTCGGCGTACGTCGGGTACTGGGTAGACGGACGGTACGCCGGCCGCGGCATCACCCCCACCGCGTTGGCCCTGGTCACCGACCACGCCTTCAACCACGCCGGACTGCACCGGATCGAAGTCAACATCCGCCCAGAGAACCGAGCCAGTCGTCGGGTGGTGGAGAAACTGGGTTTCCGCCAGGAGGCGCTGCACCGTCGCTACCTGCACATCGACGGTGACTGGCGGGACCACCTCGGGTACGCGCTGACCGTCGAAGACGTGCAGGAGGAAGGCGGCCTGGTCGCCCGGTGGCACCGCATCCGCGGCTCGTGACTCCCTTCACTATCAGTGATCTTGCAGAGTTTTCTGCGTGGCTTCCCCTGATCAAGGCCGTGACACCCGTAGCCTTAAGCGGCAGGTGTTACTGATGTGACGGGAGGGGAGCGGGGTGCCCACGTCGGTGCTCCTCGCCGTCCTCGCCGCCGCCGGCATGCTCGCGCTGGCACCAGCGCTGGTGCGCCGGTATGACGCGACCGAACGACTGGTCGCGGAGCGGGCGCTGTCGACGGCGCGGATTTTGTCGCGTCACCGTCGCCGTCGTACCGTCCCGGTCTTCGGCCCCATCAACCTCACCCCGGCCAGCGTCCGGGCCACCCTCGCAGCCGCCATCCCCTGCCACAAGCGGCCACCCATCACACCCCCCGGCCGCGCCGCGACACCCGCTACCCCCACCCCAACGGCCAGCGCCAGCGACCCGGCCCCGGCTCCCACCCCACCAACGCCGATCCTGACCGCCGCGGAACGCGCCCGCTGGTGGCGCTACCGCCGCCGACGCATCCTGCAGGCCCTCATGCTGCTGCTCGGCTTCCAAACCACAGGGGTCGTCCTCATCGGCCCCGGGTTCTGGATCGGCTTCGGCCTGTCCGGCGTGATGCTCACCGCGTACCTGGTGTACCTGCGCAACCTGGTGATCAGCGAACGGGAACGGCAACGCGCCGCACTGCGCGCCGAACGACGCCGCCGAATCGCAGCGGCCCGACGCCGCGCCGCCCGCATCGCCACTATCCGCGTCGCCGAACGCGAACGGGTCGAACGCGCCCGGCAACGCGCGGTGGCGCGCCAAGCCACCCTGCGAGCCCGCCGCTACATCCGCGGTCAGGCCTACGAGGCCCGCGCCAGCAACTTCTGAACCGTCAACACCCCCATGACCGTGGGCCAAACCACCCTAGCCGTACGTGCAGGAGCGCCGGCGACAGCGGCGAGGGAGGATAAGCTGACCGCCGGAAAAGCCAGGCAGCGGAGCCTGAAGATCACGGATAACGTCGGATCACCACACCGACTGGATCGCACAAGAAATCTTGAAATCTTCCGGATGCAGAAGGCGCAGGGGGAACCGTGGCGAATCTGCAACAGGCGCGGGCAAATGTCGGCGTCGTCGGGCTCGCAGTGATGGGCTCGAACCTCGCACGTAATCTGGCGAGCCGGGAAGGCAACACGGTCGCCATCTATAACCGCTCCCCGGAGCGCACCCGCAAACTCGTTCAAGAACACCCCGAAGCGGGCTTCATCGCGGCCGAGACGATCGACGACTTCGTGGCGTCGCTCACCCGTCCACGCACCGCGATCATCATGGTGCAGGCCGGCGCGGCCACCGACGCCGTGATCGAGCAGCTCGCCGAACGATTCGAACCCGGCGACATCATCGTCGACGGCGGTAACGCCCTGTTCACCGACACCATCCGCCGCGAGAAGGCCCTGCGGGAACGCGGCATCAACTTCGTCGGCGTCGGCATCTCCGGTGGTGAGGAAGGCGCCCTCCGCGGCCCCTCGCTCATGCCCGGCGGCTCCGAGGAGGCCTACCAGACCCTGGGCCCCATCCTCGCCTCCATCGCCGCGGTCGCCGAAGGCGAGCCGTGCGTCACCCACGTCGGCACCGACGGCGCCGGCCACTTCGTCAAGATGATCCACAACGGCATCGAGTACGCCGACATGCAGCTCATCGCCGAGGCGTACGACCTGCTGCGCAAGGTGCGTGGCCTGGAGCCGGCCGCCATCGCCGACGTCTTCGCCGAATGGAACACCGGCGACCTCGAGTCCTACCTGATCGAGATCACCGCCGAGGTGCTCCGCCACACCGACGCCAAGACCGGCAAGCCCTTCATCGACATCGTCCTGGACCAGGCCGGATCCAAGGGCACCGGCGTGTGGACCGTGCAGACCGCGCTGTCCCTGGGCGTACCAGTCGGCGGCATCGCCGAAGCCGTCTTCGCCCGCGCCGTCTCCAACCGGGCTGAGCAGCGCGCCGTCGCCCGACAGATCGTCAAGAGCCGCCCCTCGCCGGTCGAGGTCGGCGACGGCTTCGAAGACGACGTACGCGCCGCCCTCTACGCCTCCAAGGTCGTCGCCTACGCCCAGGGCTTCGACGTCATCGCCGCCGGCGCCAAGGAGTACGGCTGGAACATCAACCTGGGGAACATCGCCAAGATCTGGCGCGGCGGGTGCATCATCCGCGCCCGGTTCCTCAACCGCATCGCCGACGCGTACAACACCAACCCCAACCTGGCCACCCTCCTGGAGGACCCCTACTTCGCCAAGGCCGTCACCGACGGCGAAGCCGCCTGGCGGCGCATCATCAACGTCGCCGTCAACAGCGGCGTCCCCGTGCCCGGCTTCTCCGCCGCCCTGGCCTACTACGACTCACTCGCCAGCGAGCGGCTGCCCGCCGCGCTTGTGCAGGGACAGCGGGACTTCTTCGGCGCCCACACCTACAAGCGCGTCGACGCCGAGGGCACCTTCCACACCCTGTGGTCCGGTGACCGCAGCGAGATCCAGGCCTGAAACCTAGGACTCAGAGGACCTTGGGCCCCTAAGGCCGGCCGCACGACGGTGCCCGTTAAACAACGGGAGGGGTACGCGAAACCCCGGTCGACGTCCGCCCCGGCGGGCATCGACCAGCGTGGGTGCGCGTACCCCTCAACCGTGTGTGTCTGGGGTCGGAGGCCCGACCAGTTCGATGGATCACGGTACCGGCGACCTGATTCGATTCCCGGCACCGGAACCTGTTACTCTAGTCGCCGACTAGGGGCTGTGGCGCAGTTGGTAGCGCGCTTCGTTCGCATCGAAGAGGTCAGGGGTTCGACTCCCCTCAGCTCCACCACGACGATGATCTGCGGATCATGTGGTAGATGGGCGGTTCAGCCACGGGGATCCCGACGGCGAGACCGCCCTTCGTGGTTTCTGAGCAATCTCTAAGCAGCGCCTGAACAGGACACCAGCAGACCAAGGCGTTGAGCGCCTGACCCGAGCCCGGTGTAACGCCGGCGGCTAGACCTTTCGCTCTCTCAGACAGGCTCGTTGATGAGCATGCCTCCCGTAGAACAAGCCGCTATAGGTACCTGACCTGTACCAGGCAAGCACCCGCCGAGTTGACGACTGACCACATCCCTTACAGACACTGCGGCCCTGTTCCCGGCTCCGGGAACAGGGCCATTTCGTTGCACGCAAACCCTCTAGGGGTGATGAAGCAACCCTAACCTCAAATCGCAGGTCAGAGCCGCTTTTCGAGGCTCGACTGGGTCGATTTTGCGGCGGTCCGGCGGTTGTGCATCTGTGCTGGTCAGAGCGTCAAAACCAGATGATCATGTGTGAATAGCTGATCCGGGATAAGGTCCTTACCGGACATTGGTGATCTGTCTGGCGGGGTGGCGCAGGATCTGGTGACCAGCTCTCCTGCCGAGCCGGCCGCTTAGCGGGGTTGAGGCGCAAAAGGCCCGTGTCAGATTTAGGTGCTGTAGTGCTTCTATCTAAAAGTGGGTTTCCACCGGCCGGCACATGGGAGGCGGGACATACGGGGGTACGTTCCGGCCGGTGGGCCATGTGGCTACCCAACTACCGCGACCTCGGGGGAAGGTGCGGCACTGGAGGCAAGCTGAGGCGAGGTTGCCCACCACAGGAACGCTGCCCCGGCTTGTCCCTAGGGCGGTTATCGGAGGAGGAAGCCGCCCTGGTGCGATAGATGGTAGGGGTGGCGATGTTGAGCGATGGGGAGGAATCGACTCACTCTGTGATGGGGGAGAAAGTCTCCCTCATTCGGTGAGGACTCCTATTGTCTGTGCTAGGTCACGAGCCTCGCGCCGGATCATCAGATCCCCGCGTTCAGCTAGGTCCAGCAGCACCGAGCGGGTGAACAGGTTGAACTGCGTCGTCTCCGGGCTCTCCTGCCATGCGCGACGCAACAGATGCACCACCGCTACGGGTTCCCGACGCTGAGAGTACGCACGCGCCGTCTCGATCATGTGGAACGCTCGCCGTGTTGCCGACGGCATCACCGACTCCAAATCCAACGTGGCCGCGCGTCGGGTCGCCTTACCACCTCGCATCAGGTCGTTGAGGAGCGTCACCGCATAGGCATCCACCATGCCCCGCCCAAATAGCAACCAGGGATGGATCCACCCGTCCAAAGCCCGCGCCGCGGCATCGGCTTGGTCCCAATGCCGCCACGCGTCCCCCTCGCGGCCGGTTCGGGCGTGTGACAGCGCGATAGCCAGGTGCATCAACCCCCACAACGCTCGCTGTTCCCGGTCCGCCTCTGGCCGGAGAAGACGAATAACGTCGAGCGCGAGACTGATACGGGCTTCGTGTTGCTGCCCGGCCTCACGCCAGATGTGGTTGATGTACCAGGTAGCCGCCGCGATCGCTACTGGGTCGTCAGCATCCTGAGCCGCGTTCATCGCCCGGTCACCGGCCATGATCACTAGCTCCGGTACCGGTTGAAACGACAGGTATAGCTGCGTGAGGTGGTAGATCTGAGCCAGACTTCGCAGTGCTGAGCGGCGTTCAGCACCGGTTAAACGCTGAACGGAGAACCGAGCGTCATTCAGCAGCGAGGGCAGGAGTGTGGATACTGCGGTGCGGTGCCGGCCAGCACCATGCCATAGCTGCCATGCTTGCTTAACCCTGGCCGCTAGATTTTCTGGATTCACAGGGTCCCGGTCAGCCATCCCGATGGGATAGCGGGTCAAGGCCTCAGTAACCGTTGTCAACTGTTCATGGCTGGACTTGGTATAGGAGACTGCGGACACCCGTTCCTCGCCGGTGAGATCCGCCAAGTCATCGACATGTAGTACCTCAGCGAGGCGAATCAAGACCGGCAGGCGAGGGGTCATGATCTTTCCTGTCTCTAGTGCCTTGACCCAGTCGGCCGACTTGCCGCATAGCCCACCGAGTACGGGACGCGATAGGCCGGCACGCTCGCGATACCGCCTGAGGCGTGCACCGAATGACTCCTCAGGCAGCGTGTTGCCGGCGGCAGGCATGGCACCGCTCCTTTCTATGTGCTCCGCAGTATCCAGGTTACGCAGATATTCCTTATTGATAGAGTTGCTTTTCTTGTTTGACATAGGCTGCCGCCGTCCAAAACTCGGATTGATCATCCGGACAGCGGCTGCTAAATGATCTATAACTCGAAACGCTGGGAGCTGATGAACACCGTGATAGCCCTGTTCGCTGAGCTTCCAGACTCGGGGGGTAGATGAGATATCGACGGCCTCATCTCCCATCGCCAGAGAAGACCACCCCGGTTCGGCACTAGAGGCAGATCTCATTAATTTCTTGATCTTGATTAGAGGTCGAATGGAATGATCTAGAAGGCCAGCGGCATCCTGTGCTCAACAGCTTCACCAGGCATGCAGGCTAGGGAAGATGTCGCTCGTCTGATCTGCGCATGTTGTGACCTGCCTCGACTTCAATCAGCTCCATCACAGCATGATCACTGAATCAATGTGGCCGCAAGTAGCAGAGTGGCTAGCCACTGAAAACCTAGCAGTACCCGCTCTTTGTGATGGCTGACCTAAATCTGAGTGGAATACTGGGATAGAACGTCAAGTACCCAACCGGCTACCCCTCGCTGAGTCAGTACCAGCCTGGCGTGCCGTAGTGCAGCGTGTCCTAGCAGCTCCTAGATCCCCTGTCTAGAAGCGGAGTTTGCTTGTTGGATCCCTCTAGGGGTGATGAAGCAACCCTAACCTCAAATCGCAGGTCAGGCCCGCTTTTCGTGGCTCGACTGAGTCGATTTTTGCGGCGGTCCGCCGGTTGTGCATCTGTGCTGGTCAGAGCGTCAAAGCTAGGTGATCATCCGCGAGGATGATGGCTGGTCCTTCGACTAAGGAAACAGAAAGAGCGGATGAGTGGTCAGTTCCTCGCGGGCTGACACTCCGCTGTCGCCCTGTGGCACCGATTGTTTGCTCAGGTGGGCCATGGCTGGCTTCCTGGTGAGGTGTTGGTTATGTCCGATGTGGACGCTTGGGCAGAGCGGCTGTCGTTGGCGGTGACTTACCTGTTGGTAGGTGCTGTGAAGCGCCAGGCTACGGCGTGGAGATGGGCTTTTTGAGGGTAGCCGTCGTGGTGGGAGCACTTCTTGATCTTCGGTGTTGGGGTCGCCCTGCTGGCCTGGTGACCTCTGATGGGGAGTCTTGATGAGGCAGCGTGTTGGCCGGGGAATGCGGAGGGTCCTGGACGGCGGTGTTAACGGGGTGAGGGCGATGCCGCCGTTTGTGGGCAGTGGAGCCCGAACACACACAGAGCCGGGACCAGAGGCGTGACGCATTGTCGCTGGCTGTGCTGGCGGCTGTTGAAGCGACGGGAAGTGCGGTCGTGCTCGGGTTGCGTGGCGCCGGGATGTTTACGCGGCCCAGCGAGGGTAGGTGGGCGGGATGACCACGACCCTGGGAGGGCGATCATGCTGTATGAACATGTGGCCGAGGCGATTCGGGCCGGCGACGGCAATCTTGTGCCTGAGCGAGGGACGGCCATCGGCCGGCGGGATCGCTTCCTGACTCTGCACGAGATCTACCGCCTGCACGTGGACGCGGTGTCGTTACCGCCGGCCAGTGGGCGTCTGCAGCATCACCCTCGGATCGCGGACGTCAAGATGCGCCTGGAGGATGAGTGGCTGGCCGAGCTCGATGAGGACATCGCAGCGGTCCGGGCCACGCTCCCCGAGGACACGGTGGAGGCGTTACGCAAGCTCGCGGCGCGGGACCGGTCGCCGTGGGTGTACAGGTGGGTGGCGCAGACCGCGACCTGGCCGGAGCTGGTGGAGTTCCTGACGCTGGAAGGCGGGCCCGACGGCGGCTTCGACGATCTTGTGGCGTTGTGTCAGGTGGGTATCCCCGGGGTGGCGAAGCTTGAGCTGGCCCGCAACTACTGGGATGAGATGGGCAACGGTGAGTGGGAACGGGTACATACCGTGCTGCACCAGACGTTTGCCCGGGCTGTCGGGATGGAGGAGCGGTCGGTGCGGGAGCAGCCGACGGTGGTGCTGGAACGCAACGCGCTTGGCGGGCTGCTCGCGACGAACCGGTGGCTCCAGCCGGAGATGTTGGGGGCGTTAGGGCTGATCGAATTGCAGGCCGGGCCGCGGTGCCAGCTGGTGGTGCAGGGCTTCGACCGGTGTGGTGCGCCTGCCGACGCGTACCCCTTCTATGTCGAGCACGCCCAGACCGACCCGCGTCACGGGATCGGCTGGCTGGAGGAGGCGGTACGGCCGGTCCTGGAAGAGAAACCGGAATGGGGGGACCGGATCGTGCGGGGCGCGATATGGCGGGCGCGGGTCAATGACGCGTTCCTGGAAAGCTTCCGTGTGGCGGAGACGGTCTAAGAGGCGGCAGCTGGGTATTGATTAACACTCAGTACTTTATTCCTTTTTGGAAAAGGGGTATTCATTACGTGCAATAGGGTGCAGAAATCGCTAATCAGAAGATTTTCATGAATCGTCTCGGTGGGGGTGGCGGTGTGGTGATCGTCGCCTCTGGGCTGGGTAAGGGGTGCCTATTGAGGTGTTGCGGCTCCGGCTGTGTGCCGGTCGATCTACGCGCGACTGACGACCATCCAAGGGCATAGGTGGGCGCGTGGTCAATAACGTGAGAAAAAGTGATCAAGGGTGGGTGGCGTCGACCTTGGGAATCCCTGTCTGTGATGTCGACAACATTGCCGTTCGCGGCGATGCCTCGCTCAGTGGTCTGGGTACGCGGGGTCGTTTCCGTAATGGCGTGGGCTTCCCGAGGTGCGCCGGGGCGGCTCGTATGCCGGTGCCGTGTTCACCGGCTTTCGTGGCGATTCCGTCGAATCGTGATGGGGTGCCGTTCGACGGCTCACTCGTCCGTTGAGATCTTGGTGAGTGTCCGTCACTTCTTCACGACGGTTACCCACCAAGATCTCAAGACTGCCCGGGACGCACGGAAGTGGTCACCGGCTCAAAACCGCCTCCTGTTAACGGAGGCGGTTATTCCGGGCTTAACTGATGGAAATGGTTAGTTTGTCTGTAGTCGGGCTGGACGCGGCAGCTCAATCTGAGGCCGGCAGTCCGGTACGGGGTGCCGGGGGGTGAGGGACGGTTCTGGTCAGTTTCTCGGGGCGGCGTGCGCCACGAGAGCGGACTTTCCGGGAAGCGGCACGGGGAATGGGTGCGGTAATGCGTACTTCCATCGGGCCGGTGCCGTTTCCCACTGGGGTGGCGCCGCCGATAGCGGTGGTCATAGCGGCGTCCCACTGCTCGCGGATCCGCTCGCTCTGTTCGCCCAAAGACGGTAAAGGCGCGTACTCCCGCTGTCCGGCCTCCAGGACCTCCAGCAGGGAGGAGACCGAGGCCTGAACGGTGAACTTGGTGCTGGCGTACATCCGCTCTGTCTCGGTGAGCGGTCCCATCAGGATGGCCTGAGCGATCCCGTCGGCCAGGGCCACGGGGTCGTCGGGCTTGACGAAGATCGCCCCGCCGCAGTCGGTCTCGGGCAGGCCGCCGCTGTGAGAGGCCACCACGCGGCATCCGGCGTGCTGGGCCTCCACGGATACGATGCCGAAGATCTCCTGCCAGAAGAGGTTGGTCGTGGGCATCACCACGACGTCGTGTTCGGCCATCAGCTGGGCCATCTGCTCTGGGGTCTTGCGGGCGGGGATCAGGTCCACCCGGGGATGCGCTTCCAGGAGCTTTTTGATGATCTGGCCGTCTGCGGTGTCGCTGGCGGCGTCGGTGGCGGTCAGGTCGAAGCCGATTCCCTTGAGGCTGTCCATGTGGAGGGCGGCGAGCAGGGTGTACACGCCTTTGTCGGGGACCAGCCGGCCAGCGAACAGGATCCGAGGCCGCTCGCCCGGGGCCCGGGTTGGGCGCGTGACCTGGGAGAAGCAGGCCTCAGCGAACGGGTGGACCACGGCGATGTCGCCGTGGGGAATCTGAAGGGCGTCCCCCCATAACCGCGCCGCGAACCGGCTCGGTGTGATCAAACGCTTGCCGGGGACCGCTTCGGGATCCAAAGGCGGATCCAACCGTTGCATGGGGCAGTGCAGAATCGCATATGATTGTTTTTTAGTGGGAACCTTGAGGGGATATGTTACGAAAACTAACGTATCGTCCAAGTTGCTCAGTTCTGTGACCGAGTCAAGCGCCTTGAACTCGATGTCAGGGAAATCTGACCGCCCGTCATTCTCGCCGAAACCTAAGGTGAGTACGCGCGCGTGTATCCCCCGACGGCGTAGCTCCCTTATATGGCCGGCGGTATAGTTCTCCGAGCCACCGCGGCCCGCCAAGAACGGTTGTTTCGCGGACCAGACAAAAGATATCATGAGAGTTTCCTCCCTGATTCATCTGGCGCTAACCCGTCATGCTCCGCGAGTCCGCCCTCGGTTAACGGGAGTAACAGCTCCCCGGTGCACATGGAGCAGAAAGGCCTGGTTCCACGGCCTATGGGGAGCGGGTCCCGAATAAGCAGTGTCAGTGAACCCGTTGTCTGTCCATCATGGTTCACTCATGTCCGTGTTTCAGGCGCGCCCGTCGCGCAGCATGAACTGGATGGCTTCGCATAGCTCACCTGGCTTCCAGGGCGATCGACATACACGTCGGCCGCTTACAGTGTAGTCCGTCAAGGAAGTTTTCTCTGTGGTTTAGGCCACTGTCGATGATGATTGTCTATTCTCTGTTTATTCGGAAACTATGAAAAGGATTGCGTATAAATCATCGATAGTAATGGATTTCATCGTCGACTTTGAATAGGGGTGTAAAGTTTTCTGGAGTGGCCAGAGGGAGATCTTAGCCATCCGAAACGGCGACGCCAACACCCATAGTGACCGTTAAGTTACGCGATTAGCTCATGGACTTGGGTGTTGAGAGCCTCCACCTCGGGGACGCGGTAGCGGCGTAGCCGCCGGTGGAGAGCCAGGAGTCGAGCGGTGTTGCGGGCCGAGTGGGCGACGGCGATATCACCTACAGCGCGCGAAGCGAGTTGGCAGGCGTATTGGACGGCACCGTCCGCATCGATATCAAGAATCGTTTCGGCGTACCAGATCAAGTAGGTGGCGCGGTCCCGGGAGCGTTGATCGGGCTGGGTTTGCAGGGAGGTCCGCAGCCACCGGTCGGTGTGGCGGGGCCGACCCAGGTCGCGGTAGCAGGCCGCTACCTGAGCGGCGTACTCGGCGGTGTCGAAGTAGGCCGCCCATGACGGATCCGGGTCGGGATGATCATCGGCGCGCGCCATGGCCGTCTCCGCCTGGCTGAGCAGGTGTTCACAGGAGACGGCGTCCCGCAGGGCCGCGTGGGCGCGGGCTTGCCGGACGAGCAGCATCGCGCGTACCCGGGGAGAGGCGTCGGGGGCGCCTTCGACGGCGGCCCGCGCGATGGCGAGGGCCTCCCGAGGGCGGCCGGCGTCGAGGCGTTGCAGGCTGAGGGCTTTGAGGGCGTTGGCGCCCAGGCCCTGGTCTGCGGCGGTATGGGCGGCGCGGACGGCGGCGTTCCAGTACCGTTCGGCGGCGGCGTGGTATCCGGCGTCGAAGCTGGCCCACGCGGCCAGGTGCGCCAGCTCGGAGGCGACCCGGTACAGCCGGCGGGCGGTGTGGGTGCTGTAGCTGCCGTGGGCGAGCAGGTCGGTGACTAATCGCAGCTCGGCGTCGGCTAGGTGGCGTATCGCCCCACCGCCGAGGGTCTGATCGGTACGGCGTAACCCTGCGATACGCCCGTGGAGGTCATCGATCACTGCGGTGGTGACCCGGTCACCGCGGCGAGCCGCCTCCAGACGAGGTGAGTCGACGGTCAACCATTGGTCGGCGAGGGCGGCGGCGATACCGGGAGCGAGCGTGAGAAAGCCACGGCGGTCCGTGAGCGCGTGTCGGGTGTCCTGCAGGAGCGCCATCGTCGCCTGAGCGGTCCACGGTTTGTCGGTGGGGATCTGCTTCCCCATGGGGAGCCAGTAGGGCCATCCCAGGGCGTAGACCTGGTGCGGCGGAACCCCCAGCAGGCGGGCGAGAGCCAGCTGCGTCTGTTCCTCCGGGACCACCCCTCGGTTCTCCCACCGCCACGCCTTCTGCCGGTGGGTACTGGGCTTCCCACCCATCGCGTGGGAGATCAGGGTGACCAATTGGTGCAGTGACCAACCGTGCTGGTGCCGTACGTAGCTCAGGGGGTGCGAGAAAACCTCTTCAAGCCCCTGGCGGGTACGAGGCATCAGTTACCGCCTTCCTTCCTCCGGGTGACGGACAATGTAGCGGTCCGTGGGTGTGTCATCACCGACACGCCGCTTGGAAAGGCCACACGAGACCACGCTTGCGGTCTGGTATCGCTAGCTGACTATGCGTTTACTTCCTGTGGAAGTCAGGCATGAACGCACGATTGCCTGATTTGTGCAGTTTATCGCTACGGTTGGTGGTGTGGACGCGCGTGGGGAGGCAGCGTGGGTAGACCTGGTGACAGGTCCCGTTATGTCCAGCACCGCCACAAGGCGTCCGCGTCCGTCCCGGAGGCATCGTGCGTACTTCTGGGGTGGGCCTGGTGATGGTGATACCTCCCGGCGGCCGGGAAGAGACGCTGTTCGCTTCGCGCACCGCGCCGTCCGTGCTGCTTGCCGATGACTGGTTATTCATCAGCCACGGTGACCGAACCGGACGTCCGCGTCTGTCGAAGGTGGTCTCCGGGCTCGGGTTGGCCGGTGCGCTGCTGGCGGAGGCGGTGTTAGCCGGCGCGGTGGCCATCGACAGCGGGACGGGAGTGTGGCCGTGGCAACGCCTGGCGGGTCACCCCACCGGATTTGCCCACCGAGACGACTCGAACCGGGTCGCCGCCGTGGTGGCGGATCAGATCCACCACGAGCCAGAGGTGTTGCCGGTCCGGGTCTGGTTGGAGTGGTACGCCGACCAGCAGCGGGCTTACCGCCTGATCGGAGAGCGGTTGGCCGAACGGGGGCAGGTACGCGTCCAGCAACGGCGCCGGGGCGTGCGGTACCGACCGGTGGACATGTCGGGCGCGCAGTGGCGTGTGATCCGCATCTGCCGGCTCATTCGTGACGGAAAAGTGACAGAACCGACCGACGCGGTGCTGATCGGTCTATGCGCCGCCACCGGGTTGGCCGACTGGGTCGGTCGGGCGGCCTTCCCGGTCTCGTGTGAGCAGGCCTGGGCGGTGCTGCAGAGCGTCGGTGATCTGCTGCCGGAACCCATATGGGTGCTGCTGGCGCAGGTGGAGATCGCCGTTGGTGCGGCGGTGATGGCTCATCGTCGCTGACAAGAGCGCGTCCGGTGGTGATACCGGCTCGGTGACGACAACGATCCGGCGTCGCCCCGACAGGTGGGGCGCTCTTGTCGGCGCCAAATCTGGACATGAGTGACGAAGAGGAGCGTGGAGTGGCTAACAGCGGTCACATCCCTCACCCCGGCGGGGTCAGGCAGGCGTTGGCCGCCAACCGACTGGGCCTGTGGTCACTGGTGTTTTTGATCATCAGCGCCGCCGCGCCATTGACGGTGGTCGCCGGTGGCGCCACCGCGGGATTCGCCGTCACCGGCTTGGTGGGCCTGCCGGTGACCTACCTGGCCTCGGTCGTGCTCCTGGCCCTATTCGCCGTGGGGTGGGTGGACATGGCCACCCGGATTCCCAACGCGGGAGCGTTCTACGCCTACATCCGGCACGGGTACGCGGCCGGTGGTGGTGAAACGCTGGGACGGGTCGTCGGGCTGGCCGCCGCGGGGGTGGCGTTGCTGGCCTACAACGCTCTGCAGATCGGCCTGATCGCCGGTCTGGGTGCGGTGACCTCTTCGTGGTTGCAGACCCGGTTTGGCATCGAGGTGGCCTGGTGGCTCCTGGCGTTGCTGGGCATAAGCGTCATCGGGGCCATGGGGGTGGCCCGTATCGATTTCTCCGGTCGGGTGCTGGCGGTCCTGCTGACCGCGGAGACCACGGTGGTCGTCATCATCGACGCCCTCGCCGTGACTCACCCCGCCGACGGCACGGTGTCCCTGACCACCCTCAACCCCAGCCACCTGGTCGCCACCGGGATCGGCGCCGCGTTGGCGATCTGCATCACGGGCTTTGTGGGGTGCGAGGCCGCCGCCGTGTTCGCCGAGGAGGTTCGGGACCGGGAGCGGACGGTACGCCACGCGGTCACCCTCGCGCTGCTGATCACCGGCATCGTCTACGCCGGCTCCACCTGGGCGTTGACCGTCTACACCGGCCCCGACAACATCATCGACGCCGCGGCGGCTGATCCCGCTGGACTGTTCATCGGTATCGGCGCCGTGTATCTCGGGACGCTGTTCGCTGACCTGGCCAACCTCCTGTTCATCACCTCGCTGTTCGCCGCCGCGCTGGCTTACCACAACACCGTGGCCCGGTACCTGTTTTCCCTCGGGCGGGAACGCGCGCTCCCCCTCGTCGCTGTGGGGTTGGGGCGTACCAATCGGTCGGGGGCGCCGCGGAACGCTTCTTTGACCCAGACGGCTCTGGCCGTCAGCACCGTCGTGGTGTGGAGCCTGCTGGGTTGGGATCCGCTGCTGCAGTTGTTCTTCGCCGGCACCGTCTTGGGCGGGACCGGTGTGGTGCTGCTGATGGCCTCAACCTCGTTCGCGGTCGGTCTGTGGTTCTGGCGTCACGGCTACAGCAGCCGGTGGCGGCATCTCGTCGCGCCGTTCACCGCTGGCGCGGCGCTGGCGGTGGTGTCGGCCCTGATCGTGGACAACTTCGAGCTGTTGGTGGGGGCTCCCCCCGAAGCGCAGTGGCCCGCCCTACTCCCCGGCGCCTACGGGATGTGCGTTATCGGTGGTGTGCTGTGGGGGTTGTGGCTGCGGCATCGCCGGCCGGACGCGTTCGACGTGATCGGGCTAGGACCGGTTGCGACGCGGCTGGGCCCCATGCCGGTTCAGGCGCCGACACCGGCGGTGACGAGTCGAGAGGTGGGCTTATGAGGATTCCTACTCCTACTCCCATGATTTCGATCCTGCCCACCGACGCCGACTCAACCGCGGTGTCTGAGGTGGCCGCGGTCCTGGCGGAGGCTTTTCACGAGGATCCGGTGTCGGTTTGGGTCTGGCCCGAGCCCACGTCCCGCCGTCCCCGGCAGCAGGCCGTATTCGCCCGATACCTGCTGCAGGGGCAGACCGACGGCCTGATCTACACCGCCCGTGACCACGACGGAAGCATCGTGGGCGCCGCGCTGTGGTTATCGGCCGCCGCGGCGGCCACCGAGGATCCTGATGAGAAGCAGCGCCAGCTTGCTTTGGCCGGTGACGTGCAGGCACGGGCCCGACTGGGGCACTTCTACGCCACCATGAACCGGATCCATCCCACCGAGGAGCCCCACCACTATCTGCTCCTCATCGGGGTCCGGCCTGACCGCCAGGGCACCGGTGTGGGCAGCGCCCTGTTACAGGCTCACCACCGGACCGCGGATGCGGCCGGTCTCCCCGTGTACCTGGAGGCCACCACTCCTCGCTCCGCGACGCTGTACCAGCGGCACGGGTACCACCTGATGAAGGACCCTGTGGTGGTGGCCGAAGGAGTGGAACTCAGGCCGATGTGGCGGGCGCCCGTGTCGGCGCATACCACGGGCAGCGCTCCATACCCGCAGTGAGGAGGGCGTGGGCGTCGCGCGGCACAGCCGCGCGACGCCCGGTGCCCGTACGTCCGTACCCGTGGACCTCGTCCAGGGGTGGTGTCACTCGGGAACGTTCCACGCGGTGGCCAACACGCTGACGGCGCCGTTGGCGCCGACCGCGGTGATCTCCAAGATCACCAGCTTCTGGGTGATGCGCTCCTCCTGGGCCTCCTCCAGGGAGGTCAACACGCACAGCACGGTCTCGGGTCGCAGCGGTATGCGCGGGTCCCCCAACGGGGCTGTCCTGATCAGCTCGATGCAGTCCCCGGGGGTGACGTTCGAGGTGGCGGTGGGGAGAGCGCCTCGCACCTCGTACGTCAGGATCAAGGCGGGCGGTGAGGAATTACACCGTGGCTCGAAGGTCACCTCGTAGTTGACGTCGACATTGACCCAGGGCTCATCGAGGTCTATCCCATACTCGTTACCGCATTCCGGGCCAAGCAGCTGAAGAGCTTCGTCCTGGTACTCCAGGCTGAACTCGGCGCTGGGGTCGATGTCTTGAGGGGAACCGGCTTCATTAGTGTCAGGGGGAGCGGCCTCGGTGGTGTCGACCGGTGTGGGCGTCGATGAAGCACCCACCAGCTCGTCGGGAACCAGGGGGTCGTCCTGCCCCGACGGCGTACCGCTGGTGAGCTGATCAACGCGTTGTTGCGCCTCCCGGGCCTCAGACAAGGCGAAGAGAGCGATCGCCCCGGACCCGAGGGCCACCAGCAAGGCAAGGCCGATGACCGCGAACAATAGAAGGCCTCCGCGGCTGTGTTGCTGCGGAGGCGGCACGGCCGTCTCGGCGACCGTGGGCTGGTCGACCGGTGGGGCGGAGTCCGGGAACGCCGGGGACGCTCCGGACGGCGGGCTGGAGATCTGGTGAGGCGCCGGCTCCGGCGTACGCCATCCACCGGGTGGTGGTGGGGTCGCAGACGGTAGGGGCGGCACCGGCGGTGCGGCCGAGGGTGGTGGCTGTGGTGATGAGCTGGCGGAAGGCCCCACCGGAGGGGTGCCAGGGGTAGGCGACGGCGAGGAGACCCCCTCGGTAGGTGCGCCGAAGGATGGGACGCCCCATCGCGGAAGTCCGGACGCCCCAGTAGGCGGGTGGGGAGCGCCAGGCAGCGAAGGGTCGGATGGGTCGGAAGACACCCGCACTCTCCTCAAGGTCGTGGGAATGGGGGTGAATTTATACCACAAAATCGGGAGGGGTACTGTCTGTTTATCGACGGAGAGTTGCATTTATTCTTGCTGAGCGTGGAGGTCGTAATGACCCTTCGCTCTGAAAAGATCGCCAAGAATGATCAATCAATACTCGGCAGGTGATTCGTGGTCGTTCCCGGCCCGCAGACGGCCAGCCCACGACGGCGCAAAAGCCGGCTGACCCTCCTGGCGGAGGTCACTGGGATCCTCGCTGCGGTGACGGGTGTGATGGGGTTCTTCATCATGACGATCCCCATGCTGTTCGGTGGGGATGACAACAATCCCGCGCCCGAACCTGGTGGCTTAGCGTCCTCCGTGGCAGCCACCTCAGCGCCGGCCGAACCGACGGGGCCGACCGCTCAGGAGGCGAGCGTCGTCTATCTCACGGACCTGATACCGGCGATCGGCGCTGGAAATCTGACCGAACTTCCGCGGGAGCTGCGAGGACGACCGGAGTACGCGCGTTCCCTCGTTATCCAGTGCCCCAGCGGCAACACCAATGACCGGCACCGTGACATCGGCTACGACCTGCGGGGTCGTTTCATCCAGTTCGAAACCACCGTGCGTCCATACAGCCTGGAGTCCACCGGACCGGTGTTGGGGTTGACCCAGGTGGACGTCTACGGCGAGGCCCAGGAGCTGGCTTCGGAGATAGTTGAGGTGGGCGCCGTCATGCACCTGACGGTGGACATCGAGGACGTCAACCGGTTCACGCTCCGGATCACCTGTGAGGACCCTGACGACATCGTCATCCTCACCGATCCCAGGATCCTCGCGGAAACGGACGGCGGCGCGGGATAACGCGCCGCCTGAGAGCACTAAGGGATGGGGGAGTCCAAATACCGTCGGAGTGGGCGACGCGCCGTAACCTGCCGGTGCGGTCGACAGGTGTAGCGCGTCGCCCACCCAGAAGCTACCTATCACCCACGTTCACGCGCCACCGGTATGGCGGCATCACGTGTCTGAGATCGACCGGAGGAAGGTCACGAGAGCCGAACGGCGCTTCAGCGGGGCCGAGCGGCATCACACAGCACTGAGAGGCGGCAAAAGGGGCGGCCCGAACCATCTCCGTGAATGAGAGCTCTATGAATTGAGAGCCGCCGAGCGCTGTCGGGATGGGGAAGGGAACAGTGGGCGGCACGATGACGTCATCGGTAGATGGCGGGCAAATCTGTCCGGATAGGACGGATCTTTCGTGCGTGTGGCGGCCTGCGAGGAGAATGATCGAGTGGACGCTCCGTTGACGGGAACAACGGTGGTGGAGTTGCCGGCCATCGGCCCGGTGCCGTTCTGCGGCATGCTGCTGGCCGGTTTGGGCGCCGACGTGATCCAGATTCAGCGGCCGGGTGGCCGACCGCCGCTGGAGCGGGAGGCACACCGCATCCTCGACCGCGACCGTCGCCGCGTGGAGCTGGATCTGAAAACCCCGGAGGGTACGCGCGAACTGCTGCGACTGGTCGAGGGCGCCGACATCCTGCTGGAGGGGTGGCGGCCGGGCATCGCCGAGCGGTTGGGGGTTGGCCCGCAGGTGTGCCTGGAGCGCAATCCCCGGCTGGTGTATGGGCGGATGAGCGGCTACGGCCAGGACGGTCCACTGTCCACAGTGGCTGGACACGACATTAACTTCCTCGCGATCACCGGGGCGCTGCATCTCATCGGCCGCTTCGGGGCGCCTCCCACCATCCCCCTGAACCTCGTGGCCGATTTCGGTGGTGGCGGGATGCTCCTGGCGGCGGGCGTACTGTCTGCCTTGATCCGGACATTCCGTACCGGCCGAGGGACGGTCGTCGACGCGGCGATGATCGACGGGGTGGCGTTGCTGTTGGCGATGCCGTTGGCGTTGCGGGGCGCGGGGATATGGCGCGGCGATCGGGGGGAGAACCTGCTCGACGGTGGCGCTCCGTGGTACGACGTGTACCGGTGCGCGGACGGGCGATACGTCGCCGTGGGGGCGATTGAGGAGCGGTTCTACCATGAACTTCTGAAAGGACTCGGCCTGGATCGGGACGAGGAATTGCCTAACCGTGATGATCCAGCGAACTGGCCGGTATTACGGGGGCGGTTTGCGGCCTGTTTCGGCACCCGGACCCGGGATGAATGGGCCGAGCGATTCGCGGGGAGCGACGCGTGTGTCACTCCGGTTCTGACCCCGGAGGAAGCCGCTGCCAACCCGCACCTGGTCCATCGGGGTGTCTATCGAGAACAGAGCGGAACGCTGGCTCCGGCTCCGGCTCCGCGCTTGGACGGAGACACCTCGCTGGGGTAGGTCCGGTGTCATGTCCATAGTGGATCTAACGTGATCACGACGTCTCGGACGAAGAAGGCGCGCGATCAAGCAAGGCGTCTCTCTGGACGCCTTGATGTGACATGACTGACACGTCAGACACGCAACCGGTGGTGGTCGGGCCAGCGTCTGGCAGAAGTACAAAGCGAGCAGGGGTGGGGATGTGCGATTGCGGATGTCATCACGAAAGCGACGTGTGATCAGCCACATAGCCGCGTTAGTGGTGTGGGGACTGCTCTCCGGTCTGGTACTGGCGATAGCGGTCTTTCCGGTCGCGGCGGTGAGTGGACTGGCTGCCCGGGAGGGGGCTGACTCCTTCCAGGAGCTGCCTACCGACCTGAGTATGCCCCCCTTGCCCCAGACCACCCGATTACTGGCCTCTGACGGTCAGACGGTGATCACCACCTTCTATGAGGAGAACCGTCAGATCGTCGATCTGGAGCAGATCTCGCAGTACATGCGCGACGCCATCGTGGCGGCCGAGGACAACCGTTTCTACGAGCACCACGGGGTGGACCTGCGAGGTGTGGTTCGGGCCCTGGTATCCAACAGCGCAGCGGGTGAGGTAACGCAGGGTGCCTCCACCCTGACCATGCAGTACGTGCGGCAGGCGCTGACCTATCTGGCCACCACGGAGGAGGAGCGCCGCGCCGCTACCGAGGACACGCCGGCCCGGAAGATCTCCGAGATCCGGTACGCCATCGATCTGGAAGACCGGCTCTCCAAGGAGGAGATCCTCGAAAATTACCTCAATATCGCCTACTTCGGTAATGGGGCGTACGGGGTCAACGCGGCCAGTTACACCTACTTCAACAAGCCGCCTTCTGAGCTGGAGTTAGAGGAGGCCGCGCTGTTAGCGGCCTTGGTGCGGGCCCCCTCCGCGTACGACGGCGCCTTGCAGAACACCCAGATCAGGGACTCCATCCTGGACCGTCGTAACTGGGTCCTGCAGCAGATGGCGCGGTTGGACATGGTCTCCGAAGCCGAGGCTGAGGAAGCCATCGCGACCCCCATCACGCTCAACAGCTACACACCGCCTAACGACTGTGTCGGCGTCCCCGCCGACCACCTGGACTGGGGTTTCTTCTGCGACTTCTTCCTGCGGTGGTGGGAGCGGCAGGAGGAGTTCGGGGTCAACTCCGATGAACGCATCCAGCTGCTGCGGCGAGGCGGTTTCACCATCATCACCTCGCTGGACGTCCGGCTGCAGGAGATCGCGATCAACAACATCCGGGAGTTCCGGGACGAAAACAGCGAGTACGCGCTGGGCGTGGTCTTCGTCGAGCCAGGGACCGGCCGCGTGCGGTCGATGGCCGTGAACCGGTTCTACAGCAACGACCAGTCGGCCAACCCGCTGCACAGCAACCCCGACCTGGCCGAGCAGGGGGTGCGGGCGAACTACCCCAACACCACCAACCAGCTGCTCGGTGGCGGTGACCTGGGGTACCAGGCCGGTTCTACCTTCAAGATCTTCCCGCTCGTCGCCGCCCTGGAGCAGGGCATGACCCTGTCCCAGACCTACGACTCTCCTACCCGGTACGCCTCCCGGTTCCCTGGTGAGCGGGGCTCCCCCGCCTCCTGCCAGGTCAATGGCAGGTGGCGCTGGTGCCCCAGTAACTCCAGCGAGAGCATGGCGGGTCGGCACAACATGTGGTCGGGCTTTGGCGGGTCGGTCAACACCTACTTCGTGCAGCTGATCGAGGACGTTACGCCTCCAGCCGCGGTCGAGGTGGCCGAGCGCATGGGGCTGACCTGGCACAACGACCACGACCAAGGGCTGGCGGACAACGCCAACAACTGGGGCGCGTTCACCCTGGGCGTCGCCGACACCACCCCCTTGGAGATGGCCAACGCGTACGCCACATTGGCGGCCGATGGCGTCTACTGCGCGCCGTTGCCGATCAACGAGATCCGCGACGTTGACGGTGAGGTGCTCGACATGGTTCAGCCGTCCTGCCAGCAGGTGCTCGATCCCGATGTGGCACGCGCCGCCACGGACGCCGCCCGCTGCCCGGTCGGGGACCGGCCGCAGGCCGGCAGCTGCGCCGGTCGCAGCACGGCACGCGTCGTCGGGGAGATCGTGGACCGGCCGGTGGCGGGCAAGACCGGTACCACCGACAACTATCAGGCGGGTTGGTTCGTCGGGTACACCATGGAGCTCGCCGGTGCCGCTTTCATCGCCGACCCCGACTACCGGGAGAACGCTGTGGGAAGCCGTTCTACCGAACCCACCCGGCTGTGGGCGCGAACCGTTGACGAGTACTTAGGCAGCGAAAACGCCCGTAACTTCCCGCCGCCACCGAGGTATCTCGTGCGGTGAGTCGAGCCTGAGGACCGCGCGGGAGGGCGACGCCCTCCCGCGCGGTGTCGCTTATGGGGCGACCGCGTTCACACCGCCACGCCTGGTTAAGAGGGGCACGGTGATCGGCCTATGGCACGGGGCCCGGCCCATGGGCGTACCGGCTGCCCCTGGATGGGCTGGGTGATGACCAAACGCCGCTGGACCAGGCGGAGCCAGACGGGAGCAGGAGTCAGACGGGAGCAGGAGTCAGACAGGAGCAAGCGGGGCGGCGTCCCTGGCGTACCGCGTAATCGCCGGGCGGCGTTGAGCATGCGACGGCACGAGCGTGACCAGCCAGCGGACCACGTGGCCGCCAGCGAGGCCATGGAGAGGCGCCCGACGCTGTCTGACTAACCGGGCTGGCAGGGGAGCGGGCGGGCGAGCGCGTAGCGTGGCCGTGCTGCACGAGCGCGGCGTCCCGGGAGCACCGAGGCTCCCGGGAGCGTCAGATCCACTGCTGTCCGAGCCACATCCGCGCGTACCACTCGTCGTAGGGAATCGATTGACCGGTGTAGATCGGATAGAAGTACATAAAGCACAATCCGACCGCAGCCACATAGGTCGCGGCGGCGATGGCCCCGCTGAACCGCCGGTTGGGTGAGGCCTCCCGTGGGCCTATCACCATGCCCAGCGTCATGGTCACCGCCATGACCAGGAACGGGACACTGGGCAGGGCGTAGAAGTAGAACATCGTGCGGTCGTCCAGCTGGTACAGGAACCACGGCAGAATGCCGGCGGCGGAGGTACCGAGGATGGTCCAGGCCCGCCAGTCCCGATGGCTGATGGCGTACCAGAGCGTGGCCAGCAGCGCCGGGATGAACGACCACCACAGCACCGGCGTACCCAGCAGCAATATCTCGGCGGCGCAGCTGGCCGCACCGCACGGTCCGTCGGAGTTCCAGTAGTAGGCCACGGGCCGGCCCAGAAGCAGCCACTGCCACGGCCACGACTGGTAGGTGTGCTCGGAGGTCAGCCCCACGTGGAATTGGTAGGCCTCCCAGTGGTAGTGCCACAGGTTCTGCAGCGCCCCGATGATCGGCGCTTCGCTCAAGCCCTGATCGGCACGCCAGTGCCGGTACCAGCCGTCATCGGACAGGAACCATCCGGTCCACGTCGCCAGGTAGGTCAGCAAGGCCAGCACGCAGAACGCCGCGATCCAACCCAGCTCGTCCAGCAGCGTGTCGTACCACGGGCGGCGTGCCCCGGCGGCGCGTCGCGTCCCCACCTCCCACAGGAAGATCAGGACGACAAACAGGGCGATGTACCAGATCGCGCTCCACTTCACGCCCGCCGCGCATCCGGCCATGATCCCGGCCGCGAGCCGCCACCACGGAAGCGTCCGCAGGCTCAACGAAGGCCGGCCGGTCGTGGTGTCCACGCCGCTTTCCATGGCCTGCAGCCAGCGACGCCGGCTGGCCTCCCGGTCCATGACCAGGCACCCGAACGCGGCGACGATGAACAGCATCAGGAAGATGTCCAGTAGCGCCACCCGGCTGGACACGAAGTGCATGCCATCCAGCGCCAACAGCAGTCCGGCGGTGCAGCCCAGCAGCGTGGAGCGGAACAGACGCCGTGCGATCCGTGTGACCAGCACGACGCTGATCACCCCGGCGACCACCGCGCTGATACGCCAGCCGAACGACCCGGTGGCGTGGAACTCCTGTACCGGCTCCGAGCCGGTGAACCCTGACAGCCGAATGCCAAGAGCGATGAGCCACTTACCCAGAGGAGGGTGGACCACGTACTTGGGGGTGTCCTCCTCCAGATTCCACTCCACGCCGTGGGCCAGCATGCTGAAGCCCTCGTCGGCGTAGTAGGTCTCATCGAAGATGATCTGATTAGGGTGGCGGAGGTTCACCAGGCGGAGCGTGGCCGCGATGAGCGCCACCACACCTGTCCAGATCCAAGACAGGCCACGATCGGCCGGCATCGGGGGCAGCAGGCGTCGGCGTACTGGTTCCGGTACCGACACGAGCCGGCGTGTGTCGGACGTGTCGGGCGGATCGGTTCGGACGGTCATGTCGGTGACGGCCACGGGGAGATCGTAGGCTCTGCGAGGAAGAAATGGCTCACCCTGGTTCGTGATGGATCTATGGGATACGCCCACCGGCGCGCAGAAGGGGAGTGGGAATGTCCGAGGCGCCGGGTCGTCTCATCCTGTTGGGGGCGCCGCTGGGGAATCCCCGGGACGCCTCAGCACGGCTTCTGGAGGCATTGACAGAAGCTGATGTGGTGGCCGCCGAGGACACCCGTCGTCTGGCGCGCCTGGCGCGGGATCTGGGAGTGCCTCTCCCTGAACGGGTCGTCTCCTACTTCGAAGGCAATGAGCGGCGGCGCACCGAATCCTTGGTCGCCCAGCTGCGGGCGGGGCAGACCGTCGCCTTGATCACCGATGGCGGGATGCCCAGCGTCTCTGACCCCGGCTACCGGCTGGTCCGGGCCGCTCTGGACGCCGGGGTACCGGTGACCTGCGTACCTGGGCCGAGCGCGGTGACCACCGCGTTGGCGGTGTCGGGGTTACCCAGCGACCGGTTCTGTTTCGAGGGATTCCTGCCGCGCCGTGCTGGTCAGCGACGGGCCCGGTTGGCGGAGCTGGCGACCGAGCCACGCACCCTGGTCCTGTTCGAGGCGCCTCACCGGGTGGTGGAGACGTTGACGGACCTGGCCGATGCGTTGGGCGCGGACCGGCCGGCGGCGCTGTGCCGGGAGTTGACCAAAACCTATGAGGAGGTACGCCGGGCGAGCCTGGGGGAGTTGGCCGCCTGGGCCCACCGGGAGCCGCCCCGAGGAGAGATCACCCTGGTGGTAGCCGGTGCGCCAGAGTCAGCCGGGGCGCGGAGTATCGAGGACCTGGTTGACGAGGTGGTCGAACGGGAGCAGGCGGGGGATAGTCGTCGGGACGCCGTCGCGGCGGTGGCGCGTGAGTACGGGGTGTCCCGCCGTGAGCTGTACGACGCGGTGCTGGCCGCTCAGCGGTTGTCCACGCCCTAAAGGGCCTAACGATGTGGCCGCGCCATAAAGGAAGCAACAAGATATTTCGCCCCTGAAAGTCGTGAGAGCGCAGCCGTCGCGGGCGACGGAGAGGGGCGAGGTGGGAAAAGTGGACATCTGGACATGTGGAAGGCCCCTCCGACGTGACGGCGCCTTCGAGGCGGAGGTCTAGGCTTGACAAGCATGAGCCACGTCCTGACGGCGGTCGCCTGGCCTTACGCCAACGGTCCCCGCCACATCGGTCACATATCCGGTTTCGGCGTCCCTTCTGACGTATTCAGCCGGTACATGCGGATGGCCGGGCATGACGTGCTCATGGTGTCGGGCACCGATGAACACGGCACCCCGATCCTGGTGCAGGCCGACGCGGAAGGGGTCAGCGCTCGCGAGCTCGCTGACCGATACAACAGGGTGATCGTGGAGGACCTGCACAGGCTGGGTCTGTCCTACGACCTGTTCACCCGTACCACCACCGCCAACCACTATGCGGTGGTGCAGGAGCTCTTTTTGGGGCTGTACCGCAACGGTTACATGGTGCTCAAGCCCACGATGAGCGCGATCAGCCCGTCAACCGGGCGTACCCTACCGGACCGCTACATCGAGGGCACCTGCCCGATCTGCGGTTACGACGGCGCCCGAGGCGACCAGTGCGACAACTGCGGTAACCAGTTGGACCCGGTCGACCTGATCAACCCACGTTCCCGGATCAACGGCGAGGTCCCCAAGTTTGTGGAGACCGAGCACTTCTTCTTGGACCTGCCGGCGTTGGCCGAGGCGCTCGGTGAGTGGCTCAAGAGCCGTACCGACTGGCGCCCCAACGTACTGCGGTTCTCGCTCAACCTGCTTGAGGATCTGCGTCCTCGGGCGATGAGCCGGGACATCGACTGGGGGGTTCCGATCCCGCTGGACGGGTGGCGGGACCGCCCCGACAAGCGGTTGTACGTGTGGTTCGACGCGGTCATCGGCTACCTGTCCGCGACCATCGAGTGGGCCCGGCGTACCGGGGATCCGGAAGCGTGGCGACGGTGGTGGAACAACCCGGACGTCCGCCAGTACTACTTCATGGGGAAGGACAACATCACCTTCCACTCCCAGATCTGGCCGGCGGAGCTGCTCGGCTACAACGGTCAGGGAGCCAAGGGAGGTACGCCCGGCCGCTACGGCACGCTGGAGTTGCCCACCGAGGTGGTCTCCAGCGAGTTCCTCACCATGGAGGGGCGGAAGTTCTCCTCCTCCCGCCGGGTCGTCATCTACGTCCGGGATTTCCTGGAACGTTACGATGCCGACGCCCTGCGGTACTTCATCGCGGTCGCCGGTCCGGAGAACCAGGACACCGACTTCACGTGGGCAGAGTTCCTGCGCCGCAATAACGATGAGCTGGTGGCCGGGTGGGGCAACCTGGTCAACCGCACCGCGTCGCTGGTCGCTAAGAACGTCGGGGCGATCCCGGAGGCCGGGCCGCTCACCGACGCCGACCGGGCGCTGCTGGCGACCACCCGCCAGGCGTTCGACACCGTCGGCAAATTGCTCGAGCGGCACCGGCAGAAGGCGGCGATCGGTGAGGCGATGCGGGCCGTGGCCGAGGCCAACCGCTACTTGTCTGAGCAGGCGCCGTGGAAGCTCAAGAACACCGACCCTGAGCGGATGCGGACCGTCCTGCACGTGGCGACTCAGGCGGTGGATGACTGCAAGACCCTGCTGACCCCGTTCCTGCCGTTCTCAGCGCAGAAGGTCCATGAGCTGTTCGGTGGGGAAGGGATCTGGTCGCCGATGCCGCAGATCCACGAGGTGACGGACCTGGACAACGGACGGCCGTACCCGGTGCTGATGGGGGACTACAACACCCAGGCCCGGTGGGAGTCCCGTCCTGTACGGCCAGGCACCCCGGTCGCACCGCCCAAGCCGATCTTCGCCAAGCTCGATCCGTCCATCGTGGACGAAGAACTGGCGAGGCTGGAGCAGTCCTGACCTCACAGGTAAGAGGTTTGTGCGATGTGCCGGTCGGTGACCTCACCGGCCGGCACCCAGGTCTCGTAGACGCCGCGCTCGACGGCCTCCAGGCCCAGGGCGCGGATCATCTCTTCTCGGGGTTGACGGGCTCGCAGCCGGAGCCAGTTACCCTCGGCGACCACCACCGTGAACGGCTCACCCCGCCAGGAGCAGTGATGGGTACGCCGGACCACCGTCTCCAGGGAGAACCGTCCCAGGCGGATCCTGCTGAGAATCCGGAACTGGTCTGGAGGATCGGCCATGGCGGGGTACTCGGCTCCCCCGGACTGGCCGACCAACTCGGTGGCGGGTGGGTGTCGAACCGGGAACCATTCCTGGTCGGGGTCGATGTCGGGGATGTTCTGCAGCAGGTGGCGCCACCGGTTACCGGTCAGGCGGGACCACGCGCGCTGTTCCGGGAAGAACTGAAACAGCGTGATCTCCGAACCCCCAGGTCCGAGGGCGAGGATCTCGGCCCGGGCAGGCAGCGGCAGATCCGCCAGGTCGACGGTGACGTACTCCGGGATCAGGTGCCGCGCGCTGGGGGCGAAGCCGGTGCCGAAGAACGGTGGCCCCACCCGGTTGTGCGGGCTGATCTGGGCCAGCCCTGGAAAATCCTGGCGCCACGGTATGACGTAGTCACTCGGGTCGGCGACCCGCCACCGCAGCAGGAAAGGCACCTCACCCGGCTCCAGCTCACCGGTGGTGATGGTCCGCAGGTCGGTGGGCTCCCGCAGATGAGCCACGTCAAATTCCCGGTAGCAAAAACCACGCAGCTGCCAGCCCAGGCGCAGATACTGACTCACCTGGCGGCCAGAAAGCCCTTTGACCATGGGTGTGCCGCGGCGCAGTGTCGCGGTCGCGCGAACCGCGCGCAGCAGCGCCGCTTCCGCGTCGTCGGTGGGAGGGTGCTGGCTGAGCTCGTGAATCGCTTCCCGGCTCAACGGGGGCGAGGTCAGCGGAGCCAGCAGCGGACCGGCGTACTCGTCCCCCAGCGGTGGACGCCGGCTCTCCTCGACGACCTCGACGTCCTCCACCTCCGCCCAAGGCACCTCGATGTGGTAACCACCCTCCTGCGGCAGGAGACCCAACCGCGCCGCAACCTCCGGATTGTGACCGGTCCAGATCAACCGAACCGTCGTTGTCGGCCAATCCGCGGCCATGATGAACCATTCTCCGCGCCAGCGGCACAGCCAACGACGCTCGATGATTTTTTCGATCTCGGTGACGTGGACGAAACGGTGATAGGGGGCGCGGGGTGCGGGGCGGTCATCAATGATGAAACCGGGATCCGGTCGGGACGAATGCAATTCGATCGCCCCTGGACGAGGTCCTTCGGTGGCGGCGTATCGAGCGCCTTCGAAGACAGCGATTGTCCCGGGCGCCGGAATGGGGCGCGGATCTATGACCCCATTCGTGTCGCGGGGCAGTTTCCGCAATCCGACCGGACTAGCCATGTGAGAAAGATATGTGAGGGCAATGGCCACGCGACGACAGACAGTGCAACGGAAAGTAAACGAGCCCGCGCCACCGCCGGAGCCATTGGCGGTTCCGGTACTTGACAGCCACACCCATTTGGATATGCAGGACCCCTCGGTGGAGGAGGCGGTGGCCGCCGCGGCGGCGGTGGGGGTCACCCGACTGGTCCAGGTCGGTGTGGATGTGGACTCCTCCCGGTGGGGAGTCACGGTGGCGGAAAGCCAACCCGAAGTGGTCGCCACGGTGGCGGTGCATCCGAACGAGGCGCCATTGTTGTCCGATTTGGACGAGGCGCTGCGCCAGATAGAGAGCTTGGCGAGTCGGGATCGGGTCAGGGGTGTAGGGGAAACCGGGCTGGATTATTTTCGGACACCTCCAGAAGGACGGAAGGCGCAGGAGGAATCATTCCGGGCGCATATCGCGATCGCGAAACGCTACCGCAAGGCGCTGGTGATTCATGATCGAGACGCGCATGACGACGTGCTCCGCGTCCTCGATTCCGAGGGTGCCCCGGAGACCGTGGTGCTGCACTGCTTCTCAGGCAATGCCGATTTCGCTCGGGAGTGCGCGGCGCGGGGCTACTTTCTCAGCTTCGCGGGAAACGTGACTTTCAAAAGCGCCGTGGATTTGCAGCACGCTGCCCAGGTGGCGCCACGGGATCAGATCTTGGTGGAGACCGACGCGCCGTTCCTGACCCCGGTGCCCTATCGCGGGCGTCCGAACGCGCCGTATCTGATCCCGTTGACCGTGCGGTTCCTGGCCCAGTTGCGCGGCGAGGACGTCGACGAGCTGTCAGCGGCCATTTCCGCCACCGGGGAGCGGGTTTTCGGGCCCTGGTAGTGCACTCAGGCCGACTGGCCAGCAGCGGCGGTGTCGGTTGTGGAGGCGGTGGGCGTCAGACTCGCCAGGGGCGGGTGTTGACCGCTGCCTGTAGATCCGTATCGTGTCTCGGGTCGTGACTACGCAGCACCCACCTCGTCAGAGTGCGCCAGAGGCCCACATGTGGTTCCAGTCGGGGCCCCGCACCGGACCACGGCACACGGATGACGCCGCGGTCCCGCCGCGTAGCGCCCCTGACCTGGACTCTGACCAGGATGGTGCTCCCGCTTCCACGACCACCGCGACGTTGTCCCGTCAGCACCTCACGGAGGCGACCATCGCGGCTTCCACTGCTTCCACCGTGACATCGACGGCGGACGCGCTATCAGATGCGTCCGTTACCGCCACCTTGTCCCTACCACCATCCGACCCACCCACCGACACACCCCCACCCACCCGCCGCTATGGCCGTCTGCCCGTGCCGTTGATCGCGCGGATCCTCGCGTTGGTGGTGTTGCTGGGAGGCGTCGGCGCCTATCTCGGTGGCCTGAGCACCGTACGGATCGTTGATGACGGCGTAGCCCGTACCTTCCGCACCCACGCCGATACCGTCGCGGGTCTACTGCGTCACGCCGGCATCACCTTGAGCAGGCACGACACCATTCAGCCCGCCCTGACCGAGCCCATTGAGGACGGTACGCAGGTGACAATCGGTCGGGCCCGTCCGCTGCGCCTGACCCTGGACGGGGTGACCGAGCAACGGTGGGTCACCGCACGCACCATCGCCGAGTTGCTGGAGCAGCTCGGTATCGGTGGCGTCCGGGTGCAGCTGTCCGGTGGTGAGATCGACCAGGAGATCCCGCGTACCGGCATGACGCTGACGATCCGGACCGAGAAGCGGCTGACCCTGGTCGCCGACGGCAACCGCAGTGAGATCACCACCTTCGCGGCGACCACCGCCGAGCTGCTGCAGGAGCAGGGCCTGGAGCTGGGAGAACACGACGAGGTGACGCCACCGGTTGAGGAGAGCCTCTACCAGGTGAGCACGGTCACCATCGTGCGGGTCCGGCTGGAGACGCGGACCGAAACCGTCGTCGTGGAGGCGCCCGAGGAGATCCGTCACAACGACGAGTGGATGCTCGACCAGCGCATGGTGATCGAAGAAGGGCAGGACGGCGAGTCCGAGCAGGTGATCGAGTACGTTTACCGGGACGGCGAGCTCGCCGAGCGCAGGGTCGTCTCCGAACGAGTCATCCGGGAGGCGCGACCGCGGATCATCCAGCAGGGCACCCAGGAGTATCCGCCCGACCCCACCGGCCTGAACTGGGAAGCGCTGGCCGAGTGCGAATCCGGCGGGAACCCGACCGCGGTGTCTCCAGGCGGGACCTACCACGGCCTCTACCAGTTCAGCGTCGAAACCTGGCGACGCGTGGGTGGAATCGGGTTGCCCAGCCAGGCCACGCCGCGGGAACAGACGTACCGGGCGATCCTGCTCTACCAGCGAGCCGGTGCGGGTCAGTGGCCCGTCTGCGGATCCCGACTGTTCACATGAACTCCGCACACCCGCACCCGTCCGAGGCGACGCAGCTGCTGGGCCCGGCGGAGATCAGAGAACTGGCGCGGCGGCTCAACCTCCGCCCCACCAAGACCCTGGGCCAGAACTTCGTGGTGGACCCCAACACGGTCCGCCGCATCGTCCGGTCCGCCGACCTCTCGGCCGAGGATGTCGTGGTGGAGGTGGGGCCTGGCCTGGGTTCGCTGACCCTGGCGTTGCTTCCCGAGTGCGCCAGGGTGCACGCCGTGGAGATCGACCCCGTCCTGGCCGAGGCCCTGCCCGGCACCGTGGCCGACCGAGGGGGCCGGTACGCGGACCGGCTTCAGGTGCTGGCCCGGGACGCGCTTGAGGTGACCGCCGCCGATTTCGACCCGCCACCCACCGCCTTGGTGGCGAACCTGCCCTACAACGTCGCGGTACCCGTGGTGCTCCACCTGCTGGCGGAGCTGCCGACCCTGCGGCACGGCTTGGTGATGGTGCAGGCCGAGGTCGCCGACCGGCTCACCGCCACCCCTAGCAGCCGGATCTATGGCGTCCCCAGCGTCAAGTTGGCCTGGTACGCCCGCGCGTACCGCGCCGGGCCGGTGCCTCGCTCGGTATTCTGGCCGGTACCCAACGTGGATTCCGGGCTGGTGGCCTTCCAACGTCGCGACCCACCCCGAATCGGGGACACGGTGCCTGACCGGCAGGCCGTCTTCACAGCGGTGGACGCCGCCTTCGCGCAGCGCCGCAAAACGCTGCGGGCCGCGTTGGCGCGATGGGCGGGCGGCGCAGAGCAGGCCGAGCGCGTACTGCGAAAGGCAGGGGTGGATCCGGCCACCCGGGGTGAGGCGCTCACCGTAGAGGAGTTCGCCGCGATCGCGGCGGCTCACCATCAGGACGCGGGGGACACTGATGACGGACGTGGCTGAGGCGGACACGGAGGGACGATCGGTGCTGGCGGCCTCCGGTGAAGTCAGGGTCCGAGTACCGGCCAAGGTGAATCTGCACCTGGGGGTCGGTCCGCTCCGCCCGGACGGCTATCACGCCCTGACCACCGTGTACCACGCGATATCGCTCTTCGACGATCTGGTGGCCACCCGCGCTGACCGGCTCAGTTTGAGCATCACTGGGGAGGGCGCCGGGGAACTGCCCACCGACGAGAACAATCTGGTGGTACGCGCGGTACACGCGTTGGCTCGCCACACCTGCCGGGAGCCTAACGTGGCGTTGCGCCTGACTAAGCAGATCCCCGTGGCGGGTGGCTTGGCCGGCGGCAGCGCCGACGCCGCCGCCGCGCTGGTCGCCTGTGACGCGTTATGGGGGACCGGGCTGTCCCGCGTGGAGCTAGCGAAGATCGCCGCCGAGATCGGCAGCGATGTGCCTTTTCTGGTGCTGGGGGGTACCGCGCTGGGAACCGGACGCGGGGAGATGGTCAGCCCGGTGCTGGCGCCGGGCACCTGGCACTGGGTGGTGGCGGTCGCCTCGGTCGGGCTGTCCACTCCCGAGGTGTACGCGGAACTGGACCGGCTACGCGCGGCCGGCCGGGCCGCGGGGGTCGGGGAGAGTCCGCCGGAGCAGTTGCTGGCCGCGCTGCGCCAGCATGACCCGCAGGTGCTGGCGGCCGCGCTCACCAACGACCTGCAACCGGCCGCGATCTCGTTGCGTCCTGGTCTGCGCCGCACTCTGCGGGCAGGGATGGATGAGGGAGCCCTGGGCGGGTTCGTATCCGGCTCCGGCCCCAGCTGCGTGTTCCTGGCGCGGGACGCCGATCACGCCGCCAAGCTCGCCGCCCGCCTCGCCGGCCGTGGGGTGTGTCGCGCGGTACGGACCGCGCATGGCCCGGTCCCCGGTGCGCGGGTGGTGGCCTGAGCGAGCCCGCGGCGGGCTTGTTTCTGCGACTTGTTTCTGCGAGGTGTGACCGTCGGTCGCTCGGGTCGCCGGCTCCGGGCGACTCGGAGCGGCGGACAGCCATGACCACGGCAGGCTCTGGATAATGCTCCGAGTGGCCAACATCGTCAACCTGGACCAGGTATCCAAGGGCTACGGAACCACCCAACCGTTAAGCGGCGTCTCCCTCGGTGTGGACTCCGCTGACCGCATCGGCGTCGTCGGCCTCAACGGGGCCGGTAAAACCACCCTGCTGCGACTGCTGGCCAAGGCGGAGGAGCCCGACTCCGGCCGGGTGATCTGGCGTCGCGGACTGCGGGTGGCTTACCTGCCGCAGCAGATCGAGCTGGCGGCAAACGCCACCGTCGGTGATGTGGTGTTGGGGACCGCGTGGTTGACCGAGGGCTTCGGCGCCACCCACGAGTGGGCCGGGGACGCGGCGGTGCGTGGCGTTCTGGATGGGCTGGGCATGCCGGGCCTGGGGCTGGACACCCCGGTCGGGCCGATGTCCGGTGGGGAGCGGCGCCGGGTCGCTTTGGCCGCGCTGTTGGTCCGGGAGGCCGACCTGATCGTGCTTGACGAGCCCACCAACCACCTGGATGTGGCGGCGATCAACTGGCTCGCCGGGTATCTGCAGCGGTGGCGGGGCGCGCTGGTGGTGGTCACCCACGACCGGTGGTTCCTGGATGCCGTATGCACCACGACCTGGGAGGTCGCCGATGGAACGGTCCGGGTGTATGAGGGCGGGTACGCGGCGTGGACCCTGGCCCGTGCCGAACGGGCCCGGTTGGCTGAGGAGGCCGAGCTGCGGCGGCGCAACCTGGTCCGCAAGGAGCTGGCGTGGCTACGGCGCGGCGCGCCCGCGCGTACCAGTAAGCCAAAGTTCCGGATTGAACAGGCGAACGCTCTCATTAAGGATGTGCCGCCGCCCCGTGATTCGGTGTCGCTGCGTCGGTTGGCCACCACCCGGCTGGGGCGGCAGGTCTACGAGCTGCAGGACGTCACGGTTCGGGCCGGGGACCGGGTGCTCTTCGACCGCCTGAACTGGCTGGTGGGGCCCGGGGACCGGATCGGGCTGGTGGGTGCCAACGGAGCCGGCAAGACCACCCTGCTGCGGCTGCTGGCCGGTACGCGCGCCCCGGACACCGGGACCGTCCGGGTGGGGCGGACGGTGCGTGCGGCCTTCTTATCCCAGGAGCTGGCCGAGCTGCCTGGGCATCTGCGGCTGTTGGAGGCCGTGGAGGAGGTGGCGCTGCGGGTCCGCCTGGGGAACCGGGAGTTGAACGCGGCGCAGCTCGCCGAGACCTTCGGATTCAGTGAGCGTCGACTGTGGACACCGGTGGCGGATTTGTCGGGTGGGGAGCGGCGTCGACTGCAGCTGCTGCGGCTACTGGCGACCGAACCTAATGTCCTGCTGTTGGATGAGCCCACCAACGACCTGGACACCGACACCCTCGCCGCGTTAGAGGACCTGCTCGACGACTGGCCGGGCACGCTGATCGTGGCCAGCCACGACCGGTACCTGGTGGAGCGGGTCTGTGACACCGTCGTGGCGATCCCCGGAGACGGGCGACTTGTCGATCTTCCAGGGGGTATCGAGGCGTACCTGGCCATGCTCGACACGGCCCCGAAACGGGCCTCAGCCTCGGGCGGAGAGGCACCCCAGGCGCGGGAGGAGGCCGATCGGCCAGCGTCGGGACCGACCGCCGCGCAGATCCGCGCCGCTAAGAAGGAGATGGCGCGCCTGGAACGGCAAGTCACCAAGTTGCAGGAGCGAGAGGCCGCACTGCACGAGGAGCTGGCCGCGCACGCCACCGATCATGAGAAGCTGCTGACTCTGACCGCGGAGTTGGATCAGGTACGAGCGGAGCGGGAAGCGTTGGAGGAGGCCTGGCTGACGCTCGCCGACCAGTTCTCCACCGATTGAGCGGACGATGCCGACACGCGTAGCCCAACGGCGACGTGGGTACCTCCCCGGCGACGACACCGTCGTTGTGGAGGGAACGTGATGCATCTTCCCATCAATCATCGGCTGCGGCCGTTGTATCGGTTTCTGGCGGGTCTGATAGGCCTGTACGTCCTGGCCTTCGGGATCATCGGATTGATCCGAACCTGGGGTGATGCCTTCTTCGGGCAGGAGAACCTTCCGCGGGTGCTCGGGCTGAGCACCAACCCCGCCTTCTCGCTGTTGTCTATTGGAATGGGGTTGCTCCTGCTGGTGGCCCTCGTGCTGGGGAACAACATCGACCACTACGTCAATCTCGCCGCTGGGGCGGTATTCGTGTTCGCAGGCCTGCTGATGATGACGCTGCTGCGGACCGATCTGAATCTGCTCGGATTCTCGATGACCAACGTGGTCGTTTCGTTGATCTTCGGGATGCTCATGATCACCACCGGGCTTTACACCAGGGTCGGTCCGGCAGAGGAGGCCGAGGCTGAGGAGGAGTTCCGCCGTGGGGTCCAGCGGGCACAGCAGCAGGCCGGGCAGCGGTCAAGCCGAGCGGTGGGCTGAGGCCGTGTTTCTTGACGAAGTTCCTTGATGAGCTGGTCGGATAGCGGCGACGAGCTGGTCGGATAGTTGTCCGACCAGCGGCAGTGTGAGTCACATCGAACGGGGGTGGCCCCGTCGGTCGGTCCTGGCGTCCAGCACAATGCAGCCGTACGCCGTACGGAAGGGACCGGACATGATCGACCACCTGCCTGTCAACCACCGGCTCCGGGGACTGTACCGGGGACTGTCCGGCCTGTCCGGGCTGTACCTGGTGGTCTTCGGTGTGGTGGGTTACCTCCAAACCAGCGGTAACGACTTCTTCGACCCGTCCGGGGAGCGGGTACTCGGACTCACCACCAACCCGGCGTTCTCGGTGGCGTCGATCGTGCTCGGCGCGTTGGTCGTCCTGAGCGCCGTGATCGGACGCAACATCACCGTGGTGGGCCACATGGCGCTCGGCACGCTGATGGTCATCGGCGGGATAGTGATGCTTTTCCTGATCCCCAGCGATGACAGCAATGTGGTGGCGGCTTCGGTCACCAATGTGGTGGTGTCCTTCGTGTTGGGGATGGTGATCCTCGCGGCCGGCTTGTACGGCCGGGTCGATTCCGGTGCCGCCAGCTCCGCCCACTGAAACTCGCGAAACCCAGGAAACCCCTCGCTGACATGTTGTGGCGCCCCGGGCTTCAGCGATACGTATCGTTGGAGCCCGAGGGCGCCGGGCATGCCGGACAAGTCGTGGCTGTCACATGGCGGCGGGTTAGACCCGGCGTGTGGTCAAGGCGGGTTTGGGGTCCAGATTGGACAAACCGCGCCACGCCAGGTTGACCAGGTGCGCCGCCACCATCTCCTTACGGGGTTTGCGAACATCCAGCCACCAACGGCCAGTGAGCGCGACCATGCCGACGAGGGCTTGGGCGTACAATTCCGCCAACTTCGGGTCAAAGTTGCGTTCTTTAAACGCCCCGGCCAGGATGTGCTCCACCTGATGGGCCACATCATTGAGCACACTGCCGAAGCTGCCGGCGGCCGACATCACCGGTGAGTCCCGTACCAGGACCCGGAATCCGTCGGTTTCGGTTTCGATGTAGTCCAGGAGTGCCAACGCGGCCTGTTCGAGCAGTTCCCGGGGATGGCCCCCGGTTAACGCCGTGGTGATCCGATCCAAGAGGGCGCGTACCTCTCGGTCCACCACCACGGCGTACAGCCCTTCCTTGCCTCCGAAGTGCTCGTACACCACGGGCTTGGAGACCTTGGCACGGGCGGCGATCTCTTCAACGCTGGCCGCGTCAAACCCCCGTTCAGCGAACAGCTGCCTGCCAATCATGATCAGCTGTTCGCGTCGCTGGGCGGATGACATTCGAACTCGTCCGGTGCCGCGTTTCCGGGAACTCCGGGCCGCGGTTGTCTGCGGCCTGGCGCCCGTTCCTGTTTCAGTCACTGGTTGAACGTTACTCAGGCCGCACTCGTATCACGTGAGCGCCGTCGGACGTGAGGCTTGTTGAGGTTGTTGGAGCTCTTGTCGATCCGGAGCTTCTTGTCGCTGATCTTCAGTTTGGTCGCGAGTCGTTCCGCCTTGGGCCAGCGCACATCGTAGGCCCATCCGAACCGTTCAAAGATCCAGATCAGACGGGCTGACAGATCGATCTGTCCTCGCAGCGCTCCATGCCGCGCACTGGTTGGATCGGCGTGGTGCATGTTGTGCCAGCTCTCCCCGAACGACAGGATCGCCAGCGGCCAGAAGTTCGCCGCCTGGTCTCCCTCCCGGGTCTGGAACGGCCGTTCACCCACCACATGGCAGATGGAGTTCACCGACCACGTGACGTGGTGCAGGAACGCCACACGCACCAGGCTGCCCCAGAAGAATGCGCTGACCATGCCCTGCCAGGACCAGGTCACCAACCCGCCGATCAGCGCCGGCGCCGCCAGCGAGAACAGCACGTGGTAGGGGAATAGCCGGTCTATTCGCCGAATGTCGGGGTCTGCCAGCAGATCCGGAGCAAAGCGTTCCTTGTTGCTGGGCTCTCGGACGAAGAGCCACCCCACGTGCGCGTACCACAGGCCCTTGAGGATCGCCATCGGGTTGGTGCCGTACCGCCATGGCGAGTGCGGGTCACCTTCACGGTCGCTGAACATGTGGTGCCGTCGGTGGTCGGCGACCCACTGGATCACGTTGCCCTCCACCGACAGCTGGCCGGCGGAGGCGAGCGTGATCCGCAGCCAGCGCTTGGCCTTGAACGAGCCGTGTGTCAGATACCGGTGGAAACCCACAGTGACGCCGAAGCCGCTGACCAGGTAGAACACCACCGCGATCGTGACGTCAACCCAGGTCAGGCCCCAGCCCCAGGCCACCGGGACAGCAGCGATCAGAGCCAGGAACGGAATGACGATGACGGCCCACAGCAGGGCCTGGGAGACGGGCGAGACACGCCCGACGGTTAGGGGTTTGGGGGCGGGGAGAGAGGGATTTTGCTCGGTAGGTACTGATTGTCCAGCGGTTTTGACGGCACGGGTGGCCGTGGGCGGTGGTGTCATTGCTTCACTCTCGATCTACGATTTCCTACGCCTACGTCACCGTAACTTACGGCCTGCGTGCTTGCCCAGCGTTGCGCCGCAGGGACACGGCTGAAATTCCCGGAAACTCAGCGTCAAAACCTGGTGTGGCGGGAACCGCCCCATGGTTCTTTGGAGGCGGATCGTCCTAGTACCGGGACTGATGAGCCGCGATGATCGGCCTGCCCTCTCGCCTCAGGGGCGGCGCCGGCTACCATGACCGTGGCCGTCTCGCTGTCACGGTCCAGCAAGGGAGTGGCTTCACCGGTACATCACAGATGTCGCAATGACTGTTATGCGGCTTGTGGGTGAGTACGCCTCTCGGGAGAGTGATCAGGCCGGTGGAGCAGAACACGGTAGTGGGTGTTGAGCGCCGGGAACATCATGTGATGATGGAACGGTCCACTCCCGCCGGGACGGGATGCGGTGGTGTCGGACGCGTCGTCTTGGCATCACGATGGGGTATGGTGTAACGGCAGCACTGGGGCCTTTGGAGCCCTCTGTCCAGGTTCGAATCCTGGTACCCCAGCTGTTCGTTTTCTGCAGTCGCCGACCTTCCTTTTGACTCCGCCCATCCAGAAAACGGGAGGAGAAGCCCTGGTCCTGGTGGCACCCGGTTGGTGTCGGTGGGTCGGCCCTGGTTAGAGTCCAGATCGACCAGCGCGTAAGCCCGC